>JADDYB010000787.1_pt1 | contig 10149 bp, 13 predicted proteins | sample 8641941 | NCBI WGS metagenome assembly JADDYB01 (sample SAMN16275377, study PRJNA637457) | freshwater sediment metagenome | isolation source: Lake Kineret sediment | place: Israel: Lake Kineret | collected 2013 | reverse complement strand
CCTCCGAGAAGTAATATCAAGAAAACGCCTTCCTGAATGACAAACCGTGTCATATATTCACTATATGTGACGAATCGTTTCCTGAATATCCATTATAATTCAATATATTATGAGCTAATCTGAATTGGCACAAAAAATGCTTTAAATATATGTAAGTTTGAAATTTAACTCCTTTCTCACCTCCCCCTGGGCTCTCGGCAAAGAGAGCCCCTTTTTTTATAAGCAATAATATGATGTCCTCTGATTTACTTGACTTAAAAAAAACTTATTCTTAATATAGAGCATTGAATGCAATGAAAAAAGCTCCTTCAGATACAATTTCCCTTTCCCCGGATGTTCTCCGTCTGATGGTAAATTTGGAGAAACAGCTCGTGGAACAAAGAGACCAGATAAAAAAGATGGAGGGAAAAACAGCCCAGCTCGAAAAAAATTTCAAGATTTTAATCAGTGAGTTAATACATTCAGGCTGTATTAATGTGCCTGAACGAAGAAAAATGATTAAAAGAAGCATTCTCGATCATGAGGCACTTATCAATCTTTTACAGAAGAAGGGCATTGTCAGTAAAAGGGAATTCCTCAAAGAAATAAAACAACTTGTACAAAGAGAAAAGAAAATTAGAAGCGAGTAAAAAATATTTACTCACCTTAGCACCGATCTCTGAAACCAGAGCCTTATGAGGTAAAACAAGCCTCCTCTTTCTGCAACTTCTCCCATTCCCTGTCGATATCTGTTTGAATTTTTGCTAATAACCCTTCATTTTCTGGTTTGAAGAGATGTTTGAATCTTCCCTGTGGTTTCAGGAAATCGATAACCGGTTTCTTTTCTTTCGGCTTGAAGGTTATTTTCGTCACACCGTTTTCAATTTCATAGAGTGGCCAGAAACAGGTCTCGACCGCCAGTCTGCTCAGCATAATCGCGTCGTCAGTCCTTGTTCTCCATCCCCTGTTACATGGTGCAATGATGTTCATGAATTTCGGACCGTTTATTTCCAGCGCCTTTCTGACTTTCTTCATGAGATCACTCCAGTTACTCGGAGAGGCCTGGGCTGCATATGGAATATTGTGAGCTGCCATTATTTTAGTCAGGTTCTTTTTCTTCTCAGTCTTTCCCGGCACAACACTTCCTGCCGGTCTCGTTGTAGTATCAGCTCCAAACGGTGTAGCGCTTGAACGCTGTATGCCTGTATTCATGTAAGCACCATTGTCATAACAGATGTAGAGCATGTCATGACCGCGTTCCATGGCTCCTGAAAGGCTCTGCAGTCCGATATCATATGTGCCGCCGTCGCCTCCAAAGGCGATAAACTTGATATCCTGGCTTATTTTCCCCTGCTTCTTCAATGACCGGTACATCGTCTCAACCCCTGAAAGAGTTGCAGCCGCATTCTCAAAGGCATTATGAATCCATGGAATCTTCCAGGATGTGTAGTCTGAAATACAGGTCGAAACTTCAAGGCATCCTGTAGCATTTGCAGCAACAACAGGATAATCGGATGCAAGGAGAACCATTTTTACGACTATTGGTGCCCCACACCCCGAGCACAACCTATGGCCCGACGACAGGTTAATTTCCCTCTTTGAGAGCTCTTTGAGTGTCAGTGCTTTTGCCATATTATTCCCTCACTCCTATGTATTCTTTGTAATTCCTCACCGTTCCTGTTTGTGCAACATCCACAAGCTCATTGAGTACAAGCTCTGCATGCCCTGGCAAATAATCCCTCCCGCCAAGTCCATATATTTTATTGATCAGTATCGGTTTTTCCCGGTATGGATAGAGGCTTGTGGCAATGTCCACAAATACCGGCCCGAAGGAGCCTCCGAAACAGTCCGCCCTGTCGAGTACACAAAGTGCTTTCAGGTGTTTCAATGCTTCCCCTGTCTCTTCATAGGGGAAAGGCCTGTATAATCTGGGCTTGAACAAACCTGCTTTAATTCCCCTGTCTCTGAATTCATCAACGACATCCTTCGATGTACCCGCTGCTGAATTGAGGATAACGAGCCCTATCTCTGCATCATCAAGCCTGTATGTCTCGAATAAACCGTATTTTCTCCCTGACAATCGTGCAAAGTCATCAGCAACGTTAAGGACGACTTGGGCAACCTTCGTGGCAACTTCGGCTTGTGCCCTTCGGTACTCCATGTAATAGTCAGGGAGGATAAGAGGACCATAACTGACCGGATGCTCAATATCCAGAAGTGGATTCAACTGCTTGAATTCACCAACAAAAGCCTGCACGTCCTGGTCATCCAAATATTCCAGTCTCTCTATCGAGTGGCTTATGATGAAGCCATCCATACAGATCATTGCCGGAAGTCTTATGTCCATATGCTCTGCAATGCGGAATGCCTGTATTGTATTGTCATACGCTTCCTGCCCATTTTCAGACCAAAGTTGTATCCATCCTGCGTCTCTCGCACCCATGGCATCTGAATGGTCACCATGGATATTCAATGGAGCTGAGAGAGCCCTGTTTACGACAGGCATGACGATGGGGAGTCTTGTCCCGGATGCAATAAACAATATTTCCCACATAAGTGCCAGCCCCTGCGATGAAGTCGCGGTGATAACCCGTCCACCCGCTGCAGATGCACCGACACATGAGCTCATTGCACTGTGTTCACTCTCTACAAGGATCAACTCTGTCTTCACCTTGCCGTCTGATACAAAACTCGAAAACCGCTGCATCATTTCCGTTTGCGGGGTTATGGGATAGACAGCACAGACATCCGGATTTGCCTGTCTGAGGGCATTGGCAACAGCTTCATTTCCTGTTACTGCAACCACCTTTGCCATTATTTCCCCTCCTCTACCATGATAATCGCCTTTTTGCCTTTTTTACCGGGACATTCAAGTGCGCATAGTCCGCAGCCCTTGCAAAAATCATAGTCAAACTCAGCCCTCTTTCCGTCCTTAACTTTAATTGCCATATCAGGGCAGTAAATCCAACAGAAAAGACACTGGATGCAGTTCTCTTCGATCCAGACAGGCTTGAATGACCTCCATGAGCCAGTCTTAAATTCTCTTGAATTCCCGGCGTCGGTAATTACCGCTCCTGGATTTACCTCTTTCCAGCTTTTCAGTTTCATCCTTCCTTTACCTCCTCATATCCACGCCGTGTAGCTTCAAGATTGCCGTCTATGATCTTCTGGGCAAATTTCTTCCCAAAGCTTTTCTGTACGTCCTCAAGCAGATGTTCGAGCGTAATAAGCCTGGTTATCTTACAGAGTGCACCAAGCATTGGAGAGTTCGGAAGTGCTCTCCCGATACAATCAAAAGCAATCTTGCTTGCATCAACCGTAAATACCCTCTGTTTTGGTCCGGCGTGAAGCTTTGCCCTTATTTCCTGAGGATCTTTAGATGAATTGACAACAAACACAGCATCCTCAATAGCGCCATCAGCAACATTTATGCTATCAATGAGGGTTGCATCGACAACGCTGACAACCTGCGGTTTCAGCACAGGGCAATGCATTCTGAGTTCATGCGAACTGATTCTGTTATATGCCCTTAACGGAGCACCGGCTCTCTCAGGGCCATATTCCGGAAATGCCTGGACATGTCTTCCGCCACTCAGACAGGCATCTGCAAGCACCTTTGCGGCAGTTACGGTCCCTTGGCCTCCTCGTCCATGCCATCGTATTTCTACTATCTCAGCCATTTCAATTCCTCCAAATCATTAGAATTGCTTAATAATAAGATAAAAAAATAACCAGATGTTTCCTTGTTCTGGACAATTGTTCATGAGGGCAAAAAAATCATTCTTACGGCTTTATCTTTTTATGATATTTACATCAACCACTTATGAGCATTTTAGACCATCATAAAGGTTTTTTCAAGCACCAATATGCAAATTTTCTTCATTTGACTAATTTTTCCGAGTTTTTTATAGTGTAAAGCACCATGGTACAGAGCATGACAGGATTCGGAAGTGCCTCGAACGCTGATTTTTTCGTCGAAATACGCTCTCTGAATCACCGGTTTATCGACATATCGATTAAGATGCCCCAGTTCATGAGTCAATATGAGATACCTCTGAGGACTATCCTGAAAGAAAATTTTGAGCGAGGGAGATTTGACGTTTCCATTTCGCTTAATGCGCAAAATGCACCACGGCTGAAATGTAACAGACCGCTTGCAAAGAACCTGCTCTCTGCCCTTAAGGATCTGCAGAAGGAACTGTCTCTGCCCGGCAGGATAAACATACAGACATTCTCTGATTACAGGGATATCCTGATAGAAGAAGAACCTGTATATGATGTCGATACGTTATACAGTGTTTTTCATCAGGCAGTCTTCAGCCTCAAGGAGATGCGAATACGGGAGGGCAATCTTCTCTCAGACGAGATCCAAAAGAGGACAGGTGCACTGGATGAGATGATCAAAACAATAAAATCAAACGCCCCGGATGAACTCGTCAGGTGGAGGGAAAAATTCTCTGCGAGACTGAGGTTGATAGTCGATGCCGGAATTATGGATAATAACAGGATCCTGCAGGAGGCTGCCATCATGGCAGAAAAACTCGATATCTCAGAAGAAATAAGCAGGATAGAAAATCATCTGAAACAGCTTGCAGAGATTCCCGGTCATGGCGATGCTGTGGGGAAAAAACTTGATTTTCTCGTGCAGGAACTGAACAGAGAGGTTAACACCCTGTCATGTAAATCAGGTGAATATGCCATATCGGCTATTGTTATCGAGATGAAAACCGAACTCGAAAAAATCCGGGAACAGGTGCAGAATATCCAATGAGTCATATATGCTCCATTGTTAAACCCGATACACATACTACTATAAGCCGTCTTTCCCCCTTGTCGGGAATCGAACGGCTTAAGATGCTGAATACAAAGAAAGATTCCGGCCAAGCCGGAATGACAGAATTGAACAAATTCCTTGCTGGGCTAACAACGTCGAAATATTATCGGAGAGGATTTTTAGGAGGATGAAGATGAAGAAAGGTGATTTGAGTCCCGTACTCGTCAATATAGGGTTTGGGAATGTTGTAGCAGCATCGAAGGTTGTGGCAATTGTAACCCCTGGTTCTGCACCAATGAAGCGGCTTCGTGAAGAGGCAAAAAAGACCGGCAGACTGATCGATGCGACCGAAGGCCGGCGCACCCGCTCGATCATCGTGACAGACAGCAATCATATTATTTTGTCTGCAATACAGGCAGAGACTATTACCCAGCGGTTCTTTGAGGGAAAGGAAGATTTTGCAGGCGAAGAAGAGTAGAGGCAGCCTGTTTATTGTCTCTGCACCTTCCGGAGCAGGGAAAACAACCTTGTGCACCAACGTACTCTCTTTCATGCCGAATCTGCATTTTTCAGTCTCTTATACAACGCGCCAACCGAGACCGGGAGAAATCAATGACAGGGATTATACCTTTATCTCACGAGAGGATTTTAAATCCATGACCGAAAAAGGTGAGTTCGTTGAGTGGGCTGAGGTTCATGGAGAATTGTATGGTACATCCATGGACAGAATTGAAACTTTGATGGATTCAGGCAAGGATGTTATTCTTGATATCGACACCCAGGGGGCCCTGCAGATAAAAGAACAATACCGGGAAGGCATTTATATATTTGTACTCCCACCCTCATTCGGCGTATTAAAAACAAGGCTTGAAAAGCGCATGACCGATTCACGTGAGGAGATAAACAAGAGACTCCGGACAGCACTTTCAGAAATAAACACGTATGCCCAGTATGATTATGTTATAATTAACAATATTTTTGAGGATGCGCTCAAGGAATTGGCTTCGATCATCATTGCCCAGAGGGTAAGCGTAAAAAGGATTAATCCCCTCTGGATTCAAGAAAGTTTTTTAAATCAGGAGGAAAAGTAATATGGATATCATTTCTCTTCCGATTGAGTATAACCATCAGAAGATAGACGGAAGATTCAGGATCATAGCTATAGCATGCCAGAGGGCAAAAGAACTCGCGGTCGGTGCTTCCCCCAGAGTTAAGACAAAGTCAAAAAAAGTCACAACCATCTCACTTGAAGAGACAATCAGCAATACCATCGAATTCCTCACAGGTGAACAGGCCAAGAAGGCAAAAGAAGAGGCACAGAAATTTGACTACAGAAAACTTCTTGAAGAGAAAAAGAGAGAGATGACCGGTGAAGATCTTACCGAGTTCGAAAAAGATCTGAAGGTCTATCTCCATGAGAAAGAGACGGTAGATAAAAAAGCTCTGGAGGGCCTCTTCATTGAAAAACGAGAGGAAGGTACTGAGGAATAAATCCATACTCCTTGGTATTACCGGTGGAGTTTCTGCTTACAAATCGATTGATCTGATACGAAGACTCAGGGAAGAGGGCGGGCTGGTCACTGTTATCATGACAGAGGCCGCAAAGCACTTTGTAACTCCGCTGTCCATAGAAGTTGCCTCCCGGAATAAGGTTTTTTCAGACCTCTATGCCGACCCCATGGCGCACATTTCCCTTTCTGCAGATGCAGATATTATGGTTGTTGCACCTGCAACAGCAAATATCATAGGCAAATTCGCTCACGGCATTGCCGACAATCTGCTCAGCTTGAGCTTCCTCTCTTTCGAAGGAAAGGTGGTTATCGCACCTGCGATGAACTGGAGAATGTATGAGAACCCTGTTTTCCGGAGAAATCTGGACACGCTTCTGAATCTTGGCGTCATACAGGTAGGCCCCGAGAAGGGTTCACTTGCTTGTGGTGAGGAAGGAATAGGCAGGATGGCCGAAGTTCCTGACATCGTTGAGACAACGAAGGGTGCCCTGACAATAAAGGACCTAACGGATGAAAATATCATGGTGACTGCAGGCCCTACAAGGGAATACCTTGACCCTGTGAGGTTCCTGTCGAACAGGTCATCCGGCAAAATGGGGTATGCTCTTGCCAGGGCTGCCTTCAGGAGAGGGGCTCAGGTCACGCTGATCAGCGGGCCTTCTTCGTTACCCCGGCCCAAAGGGCTTACATTCATTCCTGTCGATACAGCCGGTGACATGCACAGCGCAGTCAACCGCGAACTTGCATCGTCAACCATTCTGATCATGTCTGCTGCTGTTTCTGATTTCATGCCGGCAGAAAAGTCCGGAGAAAAGATCGAAAAATCCGACGAACTCTTCCTTACATTAACCGGTACCCCGGATATCCTTTCAGCTGTGGGCAAGAAAAAAAACAGGCCTTTTATAGTCGGCTTTGCAGCAGAAACAGGCCGGAAACTGGAAAAAGCAAGAAAGAAATTAAAACATAAAAATATGGATTTGATCGTATTCAATGACGTTACAGAGGCTGGTTCCGGATTTGACGTCGAAACGAATAACGTAGTCCTCATAGATAAGAAAAAAGAATCGGAACTTCCCCTTCTCAATAAAGATGATGTTGCAGATGCCATACTGGACAGAATAGTTGAGCTCAGAGCTTGACTTTTTCCTCCAATATATTGAAAATTTGAGCATAGCATGGCACGTGAAGACATCGAGAGACTAGAACAAAAGATTGCGAAAGACCCCGATTCAAAGCTGTTTGTTCCCCTTGCTGAAGAATACAAAAAAGCAGGCATGGTTGATGAGGCAATCAATGTTCTTATTCAGGGTCTCGAAAAACAGCCGAATTATCTCAGCGCCCGTGTTTCACTCGGTAAGATCTACATGGGCAAAGGCTTGCTCAATGAAGCAAGAGATGAGTTTCAGAAAGTTATTGCTATCATCCCCGATAATTTATATGCCCATAAAAAGTTAGCCGAAATTTATCAGGAGCTCGGGGAAAGAGACAATGCAATGAAAGAACTGCATAGTGTATTAAACCTGAACCCGACTGATGAGTGGGCGGTCTCAAACCTCTCTGTCATTGAGAAAGAAACACATCGGATATCTGAAGAAAAACCCTATGAAATCCCCCCTGCAACAGGGGATGAAGAGCCGGCGGAAATGCCGTTACAAGCCGCTTCAGGTGAAGAATTGCAATACATGATAGAGGAACAGAGGGATGAAGAACAGGCAACCGTATCTCTCTCTGAGGAGGGCAGTGAGATCCCGGAAGCTCCCACCGATGTAATCGGAGAGCTTCAGGAAGAATTGGAAACTCCTTCGGTTACCCCTTTAGGTGCCGAACAAGTTGCACCCGAACAGCCTGACGAGGAAGAGACAGCCTCATTTCAAGATACTGTGCAGGAGCCGGTACCTGTTTATATTGCTCCTGATGCTGAGACCTACATCAAACAGGGCAATTACACCGCGGCTATGAATACCTATAAAACTATCCTCTCTGAGGATCCCGAGAACAAACAAGTCCTGCAGCGCGTCGCTGAGCTGAAAGCTCTTTTAAAAATGATCGGCAAGGATCAGGAAGCACATATCTTGAAGCTCGAGGGTTTCCTTGAAGGAATTAATAAAAGAAGGAATGAGTTTTTTGGCAGCACCTGAAGAAACCGGGAGGGAATTCTGGCTAAATCAAATGAACCGATGATAAAGGTATTGGTTGTCCATGGCCCCAATCTGAACCTTCTTGGCAAAAGAGAGACATCCATCTATGGGACAAAATCACTCAAGGCCATCAATAAAGATATCTCTTCTCTTGCCTCCGAACTGAACATAAATGCAAATATTGTACAGCTTAATAGTGAGGGAGAGATATTAGACATTATCCAGAAAGCCGACTATGATGCACTGATCATCAACCCTGCAGCATACACTCATACCAGCGTCGCAATACGAGACGCAATTGCAGCAGTCAGTAAACCCGCTATAGAGGTACATCTGTCAAATATCCATAAACGGGAAGAATTCAGACGGAAATCATTCATCGCTGAAGTCGCTCACGGACAGATAAGCGGCTTCGGCCCGGAGAGCTATCTTCTCGCCCTTCGTGCAGTGAGGAGTATCCTCCCGAAACAGTAATACCTTTCCGGCGCTATGAAAACAATATCTGATAGCGTGTACACATCAAGACTTGTCCTTATCAGGGAAGCCATGAAAAAGAAAAAAATCGACGGTTTCCTTGTTACCGACATAACAAATATCCACTATCTTACCGGTTTTTCCGGTTCCTCAGGGTTTCTTTTCATTACCGGGAAAGAACATTTCTTTTCAACCGACTTCAGATATAGGGATCAGGCCGAGCAAGAGGTAAAGGGATGGGATATTGTTATTGAAAGAGGGAACAGGATACAGACAATTCAAAACCTTTACAAGAAGACCGGGACAAAGAATCTCGGTTTTGAGTCTTCCGTATCCTACGAATTTTACAATCAATTATCTCAAAAAACATTCCGTATAACTGCCGCCGGCCACTTCATCGAAAGATTGAGGACAATAAAAATTGAGGCTGAGATCAATACCATCAAGGAAGCTGTGAAGCGGGCTGAGGAGGCATTTCTTGAAGTGAAACCCTTTATTCAGGAAGGAACACGTGAACGTGGAATCGCCTTGAGACTTGAAGAACGATTAAGAAAAAAAGGGTGTAGGAATATTCCCTTTGAGATTATTGTTGCATCAGGCTCACATTCAGCTCTGCCCCATGCCAGGCCGACAGAAAAAAAACTTCAAAAGGGTGACCTTGTTATCATCGACTGGGGCGGCGAGGCTGATGGGTATTGCTCTGATATGACGCGAACCTTCCTTATCAGGGGACAGAATATCGGCAAGCAGAAAGAAATCTATCAGATTGTTTTAGGGGCTAACAGGAGGGCGATATCCTCAGTTATTCCGGGCGTTGGATCAAGACAGATAGACAGCGCCGCCCGGACGTTCATCAAGAATGCAGGGTACGGTGAGATGTTCGGCCATGGCACAGGCCACGGTGTCGGGCTCCAGGTGCATGAATTGCCGCGTATTTCATGGAATAAAAGCTCGCCTGTCAGGGAGAATATGGTTTTCACTGTCGAGCCCGGTATTTACATGCCGGGGGTAGGAGGCGTCCGGATCGAAGATATGGTGGTAGTCAGAGAGAAAAAAGCTGAGGTGCTGACTTCACTGAAAAAAGAACTCGAGATTATTTAACCCGCAAGGTAGAGAGATAGCGTAGATCTAATAAAATTAGTATTGGCAGAATGTTTTATTCCCCGATAATTTTTACCAGAACGCGTTTTTTCCGTCTTCCATCAAATTCCCCATAAAAAATCTGTTCCCACGGGCCGAAGTCCAGTTTGCCATTAGTTATGGCTACGATAAC
>JADDYB010000785.1_pt1 | contig 10161 bp, 11 predicted proteins | sample 8641941 | NCBI WGS metagenome assembly JADDYB01 (sample SAMN16275377, study PRJNA637457) | freshwater sediment metagenome | isolation source: Lake Kineret sediment | place: Israel: Lake Kineret | collected 2013 | reverse complement strand
AAGCATTTTGAGACCGGTGGAACGTTACTTAATTTCAATCCGGAAAAAATGCGAGAGTACTATTACGACCAATACGAAAAGGGAATTAAACTGGCGAAAGAAAACACGTCCACTGAAAAAGCGTAATATTTGTTATAATGAGTATGAGATTAGTCGGGGAATACGATGACAATTACACTCACCAGTATGCGTATGGTGGGAACGAAGAACGTTATACTGAATACGAGATGATTCCGGGGGAGTTCTATTATAACGCAGTTGAGAAATTCGGTACTCTCGGTGCTTGGTGGCGCACAGAGGGCCAAGACAAGATCATCGTCTATCGCCCCAGTCACGATGATCATTGGCATGAATTCAGAGTGTTGATTTGGCGGCTCCCCGATTCCTAGACATGACCCTATAACCGAGAAACGCGAGTACTCAATGCCTGACTACTGCTAGCCATGAATACGTGTAAATCCGCTGGAGTTATTCTGGAAGCCTACGAGTATATCCTAGTATAACTCAAACAGGGCATACACAACCTAAACAAGATGCGCTGAGCTAGTACTCCCCCAAACCGGCGCGACGCGGAAGGTTGAGCGAACCGACAGGTACCTCGTAGGGCCCGGCCCCCCTCTTCTTCGACACGAGCACGGTCTTGTCCAGGTCGTCGGGGTGCCGCCCATCGAGCTCGTCACGGAGCCAGTCGGCGATGAACGGGTAGATCTCCAGCCCCCCGATCCCCTCCCGCTGGCTGATGCGGTGGAACTCGTCCTCGAAGACCCAGAGCTCCTTAGGGCACGACAGCTCCTCGAAGAACTCGACGGCGTCCCCCAGGTGGCAGAGGGGGTCGTACTCGCCCATGGAGAGCAGCGTGGGGCACCTGATCCTCGCCGCGTAGCCGGACGTCGTCATCCTCTCCGCCATCGCGTCGAACTCGTCCTCGTCGCTGATCCCCGCCATGTACATGAACATCTGCTTGAACCTGGGCGACGCCTCCTCGAAGATGGCCTTCTTCGGCCCGACTACAGCGTAGGTGGTCGCAAGGGCCCTGACGCGCCTGTCACGGGCCGCGGCGCGCGCCCCCCAGTGCGAGCCGAACGAGATGCCTGCGATCACGATCTTATCCGGGTCGACCTCGGGACGGCCCGCGAGGTAGTCGATGGCCGCGCTCGCCGCCCTCTCGTAGTTGTCGTCGCTGACACGTATCTTGCGGATGTTGCTCATCCCCTGGCCGGGGCCATCGATGGACAGGACGTGCATCCCGCGCCTGAGGAAGGGGTTCGCCAACGGATTCGGGAAAGCCTCCTTAGTCATGTCCATGCCCGGGAGGAAGAGCACGGCCGGCGCGCGCCTCCGATCCTTCAGAAGGTGCAGCCGCCCCTGGATCATTACACCCTCCCAGGGAACCTCAACCAGCTCGATGGGGTTCTCGACGTACCCCACGACCTTGTCGTAGCACTCCATGTGCTTAGCGTGGAGGAAGATCTTCTCCTCGTTGTCGTCCTCGAAGATGCTGTGCTGGGCCTCGTGGTACACCTCGCTGGCCCGCCTGTACAGCTGCTTGGCCGTGTCGACGTGGCCCGCCGACTCCGCGGCCCTCGCGATCGTCTCATAGTGATGGGCCTCCTTGAAGAGGACGCGCGGGATCATGCGGTACGACTTGACCTCAGCCGGGAGAGTCCGCTCGTCGTTGGCGAAGTTCTGAACACGCCCAGTCGTCTTGACGAGCCAGTCCAGGATCCACTGCTGTCCGTCGCGCCGCCGCTCAGTATGCGTCAAAAAACATCACCTCAGCGTACACTCCTAATTGATTAAATAATTTTCTGCGTCACCCTTGGGCCCTGGGCATGAACATGCCGATGACTGTCCCTAACGCGCGCGGATTTCCTTCCAATCCTCGCAGCGTACTATGACATCGTGTTCTCAGGGTCGTTCCAGATGGTTATTATGGATAAATTGGGGCGCACGCGCAAGGTTTCAATAGCTATACTTGTAAAGCTTCTCAAGCTCTCTGCGAGCTGTTTTGAAGCCTCCAGCTGTAATGCCTAAAGCCACAATCACAGCGAGAACACACGCTGTCGAGAAGTTGATGTATCCCCCGAGGTAATGCAGTGCCAGAGGCGATGCCAAGGTCCCCACCGAGACAATGGAGAGCAAGAGGCCGATCAGTCTGCCTTCCTGGGAGACGAATCGTGCCCTTCCTACGCCCGAGAAATTGGCGTATCTAACGCCGACAGCCAGCTCCACTGAGCAGACAGCTATAAGCATCATTAGTCCTACTGCGATCAACACAGCCACAGTCATCGCATCAACACCCGCAATGTGGCTGAACAACGCAGCGAACAGCGCGAAGACAGGCAGCACCGGTATGAAGGCGGCGACAGACTTGGCCCTCAGCAGCAGGCCTGCGTCCACAGGGGCCGCCACCAGGTTCACGAACGCCTCGCCCTCCTGCCCAATAGCGTTGAGAGATGTCTGGAGAACGAGGACGATGACGGCCATAGCGCACTGGTAGAGAAAGGTGGTTTTAGCCTCAAATTGGATCGAGGCGTCCATGATGACGCCCAGCGGTGTGCTCATAAGCCCCATCAAGACCATCATGACGGGTATGGCAAGAAGGTACGCCATCTCTCTCCTCCTCAGCAGTGACTTGAGGTCTTTACGTATCAGCGCGACCTCCGTATAGCCTAGCCTAATGTAACTGAGGCGCCTTCGGCGCTGAGATAGCCCCATTGGCCGGAGCTTTAACGAGACTGGGGTAGGCGCCCAGTACATCCTCCTCACCTTGACACTCGCAGAGTAAACAGCGATAAGAAAGATGCCGCTAAGGGTGGAGTATACCAGAGTTCCCACTGGATCACCCGACGTTTGCTTGAGGATTATCATCGACGGCCATAAGACAGGGAAGAAGCGGATCCCCTCCATGCTCAAGGAGAACCATCCGACAAGACGCATCATCATTGAAAAGTTGAACATCATCGATATCGTGACGATGATGGCGATGCTGAGGACCATTCGGAGAACGACGGCCCCCTGACCCCTAACGCCTGAAAAGGATCCAGAAACCCTGTTCATCGCTCCCCTCACAATCTCTAGTACAAGAGCGCCTAGAAAGCATGCGAGAACCCCGAGGGCGGCGCTCAAAGTCCAGGTGCTGAGTGAGCCGGCTAGAAACGAGAAACCGAAGGTGATGCCGAAGAGCATTGAAACCATTGGGGAGACGAAGTAGATTGTTGTCAAAGCGGACCCCACCACGAAGTCCTCTGCTTGGATTGGGAGCCAGTTCACCAAGTCGGTTGACCCAGTCTCCTCCGACATGCTGAGTTCTGTCATGAGGCTGTAGGTCATCGACATGAAAATTGTAAAGGAGGGTAAAAAGATGCAAAGCTGGGAGGCCAGAGTGGTTAATGCGAATGCCTGTATCTTTGAGCCCAGCACGAAGTAGACGAAGGCCGCGGCGAGGGTAAATGCTGCAATGGACATGTATATATTTGTGACTGGCTTCTTTGCTAATCCCTCTGGTCTTCCTCCCTTTGCCCTCTTGGCCCTGGCAGCGGAGAGACTGAATACCCATGCAAGCCTTAGCGCGTTCCTCAGGTTCAAGGGATCACCCCATCAGGGCGTCAACGATCTCGCCGACGTTGTCCACCCCTGTCAGCGACAGGAAGACCTCCTCCAGGGTGGAGCCCGGCCTCCCCGCGCTCTCACGTAGCTCAACGGGGGAACCCTCCCCCAGCTTTTCGCCCAGGTAGAGCACGGAGATCTTGTCGCAGAGGGCGTCAGCTATCTCCATGATATGGGTGCTGAAGATCGTAGTGACGCCCTTCACGGAGAGCCTGTGAAGCAAATCCTTCACAATCCTCGCCGACTTGGGATCGAGACCGCCGAGGGGCTCGTCCAGTATGAGGAGGCGTGGCTCGTGGAGTATCGCTCCGATGAGGGCTGTCTTCTGCTTCATGCCGTGGCTGTAGCCGCTGATCATCTCGTTCTCCCTCCCTTCCAGACCGAAGGCTTCCAGGAACTCATGTATGCGCTCATCCTTGACCCCTGGGTCGACCCCGTAGACATCGGCGATGAAGTCCAGGTACTCAAGGCCAGTGAGGTACTCGTAGAGCCTGGGGGTCTCAGGAACATATCCGATCATCCTCTTCACGCCCGTGGGGTCCGACATAGGGTCCTTGCCGTAGACGCTGATACTACCCGAGTCCGGCTTCAGGAGCCCCATCACCATCTTCATGGTGGTGGACTTCCCTGAGCCGTTGGGGCCCAGCAGCCCATGGATAGCCCCCCTCTCGATGTCCAGGTCCAGGTTTCTTATAGCTTGGATCTCCCCGAAGCTCCTGCATACACGCCTCATGGATACGGCTAATTCTTCAACCATTCTTCACATCCCCAGCATCGTCGTAGATGAACACGTCCTCAATCTTCGCGTCGAAGAACCGGACTATCTTGAAGGCGAGCTCAAGGGAGGGATTGTAGTTGCCTCTCTCGATTGCTATCACCGTCTGCCGCGACACCCCCACCGCCTCCGCGAGGTCTTCCTGGGTGATATCTCTCATGGCTCGGTACACCCTAAGCCTGTTCTCCATGGTCCCAACCCCCAAGCCTCCAGCTATAGTAATAGTGAAACATCATCCGGATCAGCAGGAGGCTGCAACCAAGGTAGGCCATGATAAGACCTATTCCTTCATACGATGGATCGGTGGCTCTTCCCCAGGTCATCATCATCCATCCGACCGCCGTCACGCCTATGGTGTAGACAGCGATGGTCGCTGAAGAGGCCTTTTGGCTGATCAATGCTATCCTCTCGTCGTAGATTACCTCGTATGTTCTCTTGCGCATCCATTGAATGAATAGCGCTCCGGAGATGAGGGTGATAACAGGAAGATACGGGATATCCAAGTTTATCCCGAACGCTATGAGAGCTCCGGTGGCGATGACCACCACAACCGTGAGTACCTTATTGGTCCGTGCGTTCAATCCCATCACTATGTAAAGTTTATAATACATTATGTAATATAAACATTACTATATGTAAGATTGGGTTTACCATATAGGCTGAATCAATTAAAACTCGCGCGCGGAGGCTTTCCCAGGCGCGCGCGACCATCGCTCCGTTTGGGTGCTGGAAGCCGTTGACCCAATCGATGCTCTATTCGACCCTATCCTCCCCCTGCGTGAATTGTGGCGGGTGAGTGTAAATAGCTAACCCGGTGGTGGTAACGCTTATGCCGAGTCGCGGCGACTTGTTGACCATGTCCAAAACGGCTACGAAGCAGGCGAATCAAGCTAAGAGGGTCTTCTCAAAGGAGATAAGGTACCTACTCCACCTCCCTGACGGCTACGACTTGGAGAAGAGTAGAAGGTGGCCTCTCCTCGTCTTCCTCCACGGCGCGGGTGAGCGCGGCGATGACCTCGAACTCGTCAAGATACATGGGCCACCGAAACTCATCGAGGCCGGGAAGAGGTACCAGTTCATAGTCGCGTCGCCTCAGCTCGCCCTCGGCGAGTGGTGGTCCCCCGACATGGTAGCTTGGCTCACGAGGGAGCTGACCTCCTCCCTGAGGGTCGACCCCGACCGCGTCTACCTGACGGGGCTGAGCATGGGCGGCTACGGCACATGGGAGACTGCGGCGAAGTACCCCGAGCTCTTCGCGGCCATCGCACCCATATGCGGGCGGGGCGACCCAGCGTCGGCTTGGAGGCTGCGCCACACCCCCACGTGGATATTCCACGGCGCAAAAGACCCCGTCGTCCCCATCAAACACTCCAACGACATGAACAAGGCGCTGAAAAAGTACAGAAACGTCAAGTACACGGTCTACCCCGAGGCGGACCACGACAGCTGGAGCGAGACATACCTAAACGAGGAACTATACGGGTGGCTACTCGGCCAAAGGCGGTTCAGCTACGCCGAGGAACCCGCATCCAGACAACCCGAGAGATACGTCGGCCACTACTCCTCAAGGGAGAACTCCGCCGAGGTCTACCTCAAGGACGGGCGCCTGCACATCGCATTGGAAACGAGCGGCAACAAGGAGCTGCCACTGAAGCCGTGCGGCGTCGACGCCTTCACCTTTGGCGACTTCGGCACGTACGAGGCGGTTTTCGTTCCCCACAAGAAGGGCGGTTACGGCACAATGAACGTGTACGAAAGACGTGCGTATTTCCTCAAGAGGAAATTCGACATCTCGGAACTAAAACGTACAAGCGACAAAGCGATAACAGGATCAAAATAAGTAAAAACTATGTTTCAAACCAGCTTCTCCATAATTTTCAACAGTTTTTGAAGAAGATACACATTTAACACATTAACCACATGCACCCACTGTAACACTACAATAGAACAGTTCATCACGAAATAAAAGATGAAATTTTTTTTGCCTTCTAACAGGCCAGCCGTTATAAGCCAACCAGAGGAAAACCACGCACAGCAGAACGCCGTCCACCCCACGGCTGACGCGATCCCGTTAAATCCCATGGCTCCGCAAGTACCCGCATGAACGTATTCGAAGCCATCAAGACGCGTAGAAGCGTACGCAAGTACAAACCCCAGCCCATCCCAGAGGACCACCTGAAGCAGATCCTCACCGCCGCCCAGCTGGCCCCATCAGCAGGCAACAAACAGCCCTGGAGGTTCGTGGTCGTCAAGGACCCCGAGACCAAGAAGAAGCTGGGCGTCATCGCCCGCAACCAGACATGGATAAGCGACGCCGGCGTCATCGTCGCCGCCCTGGCAATGGACAAGAAGAGCCCCGAGGTCTACGAGCGGTGGGCCGAACGTGACGTGATGACCGCCGTGGAGCACATGGTGCTCTCCGCCTGGGAGCTGGGCTACGGCACCTGCTGGATCGGCGCATTCGAGGAGGAGAAGGTCAAGGAGCTCCTAAAGGTGCCCAAGGAGATGACCGTCATCATCCTGCTCCCCATAGGCGTACCCGACCAGAAGCCGGAGCCCAGGGGCCGCAAGAACCTAGAGGAGCTGTTCCACCTAGACCAGTACGGGAGACCACTGAAAGCCTAGCGCCCGCTAGGCCACTTGTATAAAATAAATGGATTAGCTGTGGGCTACCTTCCTCGAGCGATCTGGAGGGGGTTAAAATCGGGTTCATCGACCTCGATGAGACCCTTGGCACGGTCAAAGTACCTGATCACGCTGTCACCCTTGGTCGTGATCTCGTAGTACTTGTTGGTGCGCTTATCCTTTGAGTCTGACGCGTCGACCTCCACGATGAGGTCCTGGGCAGCCATGGAAGATAATATGCCCTGAAGCAGCTTCCACGAAAGATTGGCGCCGTACATGATGCGTGTGGGCTTCTGCGTACCCTCCTTGATCACCTTAAGGACATCTAGGTAAATCTCGAGTTTAGATCGCCGGTTCTTCAAACTGTTAACCCCTTTCTTGGACATTGGTTGCCAAGACATACCCTATAACCTAGAGTGTGTGACGGAGTCCTACAAACATGGGTCGCTGTTCTAGGTGAATATCCGGTAACCATATTCCTCTTCATGGATTTCTGGTGGTAATAGTAAAAAGGAATATGGATTACCAGTCGATTTAGGAAAATCGATACAATAAACATGTAAAAACGTGCAGAACGCCCTAATTGCCTATTTCTGGATGGGTATCATGCACAGGAAAACCATCGTCTTCCTGCCCGTGTTCTTAAAGCTGTGCTCCTCGCCTGGCTCCACGAGGACAACGCTTCCGGGGCCTATCTTTGAGTCCCCCTGCGAGCTGGCTGCGACTCCCTCACCCTCGAGTACATAGACCTCGTGCTCCCAGCTATGAGTGTGGTAAGGAGTGTAGCCTCCGGGCTCCACCTCGAAGCGCCTCATAGCGAAGTTGGGTGCATCATTCTTCTCGTTAATGAGCCACCTGATCTTTACGCCTTTAGCGGGCTCAGGCACGTCCTGGTTCTCCACCTTACTGTAGTGGTAGTTCTTCATGACACCCTATGACTGGGCCATGATTAATTAAATCTGATCATGTCGGCGGCCTCGCTAATCGGAAACACTATATTTGTGGAGCATGGTTCAAGGTGCGTCAAGGTGAAGAGCTATGCTGAGGGCTAGACTGGAGGGCTTCGCCGAATACGTTCCGGGGCTAATATTCTCCATGTTCATCGCCTTCATCAGCTTCACGGCATGGACCATGTACAATCCCATCAGCTCACTAATGTGGAGCTTCATCTTCGGGATAGCCATCGCCAACATCACGGTCATCCCTGAACGTCTGCGGCCAGGGCTCAGGTACGCATCCTCCCAGCTCCTCAAGTTCACCATAGCCGTCCTGGGGCTAGTGACCAGCGCCTCCGTGTGGCTCGAGGTGGGCCTGGGCGTCGTCAACGCCCTGGTGATCGTCGTGTTCAGCTTCGCCGTCAGCGTCATCCTGGGTGAGAAGCTGGGCCTGAGTAGGCGCCTCTCCATACTCATCGGCGTGGGCACGTCCATATGCGGGGCCTCGGCCATAGCCGCGGTCGCCCCAGCCATCAGGGCGAGGGAGGAGGAGATAGGCGTAGCCATCAGCGGGATAACCCTCTTCGGGTTGGTCAGCATGTTCCTCTACCCTTACCTGTTCACCAACACCATAGTCAACCAGTGGCTCCTCGGAAGCCCCACCGTGTACGCCGTGTGGGTGGGCTCGGGGGTCCACGAGTCGGCCCAGGTTATTGCCGCGGCCAGCGCCCTGGACCCGAGCTGCATGCAATCCGCCATGATCATAAAATCGATACGGATATTCATGATAGCACCTGTGGTGCTCGCCTCCACCTTCTACCTGAGCCGGGTGGAGTCGGGCGGTGGAGGCGTCAAGGCGAAGGTCTCAGTGCCCCTGTTCGCCGTGGCCTTCTTACTGGGCTCGCTGGTCTGCGCCCTCCTCGACGCGTCATCGCCTGCCCTCATGGGCGTGAGCTGGAGCCTGGTGAAGACGGCTCTCAAGTCGTCCCTGATACCTTTCCTGCTGGCCGTTTCCTTCACCGGCGTCGGCTCCAAGGTCCAGTTCAGGGACATCGCTGGAGTCGGGTGGAGACCCTTCGCCTTCGCGGCCCTCATGGCAGTGATCTCGGGTACTTTTGCCCTAGTCATGGCTGCGGTGACAGCCCCTTACCTGGTCTAGGTCACTGCGCCACGTCCACTGTGCCTGGGCCCATCACACTATGCAACTGCTCCAGGCTGAAGTTGATGACGCTGTTGGGTGCACCTCCAGCCGCCCACACGTGGCTGAACCTCTCTAGGCTCCGATCAAGCATCACCCACACATTCTCGCCGTGGGGGAAAGGCGGCACGCCTCCGATGACGTACCCAGTCAACCTCCTGACCGTGTCAGCGTCGCCAATCTTCATGTTGGCCCCCACGACGGCGCTCAGCTTCTCTGAGTCCACCCTCTTGTCTCCGCTTATGACCACCACGTAGGCCCTCTCGCCGTCGATGAACACGATGCTCTTAGCGATCTCCGGGACAGTGCAGCCGAGGGCGTCTGCCGCCATCTGGCTGGTCCTCGTGGACTGGTTCAGGGTCACGGACTTCGCCTCTATGCCTCGCTCCTTCAGGAACTCGTGCACCCGCTCGTAGCCCTTCGCCATCTGAAACCAGAATAGTATCCGGGCGGACAGTTATAGTGCTTTCCAGCGCCCCATGAGCTCCATGAGCTGCTCCCGTGTGGGCCCGCCGCGGGTCTCCTTCCGAGTGGCCTTGAAGCTGCCTGCAGCGCTCGCCATCCTCAGGGCCTCCGCGTCATCCAGGCCCTCCACCTTGGCCGAGGCGAAGCCGCCTATGAAGGCGTCCCCGCAGCCCACAGTGTTCACTACCTGCATGCCAAGCCTCGCAAGGGGCACGGCGTCCATTGTTATGGTGGCGCCGGAGGCGTCAAGGCACAGCGTGGAGCCTCTCGCGCCGTGCTTTATGATCGCTTTGACGTCCTTCACATACCCCGTGAGGCTCTCCATGACCTCCTTGGGGTCACTTGTCCCGAGTAGGTTCTCGTACTCCAGGTGATTCAGTATAAAGTAGTCGGTGTTCCTCAATGTGGGGAGGAGGGCCTCCAAACCGTTCTCAGCGTAGACGCCCGGGTCCCAGATGACGGCTACCCCATGCCTCCTGCAGAGGGCCGCCAGAGCCTGAGCCGTCTCCATGGGCGGGTCCATGATGACACACACCCTGCTCTGCTCTATGAGC
>JADDYB010000783.1_pt1 | contig 10166 bp, 5 predicted proteins | sample 8641941 | NCBI WGS metagenome assembly JADDYB01 (sample SAMN16275377, study PRJNA637457) | freshwater sediment metagenome | isolation source: Lake Kineret sediment | place: Israel: Lake Kineret | collected 2013 | reverse complement strand
CACACCCGCCGGTCGTCACCCGGCACCGCAGCCATTCCGAGGAGCACCAGACATGGACGACCAGACCACACCCGTCACACCGCAGCCCGAAGCGCCACCCGTGGCGATGCCCATCACCGAGCCGCCGATGGTTCCGGCTTCGGCCCCTGTTCATCACGGCGCCGGCTACCTCGTGCTCGTCGCGGGCATCATCGCGTTCGTGGTCGCGGCGTTCGCGGGCCTCGCAGGCGGCTTCCTCGGGGCGCACCTCGTCTTGGAGGATGTGGGCACGCCATCTTCGCCGGGAACTGCTCGCGTCCGGGTATCCGCCGAGACGACAAGCGAGCCCGTGGTCGCCGCCGCTGCCGCAGCGCTCCCCTCGGTGGTGAACCTGGATGTCGCCTCGAAGGCCTCGGCTGAAGGCGGCATGCTGCCGGGCGACCACCCCACGGTGCCCTCGCAGGGGACCGGTTCCGGAGTCGCATTCCGAAGCGCCCCCGGCGGCGGGACCTACATCATCACCAACAGCCACGTCGTGGACGGCGCGCAGAGCATCACCGTGCGCGATGAGTCCGGCCGCTCCATCAAAGGCGAGCTCGTCGGCCGCGACGAGGAGACCGACATCGCCGTCGTCCTCGCGGATGCCGATCTGCCGGCCATCGAGGCTGGAGACTCCGCCTCGCTGCAGGTCGGTCAGACCGTGTGCTCCAGCCCGTACGGAGACCTCGGGAGTCATCTCGGCACTGGGCCGGTCGCTGCCGGACTTCACGGACACGGGCGACGTCTATCCGCTCGTGGACGTCATACAGACCGACGCCGCGATCAACCCCGGCAACTCCGGTGGAGCCCTCGTCGACCAGACGGGAGGCCTCGTGGGCATCAACACCGCCATCTACTCCGACACCGGCGCGAGCGGCGGAATCGGCTTCGCCGTGCCCGTCAACACCGCCATTCGAGTCGCCGAGCAGCTCATCGCTGGTGACACCGTCAGGCACCCGTTCCTGGGCGTCGTCGGCACGACCGTCGACTCCGCCCTCGCCGCCGAGGAGAAACTCACCGTCGACGAGGGCGCCTACGTGAGCGAGGTCACCGCTGGCTCGGGCGCAGACAAGGGCGGGGTGAAGAAGGGCGACGTCATCACCGGTCTCGACGGTCTGCCGATCCGGTCGATGGACGACCTCATCCTGCAGGTTCGTCGCAAGCAGGTCGGTGACACCGTGCGGCTCGTCGTGGTCCGCGACGGCAAGGACGTCCGTCTCACGCTGACCGTTGGCGACAAGCCGACCGATATCGGCAGCCCCTCCGAAGAGAGCACGGGCTCCCCACGCGACTAGTGGTCCGGGCGGCTACGCCGCCCGGCGCCGCGACCGCCCCGCGAAGAGAACGACCAGCGCAAAGCTCGCCGCCAGTCCTATCAGAGCGAACGCCAGCGCCATTCCGTCCGTGAACGCCCCTTGCGTGGCGTCCTCACGAACAGCCGCCAGACGCGCCTCCTCGCTCGCGAAGATCTCACTCTCTGCGGCCGCCATATCGGTAACAGGGTTCTCCACTCCCGCCTTGCCGGCGAACTCGTCGGATGCCGAGCGGTAGCGGAGCACCGCCTTGACCGTCGCGCTGCCGGCTCCCGCGGGCAGCTTGACCGGGTACTCCCCCGTCACGGACTCCCGTGGCGGGATGCGATCATCGGACGCGATCTTCGTCGCATCCCACAGCTCGACCGGGGCCTTGCCCTTGGCATCCTGCAGCACCGTGACGAACCTGCGCTCGCCCAGCGCCTCCTTGGCGCCGTCGTCCGTCTCGGCGTACACCTCGAGCCACATCTCGCGGACTTCGGTGAGCCCGGTGGGCAGGGAGTGTCCTGCGCCCGTGTTGGTGACCTTCACCGTCACGACGTCCCCGTCGCCGAGCACCGCCGGTGCGTCGAGTTCGACCTTCGCGGCTGACTTCAGCAGCTCCGTCGCCGCTACCGGGTCACCCAACGCCACCTGGGCACCGGTGAACGTCATCGCGTAGATGTTCTCCCGCTGGAGGCCGCCCGCAGCGGCCACGCCCGTCACTGGACCCACCCGGCCGGGCGCTCCGCTCATATGGCAATCCTGGCAGGTAACACCCTCCTTGGCCCACGGGCTCTTCTTCCATTCCGAGTAGGTCGCCTCGAGGTGCATCCCGTTGATGGGGTGGTCGACGTTGTGGCACGCCCCGCAGAACTCGGATGAGTCGTGAAACGCGGACCGCGCGGCCGGATGGGGCGCCTTGGGGTCCTCGAGATGCGCGCGCATGGTCCCGTCCGCATCCACCATGTGAGACGTGTTGGCAATCTTGCCGCCGGCGAGCCCGGTGACTTGGTGACAGTAGCTGCAGCCAATGCCATCGCCCAGTCCGGCGCTACGCTTCTCCTTCTTCAACTCACCTGCCATGGCGGCAGCGGGCGCGTGACAGGTCTTGCAGAAGGCGTCGAGAGCACCGTTCGTGGCCGCGTTCGCCTCGCCCAGCTTGGACAGGAACAGCGGATCGGTCAGGGCCTGGGCGTGCATCGACTTCGACCACTGCTCGACCAATGACGCGTGACAACCGCACTCGTCCGTCGCCGCGAACGCGGATGCCGCCGCCTTTCCTCCCACGACCGGTTGCGGCGCGGCTCCCGCTTGCACCGCGGACACCAGCACACCGAAGAGCAACGCCACCGTGACGAGCCGCCCACCCCTCATCTCGCCCCTCCTGTCATCGTCGCTTCTGAGCCAACACCACCCCTGCTCCGGTTGGTACCCATCACGGGACCGCGAGTCCGTCTCGTCGGTGTTCGAGCATTGACTCGTCGCCGCGGCTCGCCGTACTTCATAATCGTTCCGAAGTCAGAATCGTTATGGATTGGTCGAACGAAAGCGACGAAAGGACGACCATGATCGATAAGTACCGGTGTTCCGCCTGCGGCTACCTGCACGTAGGGCCCGCCCCCGAGCGCTGCCCCATGTGCGGAGCGCCGCAAAAGGCGTTCAAAGAGTTCGAAGGCGTCGAAGGCCTTGCCGGCACCGCGACGATGGAGAACCTCAAGGCGGCCTTCGCCGGCGAGTCCCAGGCCAACCGCCGCTACACGCTGTGGCGCCGGATCGCCGAGCTCGAAGGTGCGCCGGAGAGCGCCCTCAAGGCGTTCGACCGTGCAGCCGCCGAGGAGACAGCCCACGCGCTGAGTCACCTCGCCTACCTGTTCGGCGCCACCACCACCGCCCAGAACCTCACAGCGGCGGCGGCCGGCGAGGACTCCGAGTCCACCGACATGTACCCCGGCTTCGCCGAGACCGCCGAGAATGAAGGCTTCCCCGAGATCGCGCACTACTTCCGGAGCCTCGCCCGCTACGAAGGCGAGCACCGCGAGGAGTACCGGACCGCACTGACCGAACTCGAGAACGCGTGACCTCAGGGCCCGACCAGAGTCCCGAGAGGTTCCCGTCGACGATCGGGGTGAAGGCCCTCGACGTCGAGGGCCTGCGCGCGCTGCTGATCGAGTCAGGGGAGCCAGCCTTCCGCGCCAAGCAGGTCATCCGCTGGCTGTACGGTCGCCACGCGCACTCGTGGAACGAGATGACCGACCTGCCCGCCGCGCTGCGAGAGTCCCTGTCACAGCGGCTGGCCCTCCCCTGCCCTGAGACGATCCGGCGACAGGTGTCGGAGGACGGCACGCGAAAGTATCTGTTCCGCCTTGGCGACGGCACCACCGTCGAGGCGGTCGGGCTGCCTACCGCTGACCGCCTGACCGTGTGCTTCTCGACGCAGGCGGGCTGCGCGATGGGCTGCTCCTTCTGCGCCACAGGCGCCTCCGGATTCACCCGCAACCTCGGCCCGGGAGAGATGGTCGACCAGGTGACGACTATCGCCGAGGACTTCGACCGTCGCGTCACCAACGCCGTCGCGATGGGACAAGGCGAGCCTTTCGCCAACTACGACGCCACGTTGGCCGCTCTTCGCATCATGAACTCCGCTGACGGGCCAGGAATCGGAGCACGGCACCTGACAGTGTCGACGTGTGGACTCATCCCGGGCATCCGGCGGTTCGCTTCAGAACCCGAGCAGTTCACCCTCGCGGTATCTCTGCACTCGGCGGTGCAGTCGACGCGCGACGTCCTGATGCCGGGCGTCCGCGCCATGCCACTTGAGCAGCTGCGGGCCGAACTCGAGAGCTACATCGAGCGAACCGGACGTCGCCCGTCTCTCGAGTACGCCCTGGTCCTCGGCGTGAACGACACCGAGGCCGAGCTCTCAGCGCTGGTCGACTTCTGCAGGGGGATGCTGGTCCACGTGAACCTCATCCCGGTGAACCCTGTCGACGGACTCGGCCACGAGAAGACCACGTTGGCGCGCGCCAACGAATTCGCCGATACGCTGCGAAGGAACGGCACGGAGGCCTCGATTCGGTCCGAGCGTGGCGCCGACATCGATGCCGCCTGCGGCCAGTTGCGCCAGCGGGAGGCTGCGGGCTAGCTCTTCCTCCGCCCGGGCTGCGGGTTCGGACAGACGCTTCCCGCGATCGCACAGCCCGCGCAGACTTCGTTCTCCCAGCGCTCACGTGCGTCGTACTCCCCCGCAGCCATGCTGCGATAGAACCCGAGAATGGTCTCCTCGAGGGCGTCCGTGTCTTCGGAGCTGAACCGGAACCGCACCTCCTGCATGGATCCCCGCGCGTCAACGACCTGGGGGCGAGAGAAGACCACGTCCACCACCTCGCAGCCATCCCTGAGCGCGACCAGCGCGTAACATCGCGCCTGCAGCTCATAGCGCTCCCGCAACGCCGCCTCATCACCCGACTCGCCCGTCTTGTAGTCGACGACGAGCCCGGCGCCTCCTGTGCGGCCGTACGCGTCGATCGCCCCGACGAGATCGACCGCGAGCCCGCCCCTGTCCAGCCTGACGGCGAAGCCCCACTCTCTGAAGATCAGCTCCTTGGCCTCGAGCTCGGACGCGGTCGAAGAGCCGAGGAACGTGTTCACCGCTTCCGCCAGGCCCGCTTTGGCGTCATCGTCCAGTTCGAAGAAGCGGCCGATTGCGTCCATTCGCTCTGCCGGGGGCGATGACCCCTCCACGCTCAGCTGCAGTGCGGCATGGACGGCGGAGCCGAGCCGGACGGCACTTTCACGCCCCGACGCCCTCGCCTTCCCCACACGGAGCACCCTTTCGGCATAGAAGCGCAGTGGACAGCGCGCGTAGAGCGCGAGGTCGCTGTAGGAGAGCCTGTCGGGCACGACGGGCCCGGGGGCGCGTCGCGCCGCATCGGGCCTGACATCGGTCTCCGTCACGGGTGCAGCGACGGCCTGCCTCGACGCCTCCGGCTGCCTGTCGCTGACTCGCGTGTTCTGGTCCGTTCCGAGATCCCGCTCAGGGGTCGTGGCACCGGCCTCGCTCTCTTCCGCTTCGGGAATCGTCACCACCTCGACGCGCAGCCGCGCGTGCCCGACCTGCACGTCCTTGGGGCCGGTCCCGGGTAGGGCTTCCGTCAGAGCGGAGCTGAGGGCGATCCTCACGCGACCGAGTGTCGTCAGGGCCACGTCATCCGCCGGCTTGTCCAGATTCCCCGCACCGGACACGATGAGCACCTCGCGAGCACGCGTGCAGGCTACGTAGAACCGTCGGAGTTCCTCCTCGTCTTCCGCCGCCTTGTCTTCATCGTCGAGTCGGCGGAACGCCGCCGACCGCGCATTCTCGGGCTTGCAGCGCCCTGCCACAGGGGGCCTGAGCGCGAGGGTGACCGGCCCCTCTCCTGCCTTCTCGATTCTGAACATGCTCTTGTTCGCGTGGCGCGCCGCTCCCGTCTCCACCACGGCGACGACCGGGAACTCGAGACCCTTTGACTCATGGATGCTCATGATCCTTACGGCGCGTGCACCCTCTCCCACCACAGCGGCAGGCGGGATCCTGTCACCGAAGCGAAGCCTCGCGTCGAGGTGTCCCGAGAAGCCCGCGGCACCTGCTCCGCCTCCGGTCTCGTACTCCGTGGCGAGCCGAGCGAACTTCAGCAGGTTCGCGAAGGCCTGCCGCCCACGGTCCCCTTGGCTCAGGTACAACAGATCCGCATCGACGTCCTCGAGCGCACGCAAGATCACCTCGGAGAGCGGAGAGCGCCCCATCCTCATCCGGGCACTCTCTACCGCTCTCACCAGGGCAGCAGCCCGCTCCGCGTCCTCTCCCTCGAGTCCGGCCGCCCCGCCTCGGAGTGTCTCCCAGAGCGCCTCGCCACGCCTCGTTCCGTCGTCCGAGTGCGAGAGCCTCCAGAGCGCGAGGTCGCTCACCCGCCCGACGTCCGAGGCGAGCAGTTGGGCGAGTGCTGCATCGTCCGTCGGGTTGGCGATGACGCTCACGAGGCACCGCGCGATGGATATCTCAGGCAGCTCCAGGAACCGGCCGCCTCCTGTGACGGTGACGTCGAACCCCTGTGCCTTGAGGGCGGCCGCGTAAACGTCGGAATGAGTGCGTGCGCCCATGAGCACGACCATCTCGCCGGGCTCGAAACCGAACTCGTCCCTGAGTCGGGCGAACCTCAGCGCAACAGCGCCCGCCTCCGCCTTCCGGGCCTTGTCGGCCGACAACCCGCCCGAGTGAACCATGAGCAGGTCGACGCGTGGCTCGCGGGCCGGCATCGGCCGCTCGAGTCGCTCGTCTCTACCGTGGCGCAGGAGGATCAGCCGATCGTGAAAGAACAGCTCGTGGGAGAACACCTCGTTCGCGAAGTCCAGAATCCCGCTGTGGGAGCGGTAGTTGAAGGCGAGCTCGAAGGATCGGGCGCCGCGCTCCATCATCGACGCGTTGTGCCGACGGTAGACCTCGATGTCGGCGCCCCTGAACCGGTAGACCGACTGCTGCTCGTCACCGACGGTGCAGAGGTTCTCTTCCGAGACCGCGTTCACGATCGCCAGCTGAAGGGCGTCGGTGTCCTGGAACTCATCCACCATCACCAGGCGAAACGCCGCGCGAAAGACCGCCACGATATCGGGCCTGTCGTCGAACAGGCGCGCCGCTCGCATCTGCAGATCATCGAAGTCCAGAAGTGAGCGGTCGGCCTTGGCTCGATCGTACCGGTGCTCGTACTCGCCCACGAGCGCGATGAGAGCCGACGTGTAAGGCATGGCCACGCAGGCCGCTGCCTCCTGTAGCAGCCTGCCGTGAGCCTGAATCAGTCGCTGCCTGGCCTCCTCGGCGGCACCCGCAGACCGGCCGGCCGTCCAGCCATCGAGCGTCTGCCAGACTTCGCGGGCGAGGTCCTTCTCGTCCATCGCGCCTGCATCAAGGGACGACAGTTCGCCGGCGACACGCCGCGCGCGCTCACGAAGTGAGCGGGCGGTGCTACTGTCGGCGCCGGAAGCCTCGATCTCCTCTGCCGCGCCCGCGAACTCCGCCACCGCCTCACGGTGTATGGCTGCCGCGGCTGCCGACTCCTCCACCACGAGACTCGCGGCCGACAGTCCCCGAGTCCTGAGTTCTCCCGCAATGCGCTCGACGGCCTCGAAGACAGCCCCGAACTCATAGGCGCCGAACAGCGCCCTTCCCTCCGGCGTGTCCAGGGCGGATTCCACGGCATGCTCGAAAGCGTGCTCTTTGAGCCGCCCGACTTCGGTGGTGTCGGCGACGGCGAAATCGGGATCGATGCCCGCCTCTATCGCATATCGCCTCAGGACCCTGCTACAGAACCCGTGAATCGTCGAGATCCACGCGCTGTCGACACGACGCGCGTCCTTCCTCCGCCCCTCACGTCTCAGAGTGCTTCTCACGCGTTCGGCGAGCTCGCCCGCAGCCTTCTCGGTGAAAGTGATGGCGAGGATCTCTTCGACCGACGCCGCCTGCCATCGGTCATCAGGTGCGTCCGCCATGGCGTGGACGAGCCTCTCGGTGAGAGTCCGCGTCTTGCCGGACCCCGCACCCGCCCCGATCAACACCGGCCCGCGAAGAGCGCGGATGGCCGCTTCCTGCTCGCTGTTCAGCCCGTCAAACACTCAGCGTGCCTCCCCGCACGTGGCCCGAATCCCGCAGTAGCGGCACGCTCCTGACACGCCCGGAGCCCTCGGTATGCGCCCTTCGCGCATTCCTGCGACAGCCTCTCTGAGGCGCGTGATCGCATCCTCGACACACTCGGCGACCTCGGCCTCATCAACCCCATCCTTGTCCTTCCAGCGAGAGTCGGTCTCGAGGACATCTCCCCTCCAGAGCCCTCGCACCTCCAGAGTCCTGAGTGACCGATAGACTCCGCCCAGTGCCGGCATGTCGAGCAGCTCTGACGCCACCTTCATGTACAAAGGCGCCTGCAGCAGGCCGTACGTCGGGAACGATGATGCCCCCTTCAGGCTCGAAGAGGATTTGTAGTCTGTGACCACCAGGCCGGCGGGACCCGAGTCGATCCTGTCGATCGACCCCCTCAGCGCCACCCCACCGATCGACACCGCAGGTCCCGCATCTCCGCCGAACCGGAACTCGTGGCGGGTCGGTCTGAACCCGGGCAGGAACGCCACGTCGTCTTCGACGACCGACCGGGCCCACGACACCGCCTTCGCATGCGACAGCCGCTCCTCGAGCCTTTGCGGCACGACTCGACCATCTGCGTCGGCCTCCGCCGCGGTACGGTCGAACATCCTCAGGGCGTCGTCGAGGTTCGCCGCGGTCACCCTGATCTCGCCCGAGGACAGCCACTCCTCGTAGAACCGGGCGAGCAGTCTGTGAGCTAGGCTCCCTCGCTCGGCCGCGTCGAACTCCGCGTCCAGCTCGCGGGGCGAAACGGCCCTGTCGTAGTACCACCTGTAGGGACACGACAAGTAGGTCTCGACTTCCGATACGGAGTACTCGCGCTCAAGGGCCAGTGTCTCGAGAACGGCCGGGTCCTCGATCCGACCCCGGTCGATCACCGTCGCGCTCCCGATGCCAACGGCCCGCAGTCGAACCTCTCTTCGGGCAGGGCCGAATGAGGGTGCCGCCGACACGACGTCGCCGGTCAACAGCGCGATGGGCTCCATCCCCGGAGGAGTCTCGCCACGTTCCGCCTGCTCATACGTGCGGTACACGTCCATCACCTCGTCGATGAACACTGACGGGCGCACGTCCTCGCCCTTCGAGTCAACCGACTGCCGAACCAGAAAGAGGGACCTCGTCGCGCTCGATATCACCGCGTGAAACAACATCCTCTCGGCAAGGCGCTCTTCGCTGCCGACGGGCTGTCCCAGCGTTTCCAGCAAGACCGCGGACAGTGGCTTGGGCCGCTCCGCTGAGAACTCCGCCGAAGTCATTCCTCCGAGTATCACCACGTCGAATTGCAGGCCCCGGAGTCGCTCTGCCTCCGTCACAAGCACTCTCGGGTTGCGGCTCTGCGCGCCGACGGCGACCTTCGACACATCCAGCGCCCGGGTCACGCCTCGGCAGCCCCCGCCCTCGGCTGCGACGGCGAGCACCTCGGAGACCACGTCGAGCAACACCCGATGCGCCGCGGCGTCGAGAACCCCCTGGGGTGAGCGGATTCCGTGCGCACTCATTCCGTTGGAGAGAAGGATTCCTGCCAAGTATTCCCATTTCTCGGCAGCGGCGACCCCCTCCGCTCCCGCCGCCAAGGCGCGCGCCTCCCCTACTGCCTCGCCTGCCTTCCCTTTGAGGCGTGCGGCGTCATCCAGCAACGTCTGGACGACCGGGCGACGTCTCCGCCAACTGGTGTCCAGTGATGACACCGCCTCGACATCGGCTCCGCTGTAAGGTGAGAGGAGAAACGCCAGTATCCGCTCACGGGCATCCTCGTGCCCCGAGCATGCATCCACGAGCGCCATCAGCGCGGCGCCGAGGGGTGTCGCAGGGAAAGCGACCGCCACGTCCACCGCGTAGTCGAGACCCTCCGCGTCCAGTGCCGCCGTGAGCAGAGCCAGTCGACCGGCCACGCCCCTGAACGCGATCGCGATCCGGTCGTCCGGGTTGACCTCGCTGGACTGTTTCGCTATTCGGGCTACCAGCGCACACTCCGACTCGTCCCCTGTCGCCAGCCCTAGTCTCACGCGCCCGTCAGGCTCGAGCGGTGCCCCGCCTCGGAAGATCGCCGCGGTCAGCTGCGACCGTGCTGCCCCGCACTCCGGCTCCGTTGTCGCAGGATCCAGCACTGCACCGCTGTCTTCGAGCCGCTTTACGAGTTGGTCAAGAACCTCCGTCGCCGGTGCGCCTTCTTCCATGTGAGCGAC
>JADDYB010000782.1_pt1 | contig 10174 bp, 8 predicted proteins | sample 8641941 | NCBI WGS metagenome assembly JADDYB01 (sample SAMN16275377, study PRJNA637457) | freshwater sediment metagenome | isolation source: Lake Kineret sediment | place: Israel: Lake Kineret | collected 2013 | reverse complement strand
GTTCATCCAAGTTGCCATTCCTGGCGAGGAAAGAGGTAGAAAAAAGAGTTATGCTGGTTTCGTCGTCAAGGAAATGAAGGAAAAGATTGGAGGAGCTATTTGGAAGGATTGCTTTGATTTCGAGACAGTTGGATTCGAGAAAAGCGACATTAGCAAGGCGGGAATGGACATTTTTCTCGAAATATTGAAAAAAGTCTGCTTGCATAGAATTCGATCAAAATTCCCGAAATTGCTCGAATCTCATCCAGAGATCAAGGGAGGATTCGACCTAGAATCTGAATTGATAGATTACATTCGCGTGGAGAAGAAAAAATACTTGTCTGGAAAGGTTAACTTGTTCGACATCGCGACGACGATACAAATCACGAAGCCTCTGGAACAATATGGAAAAAAAAAGGAATTCACGAGAAAGGATAAAACGATCGTCAAAAAGAAGGGAATCCCTGCTCATGTGAAGGCTGCGATATGGACTAATGATCATCTAGGAACGAGTTTTGACTCTGGGGACAAGATTCCTTGGGTATATGTCAAGAATAACAAAGGAACCGATGTCATCGCAATCGATGAGGATTGGGATTATGAATTCCTGAAAAATAGAGACCTGCGATTAGATCTCGACGCAATGTGGGAAAAGGAAGTGATTGGAAAAATAGAACCTATAATATTGACGATAGGATTTAACTTGATAGAGATTTTAACTGGAATGAAAAAAAAATCGATAGATTCGTGGTTAAAATGATAGAAAATGAAAAAGGAAACAAAGCATCGAAACTCCTTGAATTGATCAAGGAAAATCGGAGTTTTGGAGTTCCTAAAGCATCGAGACTCCTTGAATTGATCAGGGAAAAACCTAGAGATAGAAACGAGCTCGTGAAATTGACGGGAATGACTAGGACAACTATATATGACAGGCTGAGACCATACATCATTAGTGGAATTGTCAAGACCTATCCTTTATGGAGTCCAGAGAAGAAACGAGGCAAGCCTCGGACCATGTTCACGATCGAAGATAAAATAGAAAAGGGAAGGAACGATATCGTGATGAGTCTGCTTGATGATAGAAAGTCGATGACGATCCAGCAATTGTGCGATGCGACTGGATTCAAGAAAGTTTGCATCTGGCGAATCGTTCGATACTTGAAGACTGCTAATCTGGTAAAATGCGAGTTCTATCCAAAGAAGGAAAAACCAGGCGGGGTATATTCGATAATATCTAAAAGAAAAAAGGAAGAAACGAATGAATCGTGAATTTCATGGAAACGAGACTAAAAGTAAAGGATATCGAGGAATTTGAGCTCTCGTCTGGAGGATTGGGAAAGTTCTCCGAATGCAAGGCACAATTTTGGCACAGGTATTTTGGAAGGACAGAATCGATGCCAAAACGTCAGTATAAAATGACCAGCGGGAATCGAGTTCATTCCGTAGAAAAATCGTTCTGGATGCTTGCCCGAAAAAATCTGGCATCTATGTTCCCGACGAAATTAATGAAGAGCATCGATGTCGATAACTTGACCAAACGAATGAATCAAGTCAAGATCAGGATGCTTTACAGCGTCGAAACGGAGGAATATCTCCCGTACTTGATGAATCTGAGTTCGATCGACGCGATCAAGTGGATACAATTGCGAGAATTTTTTGAAGGGGACGTTCAAAAATGTTTCAAGTATTGGGTACCCGTGACGAACGAGTTCGCGCAATATAACTCGAAAAATAGAAGTCTCGTCATTATAGACAGGATTAACATAATTCCAAAAGGTTTTTTCGATTCTCCTGACGAGTGCCTTTCTATAGGAGATTACAAGCCTGGAAAATTTGATGAAAATGGTTTTCCAAAGTTTCCTGAAACGATTCGAGATTATGACTATGGAAAATTCAAGCGACAACTCGTTTTCTACGCGTGCAATCTCATATTTCCTGGAAGAAAACGCCAAACTAAAAATTTAGTAGATTGGTTACGATGCTTGCTTGACGAAAATTACAGGTGTATAGAAATTCTTGGAGACAAGCATGGGAAAGGTAACGAGGGAGAAATAGGAGGAGGTTGGTGCGATCACGATCGCAACATTTTCGGAAATCTTCCAGAGGAAATGAAAATCAGATTTATCAGTGGTTATTTTTACAAGACAGGGCAATTTCTATCGGAGGCTATCGACAATCGGAGCGTCTATGCGATGCAAAAAGTGATCGACGCATTATGGGAAACTGATTATTTTCCTCGGAACATCGATCATCGAGAAACGGGTCGATGCGCGTGGTGCGATTACAAGGATTCTTGCATCGATGACGTGGATCTCTTATCAACGTGGGGAAATGCAGAAGGATTCTCGATCAAAGGAATAACGTCTGCAAGTACAGGTGATGATGATGAATGATAAAAAAAAGATCGATGGCAGGAGGGGAAATCGACAATGTTATTTTGGAACATGTCCTAGCTGTGGAAACGAGATACATTTCAATTCAGAGATACTAGAATTCATCTATTTCACTTGCTCCAAATGCGCTTCTAATTTCAAGCGCAGAGAATTTAGATTCGTTCCCGTAAATTATAGCGACGATTATATTTACCAGAAGCGAGTAAAGGAAAAGAAGGAATTAGGAAAAGCGATCACTCTAACAAGAAAAATGAGGGAAACGTGATGCTCAATCTCGTTCCATTTGGAAGGCAGGACGTGACGAAGAAAGGACATGATCTTCCTGACTGGAAAATTTATCAAACGAAGCGTTACGAGGGAGGAATCGCCTGGTATAACAACATGCTTTGCATCACGGGTAAAATACCTGGAATCGAGAAGAGCATCATCGTTTTTGACTTCGATGGAAATCAGACAACCGATGACTTGAAAAGCATAGGAGAAATGCTCAGAAAACATGACGTGATGTTTTCGATGGTCATCAGGACGGGAAACATGGGTTCTCATTTCTACGTCGCCACGAAACCAAAACCAGCAATAACCAACATCCATAACAGGAAACTAAAAGTCGATTGGTTTCCAAAATGCGTTAATCACGTAGATGTTCGAGGAGAAGGAGGTATCGTTTTTTTTCCACCAACAAAGTTTTCTGATTCTCCAGAATCTTATAAGGAGATATGGAAGTTGAGCAAGGATGGATTCATGCTCGAAATTCAAAATAGCAAGATATTGAAATTCATCGATGATATTTACATGCATCCAGATTCAATTTCTAAAAAGGAAGAAAAGTTCATTTCTCCAGATAATAATGACAAGGGAACGTTCGACGAAAAGATAAGAAACATGAGAAAGCCTCTTCGGGATCTCGTGAGTCCTGGAGCCAGGAACATAGAAAGAATCTCTAACGAGACAGGAAAGAAGGAATTCTTGTATTGGAAGGCTCTCTGGATAGAAGCAAAAACTAATAAAATCAACGTCGATACAATGTTCGATCTCCTCGCGAAATATCAACCTTCGTTCGACAAGGCCACAACGATATGTCAATTGCCACACGTCGGGAAAACTCCATTCTCCAACGAGAAATTATCGGAATTATTTCCAGATTACGACATTCCAATAAAAAAGTCATTCTCGGAGGAGATAAAATTATGAATGAGATGGAAATAGAACATTTCAAGGAAATATATAATTACATTTTCTCTTTATTTGAGGACGATAAAACGAAGGGAATTGTCAAGCAAATATTCGAGCAGAATAAGGAATCATTCTTTTCAGAACCAGCGGCTAAAATAAAACATCAGAATTATTCAGGTGGTCTAGCAGATCACACGGCACTAGCGACGATGATCGCGTATTACTTATGTAAAACGCAGGGATACATGAATGTCAGGAGCGATGATGCTATGATCTCTGCGTTGTTTCACGATTGGGAAAAGATTGGAAACTATAATCGTCAAAATTACAAGATGTTCAGAAATGATGACGATGTTATCTACTTTCTTCGAGATCGAGGACTCATCACGGAAAGGAACAAGATTGCTAATGGTATATTTCACGCGCATGGAGGATGGTCGCCTCGTCCAGGCTTGCACTTGCCGATAGCCATCATCGTTCATTTCTCGGACATGGCAGCGAGTCAGATAACGAAGGAAAGGAAATCAACCAGGGATTTCATAAAGAAAATCAAGGAATTCATTGAAGAATTTGAGATTTCAAAAATGATCGATAAAAATGGTGAAAATGATTGTCGAAAATCAGGATTGGGGAATACGACGCAAAATTGATGCCATATCCGATTAGACCTGGAATATCTTCATATATTCGAGAGCTCGCAGACGTGATAGAGAAAGACATGCGAGAGATTTCCGAGATAAACAAGGTGATATCAGAATGCGAGGAAGATAAGGAAAAACTCGTTATGGAAGTCATGAATGCCAAGAAAAAAATGAATCATTTTCTTTTGTTTTCTGGAAATCCTAATCAATTAACTCTAGATAAATGGATTGATAAAAAATAAGAAGATTCCCTTTTCCTTGATTTATTCCCTTTTTTTCATTTATTCGATATAGCCATTTTTATATAACAGTTGCAATAGTTCATTTATCAACTGAAATTTTCTCGAGGCATGGAAAATGAGTCTATCTAAAAAATTATCTACAGGAATCAAGTTTCTCATCATTTCCTTTTCAATCCTTGGAATATTTTTATTATACGTTTCAGGAACATTTCGTCAGATGTCAACCGTAGAAATAGGTTTAACTCCTTCTACTTTCCAGCCAGTCGCTATAAGTTCAGCATCATTTACTGTTAGAGATATAAATGGAAAATCTCTTCAAGTCGTCGATGGAACGACAGCATTATCGCATTATCACGATTCGACTGGGCATTATCCTGACGTGGACTTGCTATATAGTCAACCATTTTTATGCTATCCAGATGGAAATTACAAGCAGACTATTTCCCAAGAGTCCAACGCTATCACGTCGTCTCTATACGTAGATGGTAAGATATATTTCTTGAATGAATATTACTTCAGGATCGATATAGGAGCTAGAACGTACCAGAACATGAAGAATAGATTCGTCAATTCTGTTATATTGAACCCTCTACGAGGAGCTACCGTTCAATATTCTCCAACATGGGCATTAGGAAATGTCTGGACGTGGAAAGATCCAGGAACTACGTATAATCCTGATGGAAATCTCATTCTTGGAGTGAATGTAGGAACTTCTCCATGGCAATACTCGCACAAGGGAACTCAAGTCGCTCAAATTCAAGGATTGCTCGAATCTCAGGATTTTCAGGTGACCTCGTGGAATCCAGTCCCTCGCGCGGGATACACGCTCGCAGATTCTATCAACAAGTTAAAAACGGAGTGGGGAAATTCTCCCGTCATCGTGCAACCGAACATCACGATCACTGGAAGAAACGACTTCATTAGATATTCCTACGAGAGGCAAGTGACGCTATCGAATGGAACAAAGGCGACGGTTCAAGTACAAACAACATCAGCAATTGTTGGATTCACGGACGCGTACAAAGCAACTCAAATAGAAGGAAAAGGTTTGATTCCAAATGCGTTTGATTCTGCAGTGAACGCGAAACTTCAAATGAAAAACGATGAGCAATCTCCATCTCCCGTGACACAAGGATCAACGAAGAGCAATTCTGACGATCCAGGATTTATTCTCGGCTCAAAATCAGTAGATGGTCATGTAAAATATCTTGGAGATGTTCAAGTGGCGGGATCGGAGGCAATAACAGGAGCATCAAATATCTATGGTTCTAGGGATTCTCTCGAAGGGAAACAAATAACTATCGACTTGAATGACTTTAATTCACCATCGCTCCCTCGATCGGTATGGAACGTGATGGAATTCAAGTTACAACCAGCAACGACGCTCAAGATAGCCAAAACTGAGGTAAAATATGAAGTAATGTTCTGGAATGGAATTTACCAGACATTTGATAGCGTTGTCGATGGAACGAGTTATATATATTATCCCTATGAAATTTCTGAGTCGAATGTATATGCTATTGGTTCATGCGTCGTGAAATGCGTAGTTCTATCAGAAAATAATCCAACGATCATCGTCAATGGGAAACCGATAGACAAGAGCCTCATTACCGATTTCGAGATAGGATCGTGGGGAATCAATCCAAAAATAAACGACATCGAGGATAAATTCGAGATTCCAGTGATAAACATAGAAAATATAATCACGATCGTCGTGATCGTCATCGTTGGTATCGTCGTTATTTTCATCATCCTTTCTTTCAGGAAAGGAGGGAGAACGATCATTAATATCGGTGGCAGGATTCGATTGAAGTAAGAAAAATCTCTTTCTTTTTTTTTTCGAATGATTTAAGTATCGAATGATCGATGAGTATCATTGCTATAGAATGTTCGAGATCGTGACCTAGCTTGATTCCTTCAAAACTCCTTCAGTTCTATCGTTTATTCATCGATTTACCTCGTGAGTGATTTTTCTGGAGAATGATGCAATCTGACTCCAGAAAAAATTGATATCAATTATAAATCTCACGAAAAGGGTAATTCGATCGATCAAATGCTTTTCTTCTCGTCGATATATACCATGTCGATAAGCCGCAACGATTCATTTTCATCGATTCATCGAACGAGGAGATGAGAAGTAATTGCTAATTTTAACGCGTTTCTAGAAAAAATTTATATAAATGTTCGTTATATTCTCAACTGTTCAAGCAAATATAGCTTGACGATCCAAATCAGGCGACGCATTTCATGGGTAGAAAATATTTCAAGGCTCCAAAAACCGCAAAAGGAAAGTGGGGCCTTGCAATCGGGATGTTTCTACTAGGCATCGTGATCACGGGCGTAGGTATTTGGGCTTACAACTCTTACGTCTCCGCGCAGTCGACTATCCCTCCAGTAGGGGAATTCTCCATAAAGCTGATCGATCCCTTGAATCCAAGTATTGATCTTGACGAGGGAGATTTCGATTGCGTTCTCAAGGGACTTTTGATTGGAGAAGATTCCCATAATATCGGGAATTGGGAGATTGTGGATGCCGTGAGCACGGTGGACGATATTTCCATTTCCGACCTCGATACCGAAGAATACGAGCGATTCTTCATTGGCTTCAACGGAACCGTTGTAAATGACGAAGATAATTACGATGATGAGTTTGGAGACCGTGTTTACGGATATCGCGAGGAGGAAATCTTTCTAGAAACGGAGAACGTGATCTCGACCTACGTGACCCCTGTCAACGGAATGAACATGACCATCATCAACAGCAACACGGGTGACATCATTAATCCGCTCACGACGAACATCACCGCTGGCATGAACTTCACGGTGATGATCTTCCTCAAGAACATGAGCGAGGGTGCTTATGATCAAGCTTACTCTGCATATTGGTCCTTCACGGACGATGCGATGAAGGCAGTTGCTGTCAAGTCTGTTTTTAGTGGTGGCACGGTTAAAGCTGCTGACATGTTCGCGACGGGTCTGGCCACGGTTAAACAAACGACGACCGAACTCGATTTCACGACGAGTTACCTCGGAGTGACTCCAATCGTTTCGCAATTCACCTGGGGAGTGGATGCTATCGAAGCTGCAACGCTTTACATAGAAGCGGCATCTCCACCGAACATTTCCTTGCAATTTGCTGCGATTTAAAATGTCGCGATATCGAGCAGAACATTTTTCTTTTTTTTATTTCTATTTGCATTGTCTGGGGGATTAACACACCATGAAGAAATCACCTGAAAAAATAATCATCGCGATCGTCGTCTTTTCGATGATTTTTCCAATATTCCTTATCAAGAACGAAGAAAAAACGATCAAAGATCAAGAAAAGCCTTTATCCGTTCCTCAATCAAGTTTGATGCCCGAAAATCCCATTTCAACCGACTACAACATTCATTTCAGGCTTGTCTCTTATTCTCAAGTTCATCAATATCGACCAGATAACAATCCAGCGATCGATACTATAAATGACATGATCGCAGTGACGAGGTTCGAGAGAATCAGTGTTTTTGGCGAGGGAAGTTACAGGATGAATGTACTCGACAACGGGACATTGTTTCTCTATAATGTTTCCAGGTACAATGATATATCTAAATCAACCCCTTCCCATGAAGATCTCATAGTTCCAGGAAATGGGTTTTCAGGCGGGATGCAAATGGAATACGTTATGAAGTTTAATTATGACACGACGAATTTCGAGCCACAAATCGCTTGCGAATTTGGTAGTGGTGTCGTGATCTTTGGTAAGAACAGTTCGACAAGCGCGATCGAGTTAAAATGGATAGAATTCAACGGAACTGCGATGATTTATTCTCTCAACGCGACCTTGCCACTTCCTTCAATTAATTTTCCATCGATAAACGATGCAGATGTTTACTTTGCTAGTCGATATTCCAATGACGTATTGATCTCTGGAAAATTCATCAATGGTTCAACAAACGTTCCATTTGCTTATCAACTGAATAGTTCGCTCGGAATAATATCAGATTTTACTAATTTAACGATTAGTTCTACTAATTACACGATGTTTGATGATTGCATTTTATCGATTCAATATTCGAACATACATTCGGTTATATGGTTCCTCACGAACAAGCATGTTCATGGATTTGATATAAATACTTGGAGAATTCAAGATTCTACCTTGATTTCTGAAATACCAATCGCTTATATTCCTTACTTGAAGGTATCTGTTCTTTATAGCATTTTCTCTTATCCTGTTTATTTAGAAATATTATCTTGGGATTATATGACGGTAACGGAGGTCTTGACGTATAGATTAAAGGGATATTTCAATGTTTCGAGCACAGATTTTTACCTAGGAATTCCAGAAGTCGATCCCGTCTTTTCTCAAATGTCCCAGCAGGTTGGAGATGATAACATAATCAAGAGCTTGACGGACTTTGCTGATGGAGAGATCTACGTGGGTTGTGACACGAGATTTAATGTCTGGCAGACGTGGGTTTCTAGATCTGGATCCGTGAGTGGATTGTGGTTTGATTATTATTTCCCTTACGTATTCATCTTGCACGATGATATCACGACATTAACATCTCTCGAAGTCTGGTTCGGAGATAGTCGAGGAATATGGATGGCTCAATTCAATTGCAATGATTCAGGCGTGATAAATTATGGTAATTCTAGCGTTAGTCATGCTATCTCGCAGAGGGTAGACGTTACTCATTCTAAATCTACTAAATCTTTTCAATATAGAGTAAGTGGTTATTTGCGAAGAGATAGCTCCGAGATATGCGAAATCGGAATCATTCCTCTATACGCGCAACCGTCCTGGATGTACAATGCTTATCCAAAAATGTTCTCGATTGACAATATCTATCAATTCGATAACGACTGGGATGGAGGAGTCATACTTCGTCCTCTTAAAAATTTTCAAGGGTCAGGATCGAACGTGATCGAATTCTTCGTGGAATTCGAGGCAGACTTTTGTCCATTCATTCAAAGCATTTTGAATCTAGAGAGTGTTGGTCTCAATGTTTATTATCTCGTTTGGGAAAGGTATCAAAATGGCACGTACACGCAAAAACTTCTAAAGGATCCGATATCTTCAAAATCTGCTTTTTATACTTTCAGTTTCGCCCTTGGAACGGGTCTTTCTTTAGAAGATAGTCACATGCTCGACGAGCTCCACATCTTCATAAACGGGTTAGAGTATTCTCCATATGACATTTTTTTCACGACTCCAAACGCGTCGATGCTCATAACTGACAAGATAACGAACGAGACCTTGTATAACGACTGGACGTTATTTCAAGATCCACTATCCATCCCGATTCCCAGCAAGTACGAGTTCTATCTCATGTATTACTCGACGATCGATCAACTCGGAATCGACTTTGGCATCGTTTCCACGTACATAAATAATACGGAAGTAACAACAGAACAAATTAGAATCCTGAGTCCAAATGCGAATATCGTGGCTAGAGATTTCGCAGACGTGATCATAAAGAATGTCACGGTTAACAAGGAAACGAATGGAATTTATATCAAAGTAGGTCTGGACATCGCGACGATAGGATTTTTCAACAATTACACGCACAACGTCGTTCTAGAAGTGACGAGGGGAAATGCTGTTTCAGCCTTCACGCTCGCTCCAGGATTCACGCTAGAACGAAGACTCGCTATGGGAGAATACAAGTACAACGTTAATTTCGAGAATGGAACGAACATTTATTCTAAAACGATCGAATTCTCGTCGAACAATCCTGACAAGTTTCCCCAAAGCGTGACG
>JADDYB010000781.1_pt1 | contig 10177 bp, 4 predicted proteins | sample 8641941 | NCBI WGS metagenome assembly JADDYB01 (sample SAMN16275377, study PRJNA637457) | freshwater sediment metagenome | isolation source: Lake Kineret sediment | place: Israel: Lake Kineret | collected 2013 | reverse complement strand
CGGCCCATTTTTACTCCGTGGAGCCTAGCCAACTAATCTCACTCATCCACATGCACACGTCATTCAGGGTCACAGAGTACACGCTGCTGCTGGAAGGCTGGGACAACGTCGTTCTTCAGGCCAATGGCTCCCACGTCTTTAGGTTCACGCGGCGGCCGGACGTGTCCGAGCAGCTGAGGAAGGAGGCGCAGCTTCTGCCAACCCTGTCGAAGCACCTGATGCTGCGGGTGCCGGCCCCAGAGTACGTCTGGATGGACGGCGACCCACCCCACTTCATGGGGTACAGGGTCATACCGGGTGAGCAGCTCAGGGACAGCCACATGCACGATTCTAACCGAAGCCGGTACTCCTCCAGCCTCGCCGTGTTCCTCACCCAGCTTCAGGGCATCCCCCTAGAGGAAGTCGGCGACCTGGTGCCGAGGTACACCGGAGGCGACTGGAGGAGCCTCTACCTAGGGCTAAGGGAGAAGGTTGGGAAACTGGTGGCGCCCAGGCTTCAAAAGGTAGCCTTCGGGCTGCTGGGAGACTTCGACGGCTACCTTGAGGAGCCCGCCAACTTCAGGTTCAGCCCCTGCCTCATCCACCACGACCTGAGCTCGGACCACATACTCCACGACCCCGCAACTGGGAACCTGACAGGCGTCATCGACTGGGGCGACAGCTGCATCAGCGACCCCGCCTTCGACATCACGGGGCTCCTGGCTGACTACGGCCTTGCATTCGCCAAGGCGGTGACGGCGGCCAAGGGCGACCCGGCCGAGTACCTTGAACGTGCAGGGTTCTACGCAAGGAACGTGGGCGTCCACCAGGTCTTACACGGCCTGAAGGTGGGGGACAGGGCCCACGTGGAGGCAGGGCTCAGGCGACTGAAGACCGACTATACATGAGGCGTTGAGGATATCGGTCGCTCATTTTTTACGTTGAGCCCACCCCGTCTTCACCATGTCGAAGGAGAAGGCTTGGAAGTGGATCGATGAGCACAAGGAGGAGTTCATAGAGGTATCAGACAAGATATGGGGCTACGCTGAGCTGGGCCTCTGCGAGGACAAGTCGAGCAAGCTGCTGGCCGATAAGCTGCGGCAGCACGGGTTCAAGGTGAAGCACGGTGTGGCCGGGATGCCCACGGCCATCTACGCGGAGTGGGGCAGGGGCAAGCCGATCATCGGGTTCCAGGGCGAGTACGACGCCCTCCCCGGCATCAGCAACAAGGTAGCCCCCGAGAAGGAGCCCCTGGGACCAGGGGCGCCGGGCCACGGCTGCGGCCACAACATCCACGGGGCGACCGCCCTGGCCTGCGTCTGCGCCCTCCGCCACGCCATGGAGGAGGAGAAGGTCAAGGGCACTATCAGGTTCTACGGGACTCCAGCAGAGGAGAACTACGGCGGCAAGGTCTTCATGGCCCGCGAGGGCCTCTACGACGGCCTGGACGCCTGCCTCAGCCACCACCCGGGCAGCATGAACACGGCCCGCCTCATGAGCAGCACCGCCGTCAACGGCGTCAAGTTCATCTACCGGGGCAAGACGGCCCACGCCGCCGGCAACCCCGAGATGGGCCGATCAGCCCTCGACGCCATAGAGCTCATGAACATCGGCGTCAACTTCCTCCGCGAGCACGTCATAGCCGACGCCCGAATCCACTACGTCATCGAGAACGGGGGCGGTCAGCCCAACGTGGTCCCCGACTACGCCCGCAGCTGGTACTACATCAGAGCACCGGAGCGGGACCAGCTGGACCCCATATACGAGCGCATCAAGAAGGTCGCCCAGGGCGCGGCCCTCATGACCGAGACCGTGCTGGAGGTCCAGTTCATCGACGCCCTCTACAACATCATCCCCAGCCGCACCCTCGCAGAGCTGGTGGTCAAGAACATGCGGGAGGTCGGGGCACCGGAGTACACCAAGGAGGAGCTCTCATTTGCAGCGAAGATAGCCGCCCAGTTCCCCAAGCAGCAGAAGATCGACGCCCTACGCAAGTCCAAGGTCCCCGACTACCAGCGTTTCATCGACGTGGACCTACCCACCGACGTCCTCGACCCATGGGGAGAAGGAGAAACCAGCCCCGGCAGCAGCGACGTGGGCGACGTAAGCTGGATCACCCCCACCACCGAGTTTGGCACCACCTGCAACGTCCTCGGCGCCCCAGGCCACAGCTGGACCTTCGTCGCCTGCGCCGGAAGCACCATAGGCCATAAGAGCCTCCTATTCGCAGCCAAGACCATGGCCGGCGCAGCCGCCGACCTCCTCACCGACCCCGACCTCCGCAAGAAGGCAAGGGACGAGCACGCCTCACGCCTCAAGGGCCGCACATACAGGACCCCGCTCCCCGAGGGCCTCCAGCCGCCCCTCGCCATCGCCCAGGAGAACTGGGAGAAGACCCCCAAGCAGTAACCCCCCCCTTTACACCCTTTCTTCGGTACCGCGGTCAACAACGGTTTAGACGCCGCGCTCCCACCACTCAACCATAGCCAGAGAGCCGGAGGCCGAGATCAGGGAGATCCGGCGACTCCTGGAGGCGCTCAACAGGAGGCTTGACGCCCTCATCGACGAGGGCGAGACACGCGCCCTCATGCGCCTCTCAGAGGACAGCCTAGGAGGTCTCATGTCGGGGGAGCCTGACCTGTACACCCGCCAAGACCTCAAGAAGCGATACAGCCCACCCACGGACGCACAAGGCTCAGGCGGCGCTGTTCATGATGAGTGACAACCCCGTCATCACCTAAAGGAACCCGGAAAAGCCCCCGATCAGCGAAACAAGCCCGGGAAACGGGAAAAGTGATGATGACGACTACACCCCCTCCCCCTACCACCATGCACGCACGACGAGACGCCCAAAGAACTATAAGCACAGACAGAATCCGGGATAACGGAATATAAGAAGAGGTGGTTAGGGGACCGCCGGGGGAGCCCTCGGGGGCAGGTTCTTCACGAACCTCTCCAGCCGGGTGCACGTCTCCTCCAGGTCCTTCATGGACGCCACCAGTGCGAACCGGACGTGGCCTTCACCCGCCGAGCCGTACCCGGCCCCGGGCGCGCACCGGACCTTCTCCTGCATAAAGAAGTCCATGGCGAACTTCATACTCGGCACACCCAGCTCGCTGATGTCAGGGAACAGGTAGAAGGCGCCCTCCGGCTGCGGGCACTCTACGCCCTCGATCTCGTTGAGCCTGGGCACCATGTACTCGATCCTCTTCCTGTACGCCTGCCTCATCTCCTCCACGAAGTCCCAGCCGTCCTTCAGGGCCTTCACGGCCGCCTTCTGGAACGGCACGGGCATGCTGCAGATACCCACGGGGACGCTGTTCACCACCTTCATGAGCTCAGGCCCCGCTATGATGTACCCGGCCCTGCACCCCGTCCACGCGAAGGTCTTGCTGAAGCTCATCAGCACCATGGTCTTCTCCCACATACCGTTGATGTCTATGATGGTCTGGTGCTTCCTGTCGCCCCACACGAACTCCGTATATATCTCGTCGCTGATGACGATGATGTCCTTCCTGTTGGCGATGTCGGCCAGCCTCTCCATCTCCTTCTTGGTCCACACGGTGCCCGTGGGGTTGTCCGGGTTGCAGATGAGCACCGCCTTCGTCTTAGGCGTCACGGCGTTCTCTATGTTCCTGAAGTCGGGCCTGAAGATGCCCTTCTTGTCCTTCACCTGCCTCGCCCTGGTCAGCTTGGCCCCGAAGTAGGCAGCCGGCTGGTTGTAACCCGTGTAGGCAGGGTCAAGTATCATGATCTCGTCCCCCGGGTCGAGGATGGCCCCGAAGGCCTGGAAGATGGCCTGGCTGCCGCCGCTTGTGATGAGGACCTGGGTCTTGGGGTCCACTGTCACCCCGTACTTCTTGTAGTACTCCGCGACGGCCTCCTTGAAGTCGGGCTCACCCGTGAAGCTGTAGTGGGTCTGGCCCGCCCTCATGGCTTCGTACACGGCCTTGTTGATGAACTCGGGCTGGTTGAAGTCAGGGTCACCCGCGCCCAGGTTGATGAGCCCCGGGATGGGCCCCACCGAGGCCCTGGTGGAGCTGCCCGCCACCTTCATCAGCTCCTGGACCTCTCTCTTCGCGAACTTTTCGACTCCCATATCTGATCACGAATCCTTTTAGCTACACTGGTGGCGTATAAAACGTCTTCGATCTATCATCCGGGTATGAAGATATAGTAAAAATGGGGCCGAGTTTGCCGTAAACGGCTAGCCCATGAGAGCGTTGAAGAACAGCTTGAATGTGGCGTCCGTCTGGGCCCTCATCTGGGGCTGGAACCCGTAAAGCACCACACGCCCCTTGCCCAGCCCTGCCTCCACCATGGCCGCCTTCCGGCTCAGAAGCTCCTCCCCGGTGAGCCAACCGCTCTCCATGATCCTCTCCTCCGGGTAGCTGAGCACAACCCTGTGCTCGTCGTTGTTCACGCGGGGCTTCACCGCGAACGCGGGATGGCTCCGGAAGACAATGAGTAGGTCGCCCTGGACGCCCCACGCCAGCGGGTGGCCGCGGTCCGCTTCCACGTGGAGGGTGCTGCCGGGGCACGTGAAGCTGGTGCCCTTCACGTCCTTCAGCACGTTCTGGACAGGCAGCCCCAGCTTCTCGATGGCAAAGTCGCAGGACTCACCCCAGCAGAGCAGAGTCCCCCCCTCCTCAACGAACTCCTTCAGCTTCTTGACACCTTCCTCACCCAGCCCGCTCCTGTACTCCGGCGGGTAGACAGGCAATGTTGATCCGCCTGCCCACCTCTTCTCGTAGTACTCCTCGATCTTCTCGCCGGCGATGAGCTCAGTGGCGTCGCTGGGGATCACGATCACGTCGTACTTGGAGGCAAGCTTGCCCCTCTGGACGTCCTTATCCATGAGGGTCCTGTACCTGAACCTGTACTGCTCCAGCAGCCACCTGGTCCACCCCTCGTCCGCGTTGCCGCCCCAATACCTCTGGTAGACGCCCACCCTCAGCATCTTGACTGGCCTAGACTTCAGGGCCGGCGGAGCCGCCTCGATCCTGACGTGGTGCCGTTTCGCCAGCTTATCCATCTCACCAGCCAAGCCCTCAACCCTGGGCACGTAGAAGCTCCCCGCCTCAAAGACGCCCGTGCTTGTCTCTGCCCTCTCCTGGAGACGGTGCACCTCTGCGCCCTTACGCATGAGCTTGGTGGTCACTATGAACCCTTCGTTCACCCTTCCGTCTATGAGCCACCCGTAGGGCGCCTCGGCGGCAGCTCCGCCCCTTGGGTACCTGACGCTGGTGAGGGCCTCGAAGCTGCCCTCGAAGGGCTTCTCCACATCGGCTACTCGGACCCCCATGAACTCGGCAATTGTGTAGGTGGACAGGTCGTACGGGATCACGGGCGTCCCGTCGCTGTACTTACTGAAGGCGCCCAGGTGGTAGAAGGTGCGCTTGAGCAGGCTAACCACGTAGGGCCTGCAATGCTGAGACGCGAACACCACATGGGTTCCCCTGGGGTAGGCGACGCCGTCTGCCACGAACTCCCTCTGGCTTCTGCATACCTCGACTCCCATGTCCATCAGCGTCTTCAGTAGCTTGTATGCCACAAGCTCGTCGTGCTGCTCGGGCTTGATGATGAACGCGTAGGGTGGCTCCTCCAGGCCCTTCCTGATGCTGTTTGCTGCCTTCCTGTACATGTTGCGGAGTATGAGCTCCCTGAACCTGGCCGCCGCTCGGAGCGTCCCGTAGGCGCTTATCTTCTGCTGCTCCACTACGTCGCGTAGCCTCCACCATCCTCCCTGCCACGGGTGGGGAAACCCCATCTGGGCCCTGTACTCGGGGCGACCTCTTCGGCTGGGCTTCAGCTGGTGGTAGTGGATGTAGAGGGGCGTAGCCAGTTTGGCGGACGCCGACTCGGTGAGCATGCCGCACACGTTGTGCCAGCATGGTACGTAGTTGAAGGTGGGCATGAACTCGCCGGGGTAGGTGGCCGAGCTCTCGATGCCCGTCTTGCCTTCGGCCTCCAGGAGCACATGGGTGAGGCCCCCGTAGAGCTCCTGCTCGGTCCAGACGAGTGGGTCCACTTTGTCGTCCACTGGGTTGGCGAAGGGCGCTATGTAGAACCTGGCGCCGTAGCTGCCCATGTGGTGGAAGTCAATGTAGGCTTGGGGGCTCCACTCCCTGTACATGACCTGGGTGACCATCTGGCTCTCCACCATGTTGTTGTGCATGGCGTCCCTGTTGTTATCGTGGCCCGTGTACTTATGGTAGAGCCAGGGCGGGCTGCAGCCCTCGTACTCCGTACCCAGGTATTTTTCATAGAACTCGGTGACCATGACCTGGCCGTCCGGGTTGAAACACGGGAACATGAGCAGCACAGTGTTCTCCAGGATCTCACTGTTCTCGGGGAGCGTTATCAGCTCGTAGGCCAGCTCGGGGGCCATCTGAGTGCCGCCCACCTCCGTGGCGTGGATGCTCATACTCATGGCTACAACGGCCTTGCCCTCCGCCACGATCCTCTCGATCTCCTCCGGGGGCGCGTCCCTGGGGTGGGCAAGCCTCCAGCTCATCTCCCTGAGCTCCTCTAGTCTCCTCATGTTCTCCTCTGAGGTTATCACTGCGAGCAGGAAGGGGTGGCCCTCTGTGCTCTTACCCAGCTCCGTGACCTTGACCATAGGTGACTTGTCCAACTCCCAGAAGTAATCGACTATGCGGCTCCAGTGGGCCAGCTTCCTGTCGGCGCCCATCTGGTGGCCGAAGAACTCCTGGGGTGAAGGTGTTTTGACGGACATTAAGGGGAATCTCTGTATTCACTACTAAAAATAGTCATCGATACCCCCCAGAGGGGCGTCTAACCGTGCCTATCACCCTTTTTTTCCCTTTTCTACTCCGCCGCCTAGGTGCGATCCCCGAATCTGGAGAACACGGTCCACTGGATCATGAGTTTCCGCATGAACACCACGGTGGACTCCACGGCCTCCCGGGTTCCTTTGGAGACAAGTGTAGCCCCGTAGACATCCGTCTCTTCCCCGGGCTCGACCACCAGCCTGTTGTAGCTGGTCTTGGCGCCTATGTTGGTGGGCACCTCCCTGTAGGTGAAGGAGATGGTCCATCTGTCTTCGCCGCCGCTCTGCTTCACGCCGTATATGTTGGGCGAGCTCTCCCTGTCGTCGAAGGCCCTGAAGGAGTCGTGGAGGTACCTCAGGAGAGCTTCCACCTCCTCAGACTTGACCTTGTTGGGGAGGGTCACGCTCCAGGTGTCGTCAATGGAGGTTGACCCCTCGAGCCTCCAATTCCTAATGAACGAGGGGGTTATTACCGTGCTTCTCCTCAGGGCTAGGATTGAGCCTGCGACCACTGCCGTGACGGCTATGGCTAGGGAGCTCAAGACCCAGAGGGCCGAGACCTTCTGGTTCACAACAGGAGCCTCTGTGATGGCCTTCATCGCCGGGTACCAGCCGAGGCCGATAAGGTAGCCGAGGCCCCCGGCGGTGACGCCCGTTATGAGGGCCTCGGCTAGGAAGACACCCGAGATATGGGTGGGATTCAGGCCCACACTGGACAGTATGTTGATCTCGGCTCGCCTCTCGTACATGCTGCCCATCATGGTGGCCAGGACGTTGAGGACCACTATGAGCCAGGGGATCGAGACGCCGAAGCCCTTGCCTGCGATGGTGTCCGTCATGCTTGCGCTGAGCACCTCGGCGCCGGTGCTTACCCAGACCCTGTACTCCCTGGCCAGGGCCATGGACTTTCCCAGGGTGACTGCGTCCGCGCCGGGCTCCAGCGTGGCTGTGACCCTGCTGGCCCTGACGCCGCTCATCCTCTGGGCAGTCACGAGGGTGGTGACCACGGCGTAGTATGGCTCCACGGTCCTGACCTCGATCCTGGGCTGGTCGTCGCCCGGGTTCACTATCACCTGGTAGCCAGGGAGGAAGGACTCGCCGTCGGCGTCTTCTACGTCCCCGAGGCCGCTGTCGAAGGCGCCCACTATGGTCATGGGGACGCCCCTGACGGTGAGGGTGTCCCCCAGCCCCAGGCCGGTGTACTCGAACACGATCACGTGGACGAGGCACGTGCCCTCCTCCCTGAGAGGCTTACCCATCATAACGCATGCGTCAACGACTGGCATCAGGGGCTCCCCCTCCGTGTCAAGGCCGACGACGCCCCTGAACTCGTAGCCGTCCACCATGGCGATGGGCCTCACCTGGGGCGTGCTCTCGGCCTTTAGGGCAACAGATGTCACGCCCTCGTAACCGGCGATCCAGTCCACGGCCGGCTGTATCACCGTGTAGAATATGCCCTTCTCGAACTCGGTCTTGGGCTCGTACTCGCTCATCCTCACTAGTATCCCGGTAGCATCAGGCTTTGCGTACGGCACCCACTGGGAGACTAAGCCGTACCCCGTTGACATGGAGGTCAACGCCACGAAGCTCATGGTGAGAAGCATGATGGGTACGAAGGTTAGGGCGAACCTGAGCCTCCTGCGCCTCAGGTTCCTCTTACCGAAGCTGAACATGGACACCCACTCACCGGCCTTAAGGGCCGCCCAGGAGGAGCCGCGCCCCACCAGCCCAGACAGGATGAGGGGCAACGCGAACAGGGACAGTGAGACCGCTGAGACGGTGACGAAATCGCCGGCCGGGATGAGGGCGCTGCCCGGGTAAACCCTGTAGAGGTATGTGATCATGATGGCGAAGGATGCTCCCGCCGTTACCAACATGAGCACCCTCCTCTCAGCCATGAAGCCTCCTAGGACCGCGGCGGTTAGGGCCACGAAGACTATGAGTGTCTTGACTGAGATTGTCGCTTCAGACGCCATGGAGCCGAGTCGACCGCCGAGTATAACCCATTTTAGGTACGCGCTGCTCAGCTCCACGTAGCACGTCTCGTAGTCCTCCGCGGCGTGCCTAGCCTCTGCCCTTCCCAGCTGTTCGGCTGCATCCTTCAGTTCGAAGCGCTCCGCAGTCACGTAGAAGCCCCCCGCCTCAAGCTCCGTGAGGCGATCCTCGACCTGGGTGAGCCCTGCGTCCAATTTTCCCATGTCCTGGGCGAGGCTATACCTCCTGTAGTCCAGCTCCACTAGCTGGCCGGGAGAAAAGATGAAGGGCTCGCCTTCGCTTATGGCGAAGCTGACGGGTTTGTCGGCCTGGGCGTACGATGAACCCCACCCGAACACTCGCGTAGACCTGGAGACAACCTCCATCTGGGACCTGAACTGTAGCATCAGCGGCGTCTCAGCGGGCAGGACCAGGGTGTCCGGGTCTAAGCCGAGGACGCCGCTTATGGTCCGGGTGGCTGAGCCGTACTCAAGGACTAGGTCACCAGACTTTAGCCCCTCCCCCGTCGAAGGGCTCAGGGCGCTCACCGTGTAGAACCTGATGGTGCTCGTCGTCTCGACGGGCTTTATCTGGCCCACCATCTGGATGGTGGCCGCGGGTTGAAGCGTGAAGTTGACCATATAACTGTCGGCGTCGGTGAGGAGCCTGGCCTGAGGGAGATAATCGTAGCTCTCGGTGCCCGGGTCGTCGTACGCGGCGTACAGGGTCAGCCTGGCCGTGGACGCGTCGGCCTCCAGCCTGTAGTGCCCGTCGGGGCTCGTCTCGGCCTCGATGACTAGGCTGCTCCCGTACAGGATCACGCAGGCGCCGCCGAGGGGTGCCCCCGCCTGGTCCACCACGTAGCCCTCCACGGCCACGGGTGACCCGCGAACCGTGGGCGTCCCCGCTAGCAAGGTGAACACCAGGGCCAGGATGGCTAGGTGCCTGCGGAGTGTACGCGTGTGCATGTATCGTTATTCGCCGCCTCATGACTATTTTACAGTTCACTTAGCCGGCGCCTCGCCCGGTGTCGGGGAGGAGAGGAGAGGGGCGAGCCTACGTAGTGCCATCGTTTTTATTTTGCATCAGGAATGTGCCTTCTGAGCTCGGTCTCTCCCTTCAACCTAGCCCACATGCTCCCTAAGCCCCGCGGGAAGGCCAGCAGGAACACGATCATCAGGGCTCCCAGCTCCAGTGATTCCATGTAGGCCAACGGGAAGAACAGATGCTCGTAGATTATCGACCTATTCAGGATGAGCAGTAACCTGAGCCCGTGAACCAGAAGCACTCCTAGAACCACGCCCGCGTCACCCGTGAATCCGCCTACGAGCATCATGAGTAGAGGCCACATGGTCCAAAAAACTACTCCATAATCCGCTTGGAAGGCGTAGTCCCTGTGCAGAGTGAATAGACATCCGGCGACTCCAAATC
>JADDYB010000780.1_pt1 | contig 10178 bp, 13 predicted proteins | sample 8641941 | NCBI WGS metagenome assembly JADDYB01 (sample SAMN16275377, study PRJNA637457) | freshwater sediment metagenome | isolation source: Lake Kineret sediment | place: Israel: Lake Kineret | collected 2013 | reverse complement strand
CATCCCGCTGCCCCCCACCAGCCGCTCAGCGCCAGGGGCCCGTCAACAAGCATGAGCTCCACCTCCCCGCCCCCCACCAGGAACTCCCTCGCCGTCTCGTAGAGCCGGGCCTCACGGCGCAGGTTCACGGAGCCGCCGAAGCCGCCACCCCCCACCGAGTAGGGCTCGCACATGCTCTCCGGGGGCAGGTAGAACCTAGAGCCCGAGGGGAGGCTGTACACGAGGGCACCGATGACGGCGTACTGCCTGGACGCCAGAGGTATCAGCTGGCTCCCCGCGTCGGCCCCGGCCACATAGGTGAACGCCTCCCGCTTCCTGAGCTGAACCACCTCCATCTCGCGCCTGATCCTCTCGGCCAGGCTCTTGACCAGCGGAGCCTCCGTCAGAACGTCGCCGGTGATCTCCGCCAGGAGCAGGTTCCTTATGCAGAGGCTCAGGCTCTGTGCCCGCGGCTCGCTGTCCACGAGTTCGTTCCGTTCCTTGACCGCGAGCACCAAGGCGTCACATCCATTGAAAACCGTCGATGTACAACCCTTTCTTTCCTTGATATTTAACCGTTGCGATGCATCTGAGCGTAATTTCTGAAATATGCCATTTTATTTATATAGTGAGAAATTAAGACGCTCGCATATCGAAGCCTATCAATGTAATAATCCATTGACCCCAAAAGTAAAGTTAAATACCTCTTTACACAGAGGTGACAACCAGAAAGATGAGCAAGAATCAGAGCCTAAAGGACACCGTTTTCAAGGAGTTCCTGGGGAACCCGGCCCTCGGACCCACCGAGATGACCGAGAAGCTGGGCGCCAACTACAACAGCGTGAAGGCCGCTTTCGCCAAGCTCGCCGAGGAGGGACTCCTCGAGCGCTCGGGCAGAGGCAGCTACGCGCCCAGCGTCCCTGGCATCCTCCTCAACCTCATGGCACGCGTCGAGGCACTAGAGCAGGGGAAGACGGCGTGAGCGAGAACTGGGGCAGGGTCCTCAAGGACGTGTCGCCCACTACAAGCCAGTTCAAGGTCCTTGTATACCTGGCCTTCCGCGGCCCCAGTCAGCCCAACGACATAAGCGGTGAGACTGATATACCCGCGGGCACTGTGCGGCCTGCACTGAGGACACTCCTAGACAAGGGCTACGTCCGGCAGCAGGAGGACGGCGCATACAGGAGCCTAGTGTCCTTCACGGACATCGTCTCACACCTGTACGCGGCGCAGCAGAAATAGCCGGAGGTAGGAGATGGGTTCCGAAGAGCTGGAGGGCCTCAAGCGGGCGGACAGCCAGCGCGATGTCCTCCTCATACTGGTCAAGAGCGGGGACCCCATGAGCAGCCAGGAGATAGCCGACAGACTGGGCCTGACGGTGAACGCCGTCAACATAGCCCTGTTCAACCTCAACAAGAAGGAGCTTGTGGAGCGCGTCAGCCGCGGCGTCTACAGGTACCGGCTGGGCCCCATACTCGTTGAGCTGCTGAAGAAATACTTCGAGTGACCCCGCATGAAACTGGATGAGCTGGACCCTGAGACCTCGGCCTTCAAGATACTTGTACACCTCACGTTCCGGGGCCAGCCCATGAAGCCCATAGACATCAGCAGGGAGCTGGGGGAAAACAGCAGCAGCGTCCGCGCCAGGCTCGCGGAGCTCAAGCGGGACGGGCTGGTGGAGTCCAGCGGCGACGGCTACGCTGCGCTGACCACCCCGTACGAAGTCTTGATGAAACTTTATAGACGACCAAAGGAAAAGTAGGGTGAATGAAAGTGTCTGAGCAACAACTTGGGGAGCTTAAGGAGAAGATGGAGACCCTACTGGGCCTGCAGAAGGCACCCAGCCAGTTCATGATCTTCTACCACCTGCTCAACACGGGGAAGACCATGACCGTGAAGGAGATCAGCGACGATCTAGTGCTTACCCCAAAGGCCACGGAGAGGGCCGTGGCCAAGCTCTTGGAGAAGAACATGGTTCAGAGGAGCACATTCAGGGACGGCTGCTACAACGTGGACAGCAAGGGCGTCGTCATGATGCTGCTCGCGACCACCATGGAGCTGTACAGGGACCGCAAGAAGCCCAGCTAACCCTCACCGAACCTAGGCAGGACATCTTCCTCTACCCACTTGACGCCCTTCATGGTGAGCCTGTACTCGCTGCCCTTGCCGTCGGGCTGGAACACGTGGCCCCTGAGCCTCATCTCGTGGAGCCTAGCCGCCACAGTAACGCTCTTGCCGCTGGACGAGAGCCTGTCCCTGATCTCCTTGCCCGTTGCCTCGTGGTCCTTCATGGCGTACATTATCAGACCGATGCTCTCGTAGTGGCTCAGCTCCTCCCGGGTCACGATGGTCGGCCCATCGCGGCCCACCCTCACGATGCCCTTAAGGTTGTCCTCGGCCTCCGCCGCGGCCACGTCCGAGACCCTGCCGGAGACGCCCGCCATGAACTCGGATGTGAGCCACCCCAGGCCCTCCATGACCTCGCCGGGGCTCTCCCCAGAGACCTCGACCTCCCCATAGCTCGTCTTAACCCTAACCCTAAGCCTGGGCAACAGCGGCCTCCTCCCTGTTCAACATGTACAGGTACCCCCTCTTCTTGTCCTTCCACCTGCGTAGGCTCCCCTTCTTCACCATCCAGACGAGGACCCCGCTCAGCGTGGTCTTGGGGAAGAATATGGCGTTGGCCTCCATGGCGCGGCGCAGCTCCCCTATCATGCGGGGCGTCTTACCCCAATCCGACTCAAGGAGCCCCAGCACCGCCTCGCTGCACTGGGTGGTCCTCTGGATGTTGGGGTACTTCTCAATGGACGCCTGGGACTCGGCCCTGGGCGCCTTGACGCGAGGCTGCTCCGCACCGAACGCCTTAGACACCTTATCCACTATAAGGTCCAGGTCGTCCAGGGTGGCCAGCACCTCCTCCCTCACGCCCCCCAGTTCCACCTCCACGTTGCCTATGCGGACCTTAAGGCGGAAAGAGGGCTCAGACACGCTACCACCGCAGAAATCTGATACCATAATAAGCTGTAAGACCGTTTATAATACTTATGAGGGCAGGGCCCTGGCCCTGACGGCGGCCTGCAGCAGCCTCTGCACGTCCTGCGGCCGGGCACGGCCCCTCACCTGCCCCATGACGGCCCCCATGAGGGGCCCCAGGGCGCCCATGCCCCTCTCAGCCACCAAGCCCGCCTTCTCCTCAACCACGGCCTCAATGAGGGCCCCCAACTCGGCCTCGCCCATGACCTCCAGGCCCATGGCCTTCAGAGCGTCCCCAGCGCCTTCACCCGGGTGCTTGGTGAGCCACGTCAACACGTCTGGCAGGGACTCCTTCACCGTCGCCCCGTCCCTCACCTGCGTGAAGGCGCCCCTCACGGCGTCGTCTGATAGAGCCTCCACGGGTACGCCGTCTCGCCTCAGCTTCGTCAGGTCCTCTGTGAGGGTGACGGCCAGCAGCGTTGTGCTGTGGCCCTCCGAGGCCAGCTCCTCGAATAGCCCAAGGTAGTCGGAGTCCACGATCTGGGTGGCCAGCTTCTCGTTCAGGCCGTACTCCTTCATGAAGCGCCTGAGCTTCGCCTCCGGCATCTCGGGGAGCGTGGCCTTCAACTGAGTCATCTTATCGGCTGTGATCTGGACGGGCTTGACATCGGTCTCGGGGTACATCCTGGCTGCGCCTGGGCGGGGTCTCGTAAAGCGGGTGGTGCCGTCCGGGTTGGCGGCCCGGGTCTCGGCTGGGACGCCCACCAGCGCCTGCCCAGCCCTGTCCACCACGGCCACGAGGGCCGCCCTGCACCTGTCAGGCTCGTCGGCGACGATGACCACGGCGTCCCCCGCGCCTGCCCCGGCGGCCTCCCTCAGGGCCTGGACCTCCTCATCTGTGACGCTGTACCCTGGGAACTCGTCCGTGTGGAATATCCCCTTGACGTTACCCATGAACTTGGCGTGGTCGCTCATCTCTGTGCCCAGCCTCCTCCCGGAGCACAGCTCCCTCCCCGTGAGGCCAGCGAAGCCCGGCAGCTTAACCGCCAGCACCACCCCGCCCCTCTTCAGCGCGCCGCCCAGGACCTTGCTCTTGGTGTCCTTGAAGACACCCGAGACGTCCACAAACTCTTTCTCCAGCTGGCTCTTCTTGACCCCCCGCTTCTTGAACTCTTCAGTGATCTCCAGCAGGGCCGCCTGCCGCTGGGCCTCGTACTCGACGACCGTCGGCAGAAGCCCCAGGTCCTGGACGCCCTTGATCTCGATGATGGCTCCGCCCCTTATGCTGACGTTCACGTCCTGCCTGATGGTGCCCAGGCCCCTCCTCACCATGCCCGTAGCCCTGAGTATGGCGCCGATGCGGGCCGCGGCCTCGTAGGCCTCCTGCGGCGTGTGTATCTCGGGGGCGGTCGTGATCTCTATGAGGGGTATCCCGAGCCTGTCCAGCCTGTACGTGATGGTGTCCCCCTCCTCGCCGGTCTTCCGTGCTGCGTCCTCCTCGACGGCCACCTGCTCCAGGTGGATGACCTTGCCGCTCGCCGTGATCTCGCCGCCGAGGCTGACGACGCTGGTGCGCTGGAACCCGCCTGTGTTGCTGCCGTCCACCACGGTCTTCCTCATGACCTGCACCTCGTCCACGGGTGCACCCCCCGTCATAAGGGTGAACGTGAGGGCTATGTCCACTGCCTCGGCGTCCAAGGGTCCCGGGGGCTCCTCGTCCATCTCCACGAGGCAGTTGGTCTCGTGGTGGGCCTCGTAGACTATGGTCTTGCCCTTGAGGAACTCGAATAGGGCGGCAGGGTCGATCTCCCCAAGCTCAGACTGGCTGGGCCTGAGCTTCCGTGTGAATGTGTAATCGGGCTCCTTGTCGCTGAGCCTAGGCGGGCACGAGCAGAACAGCTTGTGCCGCGTCGCCAGCTCCTGGTGTATCTCTATGCCGACGGTCAGCCCTAGCTTACCGTAGTCCATCACGCGGCGCCTCCCATGTACGGCGTCCTGGGGTTGAACTCCCCCACAAGGTTCGCTGTCAGCAGCCTCCTCGCCTCTTCGGCGTCGTCTGTCTGCCCCAGGCACCACTTGAGCTTCACGTAGGCGGTCTCACCATGCATGTCGCCGAGGGACACCGCGCCCCTGTCAACCAGTTCGCGGCCGTGGCTGTACACGTTGAGGTTTACGCGGCCCCAGACGCACTGGCTCGTGATCCCGACGACGACGCCGTCACTACGGGCCCTCGCGACGACGGGCCACAGGCATTTGTGCACCTGGCCCAGCCCCGTCGCCTCGATTATCAGCCCCCTGTATCCCTCGTCCAAGTAGTGCTCCAGGAGCGCCGGGCTGAGGTCCGGGTGGAACTTAATGAGTGCGACCCTGTCACTGAACCTGTTGAGGAGCCTGGGCTCGCACTCCTGGCGGGGCCTCACCCTATCGTTCAGCACCTCCAGCTTGCCGTCTCTGTACCGGGCGAGGGGCCAGTCGTTCACCGGCTGGAAAGCGTACCGGGCGCTCGTGTGGCACTTCCTGACCTTGGTGCCCCGGAGGTACGAGATGCTGTCATCGCTGGTGTCCTCGTGGAGTCCCACGCAGACCTCGGCGAAGGGGGCGTTGGCAGCCGTGTAGACGCCCCCCATGAGGTTGGTGGCGTTGTCGCTGCTGGGCCTGTCGCTGCTGCGCTGGCTCCCCACGAAGATCACCGGCACGGGCAGGTCCTGGAGCGCGAAGCTGAGGGCTGCGCTGCTGTACGCCATGGTGTCCGTGCCGTGGGTGAATATGACTCCGCTTGCCCCGGCCCTGATCTTGTCGTACGCTCGTTTCGCCATGCCTGCCCAGTGCTCGCAGCCGATGTCCTCGCTGAAGACGCTGTACAGGATGTCGGCCTCCACGTCCGCCACCTCCGTCAGCTCAGGCACTATGCCGAGTAGGTCGCGGCTCGTCATTGCCGAGACGACGCCGCCCGTCACGTAGTCAACCCTGCTGGCGATGGTGCCGCCTGTGCTGATGATGCTCACCCGAGGAAGCCCCTCCTTAGCCTTGGGCAGCGGCGGCTGCCTGAACTCGGGCTTCGGCGCCACACCCACCTTCTCGATCCTCATCCCGGGCGCGTACGCGACGCCGATGTTGTACCCCGACTTGAGCTTGATGACGAGGTGCCAGTCGTCGTAGCTCTCGACCCTGGGCATCAGGCTCCCCGAGTACCTCTGGTCGTTGACAGCGACGGCAAGCCTGTCCCCGATCTCCGCCCCCACCTCGGCGAGGGCCTCGCGCAGCTTCCCGCGGTACCCTGTGAGCCTGTCCTCAGTCATGTGAATCAGAGAAGTTTACTCTGCTCCACCTTAATAATAGGCGTGGTCACAGCATCTGGAGGTAGGTGCGCTTAGTCGGCCTGTAGTTGCCCGGGCCCAGAAGCTCCTGAAGCCTGTTCCACAGCTCCGTGATCCTGGGGTCGTCCCTTATCTCCGAGGACACCTCCCTGTAGTGGTCTACATCACTAAATCTGTCGATCTCCAGCCACCTCTGCGGGTCCTTCTCGTCCCTGTAGAGCTCCACCTTGAGGCAGCCCAGCTCCATGTAGATCTCGATGGCCCTCTTCTCCAGCTTCACGTACTCGATGCTCTTCTCCCTAGGAATCCGGTACTGGTAGACCACCGTGTACAATATGCTCCCCCACAGTAGGGGAACGGCCTCGGGATAAAAACGCATCTCAGAGAGGCTTGGACACGTAGACGCCGTCCCGAGTGTACCCCAGCCTAAGGTAGTACTCCCTGGTGCCCAGGGCGCTCATGACCACTATCCGCCTCATGCCGCGCTCCGCAGCCACCCTCTCAGCCTCCTCCATGAGAGCCTCACCCCAGCCCATGTGCTGCCACTCTACGCTGGGCGTACCCACGGGCGTCATGCTCCCGTAGACGTGGAGCTCTCTGACCAGGCCCGTGTCCACGGTGATCTCGGGCCTGAAAGCCTCCTCAGAGGGCAACCTGAGCCTCAGGAACCCCACAAGTACATCGTTCCTCGCGTCCTCCACGCTTATGAAGTCCTCCACGCCCCCAGACGCCTCGTAGAAGCGGTGGACCACGTCCAGGTTCTCGGGCTCCACGCCCTCCATGGCCCTGTGCCCGGCCTCCCTGCACCTGATGCAGTGGCACCGGGAGCCTCGCTTAACCAGCAGCCCTTGGGCCAGCTGCCTGAGGTTGCTCTTGTCCACGCCGGCCTCGATCTGGTTGACTGGTATGTCCCGCTGGACGCGCATGATCCTGACCCAGGGCGGCACCATCTCCTTGACCCTGGCCACAAGCTCTGCGGCCTCCTCGGTGGTCATGGGCTTGTACTCTCCGCGCCTCCACCACTCGTAGAGCTTGGTGCCCTTCACCACCAGCGTCGGGTATATCTTGAGCATGTCAGGCTTGAAGGCGGGGTCCTCGAAGATCCTGCGGAAGCCCTCCAGGTCCCGCTCAGGGGTTGAGCCGGGCAGCCCGGGCATCATGTGGTAGCACACCTTCAGAGCCGAGTCCTTAAGCCTCCTGGTGCCGTCCACCACGTCCCGGACCGTGTGGCCCCTGTCCACCAGCCTGTAGATGTCGTCGTAGACGTTCTGGACCCCCACCTCGACTCGTGTCACCCCCAGGCCAAGCATAGCGTCGATGTCAGGCTGCTTCAGACAGTCGGGCCTAGTCTCCACGGTCACCCCAACGTTCCTTATCTCTGAGGACTCGGCCCGGAGCTTGGCCTCCTCAAGGCTCCCCGATTCAGATCCGGTGATGGCGTCCAGGCAGCCCTTCACGAACCACTCCTGGTAGGGGTGGGGGCTGGCCGGGAACGTGCCCCCCATTATTATGAGGTCGATCTTGTCCACGGTGTGGCCTATGGCGCGCAGCTGCTCGACCCTGCTCCTCACCTGTGCGCCGGGGTCGAACATGTTCTGGGCGCCCCTCATGGCCGCGGGCTCGTGGCCCGTGTAGCTCTGGGGGCTCCCCGCCTCCGGGCCGCCTGGGCAGTAGGCGCACCTGCCGTGGGGGCAGGGATATGGCTTCGTCATGACGGCGACCACGTTGACGCCGCTGATGGCCCGGCTCGCCTTCCGCCTCAGCAGGGGGACTAGCCGCTCCCGCTCATCGGGCCTCAGCGCCGCAATGATCTCCGAGTTGCCGGGAATCCTGCCCAAGGAGTACTTCCTCGTGGCCTTGTACTTGGCCACGTCTAGGTCCTCCCTGGTGGGCTCATCCAGGCTCAGAAGCGTCTCAATGATCTCTCGGAGAGCGGAGCTCAAATCGAGTTGAAGAAAATCAGGTTTGTTAAAAAGGTTATCTAGAGGATGGTGAGGCTCTCGATGTCCCTGGGGTAGTAGGTGAGCCACTCGCAGCCGTCTTCGGTCACCAGAAGGGTGTCGCTGTGCCTGAACCCGGCGTACCCGAGCTCGTAGACGCCCGGTTCGATGCTCACCACCATCCCGGGCTCCAGCGGCTGAGGGTTCCCCTGGTCCAGGTAGGGGGGCTCGTGGCCCAGGAGGCCCAGGCCGTGGCCTGTGTGGTGCCGGACCAGGTCCCAGTAGCCTGCGTCCCTGATGACCTTGTTCGCTGCCTTATCCACATCGGTGCACGTGTTCCCAAGCTTCAGCGCGTCGGCTGCCGCCTCCTGGGCCTTGCACATGACGCGGAACATCTTCTCCATCTTGGCGGTGGGCTTGCCCACGATCATAGTGCGCTCCAGCTCCGAGCCGTAGCCGCCCACGTCGCCCCCGGCCCCGGTGACGAGGACGTCGCCCGCCTCGATAACCTTGCCGACGCTGATGCTATGAGGCATCGCGCTCTTCCACCCCACCTGGCCCCTGAACCCGGCCCCGCATGGGCGACCCTTCAGGGTCTCGTACTCTGGGCCCAGCGTCTTCTTCATAGCCGTGGACGCGTCCAGAGTGGCCATCATGCTCACCTCCACGTCCCAGAGCCCGGGCCTAGTGTACTCCTGAAGATACTTGTGGGCCAGGTTGCCCCACTTGCAGCTCTCCCTGATGAGCTCCACCTCCTCCTCCGACTTCAGCAGCTTGATGTCCCACATGTACTGCTCGTCCTTCACAAGCTCGGCTTCCTTGAGCAGGTCCTTGAGGGGGGTGCCCGCGTAGCCCATGGTGCCACCGGCTCCGCTGGGGTTATCCGTCCCAATCCTGGACTTTCCGAGGCCCCTCTCTTTGATCCACTCTGCGAACCGCTCCATGGGGTGTTTGTCGCCGGGGTAGTCCAGGTAGGTGAGGCACTCGCCCACTAGGGGCGTCTGGTGGCGCAGGTGGTCGGCCTCCAGCAGAGGCCCCATGAACGTGGGTTTGCCGTCCGGCTCAATGAGGAGCGCCGCGGGGCGCTCGGTGACCATGTGGTAGAAGTGGCTGAAGTAGAAGATGCTGGTACCGTTGGTTATGAGGTACGCATCCATCTTCTGCTCCCGCATGTGTTCTCGGAGGGTCTCAAGGCGCCTCCCGTACTCCTTCCAGCTTATCCTAAGCTTAGGCATCTCGAATCAGAGAAAGCTAGGGTTTAAGGGATAAAACATCATCGAGATGACTGGTCTGTTTATTATCTAGCAAGTTCCCGGATTTTATCGTTCCACGTGATCTGGCCAGTCGTGGAGTTGTAGAAGCCGTATTCCTTGAACGCGTAGCAGCCCGGGCTTGTCTCAGAGTACCCCTTCAGGACGAAGCCAACTATTTTTCTGTCACCGTTTTCGTCCAAGACGCAGAGACCGGTGACCCCCCTGTACGTGGAGGCCACTCTCGGCAGCACATCACCCACGTCGGCGGCTGAAACGCCATCAGCATCCAACACGGAGAGGGCGTACACCCAGCAACAATCATACAGAGACGCGTCAAAGAAGCTAGGAGCCTCGACGCCCTCAACAACCAAACCAGGCGGTGCGACGACGGCGCCTATGAGCCCAACCGTCGAGGCGGGCTCCCCCGCATAATCAACAACTTTAAGCGTATCTGACGTGCCCTCGGTCCCGAGCCACACCGTCTCCATCAACGCCGGGTATACCTGTGCCTGCTGTAACACTACATAGGCCTCGCTGAAGCCGATGAGCTGCACGGCGACACCCTCCCTTCCATACGTCTCGACGCCCATCAGTAAGCTTCTGTTCGCCCTCTCCAGGTACGTGTAATAATCTTGTTCCTCAGGATCGTATCTTATCCGATCTATTATCTCTACACCCTTATCGGCGCACTCCTTCTCCAAGGCGCTCTATAACTC
>JADDYB010000779.1_pt1 | contig 10185 bp, 8 predicted proteins | sample 8641941 | NCBI WGS metagenome assembly JADDYB01 (sample SAMN16275377, study PRJNA637457) | freshwater sediment metagenome | isolation source: Lake Kineret sediment | place: Israel: Lake Kineret | collected 2013 | reverse complement strand
TCTATCCCCGCGATAAGCAAGGGGAGCTGTTGATGCTTGGATCGATTTTTTACTTTATAAATCCTCTCTACAGCTATGGAATTGAAGGCATCAGCCCCCAAGCCATAGACCGTATCAGTAGGAAAGGCAATCACCCCGCCCTTTCTAAGGATTTTGACCCCTTCCTCGATTTCTGATTGTAAAATACCCATCTTCGTTAACGCTAGTATAGCATGGTGCTTGTCTGGGGCAGAAGTTCCCCCTTTCTACACTCGAAAATTTGGGAAGGCTTTCACCACAAGTGAGAGGCCTTGCTAGGTGTGGAAAGGCTTAGCCCATCTTGGGTTGATAATAGTTGAGGACAGTGATAAGCTAACCGTATTCACCGCCCTAAATCTGCAATGAAAAAGAAGCCGGGAAGCCATAGAATTGCTGCCAGTGATGATATCGAAGTCTCCACTTATCTGGGGCTAGCCAAGGAATTGCGCGGTGAGCAACCTCTAGTGGAGCCCAAGCTACCCCCCAGCGAACGTGAAACTATAGTAGTGCTCGATTTTGGGTCTCAATATAGCATGCTTATTGCCAGGCGAGTACGGGAATGCCATGTCTATTGTGAACTTGTGCCTCATGATACGCCTTGGGAGAAAATAGCTTCCCTTAACCCACGGGGATTTATCCTCTCAGGAGGTCCGGCTAGTGTTTATGATTCTGGAGCCCCTTTGCCTTTGCCATATATTTACGAAAGCCGTCTACCTGTAATGGGCATTTGCTATGGCATGTTCGCTATCGCTTCTCACTTAGGTGGCCAGGTAACTCGAGGAACAAAGCGCGAATATGGGCACACAATCCTACATATAAGTGCTGAAGGCTGTCCTCTTTTTGCCAGCCTTCCATCGTCTTTCCCCGTGTGGATGAGCCATGGTGACCAAGTAATAGAGCTGCCTTCAGGCTTTAAAACACTGGCTTATACTGAAAATTCGCCATTTGCTGTCATAGGTAACGATAATGGTATCTACGGGCTGCAGTTTCACCCTGAAGTGGTTCACACAGATCATGGGAAAACCATATTCCAGAATTTTGTATTTCAAATATGCGGTTGCCAAGGTAACTGGACACCAACTAATTTCATATCTGAGACTATAGATAAAATTAAAGAGCAAGTGGGCAGCGGAAGAGTGGTCTGTGCTCTTTCCGGAGGCGTTGATTCGGCAGTAACTGCCACTCTTATTGACCGCGCTATTGGCAATAAGTTAATTTGCATCTTTATCAACAATGGCCTATTGCGTCGTGATGAACCTGAAAGGGTGCTTAGTACCTTCAAGCGTAACCTCAAAATGGATGTAGTTTACATAGACGCTACCGACAGATTCTTGGAACGACTCAAAGGGGTTACCGATCCGGAAAAGAAGCGACAATTGATAGGAAACGAGTTTATCCAAATTTTTGAGGAAGAAGCGGCCAAATTAGGTAAAATTGACTTTCTGGCGCAGGGCACTCTTTACCCCGATGTCATTGAAAGCACCTCCACAGAAACCAAAGCTGCAGCCAAAATAAAGAGCCATCATAATGTCGGCGGATTACCGGCCAAAATGAGTTTCACTCTTATCGAGCCACTGAGGTATTTGTTTAAGGATGAAGTTAGACAGGTGGGATTAGCTCTAGGTCTGCCTGAGGATATGGTTTGGCGACAACCATTTCCCGGCCCGGGATTAGCTATTCGCATCATCGGTGAAGTGACCAAGGAAAAGCTAGAGATACTCCGGGCTGCTGATTGGGTTGTGATGAATGAAATTAAAAGAGCCAAACTTTATCGCCAGCTATGGCAAAGCTTTGCTGTACTTACTGATGTCAGGAGCGTTGGTGTCATGGGCGACTACAGAACCTATGGCTACTTGGTAGCAGTCAGGGCAATAACCAGTGAAGATGCCATGACTGCCGATTGGGCTCGCCTGCCTCACGACCTCCTTGCTAGAATATCTGACCGCCTAGTTAATGAAATTCCCAATATCAACAGGGTAGTTTATGATGTCACCAGTAAGCCACCGGCAACTATAGAATGGGAGTAAGTATCAAAAGGGGGCAAAGATGAGTTATTCTTTTAAAGAAATGAACGACGAACAACTAGCTATACCAGACGATTTAGAGATACTACGCGAGGATTTGATAGGTGAGTTGCAGGCCATTAACCAGTATGAAGGCCATATATTAGACCTGGAAAATGAAGAGGCTGTGAATATAATGGAACATATTATTGAATAAGAAAAGGAGCATGTCGCAGAGTTGCTGAAGCTAATCCAAAATCTCGACCCCGATCAGGCTGACAAATTCAAGGAGATTTTGTAATGCTATGTCACACAGAGTGAAATTAAAAGGGGTGAAGAAAAATAGAGGGAAGCATAAGAAGAAATAGGTATTCTTTGAGGCCAAGATCGGCTGTTCCTAGTTGTAACCTTTACCAGCATTCCCAATGCCATCTTTCAAAAAACTGGCGTTGAAAACTCCAGAAAATAGAGGGCTTAGCACGACTATACCCTGAAGATTGATATGAGCGAGTGAAATTTGAAGATATTAATCGTTGGTGGTGGGGGTAGAGAGCACACATTAGCCTGGAAAATTGCCCAGAGTCCCGGGGTGGGAAAAGTTTTCGCTGCGCCGGGGAATGCCGGCACAGCGGCTGTCGCGGAAAATCTGAATTTACACCTCACAGACATAGAAGGCATGGGCAAGGTGGTTAAAGAAAAAGGTGTTGACCTTGTAGTGATAGGTCCTGAAGCGCCATTGGCTTCAGGCATAGTAGATTACTTTAATAGATTGGGTATCCCTATTTTTGGTCCCACTAAAGAAGCCACCCAGATAGAATCAAGCAAGGTTTTTGCCCGAAACCTCATGGAGAAATATGGCATTCCCTGTCCCAAAGGCGCTATTTTCTCTTCTTATTCTGAGGCCCGTGAATATCTTCGAGAACAACGTCCACCTATCGTCATTAAAGCCGATGGATTAGCTGCCGGCAAAGGTGTGATTATCGGTGGTTCTTTGACGGAAGCCGATAAAGCTCTCGGTGACATCATGGAAGCAAAGATTTTCGGCTCCGCCGGAGACAGGGTAGTAATTGACGAATACCTTGTCGGGCAAGAAGTAAGCCTGATAGCCTTTACCGATGGCAAAACAGTCTACCCTATGGTACCAGCTTGCGATTATAAAAAAGTTGGAGACGGTGACCAGGGTCCCAATACCGGCGGTATGGGAAGTTACAGCCCACCGGGCTTTTTCTCCGCCGGGATGACAAAAAAGGTAACCAAGGATATCTTATTGCCGACTGTGAATGCTATGGCTAAAGAGGGCATGCCTTATATGGGAGTGCTCTATGCCGGGTTGATGATTGTCGATGGAGAGCCTGTGGTGCTGGAATTCAACGCTCGCTTTGGTGACCCCGAGACTCAGGTCATCTTGCCTCTTCTCAAAACCGACCTGGTGGATATACTTATGGCAGTAGTCCAGGGCAACCTCGGCCGGGTGAAAGTAGAGTGGAGTACCGAGTCCTGCGTTGGAGTAGTTGTGGCTTCGGGTGGCTATCCTGGAGGCTACAAAACCGGCTTTCCTGTAAATGGGATAAATAGTCTGAGTAAGGATGTGCTAGTTTTCCATGCTGGAACTAAGTTGGGAGATGATGGCATAATTTATACCGATGGTGGGCGAGTGCTCACCGTAGTAGGTATGGGTCAAGACATGGCTGAAGCTCGGGAAAAGGTTTACCGCAATGTTGGCAATATTTACTTTAAAGGCTGTTATTATCGTAAGGACATTGCTTTAAGGGAGGTAGATAGGATAAACTCTAAACCCTAACCTACAAATACTAAACTTTAGGGAATCAGGATTTATTTAGAGATGGCATTAGTAGGCATAGTCATTGGCAGCAAGACAGATACCGAGTTGATACAGCCAGCGGTGGACATGCTGAAGCAATTGGGTATTGAGTATGAGTTTTCCGTTATCTCAGCCCATAGAAATCCCGAAAAAGTAAGAAGTTATGGCTTGGAAGCAGAGAAGAGGGGGCTCAAAGTTATCATTGCTGCTGCTGGTTACGCTGCTCACCTCCCCGGTGTCTTGGCTAGCTGGACAACGTTGCCCGTAATTGGTGTACCCTTACCAACCAGCGAGTTAAAAGGCGTAGATGCTTTACTCTCCATAAGCCAGATGCCTGGGGGTGTGCCCGTAGCTTGCGTTGGTATTGGTGAAAGCGGAGCCAAGAATGCTGCCTTGCTCGCTGCCCAGATTTTAGGTACAGAACATAGAGAGATAAGGGAGGCCTATCATAAATATAAACAGGAGTTAGCGAAGGGATAAGATGATCGAGCGCTATTCCAGACCTCCAATGAAAAAAATATGGTCTGATAAAAGCAAATTTGACCAATGGCTCAGGGTAGAAATAGCCGTTTGTGAAGCTTGGGCCGAACTGGGTGAAATTCCCCTAAAAGATATAGTTAAAATAAGAAAAGCCAGCTACAACTTGAATGGCATCACCAAGTTCCTGAAGGTGACCCACCATGACATGACTGCCTTTATCAAAGCAGTAGCTGAAAGCTTGGGCAAGGAATCACGCTTCATACATCTTGGTCTCACTTCTTCGGATGTTATGGATACTGCCCTTGCTCTGCAATTGACCCAGGCGGCCGATATCTTGGGCGAAGACATAGCCGACCTTATATCCGTGCTGGAGAGCAAGGCTATGGAGCACAAATACACCATTATGATGGGGCGGACTCATGGCGTTCACGCTGAGCCGACCACCTTCGGACTAAAAATGGCCTTGTGGACTGAGGAAATGAAGCGCAATGCTCAAAGGCTGGCTGAAGCTAAGAGGTATATCTCGGTGGGCAAAATATCGGGAGCGGTGGGGACTTATGCAACTGTGCCTCCTCAGGTTGAAGAAATAGCCTGTGGCAGGTTGGGGCTTACACCGGCTCCCATATCGAGCCAGATAATCCAGCGTGACCGCCATGCCCAGTTTGTTACCACTTTGGCTATTATCGGCGGCTCCCTGGAGAAATTTGCCACCGAAATTAGAGGTCTTCAGCGAACAGAAGTCAGAGAAGTTGAAGAGCCTTTTGAAGAAGGGCAAACAGGCTCCTCAGCCATGCCGCATAAAAGAAATCCTGAGCTTTGTGAGCGCATCTGTGGACTGGCCAGATTAATAAGAGGACATGCCTTAACCTCCCTGGAGAACATCACCTTATGGCACGAACGCGACATCAGCCACTCGTCTACCGAGCGAATTATCTTACCTGACTCCTGTCTGTCTCTGGATTATATGCTGTCCATATTTACCTCAGTCATGAAAGGGCTCAAGGTTTATCCAGAAAATATGCGTAGTAACATTGAACTTACGCATGGGCTAGTCTTCTCCCAGAGAGTACTCCTTGCTTTAATAGATAAAGGCCTAACGCGAGAAGAAGCTTATAAAATTGTCCAAGATAATGCCATGGAAGCATGGCAGGACAAGAAAAGCTTTTTAGCTCTACTTCTGATGGATAGGCGAATAACAAATTACTTGACTGAAGCTAAGCTAAAGTCTCTTTTCGACTATAATTATTATCTGAAATACGTAGATATTGTCTTTGAGCGATTGGGGATAACTAAATCCAAAAAGAAAGCTGGTCAAGCTAGGACAAATGAATTGGCTCCTAGAGCAGTATAATAGCGGGCATTGACTTCAAAGTTTTTCTCTTGGCTATAACGGAAAAAAATAGAAAGATGAAGACTGCGCAAGAATACCTTGATAGCATGAGGAAAATGCGTTTTGAACTCTACATGTTTGGAGAGCGAATTACCAATCATGTGGACAATCTTATTATCAGGCCAACAATGAATTGCGTAGCTACTAGCTATGAACTTGCTGAAGAGTTAAAATTTCCACAATACCAAGAGCTTATGACAGCCACCTCTCACCTGACGGGAAAGAAGATAAATCGATTCTGTCACATTCATCAGAGTATTCAAGACCTGGTTAACAAGTCAAAGATGGGTAGAGTATTGGGTTCTTATACGGGATCTTGCTTTCAGCGTTGTGTGGGGATGGACGCCTTGAACGCCTTATCGATGGTGACTTATGACATTGACCAGAAGTATGGGACCGAGTACAACAAACGCTTCCTAAAATACTTGAGATACATACAAGATGAAGACCTGGTTTGTGATGGTGCCATGACGGACGCCAAGGGCGATAGGAGTCTTCATCCAGCCGAGCAAGCTGATCCTGACCAATACCTTCATGTGGTGGAAGAGAAATCGAATGGCATTGTAGTTCGTGGATGTAAGATGCACCAGACAGGAGCTGTAAATTCGCATGAAATCATCTGTATGCCGACCAGGGCTATGCGTAAAGAAGATAAAGAGTATGCTATTTCTTTTGCTTTGCCCAGCGACACCGAGGGAATCATATACATCTATGGGAGGCAACCAGGTGACACAAGAAAAATAGACAGCCCGAATATGGATGTAGGTAACATCCTTTACGGGGGACAGGAATGTATGGTTGTTTTCAACAACGTGTTTGTTCCCTGGGAACGAGTCTTTATGTACAAGGAATATGACTTCGCCGGCGACCTGGTTGAGAAGTTTGCTGCCTATCACCGCCAAAGTTATGCCTGCAAGTCGGGCATTGGCGATGTCTTGATCGGCGCAAGTCAATCGATTGCTGAATATCAGGGCACTTCAAAAGCTTCCCATATTAGGGATAAAATCATTGACATGATTCAGCTCAATGAAACCCTGATGTCTTGCAGTCTCGCCTGTGCTTACGAGGGGCACAAAGAAGCGTCAGGGACTTACCTTGTAGACACTCTGAGAGCCAATGTATCTAAATTAAACGTTACGCGATTTCCTTATAACATAGCCAGACTGGCCCAGGACATCGCTGGTGGCATAATAGTAACCATGCCTTCTGAAAAAGACCTTAAGCATCCCAAGATAGGCAAGTATGTTGCTAAGTATCTCAAGAGTGTTGATGGTATTGCAGTAGAAAATCGCATTCGAATATTACGACTGATTGAGAATCTCACAGTGGGTTTAGGAGCCGCATGTTATTTGGCAGAATCAATGCATGGTGCCGGATCACCTATGGCTCAAAGAATTATGATTGGTAGACAGGCTAATATAGAGAGAATGAAAAGTGCCGCCAAGAGATTATGTGGCATCGAATCCTAGTTGTTGATTTAAAGAGAAGCGACTTCCTAAATTGTTACTGGGAACACCACAACCATAGGGGAAGGAAATTATGAGTAGCAGCCCAACAGTCTTAATGAATACAAACTTACCACTACCTTTATTTCGGCGTGGCAAGGTCAGAGATGTTTATGATTTAGGTGATAAATTACTCATCGTGTCCACCGACCGCATCTCTGCCTTCGATGTTGTCTTGCCCTGCGGCATCCCTGACAAAGGAAAGGTTCTTAACCAGCTTTCTTCCTTCTGGTTCAAGAAAACAGCCCATATCCTACCTAATCATCTTATCAAGATAATTGATAGCAATGCCGTTCTGAACGAAGTGAAGAATCTCTCGAGCCAACCGGGGGAGTTACCAGCTTCTCTTATTGGCCGCTCTATGCTTGTGGCCAAGGCTAAGCGCATACCGGTAGAATGTGTCATTCGGGGCTATCTATCTGGCTCAGCATGGGCAGAGTATAATGAGACTGGAAAAGTTAGTAATATCCGTTTACCCTCGGGAATGAAAGAAAGTCAAGAATTGCCCCAGCCTATCTTTACCCCAACTACTAAGAGCGATACAGACCATGACCGCCCATTAACCAAGCGAGACATAAAAGATCTTGGCATTGAAGACCTATTTGGCGCATTAGAAGAAAAGAGCCTGCTCATCTACTGCTACGCTCGAGATTACGTCAAACGCAGAGGCATAATAATTGCCGATACTAAGTTTGAATTTGGCCTCATCAATGGCAAGTTAGCCCTCATTGACGAGCTACTAACGCCAGACTCAAGTCGCTTTTGGGAAACCAGCCAGTATAAGGTTGGATATTCGCAACCTAGCTTTGATAAGCAGCCAGTTCGTGATTGGCTCTTAGCTTCAGGGTGGGATAAAGAATCACCGGCACCTGTGTTGCCACCAGAGGTAATAGCAGGAACGTCTAAGAGATATCAGGAAGCATATACCAGAATAACCGGGTATACTCTGGTATGAAGGTAGGACGAGGTTCGTTAGGGAAATAAAGAGGCGATGAGAATATAGTTCGCAAGCAATTGGATAGAACGTGTCGCAAGTTGCTAGCTAATCCGGCCATTTTGAAACAAATCTAACCCCGCTTGTCTCTGATTTCGGCGAAAAGTTTGAGAAACTGTGCTGCTACTTCTTCACCTGAATTTTTTTTGGCATATTGTTCAGCCGCTGCCAGGCTTTCTTTTATGTTCTCCCTGTTCTGAAATACCTCTTGTATTCTTTGCTCCAGGCTTCGAAAGTCATTGTATTTGATAACTTCCTTCCCCGAGAGACTGAAGAAATTGCAGTAGTCAGGCACCAGATTAGGACGTCCTGCTCCAAGACAAGCAGCCACCGAAGAGGAAACTCCGATGCCATATGCCTTTGCCTCATCATTTCTAAGGTAATAGATATGGGCATCGCAAGCATGAAGGTAGGAATAAAGTTTCTCTGGCGAAGGCATCTCGTGTCTAAGTAGTACAAATTCTGGTATAGTTCCTAGTTGCAATAAATCATGATGTGTAATAAGTAATAGCAGGAGAGGATAGTCGTTGGACAATTTCTCCATAACAGGAAAAAGGTCGGTATGAGTCCGGGTAATATTGAAACCATAGGAAAACAGGATCCTTTTATCCAGGGGGAGATTGAGATGCATCCTCGCTTGTTTCCCATCTCCATGGGTCTGGGTGTGGCAAGGAAAAGGAATGATTGTGATCTTTTCCTGGGGAAAGACCTTGACCAGGAATTCCTTGTATCTGATATCAAAGCAGACGATAGCATCCCAGTCAAACTTATACCAGTAAGGCGACTGTGGCAGTCCAACTTCATGAACTACGAGCACTGTCTTGGCTTTTTTCTTGATATAGGGAAATATCTCCAGCAACTCGGGCATGGGCATGAGATACATCATTTCCACTATGAATATCTCGTAGTCTTCGTCCAGGAAAGGGCGCTGGTCGAAAAAATAATCGCTTCGCTCCCTTTGTCCCCAGATATCCTGAATGTAGCAGCGATAGACGAAAGACTCGTCCTCGCGGTAGAGCAAAGGCATATCTAGGCCTGCAGGAGCGAAGACCTTCAACTCATGTCCCATTCTCAACCATGTATGTCCCATGGGCTCAGCGTGTGCCGATTGCCCTGATGGCATATTCCACCTGGTCATAATAGCTATCTTCATGTGTCGAAATATCTCCCAGCTTCCTCGCGAAGGCTAATAAAGTCCTCATATAAATTTTCTAATCTTCCTCAGCGTAGCACAAACTTGTGCAATCTCTTCCTCTTTCAGTCCTGATCCTGAAGGCAAATACATTCCGATTCTCGAGATCCTCTCGCTCACCGGATAGCTTTCTCCTCTAAATAATCCTAAATTCTCGAAAGCTGGCTGTTGATGCATGGGGATAAAGAATGGTCTGCTGTCTATCCCCCCTTGTCTGAGTTTTACCTGTAATTCATCCCGGCTCATCCCAAATTCATCCTCAATCAGAATGCAGTACATCCAGTAGACATTCTTTGCCCAACTCTTCTGGTATGGGAGCCTGATTCCTTCCAGTTCCTTCAATAGTTCATTATACAGGTGAGCATTTCTTCTCCTCCGTTCTACTAGTTCCTCTATTTTTTCCATCTGAGCCAGCCCCAGAGCCGCCTGGATATTAGTCATTCTATAGTTGAATCCGAGTTCGGTGTGGAGGAATCTTTTTTGCGGGGAGTATGCCTGATCTTTTAGCCGCCTAGCTTTTTCTGCCAACCCCTCTTTATTGGTCACGATCATTCCTCCTTCTCCCGTGGTTATTATCTTATTGGCATAGAAGGAGAAACAACCGATATCTGCCATTCCTCCGACCTTCTTTCTTTTATATTCAGCGCCATGAGCTTCAGCAGCGTCTTCGATGACATATAGATGGTGTTTTCTAGCCATCTCAAGTATCGGATCCATATCGCATGGGTGACCATAAATGTGAACTGGCATTATTGCCCTAGTATTTGGAGTCACCTTTCGC
>JADDYB010000778.1_pt1 | contig 10186 bp, 13 predicted proteins | sample 8641941 | NCBI WGS metagenome assembly JADDYB01 (sample SAMN16275377, study PRJNA637457) | freshwater sediment metagenome | isolation source: Lake Kineret sediment | place: Israel: Lake Kineret | collected 2013 | reverse complement strand
TGTTGGCAGTCAAATAACTCATCTTTTGATATTTAAAGAATCATTTTTAATATTTAAAGAATCGGCAGCATCTGAAGTGGTTATGCGCCTTTTATCCTCCCGCAGTTAGTGTAAATGTTCATGCGCCCTCCCCGCACGAATCCGACGATGGTCAAACCGCAGCGCTGAGCAATTTCTACTGCCAAGCTGGTGGTTGCTCCCCGAGAGGCGATTAGGGGAATGCCGGCCACACAGCATTTCAGAGCCATCTCCGAGGAGATCCTGCCGGTTGATAGCACGAAAAATTTTCCAAAATCGATATCTCTATCCAGCCCAAATCCGATGGCTTTGTCCAAAGCATTATGCCTTCCTATGTCCTCACAGATGCAAAAGGCTTTGTCTTCATTGAACAGGCCAACTGAATGAACGCCTCCTGTAACTGCATGCAGATCTGAATTGAAGATAGCTTTCATGGCCAAGAGTATCGAATTCTTGTCGATCCTCAGATCTGAGGTGATATTAGGAAGCTTGGACTCGTCAAGAAAAGCAGCTGTTCCGCCGCATCCGCTCACAATGGGCTTTCTGGGAACCAGGGCCTTGATGGGATGCGCGACCATCACCCTGGCCACCTGGCCCTCAATCTCCACAGATTCGACCTCTGACCGGGCATTTATGATTCGCTCTGAGAACAGATAGCCCAAAATGAACTCTCTGACCATATCCGGGCTGATCATGGCGGTCACGAAATGTCTGCCGTTGATGAAGATCGAGAGAGGCGTCTCTTCCACAATTGAGTCTATTGATCTCTTGAATCCTTCCCCGTCCAGCTTCAAGCAGCTGAGATCTCTCTTCAATCCTTCACCTCAAATCCGCAACTAAGAGTCTGCAGCATCGCGATTGAGCTCTTTTTGGTCGCTCATCATTGGCCAAATCGATTGTGTCTACTTCATTTCTAATTCAATGCCATTTTCGATATTTCTTCCACCGTTTTAAGCAACCGATCTACTTCTTCTTGGGTATTGTATAGATAAAGAGAAGCCCTAACTGTCCCATCGCGAAGACCCATGTGCTTCATCAACGGGATACAGCAGTGGTGTCCAGACCGGACCATGATATTGGCCACCTGGTCGAGCATCAGAGCAACGTCATGAGGCATCAGCCCTCTGATATTGAATGAGAGAATCCCGCTTCTATCTCTTGCACCGGCGGAGCCGTAAACTTCAACGCCTTCCATCTCCCTCAGCCCATCCAGCAATCTGCCTGCCAGCCTGGCTTCATGATCGGCGATATCTTGCATCCCGGCATCAGTCAGGTAGTCTACTGCCTTTCCCAGGCCAATTCCTCCGGCAATGTTTGGCGTGCCGGCCTCAAAGCCCTCGTAACCTTTTCTGGTCTTAAATCCAGTCGTAGAGACATCCTCTACCATGCCGCCTCCCAACAACAATGGCTGGAGCTTTTGTCTGGTCCATAAAACCCCCGTGCCTTTAGGCCCCAGCATCTTATGGCCAGAGAAGCACAAGAAGTCGCAACCAAGCTCTTCAACGTTTATGGGCATATGAGGGGCCGACTGAGCGGCATCCACCAGCAGCATGGCGCCTTGTTCCTGGCAGATCTGGGAGATCTCCTTTACCGGCAATTGCGTTCCAAGGACGTTCGTGACATGTGCCAGAGCCACCAGCCTAGTTTTGGCATCTATGGCCATTTCAAAGTCGGAAATCTCAAATGAACCATCTTGGCCGGGCTTGATTAATTCCAGACTGGCGACTTCTTTTTTTTTCCTAAGCCAGGGGAGGAAGTTGGAGTGGTGCTCTGCCAGAGTAGTGACTATTTTGTCATTGCGGTGCCAGTTCAGCCCTTGGGCCACCATGTTTATGGATTCGGTGGTGTTTCTTGTGAATATAAGGTCCCCCTCTTTTCCACCGATGAAACGGGCCACTTTTTTATGAGCGTCGCTGTACCTCTGCTGGGCCATTTGGGATAGGCGGTGCACGCCCCGGCCCACATTAGCATTGTAATTATGGTAGTAATCAAGCATGAAATCCAAAACTGGCTCTGGTGTGAGACTGGTGGATGCGCTATCCATGTAAATTACTTCTTTCAAAATAGGGAAATCCGATCTGATCTTATCGAGATCCATTGTACCTCTCTTGCAGCATCTCGTTCATGCTCCCGGTTCTAAAACCTTGCAGGTCGAGTGTGATATACTGGAATCCGATTTCTTTTAGCCTCTTGACGATGGGCTCTCTCGATTCAAGAATTCTCTCCATATCTTCCGCAGGGGCTTCAATCCTGGCTACCTTTCCGTGTGCTCTGACCCTTATCTGTCCAAGGCCCAGGCTTTTGAGATATTCTTCGGCTCTTTCCACCAGGGCTAGATTTCCTTTAGTGATCCGGTCGCCGTAAGGTATTCGGGAAGACAGACATGACGATGATGGTTTGTTCCAGAAATGCAAGCCCATTTTCCTGCATATCTCCCGGATATCCTCCTTAGATATCCCGGCTTCTATGAATGGATGCCATATTCCTTCGTCGTTGCTGGCCAATATCCCTGGCCGAAAGTCGCTGCAATCAGAGATGTTGACTCCATCTGCGATGCAACCTATGCCGGCTTGGGCAGCCACATCCTTTAGCATTTTGGATGATTCCCTCTTACAAATGTAGCATCTATCTGGGGCATTATCCGTGAATTTTTGATTATCAAGTATGGAATAATTTATCACTTGGTAACTCAAGCCCAGGAATCTGGCTACAGACTTAGCATTCTCAAGCTCGCTTCTAGGCATTGTTTCCGAATCCAGGATCACGCATAATGCATGTTCCCCTAGAACATCGAAGGCCACTTTTGCAAGGAGGCAGCTATCCACACCTCCTGAAAAGGCGATAAGGACCCGGTCTTTCTCAGCCAGCTTCTTCTTTAGCTCCTGGAGCTTGTGCTCAGAATCCATTTTCTAGTCCTCTTGCTAGCATGTCAACTTGTAATGCCGGATTTGAATCCACCATTCGATCGTTAGGGAAACTCCTGCCATTCCATAATGGCATGAAAATTGCGATCATTTTCCTGCAGGAATAGATTTCTTGCTTTCGCTTTGGCTGATAAAATTTTTGCAATTCTAATATCTATTTTGGACAGTTATTAGGCCCGCAATAGGCTTCATCGCCTCGTATATCCTGGCAAATTTGACATATCCGCTCGGTGAGGTTGATGATCTTGTTCTGTATCAGATCATCTGCCAGCTTGCCTATGTCTGTTTTGGCTTCTTGATCAAATATAATGCTGTAACCTCTCTTTTTGGAGATATACTGAGAAACTGCAGGTGGAGTAATGCCCAAAAGCTTGGAAACCTCCTTTTGCGAGAGCCCCCTTTTTATAAGCTCTTCGGCAATTGCCGCCCGAATGCAGGGCAAAACATCCCAGACTATCTCTTCGCATGGCGATTTCATATTATCATTACCTGTCTATTTGATGATTATCTGTTTATTTTATTAATGAGATGGCCCAAATTACAATTGTTAATGGCGCTTCTAAACTATAAATACTTCCCATTTCAGCCGAAATCTTAGCCTCACCAGAATATATGAACATCGCTTCATCGATTAGGCAATTGCTAGAATGAAGCAATTACTATAGGCTCATTTGGAATGGCACATAGGGGCTCAAATGGGCTTGTGGCTTCATATTCTAAATTGCTGAAAAACGCTCCAAAAGCCATCTATTTCTCACTTCGGGATGGAAGATGATGCCATAAATTGGCCTGTCGCGATGCTTGAATGCTTCTATAATGACGTTTGTTCCGGCCACCAATGAGAATCCTGCCGGTATGGTTGCGCTGAAGTTGTGTAGGTGATAAGCTTCGATCTGGCGAGGTTCGCCAAGGAGTGGCGTATTAGCTGTGATTTCCAGTTTTTCTAGACCAATAGCACTTTGAGGCACAATGCAACCGCCAAAGACGCAGCTCATGACTTGCATGCCCGCACAGATCCCCAGCATGGGCCTGTCGCATGCCTTCAGCCACGAAAATAGATCTATTCGCCCTGCAAAGGCGTTGTCCTTCAGAGCGGTGCCGCAGAGAATTATCTTATCATATCTTCCCAGCTTTCTCTCATCCATCTCTGTGAAGTGCAATATTTCAGCTTTCGCCCCTGCACGCTCAAGCGCATCGGCAATGGGATAGACGAACTCAAACTGGGACAAAGAGTCCCTTTCATAGCAAAGATCTACCAACAGAATCATTTCTCCACCAGCCTGGCGTCTAGGACATGGAAATGCCCTCGGTAGTTCTGATAGGTCTTGGATGTCTTTAGTATCTCGATTCGCTTTTTGAAATTCGGTCCATCTATCACAAATGTCTCCAGCTCGCCGCCTTCCCCAGATGGGTTTATCCGGTATTTCTCCGCTAGCTCCTCCAACTTCAGAATCAAGTCTTCTGTGAGGGTGGCCCCCAGCCAAGATTCGTCTAAAGGATAGGCAAATACGCCCGATATTACGATTTCAAATCCTGTAGACAGCAGCAATCGCAGATAATCCACTTGGTTGATCTGCCACAAAGGATTAAAGCACCAAAGATCCAAATCCCGGCAGATACTCTGCACCCTGGCCGCCTGATATACCGATTCTATGGCCCCGGTGACCACTCCCTCGATGCCATACCACTTTTTCGCATCAGCGATGGCTGCCAACAGATCCTCTAGCTCTTCCTCCTTCTGGCCTTGGGTAGGCCAGGAGAGCAGGGGAATTCCCAAGGCCTGGGCTTGAAGGCCGGTGTAGTGTATGTTGGGGGTGTGGAACATGTAGCTATCGATGTTCTCGGAGATGAGCGTGATCAGACAGGCTACGCTATTCTTTTCCATGGCCCGGTAGCAGGCAAACACAGAATCTTTGCCTCCAGAGAAGAGCACTCCCAAATTCACACTAATGGACAGATAGCAAGAGAGTTAAAAACGTAATGCAGGCAAAAATAAGGGTGGTTTGAGCGGCTCACAGCATCTCCTTGCGAAGCTCCTCAGCCGAGAGCGGCGATAAGTATGCGGCTGGGATATCAAAGACGGTCTTAGCCCCAGTCTGTCCTTCCCGGTTCATTCGGTAGGCAGCGCGAGCATAAGCCAGAAGGACGCTGGCGGTGAAGGCTGGATTGCTATCCAGCTTTAGAGAGAACTCTATGACATGGCGGTATCCTTCGGCGGTCCGCCCGTTTCGCATAACGAATCCGCCGTGGGGCATTTGTGAATGTTTCCGGTCCATCTCTTCCTGAGATATGAAGGTCACCTTGGTTTCGTAATCGGCGAAGTAATAAGGCATGTTTTGGATCTCTTTTCTTATTCTTTCCAGGTCGGCGCCTTCCTCGGCCACCACATAAGCATCGCGTATGTGTTTTTCTCTGGTGGAAAGCTGGGGCTGCTGTCCAGATCTTACCTTCTCCACGGCCTTTTCAATTGGGATGGTGTACTGCCTAGCGTCTTTGACGCCTTTAATCTCGCGGATGGCGTCGGAATGTCCCTGGCTGACGCCTGGACCCCAGAAGGTGTAATCGGAGCCTGCTGGCAGAACCGAATTCTCTATCACCCGGAGCAGAGAAAAGAGACCGGGGTCCCATCCGGTGGAGATAATGGCTATCTTTCCCGCCTGACGCGAGATGCGGTCCAGCTTATTGAAGTACTCAGGTATGAGTGCATGGGTATCGTAGCTATCAACTGTGTTGAAAATGGCCGCCATCATGGGACCCTGTTCTGGCAGATCCCTGGCCGATCCGCCGCACAGGATGGCCACGTCCACCTGGTCTTTGTACTTGCTTGCTTCGTCTATCAGATCAACCTGGAGGCCGGGAGTTTGGGCCTTGACGCTTTGGGGAGGCCGGCGGGTCAAGATGACTGCTGGGGCCATATCGGTGTTCTGCTGGATGGCCAGCTCCACTGATTTGCCAATGTTTCCATAACCCACGATCCCAATCCTGATTTTATCCATCCTTTTGCTCCCTCCAGTTGATTACTATTAGTCTCGAAAGTGTGCTTGCTTGGAAGCAGGACCTTTTATGCATTTCGGTTATGGGATGGGATGATCGAAAAAATGTAATTCAAATTCCTACGATATCCTTATTTCCGCAAATGAAATTAAGGATAATAAAATGTGCATGATGAGGTCTTTCTTTGAAAATTATCGATATACTTAGAAGCCACGAGCAAGAGATCAAGGAGCACTTTGCAGTACGGCGCATAGGCCTCTTCGGCTCCTTTGTAAGAGGAGAAGAGACGAAAGAAAGTGACATCGACATAATTGTGGAGTTCGAGGACCCGACATTCAGAAATTTCATAAATCCGGCCTTCTTCTTGGAGGATCTATTTGGAAGGAAGGTTGATCTACTCACTCCGGAAGGATTCAGCCACCGAATCCGCCCATTTGTAGAGAAAGAGGTGGTACGGGCTGATTAAAGACGACTCTGTATTTTTGGGGCATATATTGGACGAGCATACTTTCCTGATCACCCATATAGAAGTCCTAAAGTTCGAAGAACTCCTGGAGGATGAGCTACTTCAGAGGGGAGTTGTCCGAAGCCTGGAAATCATAGGCGAAGCCTCGAAGAATATATCTTTAGAGTTTAAGGAAACGCATCTTGAAATCGAATGGAAGATGATGGCTGCAATGAGGGACAAGCTGATCCGCCATTACTTTCAAGTGAACTGTAAGATAGTATGGAACGTGCTGACAAAGGAGATACCACCTTTAAAAGTCCAGATAGAACGGATGCTCCTGGAGCAGCGCGCAAATTCGCCCTCTAAAGACAATCTCTGATCGGCACGAGTTGAATATTTCCTTCTTAAGGGGTAGTCTGGCAGATAAAAGAACGCAGATTTGCTGAAGCAGACCTCCTTGAATGATCTTGGTGATTGGACTCCCACATGACCGACACTTCATTATCTTCCTGGCGTGGCCTACTCGGCCAACCTTGAACTTGACAGGCTCTGGATTTTTGCGCATCTTCCAACAATCTATTTAGCCAAACGCCTGTAAACCTAATTGATATTATGTGCAATACCACAATCGAGAAATCATCAACCTTCAAACAAGATCTAATAAACCAAGTCAAAGAAGTAATCAGGCCCAGAGAAGGAGCCTGCGGCATCTGCCATGCCGTGGCCGAAGAGATTTGCAAAGCAGGAGGAAAGATCGTAACCTACGAGCAGCCCACCGGCATCCTGGCCAAGATCTTCGACGACCAGGGCAATGTGATTGGCGAAGGATTTGGTGTAGTCTGGTCCCCTGCAGTACTGGCAGCAGAGCTGGATGCCGGTTTGATTCCCGAAGATGTGGCTGAGGATCTCAAGCGCGAAGGCATCAACACCAAGGAAGATGTCGATCTAGTGGCCGACCTGTACGGCTACGGCCGGGTTCTAACGCCTGCAGCCATGGCTTTGCTTCAAGTGCAGCGCATGGGCGGGCGTACCTTGATTAGGCGGGAGGGTTTGGGCGTGGTGGCCACCTTCCTGGATAAAGATGGAATTGTGATTGCCAAATCGCCGCCAGCCTACTGCCCCACCTGCGCGGTGACCATCGGAGCGGCACGGACGCCGCTGCTGGCGAAGAAGATAAAAGAAGCCCTCCAGAATGCAGAGAACACAGGCAAAAAGAAGTTCGACCAAGGGATTGAGAACCGCTACGAGGTAAAAGGCGGCCACGTCCGGGTTACTCTGGCCAAAGGCGATGAGATACTGGCCAAACGGGTCTTGGGCTGCTGCATGGCCTACAGCACTGCTAAGGCGGAGATTTTAGCAGGTCTGGTACCCAAGGCCAGCGCTGAGCTGTTCAAGAACTACTGCAACCTGTGCCCCTTCAAACACTGCTGGATGGAGAAGTCTATGGGGGCTACAGGCAATGTAATCCTGCACCGGCTGAGCGAACTTGGCACTGAGATTGAGATTACTGCACAAGGTGGCATAGTGGCCAGAATACCAGGGCCCGAGGGCGAGGAAATCCAAGGCCGCGGCACACTATGTTCCCTCTCAGCCTTAACCAATATGCTTTTGCGTGGCGATGCCCAGAAGATCCTGAAACCATCAAGCTCCAAGAAGTGGGAAGATCGCTAGTAAGCTCCTATATGTGCGGGCACCCAATTATAGTTTTCTGGATATCTGACCGTGACGTCAGAGCTGTGCAAAACGGATTTTGTTCAATTGCTTAGGCCAACAAAGCTTAAAGACTTTGCCGAATTGAACGTCCTTCTTAGGGTCGTCGACATGAGAAGGCTTAAAGGAAGAGATCTAGAGATTTTAAAGAAGCTCGCGCCTGAAGTAGAAGATAAGCTTCGATCTGGTTCTGGAATCGAGTACCATTCCATACTCCCTCCTGTTTCCATGCACTATGCTGTAGATGAGGAAGATTTTGAGGAACGGCTGAAGCGGCTTTCTCCTGAAGACATAAGATATCTGGTAGATCACATTTTGGACAAATCAGAATGTCTTTTATGCATATCTGCAGAATATGCCAGGATCTTTGTTGATATCCTTGAGGAAAAGGGATCCCAAGAAACTGCAAAGCAGATAAGAGAGATGTACGAATCGGCCACCGGATACAAGCTTTAGGTTCGCGCTGATATCGTATGTTCTTTTTGACTGCATTGGAAGGCTTCACAATTGTTTTAAGCTCGAACGTAGATATAAGAATGAACACGAAGAGCCAAATCCCGAATTCGAGATGAATCAAATGGATAAAGACGCACCCAAAAGAGTATTGCTCATGATGGGCTGCCCTGAGGTCCCCGTCCAAATGAGCATTGTCCTTTACCTCGCCCATACGCTGACCAAAGGCGGCATGGATGTGACCGTGGCAGGAACCGATGCCGCAACCAAGCTTCTGAAGGTCTCTGATGTCGATGGATACTATGTTAAAAAGTCGGTCGACCTCGATCAGTGCCTGGCGGATATAATAGAAAAGAGGATCGACTTTGATATCTGCTTTGCCTTTATGCATAGCGATGCCGGCATGGCCTTTGCTGCGACTATGAGCGCCATATCCCAGGCCAAGCTCTACGCTGTGGTCTTTGGGAAAAATGCTGAGGTTTTGGCAGAAACAATTGAGTTCAATTGTGAAAAGATTGCGGCTAAAGCAACCCATAACCCAGCGCCTCTGAAGAACAAGATCGATAAGGTGATAGCGGAGCTATTGTCATGAGCTGCATAGAACAGATGAAGTACGACCTGCTGCTGGAACGTGTTTCTTTCAAAGAGGCCAAGGAGTTCATAGAAAAGAACTCCGATGAGGTGTACTATGTGGATCCTGGCTATAAGATCTTCAAAGATTACTACCTCATAGGAGTTCCGCCCATAGCCATGGGCATCAAGGGAGATGATCTGATCTTTACTTATGTAAAACCCTGCCACGGCACTTTTGTCATGAAGATTAAAAGCGAAGATGAGATCAAGCGATTAAGAGATAGAGAGAAGAAGAAGATAATGGCATCTCTAAAGAAAGGCGCAAGTGCAGAGATTCCTGCATCAGAAAAGCCAGTCGATTATCGTTCAGTTTTCAAATAAAATTGGTATGAAGGTATATCCAAAGGAAGCAAAAAGAAAGATCCCTAATAAAGGCTTTTGCCGACGTCAGAGAAATCCATGTACAGGATATGAATCTGAAGTTAATGAAAGCATTAATGATATCCAGTCGGATTTTTGGCAGCCAGCGCCAAGATCAATGACGAGGCTTATGCTAATAGTCGTCTCGAACTAATATTGAGATTGTGGCAATATTAGCGATATTTCGATTCGAGATGAACTCACCAAAAGATTTCTATGCGTGACATTATGCAGATAATTAGCTATCTTATCCCCGGGAATTAGAGGCCAAATCCATGATTGAGATTATAGAAAGAGATTTTTCTATAGAAGATATTATAAAAAAGGCTAGGAGAGAGGATGCCGGAGCCATCGTGACATTTTTGGGCACAGTCAGGAATGATGACATTTTGTCTATGGAATTGGAGGCGTATAGAGAAGCAGCAATTTCTGAGCTGGAGCGCATTAGAGATGAATCGATGGATAAATTTCATCTATTGTCAGTGGATATAATTCATAGAATCGGGCCATTGTCTATTGCAGACAACATTGTCCTTATTGTATGTGTTGCAGCCCATCGAAAAGAGGCTTTTGATGGATGCAGCTATATAATTGAGGAGCTGAAGGTCCGAGTCCCGATTTGGAAGAAGGAAATAAAGGCCAATGG
>JADDYB010000777.1_pt1 | contig 10188 bp, 12 predicted proteins | sample 8641941 | NCBI WGS metagenome assembly JADDYB01 (sample SAMN16275377, study PRJNA637457) | freshwater sediment metagenome | isolation source: Lake Kineret sediment | place: Israel: Lake Kineret | collected 2013 | reverse complement strand
CTTTCAGGAGAGAAAATCTTCGGAAACGAGTGATTCAGCACACTTGAGTGCATGAGCAGTACCAAGCTGTTTGTTCTGAATTACTACTGAAATGGGTACATCGAGCTGGTTTAAATACCGTGTGACCTGCTCTTTCCGATAGCCAACAACAACGATGATATCGCGAATCCCGTTTTTCAAAAGTGCCTCAATTACATATTCGATAATTGGGCGGTTCGCCACCGGTAGTAGCGCCTTGGGTCTGCCTCTTGTTAACGGACGGACCCGTTTTCCCTCTCCTGCTGCTAATATGACTGCCTGCATTTTTTCACCTAGCGGATAATTGCATTTTCCCCAATGCACCCGGCGATATATGTGTTGGGTGCAAACCGTGCATTGCTTCCTATCATTGTCCCGACATTGATGGAGCAGTTGATCCCGAACTGGACCCCATCTCCGATAATAGCTCCGAATTTTTTCCTTTGCGTATCTTTTCCACAGACTCTGACATTGGCATGGTCATGCCGCAGATTCGCGATTTTTGTGCCTGCACCAAAATTACATTCTGAACCAATGATCGAATCTCCGATATAGTTGAAGTGCGGGATCTTCGTACCCTTCATAATGATGGAGTTTTTAAGCTCAGAACAGTGCCCGATATGACAATCGTCATTTATACTGGTTGCCCCACGAATATAGGCATGCGGACCTATACGGCAATTCTTACCTATGATGCAGGGTCCTTCGATATAGGTACCTGACTTCACCACACTCCCTTCTCCAACGATAACAGTTCCCTGTATGCGTACCCCTTCTTCAACCGTCCCCCTGATGTCAGAGGGTGTTGCGCTCAAGAGTGTGAGGTTTGCATCCAGCATGTCCCATGGGTTACCGACATCCATCCAGTATGACAATTGGTGTGCAGTCAACGTCTTTTCAGCGATATATTCGAAAAGAGCATCGGTGAGTTCAAGTTCTCCACGGCTCGAAGTCTGAACTCTATCGACAGCATCGAAAATATCCGGTGAGAAAAGATAAGCTCCGGCATTGATCAGGCTGGACTGCGGGTGCTTCGACTTTTCTTCAAGTCCGGTTACAAGGTTATTTTCCACCATAACTGCCCCGTAATCTCCCGGGTGATCGGTGGTGCTGATACTCATGCACGGAGCATGGCTTTTACAAAGACCTGCAATATCTGTGCTTTTCAGAATCATATCGCCATTTAACAGAATAAACGGCCCGGTAACAAGATCGTGTGCAGATCGCAGAGCATCTGCCGTCCCACGCTGTTGTCGCTGCGAAGCGTAATTGATATGAATCCCGAAGCCAGATCCGTCCCCAAAATGTCCGCGGATCTCCCGTTCACCATAACCCACAACAAAGACAAACTCGGTGATCCCTGCTTCGCGTGCGGCAAGAACGAGATGCTCCATCATCGGGCGGTTGGCAAGGGGGAGCATTACTTTTGGGCGCTTCGCCGTCAGGGGGCGCATCCGCTTCCCTTCCCCTGCGGCAAGAACGACACACTCCATACGTAAACCTCGTACTACAACATTTAAGCAGTTTTCCCCTGCTTCATCATACTGCGTCCCTGTTCGAGAATTTCCTTTGCTTTCTGCAGGGTTTTACCCTCAGCAGTAATCCGGATTTTGGGTTCTGTCCCGCTCGCACGGATAAGGCACCAGCCATATTCATCAGCAATCCTGATCCCGTCAGTGGGGCTTGCTGCTCCAAGAGTCATAACTGTTTCCCGAGCTGTCTCGCAGGCAAATGATTCCCGGAGAATGGGGTAGGATGGCATTGCATCGAGTTCGCGGGCGACATTCCACTCAGAGGTGATCTCGCAGAAAAGGGCTGCGGCATACGGACCATCGGGACATAAAGAGATCTTCGGGAAAATCCATGCCCCGGAGGGTTCACCCCCGAAATCCCCCCACTTCAGGAGTTCTTCAGACACATAGGTATCCCCTACCGGTGTTCGTCTGACTTCAGCGATCTCTTCTATAATCATGGATGCGTCGCTTGTCGTAACCACATGTTTTGCGTCAAGATACCTGGCAAACAGCATGAGAAGATGGTCCCCGTCAATGTACCGTCCTTTGTTATCAAATGCCATCATCCTGTCAGCATCCCCGTCATGAACAATCGCACAAGCAGATTCAGTTTTCTTCACCAATTCTCCAATATAACCCACATTTTCCTTCAGCGGCTCTGAAGGGCGGGCAAAATGGCCCGAGGGATTGCAGTTGATACAGATGGTCTTTGCACCAGCATCTGCCAGAAGATCCGGAGTAAGAACACACCCCGCACCATTTCCACAGTCAACAACAACGTTAGTTCCAACCGCGATAGTTACCTTATCCAGAATTGCATTTTTATGAGGGGTGAGCGCATCTGTCGGACGCTCCCTTCCCTGGTGCTGCCAGTCAGTCCAGTGGCGTATCTTTATGAGTTCCTCCATCTCTGCCTGCTGAGTTTGAGTAAATGACGAACCGTCCCTATTGAAGAGTTTCAACCCGTTATATTCCTCGGGATTGTGGGATGCGGTGATCATACACCCGGCTTTTACCGTTCGGGTACTATAAGCAACAGATGGTGTTGGAGCGATACCGGTAACATGCGCCGTTGCACCACTTCCGAGAATTCCGGATATCACAAGGTGTGCAAGAAGCGGACTGGTCGTACGGGTATCCATCCCTACAAGAATGTCGGAGGATCCGGATGCCAGCGCAGAACCAACTCTTAAGGCCGTGTCGACAAGTGTCTGGTCGAACTTCCTTCGTATTCCCGAGGACCCGAAAAGCATGATGATTTATTGGATCGCTGTCAAAAAGAGTTTACCTTTCTTGTATAGGATTTTCTTCATTTCTTCTGTGTTACGGATGCCAGATTTTTCCCGGGTGGTATGCTAGCAGGTTCCAAAGGGGCACCAGAGCTCAAGCTGGTTGAGCCGTGCTATACCAGCAGTTGATGGGCCGAGGCACAGGATCCGCTTTGTTTCTTCATTGTTCCGGATGATGTCACCTGTGCCCTTTTCTATAATACCTTCACCATTTATGAGAATCACATCTGCGTCATGAGGAGTTTTGACAATCGTGCTCCTGAATGCCGTCTCAATAGCTGGCATACTGCTCAATAAAAAGATCCTTTTTCCCCCCAGTTCTTGTGCCAGTTGCCTGCGACATTCAGTGTGTGATGATTCGGGACACGAGTGAAGTATTCTTGAGAGACAGAAAAAACCCGTGGCAACATTCACAATTGCAACAGCTGCACCCCTCACCGGAGGTGTATCAAGAGGTGTACCGAACATGAACGAGATCTTTGTCTTTGCCCTGATGGGATCATAGGTGATAAAATCGGCACTCCTCCCGCCAAATGACGCCGTCATGCACGCACCTCGCTCAAACTGACAGATTACAGTATCTGTATTCACATCAAGGACAACCCCGCTGTCCTCGCAACCGCTGTCGTTCATCATCGATTCGAGTTTTGTGACAGTGTCAATGATAATGTCCATTTATTCACATCCATTATCGTCAAGGAGAACAACACGGGCAGGTGAACCGTCAAGCCCGGTTAAGCGTAACGGCAGTGCAACCAGGGTATAATCCCCTTCTTTAACACGAGAGAGATCGAGAAGCTCAATGATAATACATCCCCGTCTGAGCAGCTCACGGTGCACGGTTCCGTCGCCTTCGTAGGATTCTATTGAGGGAGTATCAATACCAACACATTTCATGTCACAAGCGGTGATGAGACGTGCTGCATCTGCCGTCAGGGAAGGGTAATTCTCCTCAAACAGGTCAGTGTTGGAAAATGACGTTTTCAGAAGGAGCCTGTCAATGCCATCCAGCCGGCCTTTGAGGTTATTTGCCGTGATACTGGTGCCCGCAAGGGTTACATCAATTACCCGGCAGGCTCCCATGACATGCGAGAGAGGGATAGTATCGATCGTATCACCGGTTTTGAGGTAATGAACCGGAGCGTCGATATGGGTACCAGTATGGGTGCTCAGGTGCAGAGCGGTGATAAGGTAGTGTCCGTGGTCCTCCTGCCGGAATACCGGGGGAATATCGCCAGGATAGAGGAGGATACCTTCAGAGAGCGGGCGCGTGATATCGATAATTTTCACTGATCTACCCACTCCATCCGCACTCCCCGATGAGGGGAACGAACCTGACTCCCCCGTGGTGCTCCTCTGTTAGAGATCCGTCTTTTTTTCTGAGCCGGATGAGCTCCTGGATGTCACGTCCCCCCACGGGTGCTACGAGCCTGCCCCCTTCAGCCAGTTGTTCAATAAGTGGCCGGGGAACCGATGGTGTCGCTGCAGTGATGATGATTCCCTCGTAAGGTGCCTTTTTGGGATACCCGAGTGTCCCATCTCCCACGATCACTTCAACATTTTTCCTGCCGACAGCCGCGAGGTTTGCCCTTGCCAACCCTGCAACTTCCGGGATCCTCTCAATGGTAGTTACCTGTCGGACAAGTGCTGAGAGTACTGCAGCCTGGTAACCGCATCCTGCTCCAATCTCAAGCGCATTATCAGTTGGTTGCAGGGCAAGGAGTTCTGTCATCAGCGCAACAATATAAGGCTGGGAGATAGTCTGGCCGTTCCCTATCGGAAGCGGGCAGTCTTCGTAAGCCGATTTGTCATAGGGTGGCGGAATAAAAAGGTGACGGGGGACTTCTTTCATTGCTGAGATGACACGCTGGTCACGTATCCCCCTGGCTGCAATCTGGTACTCCACCATCCTCAAACGTTCATCGGCTCGCGGATACGGTGACATAGGTACCTGATTTTTAGAATCCTGCTTTTTCCGCAACATCAATGGAGGCATCGATCTGTCTTTGCAGTGCTTCTGGAAGCCCGGCAATCTTCACATCCAAAAATCCCCTGATAATCGTTGCCGTCGCTTCGTCTTCATCAAGCCCCCGGGACATCAGGTATTCGATCTCATCCCGGGCGAGCTTGCCAACTGCAGCTTCGTGAGAGAGTTCCGTGCCTACCACCGACCCTTCAATTTCCGGGATTGCGTAAATGATACCATCATTCAGGATAAGTCCCTTGCATTCAAGATGCCCGCGGGTTCCGGCAGTTTTTCCATTGATGTGACCCCGTGATATAATTGTGCCGCCTTTTGTTATGGCACGGGTGATCAATTCAGCGCTCGCGCCTTTACCTTCAAGGATGGCACGGGATCCGAGATCCATATATGACCCTGGTGTGGAAATGACAACACTGCTGAAACGTGCTACCGAGTTGGTTCCCTTAAGTGTTGCTGTCGGGTACATCTGGATTTTTTTCACCGGTTGCATACAGACATAGTTGGAAAGGAACACCCCGTTGTCTTCAACGATGGAGGCGCTTCTCGGGTACACTTCAATGTTCTCACTCCAGTTATGGATCATCGTGAAACTGATCTTGGCATTTTTTTTCACGAAGAACTCAGAGATGCCATAATGGGCGCCGCCTTTACCCACATGCGCCCCGCTTGTGCATCCTGATATGATGTGGAGCTCAGCTCCTTCTTCGGCAACTATAATATTATGGACATGCTGGATCTGTTCCCGCCCGAGATAGAGGCAGGCCTGGATGGGAAGGATATTGTTCGAACCCTTATGCGCAATGATAACATAACCCTTGGGGTCTTTCTGGGCTGCAACGTATTTGGTGATATCATCTTTTTCTGGTGATACTGCCTGCCAGGTATACTCTTTCAGGCCGTCGTATTTTTCCATCGCTTTCTTGAACGATAGGACCTCTATCCCCTGCTGTGAGCATTCAGCCTGGATGATGTCCTGATCCATCTGGAGGTAGCTTCCACAGCGGTTTTTCATGGCAAGGTCGATTCCTGCCTGGGCGACACGATCCTGATCAGTTTTTGAGAGATCAGGTACTTTCACTGGTGACGGCATTCGAGGCACTCCTTGTATCCACGTTGTTTGATATCTTTTAAGATGTCCCGGGGATTCCCATGGCACTTGATCTCCCCATCACACATCACGTGCCCCTTGTCAGCATCAAGATAATCAAGGATAAAACCGGTGTGCGTGATAACAAGTCCGCTTTTTTTACGCTTGATAAGATGCTTGTCTTTTTCCAGCAGTGAACCTATGGCAGTACCGATAAGTGAGATGTTTTCCAGATCAACACCGCTTTCCGGTTCATCGAGCATGACGAATTCAGGGTTCTGTATCATTAGTTGCAGTACCTCACTGCGTTTGATCTCGCCCCCCGAGAATCCCTTGTTAATATCGCGCTCTAAAAATTTGTCCATATGAACTGATTTGGCAAGTTCAGGGATGTTTTCTTCCTTGCTCCGGGAAATGGCGGTGAGCATTTTGCCAAGCTTCAACCCGGATATGGTGGGTGGGCGCTGGAAGAGCATACCAATCCCTCGCTTCGCCCGTTCATTGGCTTTCATCGTTGTCACATCTTCTCCTTTGAAGATAATTTTTCCCTCCGTTATCGTGTAGTTGGCAAATCCCATAATAGTCATGAGGAGGGTGGTTTTACCCGACCCGTTGGGCCCGAGCAGAACATGGGTTTCCCCATCATCGATGTGGAGATTTATGTCATGCAACACCTCTTTGTCGCCAACCTTCACATGCAGGTCTTCAATATGCAGCATAGAACAATCGTAGAGATTATGTCGATTACTGCATTAAACGCTTTTCAAGGTACTAAAAAAAGTGATAGTATTTCGGATCTTTTAACACATCATCTGGTATAGTACACACAGGATACTATTCATGAGACCTGAAAAGGTACAGGACAAAAAGGGAAAGGCGATTGTCAGGCAGGGTTCGAAAGGTGCAAAAAATTCAGTTTTATCGAGGGAACCACGTGAGATTGTACCTTTTATCAACTCTATCATATGTGCGGATGCCCTCCAGGCACTGGCACGAATACCTGACCAGAGTATTGACCTGATCATCACATCTCCTCCCTATAATTTCGGGCATGCGTATGCACAGGACCCCCATGACGATACCCACGAGTGGAACAGTTATTTTGAACAACTCCTCAATGTGTGGCGCGGGTGTGAGCGGGTTCTTAAGTCTGGTGGCCGGATGGCAGTAAATATCCAGCCCCTCTTCTCGGATTACGTCCCCACTCACCACGTTATTTCTCACCAGCTTGCGAGCCTGGGTCTTCTCTGGAAAGCCGAGTTTCTCTGGGAGAAGAATAACTATAACGCAAAGTATACAGCATGGGGGAGCTGGAAATCCCCGTCGATGCCTTATATAAAGTATACCTGGGAGTTTATCGAAGTCTTTGACAAGGTGACCCATAAGAAAGGAGGGCGGCGCGAGGATATCGATATCACTGCTGATGAATTCAAGGAATGGGTGCTTGGCAAGTGGTCGTTTCCCCCGGAGATCCGGATGAAAGATTACAGCCATCCGGCAATGTTTCCCGAGGAGTTGCCCCGGCGGCTGATGAAACTTTTCTCGTATAAAAACGATATCGTGCTTGACCCGTTCAATGGTGCCGGGACAACGACACTCGTCGCGTGGAAACTGCACCGGCGTTTTATCGGAATTGATGTATCGCAACAATACTGCGATATGGCGTTACAGCGACTTGTCACTGCAGCGGAAAATGGAGCACGGTCTTCACCAGAATACCCCCTGCCGTCGATTAGGGTATTGAACCCGTGAAAAAGAACAAGTAACTACGGGTCTCCGTCAGACCGGGATGTTCTTTTTTACATATTCAAATACACCTTTTCTGTCGTACATATGCTCAAGGATATAATTGTGAACAAGGGCATATTTTTCATATCTGGCAAAGAGCTGCCTGTACGCGTTCAATTGGGAGTTGTAGTCTGAGACAAGTGCATTATGAACAGCTACCTGTGCATTGTAACTGCCACTATTTCCGGTATTTCGTATCTTCTGGATTTGTGATTCGAGCTGTGCAATTTTTTCCTGTTGGGATATAAGATCAGACTCCATGTTTTTTACCTGGGGTTCGAGTTCCTTTACTTTCAGATCAGACAGCACATACATATCGTGAATATACCGGGTCTCACTTCCACTGCCGTAGAATTTTGTGCCATTGCTGATGGGGATAATAACAGGATCTGAATACAGCGTCAGGTTTCCCCCCAGTTTATCAGTCGGCACCCCGACAAATGAGTAATTGGTCGTTTCCACAAAGGTATAGCCGGTGTTTTTGTAGAGATAATCGTCTGATCCAACACCTACTGCCATATGTGATTCAGGTCCGAACAGGAACAGGGCAACCGGATACCCTTCACGGGATAACAACCCGGCTAATAACAGGCTCTTGTCATCACAATCTCCTGCACGGTCAACAACCGTCTCTACCGGGAATTTTGCCGGGTTCTGCTCCCGGGTTTCATATTTTAGTGACTGGATATAGACTACAATGAGTTCGAGATATTCATCATCGGAAAGTTTTTGCTGGAGCCTGATCGTGTCAGCATCTGCGAGAATTGCTGTATAGAGGCTGTCCTGTGCCGGATCCTGTACCATTGCACGGTAACTTTGGGAAAGCCAGACCGTTTCGGAGATGTTACCATACACTGTTGTAGCCTTTTCTGCCTGCTTTGCACCTTCATAAACCGAGACGTTGACGGGAATGGTCAGGGCAACTGTGGTTTTTTCAAATGGGAATTGATGGGAAATATTAACCGGGGATGATTGCAGCTTGGGAAGATCGGGAAATATCTGGGGCACAATTACCGTTTCTTTGGGAAAAACAACTGCACTTATGAGCATTGCTGATAATGCCAGAAGAATAATAAATAAAAATGTACCAATGAGTTTGAGGGGCCGGTTATCCATTATTCACCGTTTACTATAGTATTTTCTGTCTTATGTATTACAAAATATCCCTTAACCGGGCAATGGAGTCAATAATACATTCGGGTTTAATCACAGAGTTATCCAGATCGTCTTTTCGGTATTTTCCGGTCCTGACGAGAATGCCCTGCATACCCATAGAACGGGCCCCGCCAATATCAGTACGAATATCATCGCCGATCATTGCTACCTGATCTGCACGAAGTCCCATGTCGCGGAGGGCAAGTTCAAAGAACGTTTTTGAGGGTTTTCCCACGATTGTCGCTGTTTTGCCGGTCGCAAATTCGAGGGCCTGAACAAAGGGACCCGCGGAGAGCGAAAGCCCGTCAGGTGCCATCCAGTACCGGTCGTTTTCCAGTGCAATCAGGTCCGCACCATCCATGAGATGACGGAACGCGGTGTTCAGGTTATCATAGGTAAGTTTGTCACCAGCATCACCGATAATAACGAAATCGACTATGGAACCAGTGTCACAAACACATTCCTGCTCAAAATCCCGGTATACATCTTCTGTTGCGAGAAGGTAACAATGGTGTTTACCGGCATTTTTCAAACAGGCAACTGCAGCGAGGGGAGGAGTGAAAATATACTCAATGGGAATATCAAACCCCATGGATGACAATTGCTCTGCGATTGTATTCCGGCATTTACGGGTGGTGTTGGAAACAAATCTGAACGAATATTTTCTGTCCCTGAGGAGATCGATGGATTCCTGAGCTCCTTTGATTGCCTGATTACCAACATACAGAACCCCGTCAAGATCGATCAGAAAACCCCTGATATCCTTCATTTCAGTCCCTTACCTGCAGCGTAGCCGGATACCTGCAGGATGCAGTTTGGTATCCCGTGAATCAGTTTCGTCGATGTTTCGGGAAGATTCTTTCCCCCGTACCCTAAGATGTTCAGGAATGTATTTCCAAAGTCGAAATCATCTGCAGCGTAAGTCAGCATCTGTAAGCTTAGTTATTTTAGAATCGCCACAGACAGGCAGAGTTACTTCTCGAACAACTATTAAAGATCTCCTTGTGCTCCTTTAAGACCGTTGCTAATCCAGGGAATCCGGGAACCTCTTAAGGGATTATGGTTAGTATGCAGGATCTCTCCATTCCTTAACCCCCCTTAAAGTTTGCTTTACTTTCACCCCCCGCGGCTGGATGTTTAAATCCCGAAGATCGTTTTTGTATTCAGACGATGTCGGTTATTCATGCCCCTGCACGGATTGGTGCCCTCTGGCAGCAGCGCATGGAAACGATACGGGAATACGAAGTTGTCCGGGACGGGAATGTTTTCGGGACCAGTTTTTCCGGTAATGTTGTTTCTTCATCGGAATATGAACAGGCGCACCACCAGCTCGAAATGCTGGTGAAGAAGTAC
>JADDYB010000776.1_pt1 | contig 10189 bp, 9 predicted proteins | sample 8641941 | NCBI WGS metagenome assembly JADDYB01 (sample SAMN16275377, study PRJNA637457) | freshwater sediment metagenome | isolation source: Lake Kineret sediment | place: Israel: Lake Kineret | collected 2013 | reverse complement strand
GAATATCCTCGTCAATGCCGTCCAGTCCATGCCCGATGGCGGCCGTCTCGCGATTGAGACGTTGACCCTGCCCGGGCAGAACGGCGGGCCCCTCGTTCAGGTTCGGATCGCCGATTCCGGCTGCGGTATCGAACGGGAAAGGCTGGAGAGGGTCTTCGAGCCGTTCTACACGACCAAGGAGGGGGGGACGGGTCTCGGCCTTGCCATCGTGAGCAGGATTGTGGAGAGTCACGGGGGGGCCGTGAGCATCGAAAGTGAAGTCCACCGGGGACCGACCTGCGCGGTCACTTTTCCGGCACGGGATGAACACAGGGAAGGGCCTCCGAGAGAGGTTCCGCCCGCATGAGCAGGATCAGGGATAAAAGGGAGTCAGAGGAATAAGGAGTTCTTATGGCCAGGGTTCTCGTTGTGGACGATGACAAGGGGATGAGGGAGGTTCTCGAGATCATGCTCTCCAAGGAGGGCTATCAGGTGACCTCTGCGCCCGGGGGGCGGGAAGCACTCAGCATCTGCCAGAAGAGTAAATTCGACGTGGTCGTCACGGATCTGAAGATGCCTCGAGTGGACGGCATCGACGTGCTGAAGGGGATCAAGGAGTCATCCCCCGAGACCATGGTCGTCCTCATCACGGCATACGCCTCGGGAGAGACGGCGGTAGCCGCCATGCAGGAGGGCGCCTATGACTACCTCGAGAAGAACTTCGACATCGAAGAGCTCAAGTTGACCGTTCGGGACGCCCTCAGGAGAAAGGGTGTCGAACAGAGCCATGAGATTTCTTTCAACGCCTCGCTCGACGGGGCTGTGAGCTTCGGAAAAATGGTCGCGAAGAGCAAGGAGATGCTCAAGGTCTTCGCGCTCATCCGTAAGGTGGCGAACACCCAGGCAAACGTCCTCATCCTCGGGGAGAGCGGGACGGGGAAGGAACTCGTCGCGCGGGCCATCCATGACATGAGCGAAAGGAAAGGAAGGCCCTTCGTGGCGATCAACTGCGGCGGCATCCCCGAGACGCTTCTTGAGAGCGAGCTTTTCGGATACATGAAAGGCGCCTTCACGGGGGCCTATGCCGACCGACCGGGCCTCTTCGAGGTGGCAAGGAGTGGAACGATATTTCTTGATGAAATAGGTGAGTTACCCATTATTCTTCAAGTAAAACTTTTAAGAGCTGTTCAGGAAAAAACCTTCCGAAGGGTCGGGGGTTCCGAGGACATCAAGGTCGATGTGCGGATCATCTCTGCCACGAATCAGGATCTTTCCCAAAGGGTGAAAGACGGGGCCTTCCGCGAGGATCTCTACTACCGGCTGAACGTGATCCCGATCCAGATGCCCCCTCTTCGAAAGCGAAAGGAGGACATCCCGATTCTCGCCAGGTATTTCATCGAGAAATACAGCCGCCAGTTCGGCAAGGAGATCCGGAAGATCTCATCCTATGCCCTCGAGCTTCTCATGGAATACCAGTTTCCGGGGAACGTCCGTGAGCTGGAAAATATCATCGAAAGAAGCGTCGCCCTGGAGCAATCGAACATCATCCTGCCTGAGAACCTCGTCTTAGCCTGCGGCACGAAAGACGAACTCAATCGGGCACTCGATCTCGAATTACCCGACGAGGGGATCAATCTCGATGCCGAAATGGCGAAGCTCGAGAGGCAGCTCATCGAAAAGGCCCTGCAGAAGGCCAAGGGCACCAAGACAAAGGCGGCCCAGCTTCTGAACATGACGAGGGACGCCCTGAATTACCGCATTGAAAAGCTGGACATCAGGGAACAATGAAAGGTCAGGCCTCGAGAGTCAAGGCTGCGTGAAAATCGCCCGGCGCGGGTGAGGGTCACGCAGATTTATCCGCCCCTGGCTGAATCCCGAAACGGACGATAGAAAGTCGTAAATTTAAATACTGAATAATTACATTAAGATATAAAATGTTTGGTCCTCGAATCCCCGGGGCGAAAATTCTGGCACAGCCCTTGCTCATTCCTGGTCAGGCATGCAGAACAAGGAAATCAAACATACCATATTAGGAGGTCTAAAATGATTTTAAAGCTTGCGAAAATGAAGAATCAGAAAGGTTTCACACTCATCGAGCTCATGATCGTCGTTGCGATCATCGCCATCTTGGTGGCGATCGCCATCCCGGTCTTCAACCAGTACAGGGCGCGTGGCTGGGCACCCGCGACCCGATCGGACGCGAGGAACGCTTACACAGCCGTCGTGGCCTGGCAGTCGGACAACCCCGGTCAGCCCATCGGCGGCGAGGTGATTGGACCCTCTGCTCAGGGCGTGACCTACCAGGCCATCCGGACGAGCCCCGGCGTGACAGTGACGGTTACGGCTTTGACGGGAGACATCTCGGCGACCCATACTGACCTTCTCCTGCTGAATGCGGCAAGCATCTACTCCATCGTCTTTAACACCGGTATCCCGACCGACAACCTGATTCCGTAAACGAAACCTCAATCCCTCTCATGTCAAGGTGTGAAGAGGCTGCCCTCAGGGCAGCCTCTTTTTTTCTGTGGTTTCGTCTTTAAAAAAAACTTTGCCTCCCGTCCACATTTGCGATAGATATTTCTGCGAAATGCCTTCATATTTATCTATAGCCGATGGATGAGCGAATCGATGAGTTTTTGAACTTCATGGCCGTGGAGAAGGGGTCGTCCTTAAACACCCTCGATGCATACAGCCACGACCTGCGACGTTTTGCCGGTTACCTCAGGGAAGAAAAGATCGCCTCCCCCGGGGATGTCGCCCCCGAACACCTCGTTGCCTTCCTCGGCACCCTGAAGAGGGAGGGGCTTTCCGCCACGTCGATCAACAGAAACCTTGCCGCCATCCGGGGCCTCTACAGGTATCTTCTAAGATCCGGCCACATACCGGAAAATCCCCTGACGAAAGTGAGTCTGGCGAAGGTCTGGCTCCGTCTTCCCGATACGCTGAGCCTTCATGAGATGGAAGAGCTCCTTCAGAAGCCCGATGACACAAAGCCGCAGGGGCTCAGGGATAAGGCCATGTTCGAGCTTCTCTACGCCACGGGGCTTCGCGTCTCGGAGCTTGTGACGCTCACCGTGAATTCCGTCAACTGGCAGGTAGGGTGCCTCGTTGCGACAGGCAAGGGAAGGAAGGAGCGTATCATTCCCATCGGAAAGGTAGCCGTCGCAATCCTGCTCCGGTACATGGACGAATCAAGACCCCTTTTGTTGAAAGGGAAAAAAACCGATATTCTTTTTGTGAATCGGCGGGGCGGGGGCCTTACGCGCCAGGCCCTCTGGAAGATGATCAAGAAATATGCCGCTCTGGCGGGACTCCAGAAAAGAGTCCACCCGCATACCTTCCGGCACTCCTTCGCGACCCATCTTCTCGAGGGCGGGGCTGACCTGCGCGCCGTTCAGGTCATGTTAGGCCATGCAGACATCTCGACAACGCAGGTCTACACGCACGTCACGCGTGAGAGGCTCAAGGAAATTCACCGGAAATATCACCCCCGGGGCGCATGAAACGGCCCCGTGAAATTGGACACGTTATGGATCATTACGACTCTTCAGCCTTCATGACACCAGGAGAAAAAAGACCGAGAAAATTGAGAAGGCTCTTCCTGTTTCTCGCGGCGGTCTTTGTTTTTGCACTTCTTATAGCCGGGGGTTCAGCCCTTTTCGACCAGTACAGCGGGAAGAGGAAAGGCGGCGCGGGCTGGCTGTCCAGGACACAAAACACCATCTTTTCCACTTTTTTCGGTGGGAAACCGCATTTCTACTATCTCATCGTCGAAAGGAACGGCGCTGACGAGAAGCTTACGGAGGAAAGCACCTTCGTCATAACGTACCGGGATGAGTTCGTCATCAAGGAAGTCTCCACGGGCGCCCTTTTCGGTCGAGGGATCAGTGTCGATGTGGAAGGTGCGGGAGGAGACAGTGACCTCCGTGTCCTTCTGAAGGGCGTCGAGCTCGTTGATCGGGTCGTTCGCGACAGGGCGGCAGCGCCGTCGAAATCCGAGAGGGTTTCCGCCTACGGCATTGCGGTCAAATTCAAGGGGGAGGAGATCGCCAGGATCCCGGTGCAGGTGGAGGTTTCTCCCCAGGACTGGCTTCGGTTCGCAAAGGATTCGGAAAGCCAGCGATCACAGATCCAGTACCTGGAGAGGGCTGTTGCCGAAAGCAAAGACGACGTGAATCTCCGGAAGGCCCTTGCGGCGGCGTACATGAAGGCAGGAAACGTTGACAGGGCCATACGGGAGTACCGGATCGTTCTGGCCGGAAAGCCCGACGATGGGGTCGCGCTGGCGGAACTCTCCCGCTGCTACCTGGCGAAAAAGGATTATCTCCAGGCCCAGGAGACGGCCAAGCGCCTCGTCAAGGTCAACCCGAAAGACGGAAGCGCCTATGCCATTATCGCTCTTGCCTACGGGAAGCAGAAAAGGTGGGACAGGGCCATCGCCAATTACCAGGAATCCTTGAAATGGAACCCCGATGACGTCAATGTCCTCATGAACCTCGGTGAGGCCTACGAGATGGTCGGAAAAACCCAAAGCGCCATCGAGCAATACAAAAAAGCCCTGCAGAAGAATCCCCGGGATAAGACGATCAAGGCGGCCCTGGCCGATGCCTACAAGCGCAGCGGCGATCAACAGGCGGCCATCAGGCTTTACTCGGAGGTGATCACGGAGAAGCCGAAAGATGCCGGGACCCAGACGGCCCCCGGGCAGGCCCGGGAGATCAAAGGGAACTGGAAGGACGAAGTCGAGGAATACAAAAAAGCCCTCAAGAGCAAACCGGACGATCCGGCCATCCATTATAATCTTGCGCTGGCTTACGAGAAAGGGAAGATGTACCGCGAGGCCGCTTCGGAGTATGAGAAGGTGCTGACCGTCAAGCCGGACGACCACGAGGCCCTCAACCGGCTTTCGAACATCTATTTCCGGGAGAAGCGCTATCGCGATGCCGTGGCATTCCTGAACAAGCTGAAAAAATCGTCGCCAAAAAATGCGTTGGTCTATGCCCACACCGGCTTTGCCTACGGCGAGATGAAACAGTACAAGGAAGCCTCGTGGAACTACGCGAAGGCGATCGAACTCGGGATCAAGGATCCGCAGGTGCATTACAACCTCGCCACCGTCTACGGCAAGATGGGGAGGGAAAAGGATGCCGTCCGCGAGTATGAGAAATTTGCCGCCGTGAACCCGAACACCGAGGTCCTCACGATCCTCGGGGACTATTATGTGAAAACCAAGAACTACGATGGGGCGATCAAGGCCTACAAGAAACTCACCGGCATGGACGGGGGCAAGGCCACGGGTTATGCCGGTCTCGGCCGCGTTTACGATCTGAAGGGGCAGACGGACCAGGCGATTGATAATTACAAGACGGCCCTCAAGCACGACAAGAAAAATGAAAAAATATACCTGCAGCTGGCGAGGGCCTACGAGAAAAAGGGCAGGAGCCGGGAAGCCCTGGAGGCCTACACGAGCGCCTACAATGTCAATCCCGAATCGAGTGAGGCGGCCGACGGAATCACGAGACTGAAGATCAGCGAGCTTCAGAAAAAATACAAGGAGTGACGGGGGACGGCGGAGTGACTATGAAAAAAATAAAGATCGGAAAAGCGGTCATAGGCGGTGGTGAGCCTTTTGCACTCATTGCGGGTCCCTGCGTGATCGAGGATGAGGGGCAAACGATGGAAATCGCCGCTCATCTGAAAAAACTCACGGAGAAACTGGGGATCGTCTTCATCTTCAAGGCCTCCTATGACAAGGCGAACCGGACCTCCCTGGACGCTTACCGGGGGCCGGGTTTCGAGGAAGGTCTCAAGATTCTAAAAAAGATCAAAGACAAGCTCGGCATTCCGGTCCTGTCCGATGTGCATCGTTTCGAGGAAATCGAGAGGGCGTCGCGCATTCTCGATGTCATCCAGGTTCCGGCCTTCCTCTGCCGCCAGACAGACTTCATCCTCGAGGTGGCCAGAAAGGCAAGGGTGATCAACATCAAGAAGGGACAGTTTCTCGCACCGTGGGACGTGGCCCACATTATACGAAAGATCGTCTCGACGGGCAACGATAACCTCCTGATCACGGAACGGGGGACGACCTTCGGGTATAACAATCTCGTCTCGGATTTCAGGTCCATTGCCATTCTTCGTTCCCTGGGGTACCCCGTCGCCTATGACGCCACCCACAGCGTACAGCTACCCGGAGGCGCCGGGAGCGCTTCGGGCGGCGAGAGGGAAATGGTTCCCAGCCTGTCCCGGGCGGCCGTCGCCGTAGGTGTGGACGCCCTCTTTATGGAAGTACATCCCCGGCCCGAAGAGGCCCTCTGCGACGGTCCAAACTCCCTGGAGTTGAGCGCGCTGCCCGAACTGCTTCAAGTGCTGAAGGCCATCGACGGCATCGTCAAGGAAAGGATGAGGATATGAAACGCGTTTCGAAGTCGCCGATCGTTCAGAGAATCAAAAAGATCAAGATCCTCATGCTCGATGTCGATGGCGTGCTTACCGACGGGCGGATCGTCATGGATGACCGTGGCCGGGAGATCAAGTTCTTTGATGTTCGTGACGGGCATGGCCTGAAAATGCTCATGCGCACGGGCATCGAGATCGTTTTTCTGACCGGTAGAAGGTCAAGGGTTGTCGAGCACCGGGCCAAGGAACTGGGCATCACCGAGGTCTATCAGGGCGCTCTGAACAAGACCGAGATCTTCGAAGCTCTCCTGGAAAGAAAAGGACTCCAGGCGGCAGAGGTGGCCTACGCAGGCGATGATATCGTCGATGTGCCCATCCTGAAAAGGGCCGGATTTTCTGTGGCCGTGGCAAACGCCGTCGCAGAGGTCAAGAGAGTTGCACATTACGTAACGAAGAACAAAGGGGGGCGGGGCGCCGTCCGGGAGGTTTGCGAGCTCATCCTCAAAGGCCAGGGACGGTGGACGGTCATCAAGAAAAGATACGAAATTCCTTAGACGGTCAAGGGAAAACATGTTTGGACTTTACAGAAGAAGCACCGGGTGATATGTTTCTGCCACAAGTTGAAAGAACTATATGCAGCTCAACGTTTTTAAGTTTCTATGGGGGGCCATCCGGGACCGTTCCAGAACTCAGAAGGTCATGCTGCTGGGGGGCCTGTGCATCGTCCTGATCACCGTCGGCTTTTTGATCACTCAGGGACTGGGGGATCGGACCGAGAAAGAGGGCACATTAAAAATCCTGACGGACGATGCGGATGTCCACATCAAGAACGCCCACTACACCGAAGTGGCGGACAGCGGCACCGTCTGGGAGATCGATGCGGAATCGGTCAGTTTTGTCCGCAAAGAAAACCGCGCCTATTTTGATAGAGTCAGGATCAAGCTCACGCTGAACGACGGCAAGCGCTACGTCATGACAGGCGATAAAGGGATACTCCATACGGACACCAAAAACGCCGAACTCCGGGGGGATGTGACCGTGACCTCCAGTCGCGGTTGGCGCTTTGACACGGAGGCGTTGAAATATTTTGATGCCGATCAGGTGGTCCAGGCGGACAAAGACGTTAAGCTGATATCGCCGAAGCTGGAAATCCAGGGCGTCGGGATGTCCGTCTATTTAAAGACGGAGGAGGTCAAGTTATCGTCCAAGGTAAATGCCGTCCTGTGGTAGCGGTGGTTTATGCCGGGTGAGATAATAAACAGGCCTGTGATGACGGCCTTCACCGTTGTGTTTGTGTTGATCCTGGCGACGTCAGGCCCTGTGGCCGGCCGTGAGGAGGGCGTTTTCGGAAGCTTTCAACGAGGGGAGGGCAAACCGACCCATATCACCTCCGATCGCCTCGAGGCATACAAAGAAAAGGAAATGGCCTCCTTTTCGGGCCATGTGGTGGCCACGCAGGACGACTGGGTCATCCAATCGGATGCGCTCACGTTTTACTTTGAAAAGGCGGAAGCGTCCGACCAGGTCGGTTCAAAAAAGATCGAGGGGACCGGAGGGTTATCGAGGATAGAAGCCCGGGGGAACGTCAGGATCACGCAGGGGGAGCGAATCGTCACGGGCGAGCAGGCGATATTTTACCGGGAGGAACAGAAAGTCATCGTCACCGGAAACCCCATTTTGAAAGAAGGGGAAAACATCATCAAGGGCGACAGGGTCATCGTCTACCTGGAAGAGAAACGGGGGATGGTGGAAGGGGCCAAGGGCAAGCGGGTGTCGGCGACGATCTATCCCGGTGAAAAGAAAGAAAAGAAAAAGTAGGAACGATGGGGAGTCTGACCGCGACGGGGTTGACTAAAACATACAACGCCAGACGTGTGGTCAACGCCGTTCATCTCGAAATACATCAGGGTGAAGTCGTTGGGCTCCTGGGTCCCAACGGAGCGGGTAAGACGACGACTTTTTACATGATCGTCGGCCTCATTTCACCGGACAGCGGCAGCATTTTGCTTGATACGGAGGACATAACCCGATATCCTATGTATATACGGGCCAGAAAGGGCATCAGCTATCTGCCCCAGGAACCCTCGGTGTTCCGAAAGCTGACGGTGAGAGAAAATATCATGGCCATTCTCGAAACGCTCGACCTGGAGCCTTCGGAGTATGAAGAGCGCTTGAGGCAGCTTCTGGGGGAACTGGATCTTTCAAATTTGGCCCATCATATGGCCTATTCGCTCTCGGGGGGTGAGAGAAGGCGGGTGGAAATCACGAGAGCCCTCGTGACATCCCCCCGGTTTATTCTTCTGGACGAGCCCTTTGCCGGAATCGATCCCCTGGCCGTGGCGGATATCCAGAAGATCATTTTCAAACTGAAAGCAAAGGGGATTGGTGTTATCATCTCCGATCATAATGTCAGGGAAACCCTTTCCGTGTGTGACAGGGCCTATATCCTCAATGAGGGAGTCCTTCTCATCGAGGGTTACCCTGATGAAATCGCCAGCAGTGAGATCGCGAGAAAGTTTTATCTGGGAGAAGATTTCAAGTTTTGATGTCGGGGATCGTTAGGTAAGGGAGATGGCTTACGAACTCAAGCAGAGCCTGAAGTTGACGCAGCAGCTGATCATGACGCCGCAGCTGCAGCAGGCGATCAAGCTGCTTCAGCTCTCCCGGCTGGAACTCGTCGACATGATCCAGCAGGAAATGGAGGAAAATCCCCTGCTCGAGGAAAGCGCAACGGAGGAATATCCCGAAGAGGAAATGGCGCCCGAAGTCGAGGATGTCAAGGTCGCCGAAAAAACGGTGGAGCTGACGGGCGAGGGGGACGGCAAGGAGGAATTCGACTGGGACAGCTATATCGAGGACTACGGTCCCATGAGGGTGAGTTATGACCGTGAGGATGATGAGGGACCCTCCTGGGAAAACATGCTCACCAAGAAAACAACCCTGACAGACCACCTCATTTGGCAGTTGAGCCTGTCGCGACTGGACGAGCAGTACCGGAGAATTGGTGAGCAGATTATTGGAAACCTCGACAACAATGGATATCTCGTCTCGACGGTGGAGGAGATTGCAGCCCAGGAAGGGGTCGATGCGAATACCGTGGAGGCCGTTCTCGGGAAGATACAGGAATTCGATCCACCGGGCGTTGCGGCCCGGGATTTGAAAGAATGTCTCCTGATTCAATCGAAATACCTCGGGGTATTGAACCCGCTCGCCGAAGCCATCATCCGGGATCATTTGAGCGAGATGGAGACGAAGAATTACAATGCCATCGCGAGAAAGATGAAGATGCCTCTCTCGGCGGTTCTGGATGCCGTGCTCTTTATCAGCAACATGGACCCGAAGCCCGGCCTTCTGTACAATGAGGACCGGCCTCAATATATCGTGCCGGATGTGTACGTTTTCAAAGTGGTCGATGAGTACAAAATCATCCTGAATGACGAGGGGCTTCCGAGGCTGAGGATCAGTAATTTCTACCGGGAGATTCTCGGGGGCGTCGGAGACGGCGGATCGAGCGGCGAGGAGTGCAAAAAGTACATCAAGGACCGCCTGCAGTCGGCCACCTGGCTGATCAAAAGCATCCAGCAGAGACAGCGAACGATTTACAAAGTCACCGAGAGCATCGTTAAATTCCAGAGAGAGTTTTTCGACCAGGGGATCAACTACCTCAAACCCCTGGTATTAAGGGACGTCGCCGACGACGTGGAGATGCACGAATCAACGATCAGCCGGGTCACCACAAACAAATATGTCCACACGCCGAGGGGCATCTACGAACTCAAGTATTTCTTCAACAGCAGCATCAGCAGGACCAGCG
>JADDYB010000775.1_pt1 | contig 10192 bp, 11 predicted proteins | sample 8641941 | NCBI WGS metagenome assembly JADDYB01 (sample SAMN16275377, study PRJNA637457) | freshwater sediment metagenome | isolation source: Lake Kineret sediment | place: Israel: Lake Kineret | collected 2013 | reverse complement strand
GAAATAAAAACCGATGTATCCTGAATCGTCTATTTTTTTATAAATTAACCTGTGGGCAACGATTTTTTGAGCGTAAATAACAATACATATATTGTTTTTTTTACCAATTATTGTACTGCCGTGAGAGGAGGGTTGGATGAAGACTGAGGTCCTACGAGACATTAAAAAAACTGAAGAGGAGTACCAAAAAACAATCAGTGCGGCCCAGGAAGAGAAGAAGCACAGGCATGCTCAGGCTGAGCTGGAAGCTGATAATCTGATTGCAAAAGCGCAGAGTAATGCTGAACAATACAAAAAGCTGAAACTGGAAGAAGCACGGCAACAGGCAGCACAGAAGCACGCAGAGATCATAAAGAGCGGCAATCAGCGTGCGGCAGCAATCAGGGAGAAAGGGACACCGCACCTTTCAAAAGCAGTGCAGCTGCTGGTAGTGAGGTTTAAGGAGCAGCTGCATGTTAACGCCTAGGCAGATGAGCCGGTTGCTTATCGTGGCGTCCAGGGATCAGCTTGACCCTGTTATAAGGGAACTCTACCGGTCCCACCTGTTCCATATCGAGGATTTCGTTGTTGACGGCCGGGAAGGATATGATGGTTTTTCGATCGGTAAACCGCTTCCGGGTGCAGGCGAAGTTTCTACGGATCTTGTAAAGGTGCGAACCATCGAGAATGCGTTTCTTATCAGGTCATCGGAGATCGAACCAACAGGAAAACACCTCAATGAAGAGCTGAGATCGAAGATTGAACAGGAACTGCCAACAATTGAACACGAGCTCGGGGAGCTCACTGGCAGAAGATCCCGGCTTGAAGTGACAGTCAAGGAATGCGAGCAGAAAATCACTGAACTCCTGCCGTTTACCGAGATCCCGATGGATATGGAAATTTACCGCGGGTATGCAGGGCTCACTGTTCTTGCCGGGTATGTTTCAAAAGAGGTAACCATTCCGGAGCCCGCCGAGGTGTATATTTCGGCAGGGAAGGCACGCCGGTTTATGGTTGCCGTCTTTAAAAACGACTGCCGCAGTGACGTGGATCGGGTGCTGCTTGAGGCGAATTTCAAGGCAGTTACTATTCCTGTGGAAACGGGGATGCCCCGGGCACGGATCGACGCTTGCAACGAGCAGGTTGCACAAGCGAAGGCGGAGATCGACCAGATTAACCGGCGACTCGATGAGATCAGGGACAGGCACAGGGAATTTCTGGTCGCATGCGAGGAGATACTGAAAGCGGACATAGAACGGGCGGAAGCCCCACTGCGGTTCGCAACGATCGGGCAGACGTTCGTTGCCGAAGGGTGGGTACCGAATGACAGGGCGGCATCCCTGAAGGATGCGCTCAACGGTGCAACCGGCGGCAGGATATTTGTAACCGATCTGACGGTTGGCGAGCATGATCCTGTCCCGGTAGAGTATGACAACCCCCCGTTTGCACGCCCGTCGCAGCTGCTCATGGATACGTACTCGCGACCAAAGTACACCGAACTTGATCCGACAATCATGGTCTCTATTGTATTTCCCATCTTCTTCGGTCTTATTATGGGAGATGTGGGGTATGGTATCCTGTTGCTGGTCCTGTGTCTTGGTTTGCGGAAATTCGTAAAAGGAGATGAAGGGAGACAGCTGATTGTAGTACTCAGAAATGCGAGCATCTCAAGCATCTTTTTTGGGGTGTTCTACAGCGAATTTTTAGGGTTCCCGATGCCGTGGAATTATGTTCTGCCGTCGCGTCACCTCAATATCGGTGCGCACGCCACGGGACATGGTCCCAATATCCCGGGCCTGATGATGATGGCAATCTGGATTGGGATCGTGCATATTACCCTGGGAAGGGGTCTGGGTATTGTCAATCATGCACAACATGACCATGGGGCTCACCGGACGAAAGCCGTCCTCGCAAATGTCGGATGGATCCTGATGATTTGGGGTACACTTTTTCTGATCTGGTCGATGGTCCCGATGCCACTAATGCCGGATCTCACCGGTCTGCCGCCCGTTGTTATGGGGCTGAATGTCGCCGCGTTGATTGGCATTGCGGCACTTGTTGTAGGAATTATTTGTATTGCACGGGAATCGGCGCTTGAAATCGTTGAGCTTCCCACCATTTTCAGCCATACACTCTCGTATTCACGTCTGGTAGCGGTTGGTCTCTCTGGAGTGGCCATCGCAATGGTGGTGAACTTTATTGCAATCGGAATGCTTATTGAGCCCCAGCTCGAGAACATCACGCCGATCGGCGTTCTGTTAATTATCATGGGAGTTTTAGTCTTCCTCCTCGGTCATGTGATGAATATGGTACTGGGTATCATTGGGGGGAGCCTGCATTCGGTCAGGTTGCACTATGTCGAATTCTTCACCAAGTTCTACAAGGGTGGAGGCATAAAATACAGCCCGTTTGGGTTGAAAAGAAGATTTACGGAGGATTAATAATGGCAGCAGAAGTTATAGCAGCAATTTCAGATGTTGAAGTAATGAAAGCATCGCAGATCGGGATGAAGGCAATCGCAGCAGCGATCGCCATCTCCGGGACTGCATTCGCCGCGGCATGGGCTGAGATGGCGATAGGGTCTGCAGCAGTCGGTGCGACTGCTGAAAACAAGGACATATTCGGGCTTGTCCTGTTGCTTACGGTCATTCCGGAAACCATCGTTATTTTCGGGCTCGTTGTGGCGTTGCTGCTTATATTCTAAGCACGGGGCAGACAATGGGACTGGAAGCCGTTGTTGAAGAGATCAGGGTAAAGGGCAGAACAGATGCGGATAGGATCCATGCAGAGTCAAAGCAGGAAACAGACAAAATCCTTGCAGCAGCCGGGAGGCGTGTCGCGGAGATCAAACTCGCCGCAGAAGCAGAATCGGCAAAGCAGACCCGGCATATCATTGATCAGGAAGTCTCTGCAGCCAACCTGCTTGTCAAACGCGAGCTGTTAAACACGCAGAAGGCACTTCTGGATAAGGTCTACGAAACAGTTCTCATCGAGATTGCCGGTCTCCCTGAAAGCTTCCATCGTGAAGTTATCAAAAAACTCCTCACCGAAGTAAAAAAGGAGATCCCTCAGGGAAAAATTTATTGCAATAAAAGGGATATGGCAGCAGTCAAAGCTGTAATTTCAGAGAATCCCGAATTTGCCAGGTTTAAAGTCGGGACTCCTGTCGACATCGATGGTGGAGTTCTTGTAGACGGTGAAGGAGGAGAATTGCAGATTGATTACAGTTACCGCACATTCCTCGCAAAGGTGTGGGAATCCGGGTTGAAAGATGCATCTGACATCCTGTTTACCTAAGGAAGTGTGTGTATGGTCGCAATGATGCGTAACCCGTCACCCTACATTTATGTATGTACCAGGATGCGGGTGAGAAAATCGAAGCTCATACCCCGTGAGGAATACATGCGGATGCTCAATATGAGCCTTTCGGAGATTACCCGTATTATTCAGGAAACTGAATACAAACAGGAGATCGATGAGCTGGGAACCATTTTTTCGGGGATTGATCTTATCGAAGTTGCCCTGAGCTGGAATCTTGCGAAGGAATATCAGAAGATCCAGGAGATCACGCCAGGGAACTTAAAACAGTTCACCAAGGCATATCTTCGCCGCTGGGATATCCAGAATATTCTCACTATCCTGCGTGGCAAGATGCAGGGAGAGAAGGCGGGAAAGATCAAGGAAATCCTGGTCCCTGCCGGCAGTCTTGACCGGGTAATCCTTGACCGTCTTTTGGCAGAAGACAGTCCCGAAAGGATTATCGAAGCTCTCAAGGGCTATCGGATGTATCCGGTTCTCGCAAAAGAGTATCCTGTAGCTAAGGAAAGCGGATCATTCTCCCATATGGAAAATGAGCTCTACAAACAATTCTTCTCAGAGATTATTGCAGAGGCTGAGAGTGGAATCAAAGGAGGAAATCTGTTTCTGGACTTTATCAGGTTCGACATCGACATCAAGAATGTAAAGACCCTCTTCCGGCTGCGTGCGGACACTTTTGAGGAAGATGCTCGGGAGATGTATATCGAGGGAGGGGTACTTTCAGCAGCGGATTTTGCGAGCCTGAATGGAATAAAGGATCAGAACGAGTTCATTGACCAGCTCAAGGCTAAGATCCGCCAAAAACCTCTGCTTACCCTCCTTGATGAGTTAAAAAATGACAAGACCGGGCGTGATATCGAAATCAAGTTGACACGCGTCCAGCTTGAGCAGATGGAGCGGTTATCCAAACGCCATCCTTTCTCCATTCATCCAATCCTTGTCTATCTTGAGAAGAAGAAGTATGAGGTGTTCAACCTTCGGGCGCTTACCAGAGGAAAGGAGTCAAAACTCCCGGCAGAGAGGATATCGGAATACCTGGTGGTGTAAATGGAGATTGCAGTAATCGGCAACAGTGAGTTCATTCTCGGGTTTCGTCTTGCAGGCATCCGTAAGACGTATGCGGCCGAGAACGATGAAAAACGCAATGAATATATCACCAGCGTGCTGCAGGATGGGCAGGTTGGCATTCTCGTCCTCAACAGCAGCGATATGGAAAAAATTCCCCGCAGGCTTCGCGCCACCCTCGAAAAATCCGTCAGGCCGACCGTTATCGCTATTGGTGCTGAGGAAGGGGGATTGACCATGAGAGAGAGAATCAAGAGATCGGTGGGTGTTGATCTGTGGAAGTAAAAACCAAAAAATCAAAAGATGTAAAACAGGGGGTTCTCAAAAGAATCGCCGGCCCCGTAGTTACGGCAGTCAATCTTGACGCCCACATGTACGATGTGGTGAAGGTAGGTAAAGAAGCGCTGATGGGAGAAGTCATCAAGATCCAGGGTGACAACATCATTATCCAGGTCTATGAGGATACATCCGGTATCAAGCCGGGAGAACCGGTGGAAAACACCGGACTTTCCCTCGCAGTAGAGCTCGGCCCGGGTCTTCTGACCAGTATTTACGATGGAATCCAGCGCCCGCTCGCCGTGCTTGTGGACAAGATGGGCAACTTCATTGAGCGCGGGGTTTCTGCACCCGGGCTTTCGCATGAGAAAAAGTGGACGTTCAGGCCCCTTGTAAAATCTGGCGACAAGCTCGAGGCAGGCGCAATTCTCGGAGAGGTTCAGGAAACCAACATCGTCCATAGGGTCATGCTGCCCCCGAACGCAAAACCAGGCATTGTCAAGGCAATTAAAAGCGGTGATTTCACCGTAGATGAGATCATCTGCGTTCTTGAGGATGGTCGGGAGTACCCGATGATCCAGCGCTGGCCGGTCCGTGTACCACGACCGGTAAAAGAGAAGATGAACCCTACAATCCCGCTGATCACCGGCCAAAGGATCCTGGACGGTCTTTTCCCCATTGCAAAAGGAGGCACTGCCGCAATTCCCGGACCCTTCGGGAGTGGCAAGACGGTTACCCAGCAACAGCTTGCAAAGTGGAGTGACGCGGAGATCGTGGTCTATATCGGTTGCGGAGAACGCGGCAATGAGATGACCGAAGTGCTGACCGAGTTCCCGCACCTGGAAGATCCCAAATCGGGTAAACCTCTGATGGAGCGGACGGTGCTTATCGCTAATACCTCAAATATGCCGGTTGCCGCCCGTGAAGCTTCTGTGTATACGGGGATCACTATTGCCGAATATTTCCGTGATATGGGTTACGATGTCTCCTTAATGGCAGATTCAACCTCCCGCTGGGCAGAAGCTATGCGTGAGATCTCATCCCGTCTTGAAGAGATGCCGGGCGAAGAAGGATATCCGGCATATCTTGCAGCACGTCTTTCTGAGTTCTATGAACGCGCCGGACTGGTCAAAACCCTGAACGGTGCCCGTGGATCCGTTTCGGTAATCGGTGCAGTGTCTCCACCAGGTGGAGACTTTTCAGAGCCGGTCACTCAGAATACCCTGCGTATTGTAAAAGTATTCTGGGCGCTTGATGCAAAGCTCTCGCAACGGCGGCATTTTCCGGCCATCAACTGGCTGAACTCCTACTCGCTCTATCTTGAAAGTCTCAATGATTATTATGACAAGGAAGTCTCTCCTGAGTGGAATAAGATCCGCTCGTGGGCTATGGAAGTGCTCCAGAAAGAAGCGGAGCTTCAGGAAATTGTGCAGCTTGTTGGTTCCGATGCATTGCCCGAATCAGAACAGGTGACTATCGAGGTCGCCCGTATGATCCGTGAGATGTTCCTCCAGCAGAATGCGTACGACGCTGTTGACACGTTCTGTGACATGACAAAGCAGTACGACATGATGAAGGCGATCAAGCTCTTCGCCGAACTTGCCTACGCCGCCCAGATTGCCGGTGTCAGCCCGACGCAGATCAACGGGGTCAAATCGAAGAACGAGCTGAATCAGATCAAGTTCATCAAGGATTACAAACCCGAGCTTGCCAAGATAGAGAAAGAGATGGACACTGAGTTCAACACACTGAGGTCGGCAGCATGAAGGAATACAGGACAATCAACAAGATTGCCGGGCCTCTCGTTTTCGTCGAGAAGACCGAGCCGATTGCCTACGGGGAGCTGGTGCACATAATTCTTTCCGATGGATCAACCAAGCGTGGTCAGGTTCTCGACACGAGCGACGAACTGGTAGTGGTCCAGATCTTCGAGAATACGACCGGTATCGGCAGGGACAGCGGTGTCCGTTTCACCGGCGAAACCATCAAGATGCCCGTGGGTCGTGAAATGCTCGGCCGTATCCTGTCCGGTGGTGGTAAACCTATAGATGGCGGTCCGGAGATTGTGCCGGAGAAACGCCTCGATATCACCGGTGCTGCAATTAACCCGTACGCCCGGGGCATGCCGGCGGATTTCATCCAGACCGGTATCTCGACCATCGATGGTACCAATACCCTTGTCCGTGGCCAGAAGCTCCCGATCTTCTCTGGAGCAGGTCTCCCTCACAACAAAGTCGCGCTGCAGATTGCACGGCAGGCGAAAGTGCCCGGCTCTACTGAGAGTTTCGCCGTGGTCTTCGCTGCGATGGGTATAACGAAGGAAGAAGCAAATTATTTCATGCAGGATTTCGAGCGTACCGGTGCTCTCGAACGAGCGGTAGTCTTCCTCAACCTTGCCGACGACCCGGCCGTCGAGCGTATCATCACACCGCGGCTCGCCCTCACCACTGCCGAATACCTTGCTTTTGAGCTCGGCATGCACGTGCTCGTCATCCTGACGGATATGACCAACTACTGCGAGGCGCTCCGGCAGATCGGTGCGGCCCGTGAAGAAGTACCCGGGCGCCGTGGGTATCCGGGATACATGTACACGGACCTTGCCTGTATTTATGAGCGAGCCGGTATGATCAAGGGCCTGAAGGGCTCGGTCACCCAGATCCCGATCCTGACGATGCCCGGTGACGACATCACCCATCCGATCCCCGATCTGACCGGGTATATCACCGAGGGCCAGATCGTGGTCAACCGGGATCTTCACCGTAAGGGTATCTACCCGCCTATCAATGTGCTGCCTTCTCTCTCGCGGCTGATGAACCTCGGTATTGGGAAGGGGCACACGCGGGAAGACCACAAGAAGGTCTCCGACCAGATGTATGCCGGGTACGCGGAAGGTAACGATCTCCGTGGCCTCGTGGCTATTGTTGGGAAGGACGCACTCTCCGAGCGGGACCGCTTGCTCCTCGAGTTCGCGGATATCTTTGAGAACCGTTTTGTCCGCCAGGGCTATGACGATGACCGGACAATCGAAGATACATTAAACCTTGGCTGGGACCTCCTTGCGACACTGCCGGTTGAACAGCTGGTCCGTATCGACCGTGAGCTTATCCAGAAGTACCACCCGAAATTCCGCACTGGTGCAAAGAAGGAGTAACTGTCCATGGCGCTGCGTGATATTAAGCCGACCCGGTCGGAACTGATCAACCTGAAACGGAAGATCCAGCTCTCCGAACGTGGCTATAAAATCCTTAAGATGAAACGCGATGGACTGATCCTTGAATTTTTCAAGGTGCTTGCCACTGCGAAGGATAGCAGGGGTGAGCTTCTGGATAAATATCAGGTTGCCGTTGAGATGATGGCACTTGCCAACACCGTGGAAGGTGCCATTGGTGTGAAATCAGCGGCATTCTCGGTAAAAGAGGTTCCGGAAATGACCCTGAAAAGCAAAAATATTATGGGGGTAATCGTGCCCCAGATTGATGCATCCAAGGTGAGGAAAAGCCTCGTGGACAGGGGCTATGGTGTTCTGGGAACCTCCACGGTCATTGATGAGACTGCTTCAGCGTTCGAAGAACTGGTGGAATCAATCATAGAAAGTGCTGAGATCGAAACCACGATGAAACGCCTGCTTGACGAGATTGAAAAGACAAAAAGAAGAGTAAATGCCCTCGAGTTCAAGGTAATCCCCGAACTCACCGCAGCGAGAGACTTTATCAAGATGCGCCTCGATGAGATGGAGCGGGAAGAGCTCTTCCGGATGAAAAGAATCAAAGCCCGGAGCACATCATAAATCAATATGGTGGTCTGGATGCAGATTGGAACCATCAGGGAGTTGGGATGTAACGGAAAAACCGTCCTCCTCCGGCTCGATCTCAACTCCCCCATTGATCCCACCTCCAACATTATTCTCGATGATAAACGGTTCCGGGAGCACCTTCCGACAATCCGCATACTTTCTGACAGCCGCGTTGTGATTGTCACCCACCAGAGCAGACCCGGGAAAAAAGATTTTACCACGCTTGAGGCACATGCAGAGAAGCTCGAGCAGCTGCTGGGAAAACCGGTCAAGTACGTTGACAGTATCTTCGGGCGTCATGCACGGGAAGCCGTGCATGCCATGAAGGTTGGTGATGTGCTGATGCTGGAAAATGTCAGGTTCAATGCAGAAGAGAACCTGACCCTGAAACCAGAAGAAGCAAAAAAGACACATCTGGTAAAAAAACTGTCCTCAATGGCTGATGTTTTTGTAAACGATGCGTTTGGTACCGCCCACCGTTCACAACCAACCATCGTGGGTCTCCCGCTTGCCATGCGATCAGCGGGCGGACTCCTTATGGAAAAGGAAGTTGCAACACTTTCCAAAGTATTTTCCGGTGCACCCCGCCCTGTCTGTATGGTTCTTGGAGGTACGAAGGTGGATGATTCTATTGATGTTGCCCGGCATGTGCTGGCGAACGGCATTGCTGATCAGGTTATTGTGATCGGTGTTGTTGCCAATGTCTTTTTGATTGCGGCCGGCTACAATATCGGAAAGCCCTCCACCCAGCTGATTGCCCAGCTCAAATACCAGCCGGAGATTGAAAAGGCAAAGGAGATCCTTTCCCTTTACCGGGAACGAGTGATTATGCCGGAATCCGTTGCCGTGAGGCAGGATAACCATCGTGTCGAATATCCCATTGACAGGATTCCTGAAGATTCACCCGTGCTCGATCTGGGTATGGACGCTCTTGCGTCCCTTGTTCAGGCTCTTAAAAAGGCAGGTACTGTTGTCTTTAACGGACCTGCAGGTGTCTTTGAAGATGTTGATTTTGCTACAGGGACATACGAACTGCTCCGGGCGGCATCGAAAGTAGAGTTCTCCGTTGTCGGTGGCGGGCACACTGCTGCCGTCATAGAAAAACTTGGCATTGAACAGGATTTCACCCATATCTCTACGGGTGGCGGTGCCTGTATTGAGTTTCTGACCGGCAAAAAGCTCCCGGCTGTTGATGCACTTGAACAATCAAAAAAGATATTTGGATAATATTCTTTTGGCATGTGGCAGGGTACTACACCTGTTTCCACATGGGAAGACCCATGCAGATTCTCATAATCGCTGTCGGTAAGATCAAGGAAAAGTACCTGCAGGATGGGATTGCAGAATACTTAAAACGCCTGCGCCCGTACGTGAAATTGAATATTCTTGAGATCGCTGAAAATAAAAGGATCGGACATCTCACTCCGTCAGATCAAAAACGGATCAAGGAGGACGAGGGCAAGCGGATTCTTGGGGCGATCCCTCAGGACAGCGTTATTATCGTCCTTGATATCAAAGGGGTTCACTGGTCAAGTGAGACTCTGGCAGAGAACCTTCACCAGTATGAGATTGCCGGCAGAAATTCCCTGAGTATTATCATCGGGGGAGATCTCGGGCTTTCTGATGCTGTTATCACGAGAAGTTCTGTCCGGCTTTCACTCTCGCTTATGACATTCACGCACCAGATGATCCGGCTCATTATCCTTGAGCAGATCTACCGTGCATGTAAAATCAATCACGGGGAACCGTATCACAAATAAT
>JADDYB010000774.1_pt1 | contig 10194 bp, 25 predicted proteins | sample 8641941 | NCBI WGS metagenome assembly JADDYB01 (sample SAMN16275377, study PRJNA637457) | freshwater sediment metagenome | isolation source: Lake Kineret sediment | place: Israel: Lake Kineret | collected 2013 | reverse complement strand
CTTACGATGGATTCTCAAAAGAAATTAACATCACCCCTTGTAAGTTCGATTATCTGCTTTACATTTGTACCCGAAATCAATCATCTAAAACAACCAACCTATGGAAAAGACAATCACTCTTGAAATGTTTACAAAAGCAACAATTGACCAAATTCAAACAATCTACATCGGTAAGGATAACGTATGTAGGTGTGGATGTGCGGGTAAGTATTATGATACTTGCGACCACGGATTTAGAAATGTGATACGCCTCAAACGTGCGAAACTCCTTGTGCTTGAACAAGGTGCAAAATACGAAATGGGTGAAGGCTATGTAAATGTCATCACGGGCGAAAATAGAGCAATGTGTATTTACTTTAACCGCTAATCCCTCAAACCAACTAAAAAACAACCTATGGAAACGACAATCACAACCAAGACAAGGGTAGCATTCCTTTACGAGCAGATTCCGAGCGATTTGCGTAAGATGTACAACATCAAATTGAATGGGTATGATGATATGATAATCGCTCATCCGTGCTATATCATCATCCGTGATATGGATGTGGATGTGACACGTTATAATAAGGGCGTAAGTGTGGAAGATGGGGTTGAAATGATAATAGCATTGAAAGGACTATCGCTCATCTTCAATATGAATCACGTTGATTTACAAGTCGTTTTACACTAATCTCAAACCTATAAAAACCAATCCGATGGGCAACCTAAAGAAAAAGGATATAATCCTTGCAGAATACTTGACTCAAACGGCTACCAAGGATACTTACCAACCCCACATTATCGCCTTGCGTTGCAACACCACCATAAGTTACGTTAATAAGGTCATTGCAGAGTACGAGCAAGACCAAAAAGATGAGCGTAAAGCGAAAATGCAGAATACCCAAGTGAATGAACTTATCCAAGCAATGATTCAAATAGAAAAACTAAAAAAACTAACACGATGAGAGCAATTTTAATCAATTCAGCAACAAGAAACATCAGCGAAATCACCATTAACGATTGGAGGGACATAGCACCCGCCATAGGTAACGAATGCACCACGTTTGCGTGTCCCGTGACCCTACCCAACGGGGACGATATGTACTGCGATGACGAGGGTTTATATCATCCCTACGAGGGCGGTATCATTATGGAGGATTGGTACTTGCCCATAGTTGGAAACGTAGTGCTATTGAACCACGATGAGGATGGGGATTCAACCGATGCGGTCAGCACCATTGAAGAACTCAAAGAGCAGATAAAATTCGTAAGCCTAAATGAGTTGCTACTTTATGATGCAATTCGCTATTGATACGTTATGGAAAGCAAAAAACCAATAATTTCCCGATTGGATACGGGTCATTACGAAGGTTATTACAATGGGGTTATCTTTGAACTTATCCGTATTGAGGGTGTAGTATCACTTGACCAAAAACCTTGGATGTGGAAACTCAAAGACAACCCCCTAATGAATTGGGAATATACCAAGTCTTCAGCAATCATTTCCGCTATGGAATCAATAAATAATCTAATTCAAATCAAAAGTTAAAATGAAAAAATCAACCTTGAAAACATTAATTGCTATGCTATTCCTAACTATGGTGGGTAGCAACGCATCCTCTCAACCCCTATTCGGCTACACCCCAAGTGAGATACGGGGTGAGTTTCCCAACGAGTCTTGGAACTATGGTAAATGGGGTGATAATAACGATATGCTTATGATGTCTTACTCTACGCAAACATTTGAGGTAACATACCTATTTAATCAAAATAATAAAAGCACCTTCACAAGCATATCCCCGACCAAGCAAGGTACTTTGCAATATCTGATTGAAACGTATAACAACCGATATGTGATTATCTCTAATACCAAATGGAAACTTTACAAAGGAGGTAGCATTTTCGTGTGCGAGTTGATGCAGAAGAATGACGGGTCTTACTTTTTCTTTTGGACGATAGAACAATAACCGCAATTAAAAACAATAAGATATGATAAAGAAAAAACCATCGAATCCAAAGACCATTGAGATAGACCTCACGGGGTCGCAAGGCAACGCATTTTACCTATTGGGTACTGCTTCCAAGTTTGCAAGACAACTTGGGTACACCAATGCCGAGTACGATGCACTTATGACTGATATGCGTAGCAAGGATTACGACCACCTTGTTAGCACCTTTGACAAGCATTTTGGACACTTTGTCGTATTGTATAGATGAGCGAACAAGGGTACGATTACGACCTTTTTGGTCAGAAGGTTCTGCGGGATGAACTACTGCGGGATAAGTTCGGTATCATTCCTTTCAGCGTATTGGATAGTAAGACTGCGGAATGGAAGAAACGGAAGGCTTTGTGGCTATCCAAGGGAATTAAGAGCGAGTTGGGTCGCAAGGATGATTTGATGAAATTCAAGCGGGTGTATAGCAAAGGAAATCCAAGGCTTTTTGGCGATAGGAATACCTCCGTTTTCTGCCCCGTTCTTACCGAACTGATGTATCGTTGGTTCTGCATTGAAGGTGGTCACATACTTGACCCGTTTGCGGGTGGAAGCGTAAGAGGAATGGTGGCTAACTACTTGGGTTATCATTATAGCGGAATAGACTTGCGTGAGGAACAAATCCATAGCAACCAAGAACAATCCCGTGAAATTTTGCCTAACTCAATGCCGAATTGGATGAGTGGTGATAGCGATGCCCTACTTGATACCCTACCCGATGACACCTACGATTTGGTGTTCACTTGCCCTCCATATTTCAATTTGGAGATTTACTCCGAAGACCCAAGCGACCTATCCAATATGACCTTTGAGGATTTCATAGCAAAGTTTAAAAGCATCCTACACAAATCCATAACCAAACTTAAAAATAACCGCTTCTTGGTAATTGTTATTGGCGATGTGCGTGATGATGATAGGAAAGTCAATTGGTATCGCAACCTTATCGGAATCACCAAAGGACTCATTCTTGAGCGACCCGAAATCCATTTGTATAATGACCTAATCCTTTTGGATAATATTGGAACATCCGCTATGCGTGTCGAACAAGCCTTTTCAAAAAGAAAGATGGTGAAGGTGCATCAGAACATACTTGTGTTTTACAAGGGAACGGATGTGAATGACATTAGAGATACTTTCAACAATTAATAATATGCCAAAGACCGCACTACAAACACTAATTGAATGGGGCGATAAAATGCTAAAAGAAAACCCTAACAAGATACTATCATTTGCCGAAGCCATTGACAAAGCCGAAGAACTCCTTGAAATGGAAACCGAGCAGATGCGAAGGATGTATGTGCTATGCCATAAAGCGGATTTTTTACCCCCCGAAATCCTTGAAGAGAACTTTCAACACTATTATAAACAAATACTAAACACCCCTAAAAACCCAAACCAATGAGCGTATTCACCGCAAAACGATGGACAAAGGAAGAGGAGGACATCCTATCATCCATCCCCGAAAAACTATCCAAGCAAGAACTCCAACTGCAAATCAAAAGCAAAGCCAAGGAACTGAAGCGAAGCATTACCTCCGTGTGGCAAAAGCATTACAAACTAATCAATGGCTTTTACAAGTGGGAAGGTAAAGACCACGGCAAGGAATATGTGGTCAGTAAGGAAAAACCTTATAAAAAGGGCAGAGGCGTGAAAAAAGCGGTAAAGGGTACTCCAACCCCAACCAAGGCTAAAAAGCCGTCCAAGGCTTTGAAAAAAGCCGTAAAAAGCATATCATTGTCATCACGGGTGCGAGTGACCCCGACCACCATCGTGGTTTTGGATTACAAGAGCATATCCGTTAAAGGAAAGAACCTAAAAATAACCTACTGAAATGGCTCAAGCATTATTGATAGATGTGGCTACACAAAAAGTTACCACTACGACCTTAAACGACCCTACCGAGGCGATAACAATTATTGGAAACGGATGTACAAGCACCGATGCTTTTAAACTCCCTAATGGGGATTACATTCTCTATGATTTGGGAGCATCCTTCCGCAGTAATCCCGATGGAGGCTTTTCAACGACCCCGATGAATTGGCTTGTGATGGGCAAAGCCGTAGTTATGGGATGGGATGACGAGAACGGAACAATCCAAGACTGCCTATCCTCAAGCAATGACATAGCAACCGCTACTACTTGGTACGATGCCAACTATTGCGAACAAGCACAAAAGTAATTGCTATGAATATCAAAGCATCCTCCAAAAGCCGTAGCCGTTTCAACTACTATGCTGACTTGAATCAGTTTGAAATCGGATTTCTTATCGGTAAAACCCGATGGAATCCTTTTTGGAAATATCTTGTAGGTTTGGAGTTCGGTTTCATCGGCTTTTGGATTTACTTTGGTAAAAGATAGTTGCTATGAAAAAAGAGGAAGAAAAAGTGTTTGATAGCAAACGCAAACTGCAAAACAAATTGCCCTTGGATGCACTTGTCACCATAGGTGATGCCCTACACGAATGCCAAGCATCATTTGTAGTGGTATTGGATGAGGTAATGACCAAGGATGAATTTAGGACTATAACATTTGCCCAACACGGGGATAGGGATGACTTGATACAGATGTTTGAGCGGGTATTTGAAAAAAACCCCGAATATGTTGAAATCGTTTTGGAAGCCGTAGTAAGAGCCAAATTAACGCAAGTAATAAAAAACTGATGGCACGAAAAACAACTTATTTGTTTGAAGACGAAAACGGCAACGAACACTCATACGAAATCATTTATGATATTATCTCTGCTCACTCTATTGCTTTTAGCGAGGAAGCCGATTTGGATTCCGTAGCATTGGTAAAAGTTACCGAAGACGGCAACGAACTGACCAACCTTGATGTGCAACTGATTGAAGACATAAAGTATCATTGCCTTGAAGAGTTTGATGATGACCAATGGGATTATGAACAAGATTGAAAACAATTTAAAACGATAAGATATGAAAGAACTACTGCGTGAAAGGGAAAAGATGGTTAATCTACGCAACGAAAGAATAGTCACAATGATGATGCAAATTGTCGCCCACGAACTTGGCGAAGAAATGGACATTTTTGACGATAAAAGCCGTAAGCGAAATGTAGTCATAGCAAAGCAAATGGTTTGTTGCAGTATCCGTGAATTGGATAAAAGCGTTCCACTTTCATACATAGCAAAAAGGTTGAAGAGTCATCACGCAACCATTATTTATAGTATCAAGACCTTTGCTACAACCATCTTGCAAGACCCCGATTTCCAAAAATTGTATGAGCGGGTAATGGCAAAAGCAAGGCAACCCTTTTCAACTGCTGATACTGAAGAGGCTCTTGCAAACGAACACTATTACATCAATATGAACGATTGCATCAGCATTCGGTTCAGTAATCAAAAAAGCGTAATCCTATGCGGTTACACGATGGAAGAGGCTTTAATGATGTCAGCGGTAGGTGGCGATGGGATTGAGGCTATAACGCCACGAAAACACGAAAAAACGGGGTTTTACCTACTTGAAGGAAAAGTGGGGGGCAGATAACCCCTATCATCCTATCGGTAATACAAACCAAACAAACCCCCGACAAGACCGCCCCCCAAAAAATACCAAATGCGGTTGTTTTTGTGTTTTTGGATTTCAACTTTGGATTTGTCCAACTCAAAATTCAATCTGCTGATTTCACTTTGCTTGGCTTTCACTACGTTTTGAAGGTTTGCTATGGATTGTTCTTGACTACCTATAATTTCCTCTTTGTCACCAATGGTCTTGTTTAAAATACCGATGGTTTGGTCAGCAATGCCAAGTAACTTATCACACTCCTCCCAACGATAGTGTTGTTTGAGCAGAAAACGTGATTGGTTAAGATTAAAGCAAATAGTGGTATCAAGGGATTCACTACTTACCAAGATGCTTTGTGAAAACGACCTTGAACTCATTAGAAAGGTCATCAACATCAGCGGAATCAATTTCCTCATATATGCTTATGTATTCGGTTATAACCCTATTTTTTACCCGTTTAAGACTATCCAAACGCAGTTGATATTCATTCAATCTGCCATTGAGTTCGGCTATGCGAAGGTCAAGGCTATCGTTTACGGAAGACAATGAATCAACTAACAAGTCGCATCGTGTTTTTTCTTTGATGTGCGGATTGATGTATTTTATCAACCCGAAGGTGATGATGACAATAAGAACCAAAGACAACAAGAACAACTCGGATTGTTTCATCGTGCTATGATTAAGACCGTTCCCGTTGTCACAATCTCCAAATACCCAATCAAACTACCCGATGTACCCGTGTTGATGGTCAACGCTTGGTTTATAGTTAGTGGAATGGGGGTGCTTACTTGCCCGTTGATGGTTATGGCGTTGCCTTGAACCGTCCCCGTACCCGCAGTCATCACCAAACTAACCTCACGCAGTCCGTAGGTATAGTCAAGGATTAGCGTTCCCGCAACAAGCGATGTTGTCCATACTTTTGTTTGTTCCAAACTCATTTCAATATGTTTTTGTAAGTGTGAATACCTCTGAATATATGCTATCCAAAACATTGGCACTTGCCCATTGAATAGTAACATTAAGGGTGTTGTTTATGGTCGTATTAAATGTCGTATTGTTCTCCGTGCTAAAATTTACTCCTTCAAATTGGTTGTTGGAATCCTTATTGTAAATGAACGAACCACCCGTTGCTATGCTTCCCACTCCCGCTCCACCCAACGCTCGTATGGTAAAGTAGGAAGCAAGAGTGAAATGCTTAATGGTGCTTTGGGCAAGTCGTACCAATCCCGTATCAGCCAAGATGACCGCACCCGTTTTTATGCGGAATCGGATGTCCACGTTGTTTTGACTGCTGATATGCCCCGTCATCATAGCGGTAAAGGAATCCCCTACTTGAAAGCCGTTTGCGGGAACGGACAAAGACCCCACCCCTCCATCCAAAAGCGTTGTTTCAACGATGGTGTTGGTTACGGGTGTGCTTGATGCCGTTTGAGTCCACACACGATTTTGGGCGGGTATGGTAACTATGGTCTTGCCAACCCCGTTGGATGCAGTAACCCCCGCACCTACGAAATCAATAATCGTAGCGGGTGCTAAAGCAATCCCCTCATCTTGAATCTGCGAGTATCCCGTAGAGAATGGCGTACCTCCCAAGTCGCCCCAACCAAAACAATTCATCGTGCTATGTTTTAATAATCGTTGTAGTGGTTAGTGGGGTCAAAGTCGGAAACCGATTTATATTTGGTGTTTCTGCCGTCTTTCAATGCAACCATCTTGTTCTTTCGATTGCCCCCTTTTCTTTTCAATGATATGTGTACCCACCCCGAATTAGCACCTTCGCTTGGATTATAGAACTCCAAGATGATTTGGTCAAAGGCAAGATGTTCGCTGACCCAATCTGCTATGGTTTTATTTGGTATCCCATCTATCTCACAATCAACCGCTTCACCTAAACAATGTTGCGAAGTCCTACTCCCTCCGACAAGGCGGTTGGTGGCTACGCTTCGGTACATTGAGTTCACCTTGACGGGTTTTCCAAAGTATGCCCTCAACGGCTCAAGGATATTATGGCACAAATACACCATATTGCTCAAGCATTCCGCATTAGGGGTATTATCAACCCCGTTGGCTTTTGCCTTCGCACTAAAAGTGCATTCGTTGTAGGTGAAGTTAGGTGATAGTTTCATCAAACCGACTTGCTTTTAAATAGATTTCTATGGAACAACACCACCCAAATCATCAGCAGAGCCAAGCCAAGATTGAGCAGTATTTCGCTCCAAGAGGGTGTTGACAATGTGAGGGTGTTAAAGAAAGTACCACCTATCATAAATAGCATACCCGCACGAAGCGACCAATGGCTTATGAAACTCCATTTTGCTATGGATTTTGTGTTGTCGCCAAACAAATAAATGTAGAACAACACCAAGCAAACGAGGGTCGTAATGTTGGAGAGTAGGTTGATTAGGATTTCAGTTTTGTACATCATCGCCTTTAATGGTTTTATGTATTGAGTTCATAATCTTTTCAACTGACTTTAGACCCCCGTAACCCAAAAGGAATGCTATCCCGTATTTGGCGGAGATTGTTAGGTTGAAAATTGACATTACTAATTCAGTTAGGTAGTTGGCGGAAATCATACCCGTTACGATACCGAGAACGGTCGTTTTGATGCTAAATGCCGACCTTTTGCTAATCATCACCAATGCACCGATGAGTCCCGCAACCATAATGGTTACATCCATCCCTATTGATGATAACAAATCTTTAAATTCTTTCATAGTTTTTTTATAATTGGTTAATCTATTTGCTATTTTCCTTTAACTGCGTTCTTGCCCCGCTGAATAATTGACCACCGCCTTAACTTTTTGTTTTGCCTTGCCTTTATGACAAGCCATCGCCAAGTAGGGTTATGGATATAGCACCACCGATATACCATCTATTTCTATAAAACCAATTCATTACACGTTTTCTTGTGGAGGTTCTTTTGCTTGTTGCTCTTGCATAGCCTTCAAAATCGCCTCATTGGTTTTTTTCAATTCGTTTTGTAGGTAATCAATTTGGGCAAGTAAATCATAAGCCTTCGCTTTGAGTTCAATGATGTTTTGCATATCTATTTAGTTTAAAATTAGTTTGTACATTATGCTATGTCCCGCTTGTCGGGTTATATTATAAATTACCGCATCCCTTATCAGATGTTTGAATTTTGCATTGGGCGTAGGTCGGTAGGTTACAACTGCGAAAGAGTTGAACTGATGGGTCAGCATATTGAATAAATGGGGTGCATCCGTAGTCCATACAAGTATGTTCTTTGAACCCCAATAAGCCGAAGACATATCGTTGGGATAGTCGGCATACTTGTTCTTCCAAGACTCTTGCCCGTTCCACCAATCGTTTGCATCCCAAAAATGAAATAAGGAGGCATCACGAACACCATCACTCAATCCCCCTAAAAAGGTAAAACCCAAAGAAGGTGCATTTGCCCTCCATTGGAATTGTTGAGCATTTACCTTAAAAGGTAACAATAGTGCTATGTAAATAAGAATCCTCACACTAAAGTCAGATTCAATTCAGTAGCCACATAGTCAAATATGGGTTGGTCATTTGCACCCCAAGACTGCACCAAAGGAACGGGGAGTTCCAATGTACCATCCGCATAAGGTGTTTTGATAATATTGAAAACGGGGTCGCCATTTTCATCCAATACGGGGTCGCCATTTTCGTCCAATCGTGGCTCAAGGGCGTAGTTGACCAACATATAGTGGACATTACCACCAAAGTTGTCAAAATTGTAACCCCAAAAGTTGTCCAATTGAAGGATTTGTAGAGGCTTTTCAACCCCGTTCACCCAAGTAGTTATGGGAGTAATCTCCCTCTCGTTTTGTGCTAATTCCATATCTTTTTATGTAAGTATGCCTATATTTCTTAATGCTTTTACAACTTGAGCAATAGTATATCCATCAAACGTGTCGTCTGTCTGAACATTTGTTCCCCCAACTGCACTATAAGTCGAACTTGCCCCTCCCGTAGTGGCTCTTGCAACGGGTGTTGCGGTATAAAAACCAATGTTTCCGTTGTTGTCAATTTTCATCAATTGGGTTGGTGTGCTATTAAACACAACAAAAGCACTACCCGTTATAGATGATGAACCAATTACATCAAGACGGGCATTTGGAGTTATTAGTGCAGTAGTAGGAGCATATCCAATGGCGGTATCACCTTTTAAAAAAGTCCGTGTGACATTGTTATCGCCCAATAGAACACTATTAGAACCTTGCCCAAAAGCACTTAAACCTATCACTATTGAGTTATTATCGGTATTGTTGAACGACCTTGCTCCCGCTCCAATCATTACACCATTGGTGAAAAATGTTGCACTACCACCCGATGCGTTGTTAAAACACGCACCCCCTCCAAGAATGATTGAGTTGGTTGGCGTACTTACATTAAAAGCGACATCACCACCCATCGCAATAAGTCCATTTCCCGCTTGAAAACCCGCACGACCACCAATCAGAATACTGCCACCACTACCACCATTAAGTCCCGCTTGTCTGCCAATAAGTATGCTATTGCCACCACCTACATCGAAACCTATATGAATCGCACCGAAACCCGATGGAATAACTCCCGCACCCGCAGTTCCTATCAAAATTGTACTTGTTCGACCTCCCGCTATGGCAATACCATCGGCAAAAATTGGAATTAATCGTGATATGTTGTTGCCCGTTCCAAAACTTGTGTAAGTACCCCCTATGTTTAAC
>JADDYB010000773.1_pt1 | contig 10206 bp, 7 predicted proteins | sample 8641941 | NCBI WGS metagenome assembly JADDYB01 (sample SAMN16275377, study PRJNA637457) | freshwater sediment metagenome | isolation source: Lake Kineret sediment | place: Israel: Lake Kineret | collected 2013 | reverse complement strand
TAGAAAAAATTGTCGCAAATACGATATCCAATCCTCATATCCGTTTTTTGCTCCTCTGCGGTGACGACATTCGAGGGCATCGGTCCGGTTCTTCTTTGCTTGCGTTACATAAAAATGGAATTGATCAGAATCATCGTATCATCGATGCACCCGGTGCTATCCCGTATATTGAAAATCTAAAACAAGAAGCGATAAAACGCTTTCAAGCACAACTGAGTGTAATCGATTACATCGGAGAAAAAGAAAAAGGAAGAATCGATGCAATCATCACTGAATGCCTAGAGAAATCCCCAGAATCTTTTGGGGAACCCTATATTGCGATACGACTCAAACCGGAGATGACCATCAGTTTAACAGATAAACGTGCATTACATTCACGGATTGTACTGGATTATTTAGGAAAAGTAAAGAAACGAGGTGAGTAAGTGTTTTCGTTCACAACAGAACAAAAAGTATTTGACATCTCAGGAATATCGATCGGCGGACAACCAGGGATGTATCCCACGGTTCTTTTCGGTGGCTTGTTCTTCAAAGGGGAACCTGATTTTGAGGATGCAAAGCGCCATATGCTTTCCACCCTTGAGCGAAGCAAGCAAACAGGTGTACCGTTGATTCCTGATTTCTTCATTCGAAAAGTCGAGTATATTCAACCGATTATTTCCTTTATTGAAAAAGTCATTCCAAAGAAACATCCGTTTTCCATTGACGTCATCGAACCATCCATTAAGGTTGAGACGTTACGGTTGCTTGCTGAGAAGAAATTACTGTCACGGACGATTTACAACTCCATCCATATTGGAATTACAACAGAAGAAACTGAAGCCTTACGGACCTATACCCCCGAAATGGTCATCGTCGTTGCGTTCAATCCAAAAGATAAATCACCTGATGGAAAAATCGAAGTACTCGAGAACGGTGCGCACCTTGTTGAAACTGGGCTTCTTGAGCTTGTTCGTACCATTGGTATTAAAAAAGTCCTCATCGATACCGCTGCTCTTTCCCCTGGTGAGAATAGTGGTGCTGCGATCGCTGCTATTCCCGTGATGAAGGAAGAATATGGCCTTCCGACAGGGTGTGCGATTCATAACGTTGTTGAGAAATCTCGATGGTTGAACGATTTTCCTTTAGCAAAAAAAACGGTTGATGTCGCCTCGAACAGTGGGATTCCTCTCTTCGGGGGGAACTATGCAATCTTTGGTCCTTTAGAAAACGCAGAGTTGGTAATCCCCCTTATTGCCTGGCAGGATATCCTCGTCTCTGAATACACCGAGAATTATTTCGGTATCAGCCCTGTCGCGTCGCATCCTCGGAGGAAACTCCTACGATGAAACGAAAAATAAAAACGAGTGTCATCGGATCATACCCTGTTTCGATTAATACACTTGAAGTGATGTATGATTATTTCGCTGAGCAGGAGTCTTCCTGGACGAAATATATTGAACACGTGATCCATGACATGACATCGGCAGGAATTGACTTCGTAACTGATGGGCAGACACGGGATCCCCTGATTCAGTTATTCACCCGGAAATTACACGGATGCAGGGTTCGAGGAAGAACAGAGATTATCGGACGTGTTGAATACAAAGGTCCTATTACTGTATCAGATCAAATCTATACGAAGCGATTACTTCCAAGACACGTAGGGCTCATCGGGATTCTAACTGTTCCGTATACTCTTACGAAATCTTCTATCGATTCTTTTTATCATAATGTAAATGAATTAGCGTTTGATTTTGCTAATGCATTACGAAATGAAGCAGATCTTCTTGCAAAACATGTTGATTTAATCAGTATCGATGAGCCGTTTTTTTCCAATCAGCTTCCTGACTATGCACAGGAATTGATACGTGTTATAACCAAGGGTCTTTCTTGTCCGATCCGCCTTCATGTGTGTGGTGATGTGTCTGATATCATTCCACAATTAATTGGTATGCCCGTTGATATCCTCTCTCATGAGTTTAAAGCCAAACCTCATCTCTTCGAGAGATATAAGGAGTATTCATCGGAAAGGAAGATATGTGTCGGTGCTGTTCAATCCGATGATGTCCGTGTTGAACCAATCGAAGAAATCGTCGCGCATGTCAACAAGGCAATCGATGTTTTTGGAAGAAATGTCGTCGAAATTGCTCCTGATTGCGGGCAACGGCTGCTCCCGCGGGAGATTGCTTTTCTTAAATTAAAGAATCTTGTTGCAGCAGGAGAGATTATCAATGGTGGATAAAGAAGTTCCATTAATTAAAGCAAAAAAAACCATGGAAAAAGACGTAATTCTCGATCCCAAAGGATTCTTTGTCATCGAAGTCGATGCGAATGGCATTCGTATGGAATACTATTCGAATGTCTATCGCAATAAACGGATAGTCTCTGGTCTTCTTGAAAAAGTTTTTATTGGAACGAAAGCAGATGCTCTGTCAGATTCGATTGCTCAGCATGTTCCCGGCTTACGGCCAGAACATTACCTATACCTGGGACGTGAATTGCAGAATGCACAACAGGCGTTTGAACAAAAGAAGAAGTACGTTCAAGGTGGTTGTTAACCCCTGATGAATCGTTCCTCATAGCGTAAGGTATTCTTTTTTCGCTGGATTACTTGAGCTTTTTTCTTTATCGCTGCTATGTCTCGTTTGTCAATTTTTCGTTTCGAGTGAAAATATTTTTTATCACGAGGTGGTTGATAATGCGGCCGCATAATCCAGACTGCTCCCTCTGCTGATATCGAAGAGGTTTTATATTACATTAACGAAGAAAAAGCAAAGGTTTAGCAGCGTTTCTCAACAGAACCATTCTGCTGGACATGGAATTCTGTTTTACCGTTGTTCCATTTTTTCATGACATTTTTAAGGGTTATCGTATCTCCAAGGTGATAGGATTGGATGTCCTTGACATTGCGATCCCAGAGGATGATCTCCTTTTGTATATGGTGTTCCTTAAGAGTGATTGTGGTCATGAAACCGAATTCGCCATCGTCCTTAAAGAACGCTTTGGTCGCATCCTTATGAACTAAGACCCCCGTGATGTGATCGGTGCTTTGTTTTTGTTGGTTTTCTTTGGAGGAGCTGTCCGCCGGTTCAATGTCTAACAGTCCCCAACGGCCAAGATTGATCTCTATATTGCCTTGGTACCCGCGTTTGGTATAACCATTGATGACCTTCACGGTTGTTCCAAGTTGTATCTCTTTATTTTTAATAGAGTCAATATCCCCATTCCAGAGAACGAGTCGGCAGGTGGCAGTCTCATCCGCTATCTCAAGGTTGATTACTTTCCCAGGGCTACCGTTTTTTCTGATGAACGTCTTTGGATCAGAGATGCTCAGAACCTTCCCGACGACGGTATATTCCCCATCCGCCGCAAGATCACGAATCGCTGTAATACTGTGTGTGTTTCGCCCGAGTTCATCAACAATGAGGTATGCGATGGTGTCTTTATCGATGAGCTCATCATGTTTTTTATACCGTGTATTTATTTCTTTTTCGAAATCTTTTTTTGTCTTCAGATCTTCGATAAGTTCTAGAAGTTCCGTTTTCGTTTTATGCATCCGCAACAAAACTAGGTATGGTTTTTTCTTTCTTATAATCTGCTGTTGATTAAAAAATAGAAGAAGGGGTGGTAGTTGGGATTGCATCCAAGATACGTAAGACCTGTAAACAAGGAGTCTCAGTTATGTTGATCGAATTGATTTCTGATAATTTCTCCAAGGAGTGATGGTTTTCTTATGATAGGTATCAATCTTCTTTTTCTTTTTACCACCATATCTTCCGTTATAATCCCGTTTCCCTCCATATTCCTTATACTGGTATTGCTTCATCGTGTCACCTCGCTTTTCACCCATATATCGGGGGAAAGCATGATGGTTTTTGTTGGTTATCGTATAAAAACTTACCCTGTGAGAATGTCATTATGTAAAAAATGGTGATGAAAAACCTGTTAAAGAAAATATAAATATACTAGGTTGGATATAATGCAGTTGAGGGAAAATTATATGATGGATAAAAAATGTATTGGTGGTGGGATCATTTGTATTCTTCTTATTCTTCCGATCCTTGCTGGTTGTGTCGTTCCGAAACAAACTATGGTTCCCATGCGCGATGGTGTAAATCTTGCTACCGATGTGTATGTTAAAAAACAGACACAACCGCATGGTGCGATTCTTGTCAGGACCCCATATAATAAAAATGCCCTCGAACTGCTTGGCATGACCTGGGCATTGAAAGGATGGACTTCAGTAACACAAGATATGCGAGGGAGGTTTGCATCAGAGGGGGATGATACGGTTTTTAGAAGCGAACATACAGATGGTCCTGATACCCTTGCTTGGATGGCGAATCAGCCGTGGTCAAACGGAAAAGTCGCGACCTTCGGTTACTCTGCACTAGGCATTACTGAATACCTAACCGCCGGGGCAAATCCACCGCAGCTAGCCTGTCAATATATCCAAGTCGCAACACCGAACCTCTACAAGCATGCGATGTACCCTGGTGGAGAATTCAGAAAAAATTTAGTGGAGGAATGGTTAAAAGGGCAAGGAAGCGGCGAAGTGCTGCCTGAGCTTTGGGCTCATGAGAACTACACGATGGATTACTGGACGAATGTTTCTTTGGATGATAATTGGCAGGATGTCAATGTTCCCGCTATCCATGTCGGTGGGTGGTACGATATTTTTACACAAGGAACCATCGAGGGATTCCTTGGGTACCAACATCAAGGTGGACCAGGGGCAGTAGGAAAATCGAAACTGATTATCGGACCCTGGACGCATGGGGGTGCTTTTACGAAGGATCAAGGAGAACTTACCTACCCTGCAAATTCCCTTGATACTTTCTCCCTGACCCTCTTTTGGCACATGGTCGATGAATTTACGATGAATAGTCCAAGCGAATATGACAACTGGCCAGCGGTCACTTATTATGTGATGGGCGATGTGGACGACTCGAATGCTACCGGGAACGAATGGCGGTACGCCGATGACTGGCCAATCACCTCTAATGAACGTGCGTGGTACCTCCAAGCGAATGGAAGTTTGCAACCCACAATCTCTGAGGAATCCGCGGAATTCACCTTTAGTTATGATCCATCCAATCCGGTTCCCACCCGTGGTGGAGGCAATCTTAATCTCCCAGCAGGTCCTTTTGATCAGCGTCCGGTGGAAAACCGTTCTGATGTGCTTGTCTTTACGAGCCCGGTCCTACAGCATTCGTATGAGGCAACCGGGGCGATTACAGCACGGCTCTTTGTTTCTTCTGATTGTCCTGACACTGATTTTACGGTAAAACTCACGGATGTGTACCCTGATGGTCGATCCATGTTGATCACCGATGGCATCCTTCGAATGCGGAATCGGAACGGGTTTGAGCAGTGGGAACTGATGGAAACAGGGACTATCTATCAGGTCGATGTCGACCTCTGGAGTACATCATATGTGTGGAACACTGGCCATCAGATCCGGGTTGCTATCTCTTCGTCGAACTACCCTCGCTGCCTCAACAACCCCAATACCCCCGAGGGGATCTATAAAAATACTACCTATGCCGTTGCCCATAACACCCTCTATGTAGATAGTAATCGTTCGTCATGTCTCCTTCTGCCTGAAATACCGCTGAATACCACTGGTGATCACAAGAGCTGGGTGCCGACTTTTGAGAATTCTGTCCCTGGGGAAAGCCTCTCAAATGTTCAACTCCCGAAACGACTCCAAAACCTCCTTGATCGTCTCTCGATTCATCATCAACCCTTTCACTCTCGTTCGTTCTTTAGTTAACGCTAGCAGTGGCTCCTCTTGTTGACTCGGAGAAAACCCTCAAGAAGCCTCTTTAATAAAATATATATATTATATAAATCTACTTTTAATATCTAATACGGCTATCGAAGTGAAAAGACCATGAATAAAAAAATCGTTGCCATTATTCTTGTTATGCTGTTGATTATCGACATCGCTGCAGCAGCATTGCTTTTTATTGATATTCAGATACTGTCATTTCCTCAGACAACGATACGGATCGAGGTCATTGAAATAAATTCTGATGAAATCATCATCCATCACGATCTTCAGTTATACAACCCAAATTCTTTTGAGATGATCATGAAGGACTTCCATATTGTTGTGACGACAACCTCGGGGGAGGAAGTGACGAACCTCACTGTTGACGGAGGCTCTATTCCTGGTCAGTCGAATCGAAGTTATGCGGCGAGCGACCGTATTGTCATGAAAGGGAATCTCTCAGGACTGCTGAGCAGCACCATAACCGGTGTCGTTGGATTTAATCTGTTTGGCATTATTAAGAAGACAATTCCACTTGAACTGACGGTATTGACATCCCTGAAAGAAGCCCTCAAAAAGATTTCCTTGCCAACGGTGACAGTCCATGCAGAATTCGGAACCATTACCCGACATGCTGTCAACCTTACCACAGAAATAGACGTATCAAACCCGAACCCTTTTGGCATGTTTATCAACAATTTCCATCTTAATATCACCAATGAAACAGGAACACCTGTAGGTCATTTTAGTATACCTGGTGCTGAAATCCCTGCAGAAAGCACCGTAACGTTGACGGGACAAGGCTCTGTTCGTATTGAAGCACTGAACGCAAAAAAACTCCTTATTTCTCTTCATGCCAAAGCAGGAGCGAATGTCGCCGGTATCAACAAATCGCTTCCTTTTTCAAGCGAAATTGAACTTGCTATCCCAAACCTCAATGAATTTATTCCCGCTGACAAATCTCTTGAACTCTCGTTAAATATTGACCTTCAACGCGCACGTGGGGGACTTAACGGCAACATGACCCTTGAGGTCATTAACCCAACGAAAATACCATTTATCGCATCAGATCTCAGAGTGCTTTATTACCGTGTGAAAAAGAATCAGAAATATTTTGTTGCAGAAGGGTGGTTTGGCTCTGGCGAACTTGTCCCTGAAAGCACCACTGTTTTCTATGGGGATATGCTTCTTCCCTATAATAAGCTCTTTTTCCAAGGGGGAGGAGTCCTGCCTGACATGGTGTTTGCCCAGTTACGTACGAATATTTCTCTTTCCGGTGTCAATTTGTTTATCCCAGTAGCTATTGGCTCGTATATCGACTTTCAACCGTTCCGTCACTCATAGGAGTCCTATGCAACAGAATGAGTTAAAATCATCAGTAAATATTTATATATTATTAGATTTATTTAATAAAAAGCTCTCCCGATAGAAAACTTGAAATATGACGAAATAAATATTAATTATGCACCTGATAAGGAGGAAATATGGTTGGTGAAAAAAAATTGAATCAACGGCTCATGAAGAGAAACATGAAAAAATTTTATATTTTAAGTATAATCTTTGTCTTGTTTTCCAGCATTTTCCCTCCAGTACCCATCGCAAAACCACCAATACTTGGAGAGCATCTTGGTATCGTTCCTCCGGTCACAGTTACCCCTGACCCGGCAATAGAAGGAGACATGGTACATATTTACGTTATAATAAAAAATAATGGTCCTCATAATATCTCTGCTGGAGAACAAATCACTATTACGGTGAAACTCGACAATGAACAAACGGTCGCTGCCTCGCTTATTGACTCCTTAGGATTGTTAAAAAATCAACAACGAGTGGAAAATATCACCTGGATGGCGGCACTTGGAGCTACCCCGCGCAGAACTCTGCATATCTCGGTGGTCTATCTAGGGATTATTGAAGCAGTTGCTACTGCAGAAATACAAATCAATGAGCGGAAGACAGATCTGCTCTTTGTCTCACCACCTTCTATCAGCGGTGTAACCACGCTTGGACAGCCAGTCACTATTAGTGCGTTCGTAAAAAACATTGGGAAAAACACGACACAGAACATTAACATCACCTTAAACATCGATTATGCAGTGAACCAATGGTACATTAAAAGCAATGGATTGAAAAAAGGAGAAACCTTCGATGTCTCCTTCTCCTGGACACCCCTTCACTTTGGGATATATACCGTTAATCTGACCATCGACCCAAAACAAACAATCACTGAAGAACGGAAGACGAACAATTACTTTCAGACAACAACCTCACTGATCCCCTGGTGGAACACGAGCTGGCATTATCGGAGGGTCTACAGCGTCGTTGGTGTTGGGAACACTTCTTTTTCCATCAATTTTACTGCGATTCTTGGGTCGTTACAGGTGGTGAATAAAACATTTGATAATGCCACTATCGCTATTGTACGGTATGATCCGAATGGATCCATGCTTCTGATGAACAAAACCTGGTTTAACGAAAGTAAGGTCTTTCACAATCGCACCAACGCTGTTGGGACACTTTCCTGGACCGTAACGAAGGCAGCGTTATATGGCGTGTATTTTGATGTGATTGAAAATAGGGGAACACGCAGTCCTATGTCCGAAACACTCAACCTGACCCAATCCGGGTCAGCGCATGGTACTCTGGTAACTACCCAGGGCTGGTGGCCGGAATTCATCCGTCCGTTTGAATCATATTACCCACCAGACTCCACCATACCGGTGGATGTGTACACCACAGCTCTTGCAAAAAATTCCACTGCATATTTCTTATTGGAAGGTCAACTCAATTTTACTATGCCATTGACGACGCTGAATAATCTGAACTGGAACACCACAAAAAAGCTTTCGAAGAAAGGAAACTGGACTGTACGGGTCGTTGGTTCTGATGATGCAGGCTATCAGACCGCTCCGCTCTCCGCTGATTTTTATATCGGCAAGCCCGATCTTGTCCTCACCGCTCTCAATGTTCCTACCAACTGCTATGTTGGATATAATGTCACGATTGCGGCACACGTTCTGGCGGTGAACACCACGGTGCAGCATGTGAATATTTCGCTTTATATTGATAATGTCGTCAATAAAACTCAAAGGAATCTTACGATACAGAAGAATGAAAATCGGACACTTCAGTTCTTCTGGATCCCCCCAAGTAAGGGCAAGTACAATATTTCTGTTTACATCTCTTATCCTGATTCAAATCCAGGGAATAATAGGAAATGGAGGAATGTCATCGTTGAGGGTGTCCCTGATTTGGGTGTCCGGAATATCTCTGTGGCACCAACCCCAGTAAACGAGGGAAATAAAGTAAACGTGACGGCCTCTATCCGCAACACCGGGGACGGGAACGCTACCGATTATACTGTTGTTCTGTATTGTGAGCAAAACGACCATACCATGTATTATACTGCTGAGATGAACCGAACCAAGGTGAGCCTGAAAAAAAATGAAAACAAAAACGTAAGCCTTACCTGGGACTATGCCCGATATGGAAAGACGGGGTTTAACGGAGTATGGGCTGTCGGCATACAAATCCTTATCACTTCACAAAATCCAGATAAAAACAGTGAGAATAACACCAAAGCTCTCTTTGATGTCTTGCGTGTCATCCCCGCAGAAAGAAACCCACCTGCGCTGTCGAATCTTGAGTATCCCTCGACACAGGAGCAGGGAAACCAAGTCCTCATCAGGGTGAAAGCGACGGATGCATCAGGAATCGATACCGTCGTCATTTCCATTAAAGCTCCGAATAAGACCTTTGTAAACGCGACCATGACCGCAAAGGAAAACAGTCGGTACGAGTATCTTTTTGCTCCTGTGCAGCTCGGCAGATATAATTTTACCATCAAAGCCACTGTCCGGTCCCCTTCCAGGAATCAATCGACCATCACTGGGCTTTTTGAGATTCTGCCAGAGAAAACACCACCGACTGTGAGTTATGTTGGAGCTATTCCTTTCGTACAAGAGCCAGGGGATTTTGTTGAGATTCGCTGCATCGCAACGGACGTTTCAGGGATCAAATCTGTTTGGGTTTCCATAAGTTTCCCCGATGGCAGCTCAGACCTCTACGAGATGAGCAATGCATCGTCTGATTCGAAATACGTGTATACAACGACATATGAGCGTGTCGGTAAATACGTGTTTTCTGTTACCGTGGAAGATACCAGGGGCAACAAAAAAATCACTGACGAAAAAACATTTTGGATCACTGACGACTTGGATGATACCGATAGTGACGGTATGCCGGATGCCTGGGAGGACCGGTACAGTTTTGACCCGTATGATCCCACCGATGCTTCCCTGGATGCTGATAATGACGGCATTACCAATCTCAAGGAATATGAGGAAGGCACCAACCCCTTAAAGAAGGTGTCGTCTTCTACTGAGCTCATACAGCGTTTACAGGAGAACTGGGTGTATCTTGCCGCATCTCTCATTGTCTTGGCAGTC
>JADDYB010000772.1_pt1 | contig 10208 bp, 10 predicted proteins | sample 8641941 | NCBI WGS metagenome assembly JADDYB01 (sample SAMN16275377, study PRJNA637457) | freshwater sediment metagenome | isolation source: Lake Kineret sediment | place: Israel: Lake Kineret | collected 2013 | reverse complement strand
AATGTCGTTTACTCTTTTGAAATCATGTCCATTGACGAAAACCTTCGTGTGTTTTACGCCTTCTGGTCCTCTCGGGAATATCGCATCGTAGACTATTTTTTCGGCGTCTTCAACCGTCACGTCCTCGTACTTCAAGATTGCCGCGTCTGGGAAAACGTCGATTGTTGTTAATATGTCAAAAGGGCTTGCATGTTTGTCAGTGTCAAAGAAAATGAAAACTTTCTTGAACTGTTGTTCTGGCAAACTGTCACCTGCCCTAGCTTTTGGATGCTTAAACGTTTAAGAATTGTTGTTATTCATGCTGTGTTTCGGATATTTTAAATACTCAGAAACAGTGTTACTGTGCTGAGCATAGGAGTATGAAAATGATTTGACGCAAGTTGTTGAGCAAGGATTGAAAAAGATCGGCATCACAATGTCCAAACCCCTGTTAGCCATTCTATGCTTAGTCTTTGGCATAATAGTGATTGTCTGGAGCCAATTTCTCAACCTTGTCGTTGGCTTGTTTCTCATCATAGAAGGCATTCTACTGCTCACTGACTACTTAGAACTGCAAAAACAACAGCAAAAACCGCCACCGCCGCCCGCATAACAACCCTTTACAACACTTTCTCACGTAGTCAATCTCTCACAGGTATCTTTAGTCGTGACATTGTCGCAATCAAGGGCACGTTAACGAGAAGTGAAACCGCTATCACTAGAAAATCCTCAATATAGGAATAAAATGCTGCGAAAGTGAAAGCCAGATAAACTTCTTCGTAGCTTCCAAAAAACAAACTATGCAAGCCACATGGTACAAGGATGAAAATCCGCACCAGAGAGTCCGTGGCTACACAGATGAAGGAAATTAGAACCAACGCTACAGACATGTTTTTGACGTCTTTTCTGAACAAGTGTTTACTCAGCTTTGCTGCTGGATAAATTAGAAGCAAAGCGAGCAATATGTCCAAAATTGTCCAGAACGGAAGTGCTCTCCCAAAAGGATGAACAAAGTATGCGGAGAGCATCACCCCGTAAACTGCTAAAGCAGGTTTCCATTTTGCGTTAGCCAGCAGTCCCGCTGCCAAGACACTGACGGATTCAGCCACTATGCCGAACATCCACATAGGGTCTGAGAAACCAGTAGCCATCCGAGCAACTATGCTACCGATGACTGCGGCAAGAAAGCCAGTTTTGGGTCCCAAAACTACTCCTTCAATGGGCATCAGGTAAATTGCCCAGTTTCGCCACAAAACAGACTTATACGAAATGAAATAGAACACAACGTGTAATGACGCAAACAATGCAGCTAGGCTTAATCGCAGACTTTTGCGCATTCAACCACAACTAAGGATGCTGGAAACAGAATAAAGATTTTGCCATTCAGCGTCTACGTTGCGTCTTATATGCTGCCTATTATCAGCGACGCAATGACGCCGATTGCAACGATGACAACCGTTTCGATTAGGGTTATCTTCCAATGAACTTTGGATTGTTTAGAGCGGTAGCGAACAAGGAACACGCCTACTGTAGTGCAAACTATGGCTAGAGACAAGACTATGCCATAAGGCGGAGGCAACGTCAGATAGAAAATTATTGGAATAATGCCTGCAAGAAAAGTGGTTATGCCACTAATCAGGGCAGCATAAAGGTTTGACCTTCCGATTTCCTTGTGCAACAATACGAAGAGTTGTTTAACCAATCTAAGCGACTTATCTCTTTCAGTTTTGTCTGGAATATCGCTAAGACTGTAATCCATCAAAGTCTTAAGCGTCAACAAGTCTGCAATGTCCTCAGTCTTTCCACCTAACAGAAAACTGGAAAAGTTTGTTATTGAAACTGCTGCCAGACTCAGAATCGCTGCAAACGTGGCTGCCGCGATAGTTAAATGAGCCAAAAATGCGGAAAGAATTGCAACGAGCCCCGTAATAGAACCATCCGTCAAGCCTGCAACAACCTCCAATATTGGCTCCTTCTTTAACAGCAATTTTTGCCATTCACCGCCTAAATGAAGACCTCTCTCTGTCAGTTTCAATCTGTCAGCTTCGTCCACTATAAGCCCCTCGCCAGCCATTTCCTTCACTGTTCTTTCAATGTCATTAATTTCTATGCAAGCATAGCCTGCACAATAATGGTCCACCTTACGCTTAAGCGCTGGTCTTTCCAAACTTGTCCCGTTACCGAGAATCAAAAGAACAATTACCCGTATTATGTCAGGCAGCTCTTGTATTTCAAAGGACAAAAAAATGGACCGCCTTTTCTGTCTTAGTTATGCATGCAATATTCGTCAACGGCTTTCTAAGAAGAACAGTCAATTTCCCTTTTTTGCTCCGATAGGATCAAACAATAGGATCCCTGTTGAATTCGGGTTCTAATACCGCAATTGTTTAATATAAAGATTTACGACTCTTGAAATCTCTTAGAGAGGCTTTGAAATGAAGTTCGTTGAAATTTTAGAGAAACTGTCGAACGCCAGTGGCGTTGCTGGCAGAGAAGAAGAAGTTCGAGAGTTAATGAAGAAACTGCTGAAACCCTACGTTGACGAAATCGTTGAGGATCGACTGGGGAATGTCATCGGAATAAGAAAGGGAAAGAAAAACGCGCCTAAAGTGATGCTTGCTGGCCACATGGACGAAGTAGGCTTGTTAGTAAAGACAATCTCAAAAGAAGGCTTTCTACAGTTTGTCAAAATAGGCGGCATAGACGACCGCGTACTCCTAGCACAAAACGTCAAAATCGCCGCTGACAAAGGAACCGTGCCAGGGATAATAGGCTCAAAGCCCCCGCACTTGCTGAAGGAAGATGAACGCAAAAGGGTCATCACTTGCGACGAGCTTTTCATTGACATTGGAGCACAAAGCCAAGAAGAAGTCAGGAAAATGGGAGTAAGAATTGGAAACCACGTTGAATTTGACGTTAAATTCGCACAGATTGGAAAGGACACTGTAACTGGTAAAGCGCTTGACGACCGTGCTGGATGCGCCATCATGATTGAGGCGATGAAGCAGCTAGAGAAAACAGAATGTACAGTTTATGCTGTTGGCACGGTGATGGAGGAAGTTGGCGCTAGAGGAGCAATAACATCTGCCTTCGGAATAGACCCAGATGTTAGCATCGCCCTCGACGTCACCGTAGCAGGGGACACGCCGGGCATAAAGGAAATTGAGGCTCCGATAAAAATGAGGAAAGGCCCGTCATTGACAGTCTCTGATGCTCTTCTGATAGCGCACCCGAAGGTTTTGCGGTTGCTGATTGATGTGGCTGAAGAAAACAAGATTCCATATCAGCTTGAGGCGGGATTGCCAGGCGGAACTGACGCAGGTCGTATATCATTGACAAGGGAAGGAGTTCCCAGCGGCGTTATATCAATACCTACCCGCTATATTCACAGTCCAACCTCCATGCTCAGCCTAGACGACGCTGAGAAAAGCGTGAAACTGCTAGTTGCAGCAATCCAAAAAATCCCCAAACATTTTTAGTACCAACTTTTCTTTGGTTAAACCAACTGGAATCGAGATTCAAAGTCTGGTTGAAAACAAGAATTGATGATTTACTGTCAAGGTTTGGGCAACTGGATCTTCTTTGCGCAGCGTCCGACCAAAAAGAATGCCAAAGTCATCGGTATTGAGTAAGACAGAACTGCTGCCAGAATCTGACTTGCAGGCGGCATCATTCGTACAGCTAAGTCAACTTGGTGGCTGATCACTATTCCTTCTGGAACACTGTTCCAAAGACCGTGAGCAACGATTAAGGGAACCAGATTTCTGGTTTTATAATAGAAGTAGCCAAACAGTAAGCCTGTTAAAAACGTGGTCAAGATATACTGAGACATTTCTAACGGTCTGAAAGGTGAAAGATTCCAGATGAAGTGCCATCCTCCAAACAAGACTGCCTGCGTAAATATGGCTTTTTTCGGCGTGTAGAACTTTTCAAGGTAGGTTTGAATGTAGCCCCTGAAAAACCCTTCTTCACTAATTCCAACGCACAGAATCATAAACGGCATTGCCGATAGAAAAGAGGTGACATCGTAGCTTTCGATTGATACTTGGCTGATAAGCATCGAAAGAAGGCAGTTATATGTAAGCAGTATTAATCCGCCAGAAATCGCATAAAACGCTAATCCGTGAAGAACTGATCTGTGAAAGCTGTCAGTTATGAAGCCGAACGTTGAAACATGTGTTTTTTCAATCAAAATTATCGTTAGGACAACGAGGTAAATCAATGGGGTCTTTTCATAGGGAGCATTGAACAAGAGCGCTGATGGAATGCGCACTGATAATGCTAGAGTGAAAAGAGTGAATACCCAAAAAGGCCCTTTGCTCCTGCCTTTTCCGCTGTTTTTCCCTGACAACGTCTTCTTCGCGCAGCATTTATGCCAAATGTAGAGTGGGATAAGAAGCAGTATTGAAAGGATCTCTGGGATAGGAACAACGCTTGACTCAATCGCTGTTTGAGCAACATATGCGCTTGTGAGAATAGTCAACGCAACTGAAAAATACGTCATAATTACCGTTAAAGTGTCTTTGCTCACCAACGCTTCCTCATTATCTCTAAACAGGGCTTTTTTCAACCGTAATGAGGCAGAGTCTTTAACGTTTATGTACGAAACAGAATGATTTTAAACAGGACGTTTCTATTGCTTCTGTGACTAGAGCTATGTCAAGCGAGAAAGGTTTCAAGCTTCTTGAACACACAGCAGACGCTTACATCGCTGCGTACGGAAAGGACTTGACTGAGGCTTTCGAAAACGCTGCCCGTGCATTGTTCAACGTTACGACTGAAGTGGAAAAGATCAGCCCTGAAATCGTGGATTATGTTGAGGTTTCAGGAGACAGCGAGCTTGCTCTGCTTTACAACTGGCTTGAAGCTTTGATTGTGAAATCCGAAATCAACGGTATGCTCTATTCGAAATTTCAAATCTCAATCGTAGATGGAGCAAATGATGGCCATCAGCTCAGAGCAAAAATCTGGGGTGAGAAATTCAGCGTAAACAAGCATCTGCAAAAAGTCAGTGTGAAGGCAATTACGTACCACAGAATGGAGATAACTAGAGAAAAAGGCAGGGTTACGTTAAAGTTTATTTTGGACATATGATTCTGCTGCCTTCGGCAGATTGTGGGCGTCACTTTTTCTGTCAGAGTTTCTGAAGCCAATGCACCTACGTCTCGTTTGCCAAATTCAAAGAAACAAGAATTCTGCAGTACGTTCAAATCGTGTTTGTCTGCTTGAAACGCTTCCGATGAAAATGCTTAAAGCATCTGATGACGGAAGTCTGCTTGACAATTGGCGAATGGTGTTCGAATGAGTGTAACAGAAGTCGATGAGCACATCCATCTTGTTGACGTAGAGACGGCGGGGATTAAGAATTTCATTGCTAGCTACGTTTTGAGGGGAAGACGAGTGGCGATTGTTGAGACTGGTCCAACCTCTTCAGTGCCAAACCTGCTTGCTTGTCTGAAAGTTTTGAGCGTGAGACCTGAAGAAGTGGATTATGTTGCTGTTTCACACATTCATCTGGATCATGCTGGAGGCGTTGGGACATTAATCAGGCATTTGCCCAAGGCAAAAGTTGTTGTCCATCAGAGAGGGGCATCTCATCTAGCCAGTCCTCAGAAACTGTGGGAAAAGTCGAAAACGGTTCTTGGGAGAATAACTGATTTTTACGGTGCTCCTGAGCCTGTTCCTGAAAACCGTATCATTGCAGCGGTTGACGGCATGGTTTTTGACCTTGGAAATGATGTTAAGCTAAGAGTTGTGGAGACTCTTGGACACGCGTCACATCACCAGAGTTACTATGAAACTTCTAGCCATGGAGTTTTTTCAGGCGATGCTGCAGGCATTTACTTTAGCGAGATTAATGTAGTTGTGCCAACGACGCCGCCTCCCATCCGCTTGGACATTGCCTTGGCTTCTCTAAGGAAGCTAATCAATCTGAAGCCTGAGAGCTTGTTTTACAGCCACTTTGGCAAGGCATCTGATGCTGTTGAAAAGCTGCAAGCGTACGTGCGGCAGCTCAAGTTGTGGGCTGAGATTGCAAAAGAAGGAATAGACAGGAAAGAAAGATTGGAGGTCATAGGCAACCACATAGTTGAGAAAGACGCTGCCATTCAAAAGGCTCTAAACAGTGTTAAGGTCCATCCTGTGTTAGGCGAGACTGTGCTCAGCAACAGTGTGCAGGGCATTGTGGATTTCGTGGAGAAATTCGGCGGCGTCCCTGAATAGAATTGGTTTTGGCTTCAACACCAACATCATTTATATTTCCGCTTCACCTTTTTCTTGTTTGCAGATGAAAACATGAGCGAAGAAGATAGCCACTCTCCCTCTGAGAGAGTTCAGCTTGAAAAAGTGGATGATTACACGTGGCGCATTCCAAAGTATAGACAAGGAATGCGGGTTCCCGGAATGGTTTTTGCAGACAGTGGTCTGCTTGAGAAGATGCGGACGGATCGAACTCTTGAGCAATGTGCAAACGTGACTCACCTGCCAGGTATTTACAAATATGCCATAACCTTGCCTGACGGACATGAAGGATACGGTTTTCCGATAGGAGGTGTGGCTGCAACGGACTATGATGAAGGCGCAATCAGTCCAGGCGGAGTTGGTTATGACATAAACTGTGGGGTTCGTTTGCTGACTACGAATCTGTCCGAGGAAGACATAAGACCAAAGCTTGTTCAGCTGACGAACCTCATGTTTGACAATGTGCCATGCGGACTGGGAAGCAGGCGGAAAGACTTCAAAATGACGACGCATGACCTGGACAGGCTGGTCTCAGAAGGCGTTCAATACGTCGGCGATCAAGGTTTCGGCTGGTCTGAAGATGCTGAGCACTGTGAAGAAAGAGGATGCATGAAGAATGCGAACCCAGACAAGGTTTCAGCCACGGCGAAAAACAGAGGATTGACGCAGATCGGCACTTTGGGTTCGGGAAATCATTTCTTGGAAGTGCAGAAAGTTGACAAGATCTATGACAGCAGAACTGCCAAGATTTTCGGCATAGACCATGAAGGACAAGTTACTGCCATGATTCATTGCGGCTCTCGCGGTTTTGGTCACCAAATATGTTCAGACTACTTGCGTGTTATGGAGAGAGCGGTTCAAAAATACAAGATCGCTTTGCCTGACCGCGAGCTTGCGTGTGCGCCGGGTAACAGTCAGGAAGCTGAGGATTATTATCAGGCCATGAGCTGCGCGGTCAACTACGCATTTGCGAATAGACAGGTGATTATGCACTGGATTAGGCAGAGTTTTCAGCAGGTTTTCAAAGAAGAACCTGATAGGTTTGGATTGAAACTTGTCTATGACGTTGCTCATAACATTGCAAAAATAGAACACCATGACGTTGACGGCGGCAAGAAGAAGGTTTGGGTTCACAGGAAAGGCGCGACACGGGCTTTTCCACCAGGTCATCCTGAAATTCCAGCAGATTATAGCTCTGTAGGGCAGCCTGTGCTTATTCCTGGCAGCATGGGGACGAGTTCGTGGCTTCTGGTCGGTACTGAGAAGGCTATGCAGACGAGTTTCGGTTCGACGGCTCATGGCGCTGGACGAATGCTCAGTAGAAGCGCGGCTAAAAGAAATTTCTGGGGTGGAGACATAAAGAAGGCGTTGGAGCAGCGTGGTATTTATGTGAGAGCGGCAAGCGCGGTGGTTCTGGCTGAAGAAGCTGATCTTGCATACAAGAATGTGGATGTTGTTGTGGACGTAAGCGACAAAGTTGGGATTGCTACGAAGGTGGCTAGATTCACGCCGATGGCGGTGGTGAAAGGCTAGTTTTTCTGTTTTTGGCCGTTGTAGGTTCGTTGAGTTTCTTTTCTTACTAGTTTCTGTTCCTCTGTTGAGTGTGCTTTGTGGAGTTCTTTCATATACCATGTTCTTTCTCTTGCATAATGTATGCTCAACGCCGCGCCGAGAGACAGGAGGGCGATACCCACAATTGTTAGAGATAAACCTAGAAGGCTGTATGGATGCGGTGTTAGGTGGTATGGGATTATCAGGAACCATTCTGGGTTTTCTGCTGTTAGTGTGGTTTCGAGCAGTCCGCCTACGAAGAAGATTGAGCCTGTTGAGATTATGAAGTAGCCCACGTTTTCATTGTGTCTGGATTCTTCTGCTTTTTCATGCAGGTATTCGCTGAAAAGCAAATTGGTTTCACAGTTCGTGCTTGAGGTCACATGGGTATAAGTTTTGTTACGGGTTTCGAATAGTCAGGGTCGAAAGTTGCCGTCAAAACGCAATGTGGGTCTCCGCTTCTCACAAATTCATGGAGGTACTGTCTTGCTTTAGCGAGTGTGGACAGGTTCAGTTTGAAAAAACGGCACGCATTTATGTTGAGCTGACTATTTAATATTTAGAAAGGTATCTGGCGATTGACATGAGCGGGATTCCCCAGTTCAGCGTTCAGTTCATGGTTCTCTTTGTAATGGGTTGTTTATCACTGATATTTTCGGTGTTTTTACACTTCAAATATCGTGAGTTAAGGAAACTTTCAGAGAATCCACGTGTCAGCGTTTTTGACAAGACTTTCAATGTTGTCAACCTTTTTCCAGAGCACAGGCAGATACTTCAAAGCAATCTCATTATCGTGTTTATTCTCAGTGTTCTAGCGTATTTTATCATTGGCGTCGTAACCGTTCAGGTGTTTGATCTGTTGGTGAGACTCGCCCTATTCCTTCCTTGTCTAGGCCTCATGATGGTTGAATCAGCTTACGACATCTATGAGAACACAAATGTTTTCATAAAGGCGTTCAGAAACAGAATCGATCTGGCAAAGGGCGATTACACTGCTCTAGTTTTTCTGGAAAAAACACTGCCGAAGCTGAGCGTTTATTACGTTTTGCTGGCAATCATTTTCTTTGCCTCTTTCGCAGCAGCACCGTATGTTGCTGATTCAGCATTGAGGATTTTTGTCCAAACTGTGAGCCTAATGTGGGCTGGGCCAATCACTGTGGCTGGTCCTATATTGGGCTTGTATATAGGGTGCTTCGCCGTTGCAGCCACTGCTATGTTGATCCTCACGTTGGGCGGAAAAATCAAAAGCATAATCTTCGGTTTTTCCAGATCAGTTCCGTTCACTGTTTGGGAGGAACAGTTCGAGCGTGGGGTGAGAACTCTGGGTCGGGGAGAATGCCCGCCGTTTGAACTGGATCATCGTCCTATCCTTGAGGATTATGAGGTTGAAGAAGGAAAGAGAAGAGTGCTGAGTGAGAAGTCATGATGCTTCCTTCTTGAATTGGAGATACGTGCGAAAAACTTATCTTTTTTCTGGCTGATCATCTTTAAATATGCTTGCACATCTGCAGTTCCTGCACCATCTTAAATTGAGGCGATTTTAGTGCCGTTTAAAGACGAGTGCGGGATATGCAAAAGGGTTCTTTCAATGCGTCTGCTTAGGCGTTGCTACAGGTGCGGACGATTGCATTGTAGGGATTGCATGGTGGCGGACGTCTCGACTGGTGATCCGACGAGGCTGCTGTGTCTTAACTGTGCAAGGCGGACGGTGTCGCCGCGGTCTTTTTCCAAGTATGGCGGACTTACTAATTACTTGAAGTTTAGAGGCTCGTTTACTAGCAGTGTGCGGCTTAGCTTTGCTAGGCTGGATGGAGTTATCGGCGATAATTTGCCGATGGAAGCGTACAAGAGTGAGCATTGGTGGAGTAACCTGCCAAGCACAGTGCACGGTAAAGCGTGGCTGGACGCTGGTTGGAACGTGGAGGAGGTGAACTTGAAGGAGGGGTATGTGGTTTTCAGAAAAGTGAGAGATGTGCCCACAAAAGGTTTCAGAAGAAAATCATTGAAGATTGAGAAGCCTTTTACTCCTGTCAGGGTTCGTCTTCCTAAGAAGCGTGAGCCATCGAAGACGAAGGCAGCGAAGCTTTACGCGAGAATTAAGAATTTGGAGCGACGGAAGACCTCTATTCCGACGTATCGTGGCAGTTTCAAGCCGCGCCCAAAGTATGAGAAGCGGCTGTTCAAGACTGATGAGAAACCCCAGTAGACTGTTGGAAAGAAATTTTATCTAGCTCACTGTAGCTATTGTAGTGCACTGAGCATGGGCGGTCGTCGTCTAGACTGGTTTAGGACACAAGCCTTCCAAGCTTGCGATCCCGGGTTCAAATCCCGGCGACCGCACCAAGAAATAGGACATGCTTTCTGATTTCACTGTTCTCTGATAGGAATAATACGCCTATATATAAGGGGGGTCTAGAGCAATCCGCACAGCGTATTGA
>JADDYB010000771.1_pt1 | contig 10210 bp, 3 predicted proteins | sample 8641941 | NCBI WGS metagenome assembly JADDYB01 (sample SAMN16275377, study PRJNA637457) | freshwater sediment metagenome | isolation source: Lake Kineret sediment | place: Israel: Lake Kineret | collected 2013 | reverse complement strand
GTGCTTGCCTGAGCTGCTCGCCACGTGTGAAGCACTGCTCGGCTTTTTCGTCATCGCCCATCAGCTGATAGACCAGCCCGAGGTTATGGTAGGTGGAGATCCCTTCATCGATGAGGTAGGTCTTCAGGTTCAAGGCGGCATTGAAGAACCCCAGGGCCATCTCGTACTGCTCGAGGCTCGCATACGCCACGCCGCAATCGTTACACGCCTTCGCCATCGTCGGGAGTGTCGGCTCTGCGCGCACGATTTCTTTGAAAAGCTCAATGGCTGCCTCAAAGCGCTCCTGCGCGAGGCATTCCTCAGCCTCGATCAGCAACTCCTCCGGTATCCGCTCACACGCCGCCTCGGGCGCGCCCTCTTCGCTCATACTGCTACTATGCCACGCAGCCTATTATCTCTTTCTTCGAGACCGCGACGCGTAAAGCCAACGTTCACGCACTTTGCAGACGCGATCTCTGCTCCTTCCGCGGAGCTCAACCCAGCTTACCCGCGTCATCACGCACGAGCATCCGGAATCGCTTATGGATTCGCAGTATCTCCTCCCGCATTGACTCGTCGGCTCGCTCAAGCAGGTGGAAATACGGAGTCTCCCGCTGGACGGTCAAGAAATCGCGCAGATCGGGCGTAATGAACTCGTCCGGGATGCGGCCTGGCTCGGCTTCGAACGCGTCTCGATGCTCTTCCCAGCCCGTTACCAGTGCTCGTGCAGCCTCTTTGCCGCCACGCGCAAAGGCACGGCAGATGAGGTAGAGAAACCGGATATCCGCGGAGGCAAGCCCGACGTTGGCGTATGGCACGGCGTACTCGTTCCCGTTGAAGACGACCGCAATGCCGCTGTGCGTTGCTACCTCACGGAGCATTTTGAAATCGGTAATGCTATCGCCGACGGCGATGATATCGCGGATCGCCATCCCTCGTTCCCGGGCGATCCGGCGTACTGCCTCTGCCTTGCGTTCGCCACCGATAACCCGTGTGGTGAAGATATCATAGCCCAGAGCGGGGAGTTGCTGGAAGAAGAGCGTATCGAGCAGCTCCTTCAGTCGAGCTGTTTCATCGTGCTCATGCGCGTCGGAGAGCTCGAGGAGCTCCGCTTCCGCAGCGCGGATGAGGCTGAAGAATGCATCGGGCAGTTTCCGCTGCCGCTCCGTCAGGGCCAGCCGGGTACAGATGATATGATCCAGCGGCACAGCCAGCTGCTGCCCGATGTTGAATGCATGTTGCTCGTAGCTCGTCGAGATAATGAAGATCTCCCACCCTGCTGCGCGCAGCTGCTCGAAGAGATACGCAGCACCGTTCATGATCTTCGCACGTGCCGAGACCGCCCGTATATCCGCGTCAGTAATGCCGTGGAGCAGGAAGAAGGGGACGATCAGAGCGAGCGTGTCCCCGGGCTCGTAGTCCGGCCGTCCCTCCAGAGCGAGAAGGTCGTCGTACCGACTGATCGCCTCGAAGATACGCGCGCCCGTCGGGCCAATGAGCTTCATCACCTCGTAGGCGTTATCCTGCGGCGAGAGCGGCCCTTCAAGGTCGAAACAGATCGTGGGGGTCATGAGTGCGTGGCAGAAGAGCAGGAAAAGCATAGCACCGGAGGTATATAAAGCTGTCTAGAACCCGGTTAACCACTCAGGGAATTGATAGGTTTTATATAGGATGAGGTACTTCAGCTTCCACTGGAAAAGAGAGGTGGCGAAAATGGACCAAACGAGGATTTTACTGGGCGCACTTGCTGTTGCGTTGGTATTGCTGGGTTTTGTGGCATCGAGTAGTGCACTGGTCATTGTAGAACCACTGCACGTTGGGCCGGGACAAAATTATACAACGATCCAGGCAGCGATCGATGCGGCAAACGAGGGTGATACGATCATCGTGCACGAGGGCACTTATCGTGAAAATCTGCTCGTTAATAAGAGCCTTACGATTCAAAACGGCTCACTGCCCATCATCGACGGCATGGGCGGCATCGCGATCACCATCACGGCGGAGAACGTGATCATCGACGGCTTCAACATCACGAACTGTAGCATCGGCATCAACTGCACCGCGCTCGGCTTCACCATAGTGAACAACATCATCAACGCCAGCAGTGACGGCATCAACCTGTATCTGCACGACATCGGTTGTAACCTGAGCGGCACCGATTCTTTCATCCTGGGGGATTCCGCCATCCTGAATAACAATATCACCGCAGGTGAGGACGGCGTTGATATTGATGCCCAGTACTGGGGCTATAACCTCGCTGGCAACGCCGTGTTTGACATCGGCGCATTCCGCGTCAACTGGAATGAGATTATAGCTGGCGACTACGGCATCTACACCTCCTTCTCCGATATCTGTTCCTACTTGTATGATTCCGCGAACGGCAGCATCGGCAACTTCGAGTTCAACAACAACACTATCCAATCCGGGGACCATAGCATCTTCTCCGTGGCCTTTCAAAACCTCGGCTACTCGCTGAACGGCAACAACACCGTAAGCGCCGGCAACCTCCAGTTCAACGATAACGGCATCAATGCAAGCGGAGGTGGCATCTGGTTACAAAACTACAAAAGCTGGGGCTCAGAGCTGTACAACGCCTCATCCTTCGTGAGGGGTAACTTCGAGATCCAGCGCAATACCATCAACGCCTCGAGCAACGGTTTCGACTTTGCAGATGTCCTGACCCAGAGTGCCTACGTTATGTCCGGCAACTCGAGAGCAGTCTTCGGCGACATCCGGGTCAACGATAACGTCATCAATACAACAAGCGGGGGCATGTATATCTCCGATTTTGCCTCCGGTCTGGCCTATACTATGTCCGATTTCGCTGAGGTGCATTTCGGCGGCATCGAGATCAATAGCAACACCATCACGGCGAGCGGCGGCGACGGGATGTACTATGGCGGCTTTGACCAATATGTCCTATGCTATTCTGCCTACGATATGCACAACTACTCGAATGCCACCTTCGGGCACTTCCAGATCAACGACAACCACATTAATGCAAGCGTATATGGCATGTATTTCTACGATGAATTCGCCTATGAGCTGGCCTATACTATGGACGGTTTCGCCCAGGCGCACTTCGGCGGCATCGAGATCAATAACAACACCATCACGGCGAGCGGCGACGACGGGATGTACTTTAACGACTATGTCATGTACGAGGTGGCCTACGATATGTACGGCACCTCGAATGCCACCTTCTCGCACTTCCAGATCAATCACAACAACATCACTGCAAGCGGAATCGGCATGCATTTCAGCGACTACGGCTGGTTTGCCTACGATCTGGCCGCGTACCTGCATGATTCCGCTAACGCCAGCATCGGCGACATCGAGGTCAATAACAACACCATCACGGCGAGCGGCGGCGACGGGATGTACTTCTACGATGTTCTGTGCGATGTGGGCTACGATATGTCCGGCACCTCGACTGCCACCTTCGGGCACGTCCAGATCAACGACAATTACATTGATGCAAGCGGATACGGCATGTATTTCAGCACCGACTTCGCCTACTATCTGGCCGCGGACATGGAGGATTTCGCCCAGGCGCAGTTCGGCGAGATCGAGGTGAATAACAACACCATCACATCCGGCAACGGCGACGGGATGTACTTCTACAATATCCTGACCTATGCGGGCTACGATATGTACGGCACCTCGACTGCCATTTTCGAGCACGTCCAGATCAACGACAACCACATTAAATCAAGCGGAATCGGCATGAATTTCTACCAATACTTCGCCTGCTATTTGGGCGCGTCCATGTACAATTCCACCCGGGCGCAGTTTGGCGACATCGAGGTCAATACCAACACCATCAACGCCACCGGCGACGGGATGTACTTTGGCACTGTCCTGTACGAGCTGGGCTACGAGATGAACTATTATGGTCCCGGCACCTCGAATGCCATCTTCGGGCACTTCCAGATCAACGACAACGACATCGATGCAGGCGGAATCGGCATGGATTTCAACAACTTCGCCACCGAGCTGGCCTATCATATGGATGATTTCGCCCAGGTGCAGTTCGACGATATCGAGGTCAATAACAACACCATCATAGCGGGCGGCGACGGGATGTACTTTGGCACTGTCCTGTACGAGCTGGGCTACACGATGTCCGGCAACTCGACTGCCACCTTCGGGCACTTCCAGATCAACAACAACGACATTACAGCGAGCGGCGGCGACGGGATGTACTACTCCACCTTCGCCTATGACCTGGCGGAGTACATGGACGGTTTTGCCCAGGCGCACTTCGGCGAGATCGAGGTCAATACCAACACCATCAACGCTACCAGCGACGGGATGTACTTCTACGATGTCCTGAGCTTCTTGGGCAACGAGATGTACGGCAACTCGACTGCCACCTTCGGGCACTTCCAGATCAACGGCAACCGTATCACTGCAGCAGGTGGAATCGGCATGAATTTCGAAGACTATTTCGCCTTAGATCTGGCCTATACTATGGACGATTTTGCTGAGGCGCAGTTCGGCGAGATCGAGGTTAATAACAACACCATCACGGCGACCGGCGGCGACGGGATGTACTTCAACTACGCCGCCCTGTACACGGGTGCCCAGTATATGTCCGGCAATTCGACAGCCAACTATTCGCACTTCCAGATCAACGGCAACGATATCACTGCAAGCGGAATCGGCATGTATTTCAGCTACTTCGCCTCTTATCTGGCCGCGTACATGGAGGATTTCGCCCAGGCGCACTTTGACAACATCGAGGTCAATACCAACACCATCAACGCCACCGGCGACGGGATGTACTTCAATTATGCCCTGTACGAGGTGGCCTACGAGATGTCCGGCAACTCGACTGCCACCTTCGGGCACGTCCAGATCAACGGCAACGACATCACTGCAGGCGGAATCGGCATGGATTTCGGTTCCGACGTCTACGGCTACTTCGCCTACTATCTGGCCGCTTATATGGATGATTCCGCCCAGGCGCACTTCGGCGGCATCGAGGTCAATAACAACACCATCAACGCCACCGGCGACGGGATGGCCTTCTACGATGTCCTGTACGAGGTGGCCTACGAGATGTACGGCACCTCGAATGCCACCTTCGGGCATTTCCAGATCAACGGTAACGAGATCACTGCAAGCGGGATCGGCATGGATTTCGGTTCCGACAACCGCCAGGGCGACTTCGCCGTTTCGTTGGCCAGTTACCTGGAGGATTCCGCCCATGTGGACTTCGGCGAGATCGAGGTCAATAATAACACCATCAACGCCACCGGCGACGGGATGTCCTTCTTTTATGTCCTGTACGAGCTGGGCTACTCTATGAACGAATATAGTTACGGCAACGCGAATGCCACCTTCGGGCACTTCCAGATCAACAACAACGACATCACTGCAGGCGGAACCGGCATGAATTTCAGCGACGATTTCGCCTATGAGCTGGCCTTTGAGATGTACAGTTCCTCTCAGGTGCAGTTCGGCGAGATCGAGGTCAATACCAACACCATCAACGCCACCGGCGACGGGATGTACTTCGACGATGTCCTGGGCTACGTGGGCAGCGCAATGCACGGCAACTCGAATGCCACCTTCGGGCACTTCCAGATCAACGGCAACGAGATCACTACAAGAGGCGGATTTGGCATGTTTTTCGACTACTTTGCCTCCTGGCTGGCCGCCTATCAGATGGGGGATTCCGCTCGGGTACAGTTCGGCGGCATCGAGGTCAATAACAACACCATCAACGCCACCGGCGATGGGATGTACTATAGCTACCCTGTCCTGTACGATGTGGGCTACGAGATGTATGGCAACCCTACCGGCAACTTCTCGCACTTCCAGATCAACGGCAACGACATCACTGCAGGCGGAGACGGCATCTACCTGCAAAACATGTACGGGGGCGGCGATTATGACGCTTTGAATGACAATTCCTCGGTGGCCATTGGCGATGTTCAGGTGAACGGCAATGGTATAACCTGTACCGGAAGTGGCATTTACGTCAACAATTCCGATTGGTACGCGGTGAGAGCGCCCCTCGAAGACAACTCCTCAATTACATTGGGAAATGTTACCTTTAATTGCAACACCATCACGAGCAGTGATTACGGCATCTATTTCTACCTCAACAATTTCTGGATAACTCTAGCCGATGCTGCGACATTCGCACACGGCGAGTTACTGGTGGATGGAAACACGATTTCGAATGCCGAGTATGGTATCTATGTGAACGAGACCGATAACTTCACGATCTCGAACAACTATGTCCATGATAATGATCACGGGATACATCTGAATGCATCAAGCAATACCACGGTTATCTATAACATGATCGTGAATAATACCGTTCCTGATACCGGTGCACACGTCGATGCCAATTCTTACAACAACGAGCTGCACCTGAACTGCTTCATCAATAATGACCCGCAAGCGATAGACGACGAGACATCCAAGTCGAACAACTGGACGGGGAACTTCTGGGATGATTGGGACGGAACAGTACCGTTCCCGATTGGAGGGGCTGCAAATAATTCAGATAACGATCCCCTGGACCAATGCCCGGTCTCGACTCCACTGACCGTGACGAAGACGACCGATTCGTCCGGGCCGTACTATCCGGGCGATAATATCACGTACAACATCACGGTCTGCAACATCGGGAACATGAACCTCACAGACGTTACCGTGAATGACACGGTGCTCGGCGAGCTCAATCTCGGGACGCTGGCGCCGAACGAGTGCAACTTGACACATCATTACCATCCCGTAACGGAAGATGATGCGTGCCGTGGGTGGATCAACAATACGGTGAACGCCTCTGCCCGGTACACTCCCTACGAGTGTGACAATACTATAGACCATAGCGAGACTACGATCTATAGCGAGACGTATAAGAACGTGAGCGTTGAGTACGTTTCGGCGCTGAACGTGACGAAGGTGGCTGAAGGAGCAGGCACGTACTATCCCGGCGAGACGATCACGTACAATATCACGGTCTGCAACCTCGGGGACCTGACGCTGGAGAACGTAACGGTGAACGATCCGCAGCTGGGGCTCGTCAATTACCCGCTCGAGACACTCGGACCCGGTAACTGTACCACGCTGGAATGGCGCTACCGGGTGAACGAGACAGATGCGTGCACGGGCTGGATCAACAATACGGTGAACGTCTCGGCGGAAGATACCTGCGGCATAACGCGGTATAATGAGACCTCAGCGAATGTGAGCGTCGAGCATGTCTCCGCGCTGAACGTGACAAAGGTGGCGGTAGGCGGCGAAGGCCCGTACTATCCAGGCGAGACAATCACGTACAACATCACCGTCTGCAACACGGGTAACGTGACGGTGATGAACGTGACAGTGAACGATCCGCTGCTGGGACTGACCGATTATAATCTCGGGCCGCTGGAGCCGGGTATCTGTACCTCGGTGGAACGGTCCTACAGGGTGAACGAGACGGATGCGTGCGCAGGCTGGATCAACAACACGGTGAACGTGGCTGCAGAGGAGATCTGCACCGCGGGTGTTGCAACGGTCTTTGGCGCAGCATCTGAGAACGTGACGGTGCTCTCTAACGCGAGAATCTCCGTGACGAAGGTGGCAGTAGGCGGCGAAGGCCCGTACTATTCAGGCGAGATTATCACGTACAATATCACCGTCTGCAACACGGGTAACGTGACGGTGACGAACGTGACGGTGAACGATCCGCCGCTGGGCGTCCATGATCTGGGGACGCTGGCGCCGAACGAGTGCAACTGGACAGAGATCAGCTATACGGTGAACGAAACGGATGCGTGCCGCGGCTGGATCAACAATACGGTGAACGTCTCGGCGATTGCTGCCTGCCGTGAGACGATCTCTGTGGAGGCTTCGGAGAACGTGAGCACGACGTACAATGCCACACTCAACATCACCAAGGAAGCAGATACTGTCGGACCGGTCGCACGTGGCCAAACCATCAATTATACGTTTACCGTCTGCAACACGGGGAACTCGACAATCACGAACGGAATCATCAATGATTCACTCCTCTGGATCTTACCACCCCTCCCTGATCTGAACAAAGGAGAATGCAGGATACTCAATCAGACGTACAATGTCACGCTGGACGATTGCACCACCGGGTGGATCAACAATACCGCACAGGTCACCGGGAAGGATGACTGCGGCAAGAACGTTACTGCAGCATCTGCCTCCTGGAACGTCACGGTCCAATGTGGTACCTGTATCGCGGGCTATAAGTTAAACGAGAGCAGCGACTTGGGCCTCGCCAATTGGACGATCACCCTGAAGAACAGCTCCGGTGAGATCGTGGATGAAACCACAACGGACGACACGGGCTACTGGCAGGTCTGTAACTTAACGCCCGGCACCTACACTATCTGCGAAGTGCTCAAGCCAGGTTGGGTTGCGGCTAATCCCACATCTGGCTGTCAAAATGCCACCTATGTCGCCGCGAATATCACGGATATTAACTTCACCAACCGCGAATGCAACGGCTCGATCAGCGACTATGTCTGGCTTGATACGAACCAAAACGGTATCCAGGATTCCGATGAGTCCGGTATCGCGGGAGTGCGGGTGAATCTGTATCTCCATGAGAGCCCTGAGACACTCTACGGCTGGACAGATACCAACGGAACCGGCTTTTACATCTTCGAGAAACTCTGCGCAGGCAACTACTCACTCCAATTCATCCCGCCAGCGGGCTATGCGTTCACCCAGCCGAATCAGGGGGATGACGAGCAGGATAGTGATGTCGATCCAGGGACGTGGAGCACGGGTGCGTTCACTCTCGGCGACGGTGAGAATACTACAACGATAGATGCAGGCTTGTATCTGCATCTGAATCCGATCGAACAAGTGCCCGCATTCACACCAACTGGCCTCATCGCACTCATCGGCCTGCTATCAGCAATCGCGGCAATGAGCCTTCGACGTGGCACGAGGAAGGAGAAGTAAACCCTTTTTTATTCTTCCTCTTTACCTTTTGCAGGATGTGGTAGCCCGGTACAGCGCCAGTTACTATCTGCGGTTCGGGTGCCTCATACACGGTGTTTGAAGGTTATCAAGGGGACTTAACGTGCGATCTTCTGCCTGCTGCCGGGCTGTACCGAGCACCCGCGGAGTTTAGAGGCTGTATAGCTCCGAGCTCCCGATCAGCTGGAGCCCGTGCTGGTCGAGGAGCTTCCGGGTTGCCGCAGGATCCGTGACCACGAGCACGATGATGGCCTTCTTCTGCTGCTCGCTCGCCACCACGAACCCGTAACAATCCTCGATGTCCACATTCTCCTGCCGCAGGATGCGCAGCACCTCGTGCAGACTCCCGGGCTTGTGCTCGAGACCGATCGCGAGCACGTCCTTCTGCGAGGCCGTGACCCCGGCCTGCTTCAGTGCCTGAAAGCCCTTCTCCGGATCGTCGAGAATGAACTGGAAGACGCCGTAATCCTCATTGGAGGAGAGCTTCATCGCCAGGATGTTCACCTTCGCCCCGGCCAGAATACCGGTGATCTGCTCGAGTTTACCCGGCCGGTTTTCCGAAAAGACATTGAGCTGTTTCACCATCTCACGCACTACACCTCGCGCCTCAGATCAACGACCCGCACGGCTTTGCCCTCCGACCGCGGGAGACTCCCGGGCTCGTGGAACTCGACCTTCGGCCTGACCACAATCTCGTCCTGGATGCTCTTGGTGAGATCAGCCTCGAGCCGCTTCAGCTGCCGCAGATCGCCGTCAAACATCTTCGGGTAGAGCTCCACCTTGACCGTGAGGGTATCAAGGCTCCCCTCGCGCCCCACGTGGATCTGATAGTTGGTCGCGACCTCGGGGAAGCTCATGAGCACATCCTCGATCTGGCTGGGGTAGAGGTTCACCCCGCGCACAATGAGCATATCGTCGGTACGGCCCTTGATGCGCGAGATCCGTACGTGCGTTCGGCCACAGGCACAGGGCTCGCCGTCATCCACGATGCGGGCAAGATCGCCGGTACGATACCGGATGAGCGGCATCCCTTCGCGGCCGAGCGTGGTCGCGACGAGCTCACCCTCTTCGCCGGGGCTGAGCTGCTCGCCGGTCTGCGGATCAACCACCTCGAGCAGGTACTGATCCTCCCAGAAGTGCATCCCGCTCTTCTCCGCGCACTCGAAGGCGACACCCGGGCCGTTCAGCTCTGACATGCCATAGGAGTTGTACGCGTTGATATCGTAGATATCCTCGATCTTCTGCCTCGTCTGTTCCGAGTGAG
>JADDYB010000769.1_pt1 | contig 10216 bp, 11 predicted proteins | sample 8641941 | NCBI WGS metagenome assembly JADDYB01 (sample SAMN16275377, study PRJNA637457) | freshwater sediment metagenome | isolation source: Lake Kineret sediment | place: Israel: Lake Kineret | collected 2013 | reverse complement strand
TCTGCTCCAGAACTAATTAGCTCCTTCTGGAGAGAAGCTTCAGTCGCCAAACCCACCGCAATGGCTTTCAGCTCCTGAGCGGGAATCATGTCCATGCGTGCATCTCCAACAACAACTGTTTCATTCGGATTCACGTTTAGAGCGTTCAACGTGGTCTCAAGATGTTCACTGCTTGGCTTAACGTTCTTCACTTTGTTTCTTGTGGTTACGACGTCAAAATAGTCAGCTATTTTGAACCGATTCAAGATGTAGTTTACTGTTTTTTCGCTGTTGTTTGTGCATAAACCACTCTTCAAGTTCATTTTCTTCAGGGTTTTTAACGTTTCTAAAACGCCTGGCAATAAAGTTGTGGTTTTTGCCGCTTCATACTCGAATTTTTCTGCTATTCCCAGAGCCTTCGCACGTGTTTTCTGTATGGCTTCCTGTGTTTTCTCGTTGTTCTTCATGAAGATTTCGGTTTTCTTCAACATTTCAAATATGCTTTCGTTTATTGATAGAACCGATGCTGGTACGCCTGCGCTTATGAGAAAGCTTCTGACTTCAGCTCTCACTGCTCTGAAATCAATGTTGAAGACTACAATGGTTCCGTCTAAATCGAAGATAACTGCTCTGATAGTCATCAGTGACCACTTTAACCGCTGCGGATTTTGAAGGCTCTAATCATCTTACTTAAAGAAATATACTTTGCGGTGAATCATCAGTAGAGTGAATTCGATCAAACGACTACGCAAAAGCCTGCATCGCACAGAAGTGTAGGACGAATTACATAGGAGAGTTCTCTGGGATTGAACACTTGTCTAGTTCCAGACAGGCTGACAAAGCAAACTGAATATTCCTCTTTCAACATAATGTGCTATTGATGTGTATGAGTTTGGAAGAATACACAAAAGAGAAACTGTGGACTGTACTGGTTGAAACAGTCCACACTTCAATAATGTACCCACACCACAAGATCTACGTGCGAGACACGATTCTGACCGAAAAGCCCGACATGACGCCTGCGGAGCTGTCGACTAGGCTGAACATATCTCTGGGCGAGGCTCTTGTGCTGCTTTACGAATTAGCTGAAGAAAGAAAAGTGAAGGCTTGAATGCGCCATCTCATTTGAATCCTTGACTTCCTTCTCTCAAGTCTTAGACTATTTGGACACTTGAGGCCTTAAAGATCAGGTGCAGTTCAGTGTTCAGGTTGAGTTCCATTTCATTGAAGGACCGTTTAGTTATTTGAACAGCAAAAGACTTTCCAACATCAATTTTGAGTTTGACAACTGAATCTGAGTCTAAGATTTCAACAATCTTGCCTTTGAAGGTGTTCCTTGCGCTGGAGTCAAAGCGACTTTTGGACAATATTATGTCTTTTGGGCTGACAAAAACGGAGACGGCGCCCCTTCGCAGAGTCGTTGTTTCCAGTTGGATCCCATTCCCAATGTCAATCGTTGAGGTGCCGTTGGTCGTGATTTTTGCGGTTCCCGTGAAGATGTTGTCTAAGGCTGCGAAGCTTGCTAAGGTTTTTGAAAGGGTTCCGAAAATCTCTGTTGGGGTTCCGACTTCGCTCAGTTTTCCGCTGGCTATCAGTGCGATGCGGTGTGGCAGGTTTCTGGCCTGAAACATGTTGTGTGTGGCAATGACTATTGTGGTTTTGTTTTCACGGTTTTCTGTGGCGATTATTTCTTCGATGATTGAAGCGTTCTTTGGGTCTAGATTGGCTGTTGGTTCGTCAAGCAGGAGAAGTTTAGTGTTCAAGACTAGGGCTCTTGCTAAGGCGACTCTCTGCTGTTCTCCTCCAGAAAGTTGTTTGCATTGTCTCTTTTCGAAGCCTTCCAGTTTTGCAAGCTTCAATATTCTGCCGATTCTTTCATCTATCTTATCCTTAGGTGTCTTTCTTATTTTCAAGCCGTAGACAATGTTGCTGTAGACGTTTGTGCTGAAAAGAGTGGAGCGCTGGAAAACCATCGTAGTTTCCATCCGCAACTGTTCAACATTCTGATTGTTGGCTCTGACACCGCGAAAGTAGACTTCGCCTCTTGTTGCGTTTTCTATGAAGGCCAGTATCCTCAGAAGCGTGGATTTGCCTGAGCCATTAGGTCCAAGCAGAGCCAGAATTTCGCCTTCTTTGATTTCAAGATTCACGTTTTCCAGTGCAGTTATCTCACTGAAGGTTTTTGTGACGTTTTTCAGTTCTGCAGTGTTGCTCATCTTTTTCTCCTCCTTTGGAGAACATTTATGGCGAGGGTTATTCCGAAAACTATGCTGAGCAACAATATGCCGAGTGCTATGCTTAGTTCAAGGTTGCCTTTCTGCGTCTCCGTCGAAATCGCAGTTGTCAAAACTTCGGTCCAACCAGCAATATTTCCACCAACCATTTGAGCTACGCCTAGTTCTGCTATTGCTCGGTTGAAACTTGTTATTCCAGCAAGAAATATGCCGCCGACTGCTTCTCTCAAAATGACGCTGTAGGCTTGGGATTCTGAAGCTCCCAATGTCTTGGCTTGATTCATTATTTCCGGGTCAACAGCTTCTATTGCGGTTGTTGCTAAGCTTACGATTATCGGCGTTACTAGTATGGCTTCGCCGATGATTATGCCAGTGGGAGTGTAAAGTAACCCTAGGAACCCTAAGGGTCTGGATTTTGACAGTGACAGGAACAAGATTAAACCCAGACCCACTGTCGGTATGCCTAGCAGAGTGTTAAATATTCCCTTCACGAGAAATTTGCCGCGGAAATTCTTGAGTCCCAGTAACGTCGCAATGGGAAGTCCCCACAGGACAGCGATTAGTGTAGCGGCTCCAGAAACATACAATGAACGTAAGGTTATCTCCAAAACTCTTGCGTCACCAGAAAAAAGAAGTTGGAATACTCTGGCTAAACCGTCTAGTATTTCGTTCAAGACAATTTCCCTTTTGTAAGTTCTTCTTATCAGCTATAAAGTTCTGGATAGCCTGCGTCTCTATATTCTGTTTGGCACTCTGAACCGCCGAAAGGCTTCATGGCATACTCTCTTATCCACTGAGTGATTTGTTCACTTGAATTCTGTGCTACAAGCTGAACTGCTGCATGAAAGAGGCGTCCACTTGCACCGTAGTCTGCTGTGCCAAAGTTTTCTATCAGTTGTTGTCCTTCTTCCGAAATCAGGAATTTTATGAAGGTCATTGCGTCCACGACGTTCACATGACTGTGGCGTGTGTGGTTTACGGCTATTGCGCTGTAAACGTTGAGCAGTTCATAACGCTCACCTATGAATGAATTCAGAGTTATGAGGTGTTCTTTCTCGTAGTATTTCAAGTATGTGCCTATGTCTGAAAGCGTGTAGGCCGAAAACTCATTTGCTTTGAGAAGTGTCTCACCCATGCCTGAGCCTGCGCTTGCATACCAAGATTCGGCTGACACCAACGTGTAATTGAAGCCAGCATTCTTCCATAGAGTTTGCTCTTTTGAATGTGTTCCAGAATTGTCGCCTCTAGAAACCCACACTTTTGCGAGTGGGTTGATGGCTGTCTGGTTTATCCCATACGACGCTGTTTTTTTCAGCGCTTCAGTTGCGTTCAGTCCGCTTATTCCTGCAGGGTCTGCCTGTGGACCTACTACTGTAAAGAAGTTGTAAGCAACTATTTTTCTTGATGCGCCGAATCCCTGCTGTAGAAAAGTCAGCTCCTGTGAAGGCGAATGTACTAGTATGGCGTCCACGTCCCCGTTTCTTGCCTGTTCTATGGCTATGCCTGTGCCTGCCGCAGTGAACTGAAGGTCTATTTGGTATTTTGCTTCAAATGCTTTTTCCACTTCCTTCAGTAGATCAGTTTCGTAGAGACTTGTCGTCGTAGAGATTAGGAGTCTTCTTTTGTAGAAGTATTGTAAGTAGACAAATGTTCCAGCTATTATCAGTGTTGTTGCTACGGCTGCGGCTATGATCATTTTCTGCCAGTTTTTCATAATTCTTCACCGTTATGTTTGCCTATGCATATCGACTAACCTTATAAAGCTAACGCAACAGATAACAAAAACAGAATGCTCACCAACAAAAAACGCAAACCCTCATTCAAAATATGGCTAGAACACAACGGCAGACCCATTCTAGGAAAAGGCGGCGCTGAAATCTTGGAACAAATAGAGAAGGAAAAATCTATTTCCAAAGCAGCGAAGAAACTTGACATGTCCTATCGATATGCATGGAACCGCCTGCGGGAAATTGAGCAAGCAGTAGGGGAACCTATCATGGAGACTTTCAGAGGCGGCGAGTCAGGAGGAGGTGGCGCAAAGCTAACCAAGCTGGGCAAAAGCTTGATAGACGAGTACAGGCGTCTGGAACGTTACTTGGATGAGGCTCTATCGGACATCGAGTATTCGGAGGCGTTAAGGTTGAAGATTAGCGCAAGAAACCGTTTAAGGGGAAAAGTTGTGGCAGTGGAAAAAGAGACAATAACTGCAAAAGTCAAAATAAAGATAACCTCTCCAGCCACCGTAACAGCGTTAGTCTCAAGAGAAGCTGTTGAAGATCTAGACATTAAGGTCGGCGACAAAGTACAGGCAGTTGTAAAGGCAACCGAGGTCATGATCGCTAAATAGAACCCCAAAGAATCCAGTGCTTTCGACATCTCGTATGAAAATCAACGCATTGGAAAACTGAAAAGAATTGCCTTACTTCTTCTAAATGTTATTCTACAACGTAACGGTATGCTATGTGTTCACCTGCCGTTGGGCTTTTTCTGATTATTCGGAGAACTTCGCCAGGCTTGGCACCTATTGCCTTCACTGATGGGTCAGCGGCCTTAATCTGCGGCAGTTGATATGGGTGAACCTTGAACTGTGTAAGGAGTTGTTCCCTTTCTTTCTCAGTCAGTATTTCGTGTTTCGGAACAAGTTTGTGCTCGAAGAGGTCGAAAGCTGGAAAAGTCTTGGGCAGCAATTCTATTTTTTTCTTCTTAGCGCCTTGTTTCACTGCATGTGTATATCTTCCACTCGTGACAATTATTGCTCTTTCCAACTCTTTGTCCTTCATGACTTTCTGCACGCGGTTGACAGCTGCAATGCCCACGGTGGCTTCTCCGAGGATGCACCACACGAGAAGTTTCTGCTTTTCCTTTGGAGCTTCAACAACATAGGAGAAGGCATCATCATGGTTCTCTTTTTTGAAAAGTTTGTATCCTCTGAGCTTAATCAAAACTTCAGCTTTGCGCTCTTCTAAGCTTGATAATTTCTTACTCAAATCTTAGCCCTCGTTAATGGAACAGTCGAAACCTTAACGAAGCATTAACCCTTAAACTTTGCGCTTATCGCCTTCACCTGTTGCTGATAACGCTCAGCTAAGTATGAGTGATTTCTTGAACGAAAAAGAAGACATAGCTGGGAAGAATCTGCCTTCACAGGTTCTCAAATTCGGAGTCTAACATTCTTAGCAAATCCCTTCATAGACTCAGCGAAGCCAGCTATTATTTCTGGAGAGTAAGGTCTAAGGTCATTGAATGATTTGTCCAACGTGTCACCTGAAATAAACTGTTGAAAAACGAAATTCTCCGCACCCTTAACCATTTCACCAATATTCGCTATGTCTTCAGCGTCCACAAGGTTTGGCACAACGGTTGTTCTAAACTCGTAGTCAACCTTCCGCGTTTTCAAAATCTCAACGGACTTCTGCAGTTCAGCAACATCTTTTGCCCCAAGCTTTCCGTATTTTCCAGGCGAAGTTTTCACGTCCAACGCAACATAATCCACGTGTGGCAAACACTCTTCCAGCACCCTCGAAAAGAATCCGTTCGTGTCAAGTTTGACCATGAATCCTTTCTCTTTGAGTTTCCTCAAAAACCTCGGCATCTCCTTGTGAATGGTTGGTTCTCCACCCGTCACGACAACTGCGTCGACGTATTTCCTGCGGCTTTCCAGAATTTTGAATGCTGCTTCCTCGTTTAGAAACGGCGGTTTGGGATCCACCACTATTCTCCAGTTGTGACAGAAGGGACAGCGCAAATTGCAGCCAGGCGTGAAGAGAACTGTTGCTACTCTATTCGGGTAGTCTACGAGGCTTGTCTTCTGTATTCCGCTGAACTTCATCTTTTCTCACTTAGGCTGGCACAGTTGCCATCACGACTGACCTGTCAAAGGTCTTGCGTAAAGCGAATTCTGCCTGTTTCCCGTCGTTCCACTGATCCACTGGTCTGAGATAACCAACCACTCGTGAGTAAACTTCGCATCTTGAGCCGCAGAGTGGACACTGCCTGTGCTCACCGTTTACGTACCCGTGTGTGGAGCAGATGCTGAATGTCGGTGTCAACGTGAAGTATGGTAGGTGTGAGCTCCAAGCGACTTTCTTGGCAAGTTCTGCTGCAGCTTTCCATGAATAGAGTCTTTCGCCAAGATAAATGTGGAACACTGTTCCGCCTGTGTAGAGGGGTTGAAGCTTGTCCTGATGCTCCAACGCTTCGAACAAGTCGACTTCGTAATCCACGGGCAACTGCGAAGAGTTTGTGTAGAATGGTTCAGCAGGGTTCACAAGGCTTTTTTCATTAGCAGCAATGATGTCTGGATGCTTCTTCTTGTCTATGCGGGCAAGCCTATAGCTTGTTCCCTCTGCCGGCGTGGCTTCCAAGTTGTAGATGCTTCCTGTTTCCTCCTGAAAGTCTGCAAGTTTCTCGCGCATGAAATTAAGCGTCCTCATTGCGAAATCCGTGCCTTCAAGCGACGCTATGTTGCTTCCTAACAGGTTCATTATAGCCTCGTTCATGCCCACTATGCCTATGGTTGAAAAATGGTTCTTCCAGTACCTCTCAAATCCCTCTTTGACATGGCGGAGATACCGTTTTGAGTACGGGTATAACCCTTGTTCCGTGAATGTTTCAAGCGCCTTCCGCTTAATCTCCAAACTGTCTTTAGCCACTTCCATTAGTGCTTCTAGACGTTCAAAAAACTCGTCCTCATCCTTCGCCAAGTAACCTATTCTCGGCATGTTAAGCGTGGCTACCCCTATCGAGCCTGTGAGAGGGTTTGCTCCGAAGAAGCCGCCGCCGCGTTTGCGAAGCTCTCTGTTGTCTATTCTAAGACGGCAGCACATGCTTCGGACATCTTCTGGTTTCATGTCACTGTTTATGAAGTTGGAGAAGTAGGGCACGCCGTACTTGGCTGTTACTTCAAAGATTTTTTCTGTTACTGGCGAGTTCCAGTCAAAATCTTTTGTGAGGTTGTATGTTGGTATTGGAAATGTGAAAACTCTGTCTTTTGAATCGCCTTGACTCATGACTTCCGCAAAAGCCGTGTTGAACATGTCCATTTCAGGCTGCATGTCGCCGTAGGTTTTGTCCATCATCTTTCCGCCAACAATCACAGGCTCATCCTTCATAAACTCTGGAACTGTCAAGTCGCAGGTTACGTTTGTGAATGGCGTCTGGAAGCCCACTCGCGTTGGCACATTCATGTTGAAAAAGAATTCCTGAAGCGACTGCTCAACCTCCTTCTGGCTCAATCCGTCATAGTGTATGAACGGCGCCAAGTAAGTGTCAAACGTGCTGAAGGCTTGTGCTCCTGCAGCTTCACCTTGAAGCGTGTAGAAAAAGTTAACTGCCTGTCCCAATGCTGTTCGGAAACGTCTTGCAGGTTTACTTTCAATTTTTCCAGAAACGCCGCCGAATCCTGAGAGAAGCAGGTCACGCAGATCCCAGCCTACGCAGTATGGTCCTAGCACGCCTAGGTCGTGGATGTGCATGTCTCCTGCGAAATGTGCGTCTGCGATGTGAGGCGGGTAAATCCTTGTGATCCAGTATTTCGCTATCACTGTTGATGAGAGATAATTGTTCAAGCCTTGCAGTGAGTAACTCATGTTTGAGTTTTCTCGAACCCGCCAATCTTCAATCTCCAAGTACTGATCCACCAAGTCCGAGTCGCTCAGAAGGGCAGCTAGCTCTCTCTGGTCTTGATGCTGTTTTCGATAGATGATGTAGGCTTTAGCTGTTCTTGCGTGACCGTTTTCTATGAGCACTTTTTCAACTAAGTCTTGAATCTCTTCGACTGTTGGAACTCCGTCTTCGCCGAAACGCAGCTTAAGTTCAGCCGCAACTTGATCGCTTATTCTTCTGGCTTGTTCACGATCTCTTCCACCGACAGCCTTGGCTGCTTTCCAAACGGCGTTTGTTACGCGTTCTTGATCAAACGGTTCAAGTTTTCCATCACGTTTTCTGACAAACTTCATGCTTTAACCTCTTTGAGTACACGTTGGAAATCTTTAGGCTCTTCGAAACTTCTGTAAACAGAAGCGAATCTCACGTAAGAGATTCTGTCAAGCTTCTTCAGGTATTTCATAACTGAGTCGCCGACCTCCTGTGAAGAAACTTCTTCCTTACCCAGCATCATTAAATCCTGTCTAACGTGTTCTGCCAACTCGTGGATTTGCTCCGTCGTTACAGGTCTTTTTTCGCAGGCTTTCTGAAGACCTCTTACAATCTTGTTAAGGTCGAAGCGTTCAAGCCTGTTGTCCTTCTTTTTCACCATGAGCTCAACGGTTTCCACGTACTCGTAGCTTGTGAAGCGTTTTCCACAGTCCACACACTCCTTTCGTCTTCTAACCGTGTTGTCTGGCGAATCTCGGGTTTCAAGGGTCTTGAGGCTTTCAGACCCGCAGTATGGGCATTTCATCTGCTTCACTTTTTTAGCGTTTCTATAACTAAAGTAGACGCTGTATCTAGCGTTTTGTTATTTAAGCCCTTTTCACAGCAATGTTGAAATAGCCAGCAAAGTCCATAAACGAAACATGTGTAACATAGACATAATTACCGAAAATGTGCAATGGCGAGAAGAGCGTCTTTAGAAGAACGCGGTTGAATTCTTTGACATGTAAAGCATGTTTAAGAGTTTCGCGTTGAAACCGTCGAAATTTGTCGGCTGAAGCATTGTTGCTCATGTTTGAATCTGTTTTCTTAAAATGAACGACCATCTTTTGTCTTTCTTTTTAGTGAAACCTGATTTTCTGTAAAGTCTCAGTGCAGGAATGTTCAGCTTTGAAACTGAAAGCTCCAGCCAATTCTTGTTCAGTAGTTCAGCTATCTCGTTTGCCTGGTTCAACATGTACGTGGCTATTCCATGTTTCCGATATTCAGCGACGACGGCAAGGTTGTTTATGTACAATGTTTCAGGTTTTTCGTTGATGACAAGCATTCCTGCTATGTGCTGCTTCAGCATGATGAAATACCGTTTTCCCCTGAAGAGGACAATTTCCATAAACACAACATATGGTATAACGGTTAGCGGCGACAACTTTCGAAGGCTCTCAGTTAAGAGAGGGCTTCTCCAATCACTGTTTTTGAAACAGTTAAAATTGAGCAAATTGAAGAACAAATGTTCTCGCCATTTCACGGATTCAATTTGAAGGAATCGGCTGACGTCCTCCATCAACGTTTCTTCCCTTTCAGACTTTGGTTTATGATTTTTCATCTGTGTAAGGATTGGCAATTTTGAAAAACATAAAGATTATGCAAGAAGATAGCAGTGTGAAGGTAAGTGATGCGAAAACTCCGATGTACTGCAGACTTGTGGCAAATATGAAACCGCTGATCATCAGTCCAAGAGTTTGTCCAACATCCATCAGCGTGTTCAGAAAACCCATCGACGTGCTGGTCAGCTCTTTTGGCACAAGTTCGCTGACTAAAGCTGATGTTGAGGCCGTTACTGCTGCAAAACCTAACCCATAAAATACTGACAGCGACAGAAGAATCGGAAAGTCAGAGGTGAAAGGAAGCGGCAGCAAGGAAATTCCACAAATCAATAAACCCACGATTATTGGCGTTCGTCTGCCAAACTTGTCTGAAGCCCGTCCAATGAACGGTTTAGCAACGATGATTGCCACTATCTGGATTCCCATGACTGTTCCTATCAGAAAAGAGTTCAAACCGACATTTTCCTTCAGATAACCTGACAAGAAATATTCAACAACTCCGTAAGCATAATACTGTGCTGCTTGGACAAGGCTGACCACCATGACACTGCGGTTCTTGACTAGGTCACTCCAACCGTAAAACATTCTTCTGAAACCTCCCTTTGAGTCAACAACCGACGTAGCAGAAGTGGAATCTCTCTTTCCAGCTAGAAACAGTAGTGTTGTAACGAAGGCAGTGAAGCCTGCTATGCCTACAGCCAAATAAAGAGTCTGATAACTGTAATCCGTCACAAACAGAACGTAACCCCCCAGAAAAGGCGCAATTCCTCTGCCAACAGCGGTTGCAGAAGAGAAAAGCGAAAGACG
>JADDYB010000768.1_pt1 | contig 10220 bp, 7 predicted proteins | sample 8641941 | NCBI WGS metagenome assembly JADDYB01 (sample SAMN16275377, study PRJNA637457) | freshwater sediment metagenome | isolation source: Lake Kineret sediment | place: Israel: Lake Kineret | collected 2013 | reverse complement strand
CATGTATTTTGGGCAGCGACATGATAGGTATCAAGCATGATTCCTACCCGTATTTTTTTATTATTCGTTAAAAGGTTAATAGAACTGCCACCTTGTGTCACATAATGAGAGCTCGTTTCATTATCCATGAGAATTATTATTTTAAAACATGAGTTAATATGAATTTTGACCGGTTTTTTATCGGCTATCGTTTATTCTTAAACCAACCACCGTTATCTTTGAATTATGCTATTTTACGTTATTGACTATATCATTTTTAAATGTTGCATTGCATCAATGCCTTGCCAGCCTTTATTATTTCATCAGAACAGGTAATCAAGTAAGGAAGATCCCGACAGATATATCCATGATAGTCCTTTCTTCGGGTCTTCCGGTTCCAACTTTTCATTTTTCTTGTCTTGTAGTATGAAACTCCGATCACTACCCGGTGACTGCCAATAAAACGCGAATGCTCTATTTTCCTGCTTTGCGGATATGGATGCACTTCCCTTTCTCTGAGCCGCTTTGGATTCACCAGGCATATTCGGTACTATTGCAGGAAGGGCGTTGTATCTCCTTTGTCTCCTGGACCTGGCTGAAAAGATACTCAAATACCCGTTGTTTCGTGCTCCCTGTTCTGATTAATTTTTAATAGATCCATCTGCCCCACCGTTTATGTGGGGGGGCTGATGTTGTACAATTACCAAAAAGGATATTATAGTCCGTTCAGCCGCCGGTATTCATGATATAAATCTTCAGCAACCTTAAACGGTGCTTTGCGGGTCAACCATCGACCCTGGTAATAAGCCCTTATTGCTGGCTTCATTTCCGCCAGAATTTTTTCACAGGGGTCCATATTCACTAATTACCCATTTTTCGCTCATAGAATAATATCCTATCCCTACCTGGTTTTCAGGCAACAGAACATGAATATGAGCTTATGAAGAGAAAAATGGCGGTGTATTAATGTAAAGGTTTATGGAGGGTGAGCGGTATGGAATCAACCAAACAACATTGATGCTGATTCCTCTGTCACGAAAATACCGATACGAGGACAGGCATAGCAAAAGTATAGTTCCTCTGGCTCTGGAGAATTCCTTTTGCGATAAAATGAACTACAAAGCACCGGTACAACGATGGGGGGGACAGTGCCAGTCCGCCATACCACCCCTGCGCTTAGTGTGATGATGATGTATTACCTGTTCGGGGGTTATCGCATTTTTGGGGAGCCACAGCGGCGGGGGTGAAACCCCAGTTAAGCGTTTGGCTTGTTATTGGGCATTTCTCCAGAACCGTTCCACAATAACCTCTTACGAAGGATCTTGTCTCTCTGCTTCATTATGGGTATTGCGGTATTCTCCGGATGTGGCGGATCTATCGATGAGTGAATGGATCTCTTATATTTATGGAGCGGAATTTACCCCTGGAGAGGATGGCACGTCATAAATGCACTATTTATTTATGTTTCCGGTTTAAATACGTACCAGGAATGTTAAAATACGTCATTATCACCAATTATGATCTGGATAGCGGAATAATAAAAAAAGCACGGTCCCAGGTTGCCACCCTCAATAATTTGGGCTTTAAGGCAGAATTGGTTGTTGTTGCTGAGGATTCAGAGAAAAAAGAAGAATTCGACGATATAAAACTTGTTTATGTGGAGAGATTAGGACGAAAATTTTTTTTGTCAAGGTTACAGCGTACAAAAACAATCCGAAGACTGATCCGTGATATCATTATATCGCTGAAAACCGGCGATATTTTTTATTACCGGGGTCTTGAAATCCCATTATTATATTGTCCAATCACCTTTTTCAGACCATTTCGAAAATGCAGGATAATTTCTGAACATCAAAGTGTTGAAATAAATGAAAGCCTTCTTTATCATTCCTACCTGGAAGCGTTCACCGATCTGCTATCCGGTAATATTATCATCGGGCAATCTGATGGGATAATTGGAGTAACTGATGAAATTACTGCATTCTGGACAAAACGTTTATTTTATCGGAAAATCCCCCGGACTACCATTCCGAATGGTTTTAACGTCCATTCTGTTGAAGTAAGAAATCTTCCGCTTGTTGACAATTATGATATACATATCCTTTTTGTTGGTGATATCAGTCGTTGGCATGGTCTGGACAGAATGATACGCGGTATTGCGGATTATCGGGGCCCCGTTCATATCCATTTTCATATTGTTGGCGATGGTGATGAATTAGAGAATTTAATACAGCTAAAAAAATCTGTTGCACCGGCAGCAGATATTCATTTTCATGGGTTTATGAGGGGGCATTCGTTAGATACCATGTTCGATACCTGTCATATTGCAATAGGGAGTCTGGGGATACACAGAAACAGGATGAAAGAAGCAGCCTCATTAAAAGTACGTGAATATTGCTCAAGAGGTATTCCTTTTATATTGTCCAATAAAGATCCCGATTTTTCAGACAATTTTGAGTATTGTCTGCACTTAGAACCAACAGATACTCCTGTTAACGTGGAGGAGATCATCTCCTTTACTCAAAAAGTCTTCCAAAATACCGATCATCCAAAAATAATGAGAAAATATGCTGAAGAACATGTAGACTGGCATGTAAAAGGGATACAATTAAAAGAATTCATTCATAAAAATTTTTTTTCTCATGCCCGATAAAAAAATTCAATACGCACATTCAATCCGGAATAATCTGTTCCTCATAAAAATTTCTCACTGCTTCAATGAGTATACTCATTGATCAGTTTATTGGCAATCACATCACTTTTCCATCGGGATGTTGCAATTCTTCGGGATTCCTCTCCCAATTTCTTCCTCAGTGGCCTGTCGTCAAGCAACATAACAATTTTATCGGCAATATCTCTTGGATCGTGGGGATTTATTAAAAAACCCGATTTATTTTCTGAAACCATAGCGGGAATCCCTGCAATGCGTGATGCAATAACCGGCGTCCCGGTTGCCATCGCCTCGGCTATTATCATTGGCGCCGTTTCCTGAAAGGATGTCAGTACCGTGATACTTGCCTCGGAATAGAAGGCAAGCATCTGTTCGAGGCCCGAGTTTCCTGGAAAAGAAATGTTCTTCTCAAGATTATTTTTACGAATCAGCTCTTTCAGGTCTCTGTAATACCTTGATTCCGCAACCCTGCCCGGAAGAATGCAATGGAAACTGCTATTTTCTAATTTGACCTGGTATAATGCTTCAACGAGGTTGTACTGATTTTTAAGTGAACTGATATTTGCAGGATAGAGAATTAATCCTTCTTTTTCCCGTTTCTCCTGTTTAAAGAAAAGGTCGGACAGGGGATTTTCAATAACCTCAGTATCAGGAATCGCCGTCTTCAGTAACTGACCAATTTCATCGATTACATAGGGTGAAATTGCGATTAATTTCTTCAGCCGGCTTGAAAGGTATCTGACTCTCCTGATTTTTAACTCAATAGCAATCCGTGAATACAAATCCGGTGAATAGTTCTTCTCTCTCCAGTACATGCCATGAAGCGTAAAAATCGTAGGAATTTTCAGGAATGTCCCGACAACTGCCCCGGCTGGATCATGAGAATGGAGTATATCGATTTTCTCCTTCTTTTTCTTTAAGTTCAGGAAAAAAATTACGTCAGAAAGAAGCGCAGTGGGTTGGGGTTGTTTGAAATATTCGAGGGTTATATTGCTGCATGCATCATCCCTTTCATAAACGGAATGCAGGGTTGTTCCTGTTGTTGACAGGATATGAATATGAATGTCCTCTTTTTCTAATCTATGGCTGTTCTTTTGCAGACCCTCAAGAGTATTATATGCCACCCCTGCTGGTCCGCCACCTGTTTGTGTTTTTGAATAGTTCAGGATTAAGGTGACATTCATTGGATAAGGTGAGTAGTAGCTGCATTAAATTATTTCCTATTGATTTTTATTCCGATACAAGGTTATCACCCCGATCCTGGTTTCAGCCATTATAAAGACAGGATGACAACGGCCCGGCCACGGATCTTGTGTCCTGCGATTCTCTTCATGTGAAATTCCATCCTGTATGAATGATTCCTCTACCGTACATTTACAGTACTCTCCCCATTTCTGTCCATTGCCCTGGAGAATTTCTTCGATATGTCCTTGAGAATCTGCGGACTCGGCAGGCAGGCCCTAGGTATCCGAACGATAATCAATAACCCCCTGGCTTGTAAGAGAAACATGTTGAGGAGAGGAAGCGTCCATTTCGGTTCTGGATTTTATTGGGATCCGGGTGTCTTTTGCACTCACTCCATTCCTGGTATGAATTTTATCGGGTAAACTATTTTTTATCCCTCCGTATCACACTCTGTCGTTCAACCCAACCGAGGAGAGAACTGCACAGGACCCGATCGCGGTTGTTCTGGATTGGGTAAATTGAGGCTCTTTTTTCAAATGGTGCCTGTTCTTTATAAATTAACAAACGTTTGCGAGGCACCAGTGCATTGCACGATTTTATGGTTCAATAAGGAATTTGTTATATCAATGGATCATCCCGAAGGAAAAATGATACAAAAATCAGCAATAATTACCGGGGGAAATAGTGGAATTGGTTTGGCCACCAGTATTGCACTTCTGAACAAGGGCTATACTGTTATTGTAATAGATAAAAATATAAGCACTATTTCAACGCTGAGGAACAATAACCCCAACCTGTTTTCATTTGAATGTGATATCTGTAACGATGACGATGTTGAAAAAACGTTCCAAAAAATACGTACCATTGCGGATACCATTGACCTTTTAATCAATTCAGCAGGCATTGGTGCAGTCGGTGATTTTGATAAACAGGATATTAATGTATTTAAAAATGTTATGAACATTAATTTTCTGGGAACTGTTCGTATAATTAAAGCGTGCCTGCCGTTAATGGTAGAGGGAAAGAAAGGACATATTATCAATATATCTTCAATTTCCGGAAAGGTCTCTATCCCACGATATTCCTCATACTGTTGCTCAAAATGCGCTTTGGAAGGTTTTTCAGAATCTCTTCGGATAGAAGTTAAAAATCAAAATATAAACGTTACGGTAATTAATCCCAGTAACGTGAATACCAGTTTCCATAAACATGTTCTTTCATCCGATGCAAGCAACGATGATAATCTGAAGTCTGTTGGAATGCCGGTGGATACTGTTGTAAAAAAAATTATTCAGATTATAGAGAAGCCCAAGCGTAATGCTTATCTGCCTTTGAGCATCGAATTAGGGGCGATTTGTGAAGTGATTTCTCTGTCGCTTATGGATCGATTTTACTTTCATTGTGCACGGAAAATCAAAAGGTCTCTGGATACTACCATGGTCGCCATCGTGACCGGGGCAAGTTCAGGAATAGGAAAGGCAGTAGCTTCAGATTTGTGCGCCAAAGGATTAACGGTTATAATGATCGCCAAAAATAACGATACGTTATTTTCTGCGGCAAAAGAGATGGCTGATCTTGGAGGAAATCCTGTTCCTGTTCCCGTTGAACTATGGGATCCTGAAACGGTAAGACAAACAATAAACAAGATTATGATGGATTTTGGACGGATAGACTTACTTATTAATTGCGCTTGTTATCCCGTACGTGGCAAAATAGAGTGCGTCCCGATCAAAGAATATGTAGCGGATATAGAAACCAATTTTTATGGATCTGTTCACATTGTTAAAGAAGTCTTGCCATTCATGGAACAAGAAGGCAGAGGACACATAGTAAGCGTTCTTTCTACCAATGCGATACGAGGAAGGCCGTATCTCAGTTCCTCTGGTGCTACTGACTTTGCATTACGATCGTTTTCACGCTGCCTGGATAGGGAAATGTCAAAAAAATATAACAGTATAAAATTTTCTGAAATATTCCATGCCAGTGTGGATATACCGTTTCATGGAGAACGAATTACTTTGGTTGAAAAAATCAATGCTGTCATGGGAGGGAAATCGTCACAGAGAAAATTTTTATCACCTGAAAAAGTCGCAAAATGTGTTCTCGGACTGTTAGAAACGGGCAAAACAAGGAAATTTGTTCCCTTAAGCAGTTATCTGTTACTCGTAGGCAATACTCTCGTGCCATCGGTGGTTGATCTCTATTTCTCTCAATTGATAAATAATCATGAATTGTTAGGTTCCTCGAGAAATTCGCGTCCGCAATCGCAACCGGGAAATAAGGCTTGTAATCTGAATAATGGCAGAATGAGAGACCAATGATGGGAAATACACAAAATCCGCTCGCGATAACTATAGATATGGAAGACTGGTATCACATCCCTTCTGTCTGCGGTTCTCCATTTTCTATATATAAAAATGTTGATGAATTCTTTAAAAAATGGGAAGGGAAATATGATTATTTATCCGAACCAACAAACCGGATTTTAAATCTGCTTGATAAATTTAACGTTAATGCAACTTTTTTTGTCGTGGCAGATCTTGTTGAACATTATCCAGGACTTATTGAATCGATTGCTGAAGCCGGGCATGAGATCGCCTGTCATGGGTTACACCATGAATGCGTTATTGATCCAAAAAATAAAACGCCTCTCAAGGATAGGGAGATCTTCTACAACGAGACAATAACAGCCAAGAATATTCTTGAAAGGATTGCGGGAAAGGAAGTGATAGGATATCGGTCACCCAACGCGTTCATTGCAGGATGGATGATAGATATCTTAGAAAAAATTGGTTTCCGGTATGATTCTTCGGTATCGGTGAATTCACTGTATAATAAAACTGATTCATTATTGCTGGGTGTCGGATCATCCCCCTACATCCCCAAAAAAACCAGTCTGGAACCATCCGACGGGGCAAGAGATATTACCGAATGTCCTTTTGCATACTATGATATGGGTATAAAGATTCCTGCATCCGGTGGTCCGATGTTGCGATTTCTTGGAGAACACATTATTTATAGTGGTTTAATGCAAAGTTTACAGAGGGGCACTACAATTTTTTATTTTCACCCTATTGATATTGCATACGAAAAATTTCCCGTCGTTGGAAACAACCGCCCGTTCTATTGGTTGATCAAAGGACATATTGTAGAGAGAAGGATTGAAAAAATATTACAGAAAACCGAAAAAATTCCCAAAGTCATGCTAAAAGATCTCATCCATTCTCCTGCTAAAACAGGGATGTAATTATGAATATTACTGGTGTTGGTAGAACTAAATTCGGCATACTATCAAAATCTCTTGTTGAATTGACCTATGAAGCGATGTTCAATGCAATTGAGGACAGTCCCCTGGATATCAATGACATAGATGCAATTTATGTCTCCAATTTTTTAGGCGGACCTCTCAATGGTCAGCTGCATTTTAATTCAATAATCGCATCACTTCTTCCCTCAATAAATATACCGATAATCCGCATTGAAACTGCCTGTGCTTCGAGCAGCGTTGCATTAAACCAGGCGCTGAATTCCCTGAAAAAAATGCCCAACATCATGATAATTGGTGTTGAAAAAATGACCGGGACAAAACTTATGTCCCCTACTGACGCCATCGCAATGGCAGGAGATCATGAGATCGATTTTGAACAGGGCCTGATTTTTCCTGCTGCATATGCCTTGATTGCTCAACAATATATGCAAAAATATGGCGTTACCCATGACATTCTTGAGCTGGTGTCATATATCAATCATATAAATGCAAACCGTAATCCGCTTGCTCATTTTTATCATAAAGAAGTGACACGGGAGATGATAAAAAATTCGCAAATGGTTGCGTCCCCCTTAAATCTTTTTGATTGCAGTCCTCTGTCTGATGGTGCAGTTGCAATCATCATATCCGATAAAAAACATGCAGATCGGGACATAAGAATTCTCAGTTCCCGTATCGCAACAGATACCATTTCCCTGACACAAAGGGCAGACATGACCTCGTTTCTGGCAACAAAGATTGCTGGAGCAAAGGCATACAAGGATGCAGGAATCACTCCCAAAAAGATAGATGTTGTCGAAGTGCATGACTGTTTTACGATCAGTGAACTGCTTGCACTGGAAGACCTCGGATTCTGCGCACCGGGCGAATCATCAGAGATGATCGAGAACGGAGATATATTACTTGACGGAGCACTTCCGGTCAATCCCGATGGTGGACTAAAGGCGAACGGGCATCCCATTGGTGCAACCGGCCTTGCACAGATTTTTGAAATTGTTACGCAATTACGCCTGGAAGCGGGATCCCGCCAGGTTGCGGATCCTGAGATTGGTTTAACGCAGAACATCGGCGGTATCGGTGGAACATGTGGGATTACCTTACTCGGGAGATAATATGAAGTACTGTTGCATTCACTGTAAAAAATGTTGGAACCATCCTGTTGATAAGTGTATATTCTGCGGGAAGGAAATCACCCAGATACAGGAAACCCGCTATAAGGTAATCGGCTATACTGAAGTCTTCATACCCTCTACAGGAAATGAAAAAGTCCCGTATTTTGTGAATTTTTTAGAGGATCAGGCAGGGCATAAAATATTCCAGAAATCATTTCAGAAATATGACATCGGTAAGATCATCGATCTTAGGGAAGACACGGTTCAGAATCAACAGATAGGCATTGTTGGATCCGGGTTGATGGGAGTCCAGCTGGCTGCCTACATGATCCAATACGGGTTCCCGACGGTCTTGAAAACGCGGTCCGAAGACAGTAACCGGATTGCCTGTTCCAAAATACAAAAAATCATCTCGAAAAGGATGAGCGAAGAAGAAGTGAAAAAATCCCTGCAACACCTGACGGCATCCACAGATTACACCGATCTGGCGGGATGTGACGTCATCATAGAAGCAATTGCCGAGGATATTACGCTTAAAAAGGAAGTCTTTTATGACCTTACAAAAGTATGCAAACCAGCTGCAATTCTCTCGACAAATTCTTCTTCACTTTCAATAGACGATCTTGCAGGAATAACAGACAGGCCGGACAAGTGTATCGGGATGCATTTCTTTAATCCCGTTCATCGCATGGACCTTGTCGAAGTTGTGATTGGTTCTGCAACAGCTGAACAGACCAAATCCGCAATAATTGACCTTGTTTTAAAGCTCAATAAAAAGCCAATCGTGGTTAAGGACAGCCCGGGATATGTGGTGAACCGACTCCTGCTCCCCCAGATCAATGAGGCTATATGTGTTCTCGAAGAAGGGATAGCAACAAAAGAAGATATTGAAAGCGCGGTCAAACTTGGCCTGAACCATCCCATGGGTCCTTTCGAACTTGCAGATTTTATCGGACTTGACATCTGTCTCTCGATCCTGAATGTACTTTATAAAAAATTTGATAATCCGAAATATCAGCCGTCCCAGATGCTTAAAACCATGGTTGCCGAAGGAAAACTGGGATTCAAATCCGGCCAGGGATTCTATTCCTATGGGGGCAAAAAGTCATGATTTCTGAACGGGATATGATCGCGTACGAAGAAGTGCTGGATTTTAACAAGCAAAACCGGTATATCTACGGACTGAAATTTTTTAAAGACTGGTTTTTAGAACGACTCGCATCCAGCTTTCCCATACCCTCCGTGAGAGTCAAACTGCACAGGATGAGGGGGGTGAAGATCGGGAAAAATGTCTATATCGGCTATGATGTGATTTTCGATCGGATCCATCCCGAGCAAATATCGATAGAGGATTATGCAGAGATTGGAGATTGCTGTATCATAAGCGCCCATTCACGAGGAAGCCTGCCATTGCGTACCAGGTATCCGCGAAGTGTCCAGCCGGTGAAAATCGGCATGGGTGTGTGGATGGCCCCGGGATGCATTGTTATTCAGGGGGTTGAGATCGGGGAGAAGTCAGTAATCGGTACCGGAGCGGTTGTCACGAGGAGCGTTCCCCCGAATTGTTTAGCGGCGGGTGTGCCGGCGAAGGTGATAAAAAAGCTGGATGAATAACGTGAAAGGTGATTGGTAAAGGTGAGCCACTGCAATAAACTAAAGTGAGTGATTATGACAAAATGTTGTCATCACTGATTACCTTGAGAATGAAGGGCTCACCAGACATAAAAACTTCATGTTTATTTTACTGGTGATATTATTCTTATTCGTTGTGTTTAGAGGTGATCTTCTGCGGCCAGAGGCGTTAGTGGGTATATGATATCTGGTTAAAAAGATGTATACATCTGACTTATCTGATACGTTAATCATAGAGAAATACAAAGAAATTCAGAAGAGCAAAAAGAGCGTGTTATACCTGGTTATGGGTAAAGTGTTATTTTAACCCCTGTTTTTTTTCATACAATCTTCCGTAAATAATACTCCAATCACTAGTTATCACGTCCCCGGG
>JADDYB010000767.1_pt1 | contig 10228 bp, 7 predicted proteins | sample 8641941 | NCBI WGS metagenome assembly JADDYB01 (sample SAMN16275377, study PRJNA637457) | freshwater sediment metagenome | isolation source: Lake Kineret sediment | place: Israel: Lake Kineret | collected 2013 | reverse complement strand
CTGGACTCTGTGGTCCTCGAGCTGACCGCGGAGCCGCAAGCGATCGACCGGTTCGTGGAGTTGATGACGCATTTCGGCGTCAAGCAGCTCATCCGCACGGGCGTCACGGCCATCGGCTTGGATGCGAGCAGGGAGCGCTAAAGGGGGAAGCCCGGCTCACAACTTACGCATGGAAGCCTGCACCTCCAGGTGTACTACCTGATTCCAAGGATCGTATCGAGGGTGAACAGGCGCGCGGGGAAAGAAGCGCCAGGGGGCAGACCCCCCCTATTATCTGGTTTATTCACCAGCGTGCTATCGAGCCGCCCATACGTCCTATTCACCCTTCAACTCGTCCTCAAGATTCCAGAGCAGGCTCAGATCCACATCGGCATACGTATTTTTATTCACTTCGAAGGGATTATCCATATCTTCGATCAGCAAGAGGATCCCAATGAGCAGGACTGAGGTAGCGCCGATAATCGCCACCCCGCCATAGAACGGCTCAATCCGAATCAAGAGCAAGAGCACCAGAATAGCGACGACCGCCAGTTCCGCGAGTCCGTAAGCCGCGGGAATGAAAGTCGTCTCCGTGACGGTCTTGATCCGATTTGAAATCTTATCGATATTCGTCAGCTCAGTTCTCAACTTGACCACGAATTGCGGAGCCAACCCTTTCTCTGCGAGGTGCTTGATATCTTCATTGATTGCATCCATCGCGGCGTTTATTTCTTTGAGCTCCCAGACATTAGCCCTAAAATTTGCGTTTATCGTAGAGAGAAGTTGCCGTATATGGGTGCACAGCTCGTCAGCATGTGGTTTATCGCTGAAGGGTATAACTTTGCAATCGCTGTAGAGCGCTTTTATCGACCCGGCCAGTTCGCCCGGTATCTTCTCACTCTCCTTGTAATCCGCAAGAACACCTGAAAATATAATGGCAATGGTGAAAACCACGCCGCCCACGAGCGCTGATATCGCCCTCGGCCACTCACCCCGTGCGATAACCACGTGGAAGCTGATGTAGTCAATACCTCCTTTTACGAGCATCAAACCGGTGGCAATGATCAATACCTTGAAGATCAAACCCCATTTCTTCTGGAACCGGTTCATATCTAGAAGATCTTTTTCCTGCTTATAAATTTAGAGGAGCTTTCCACTTTCCCCCGTTTGCCGCGGTAAGTGACTACTCATTTCCGCAGGTCTGCCGCTGCGCGCCGCGTGGACACCTCAGCTAATGCTGCCGCCCGCGACGCGTGGCTACGCTGGCGTGCGGGTTTCCCGAGCGCTGTGCTATGCGCACGTGGCATAATCCCGGCAAGCGTTCTGCTTGCGGGCAGCACGGATCCGCAGCAAGCTATATATGCGGCACGGTCGGTTTGATAACCAGTGCATACTGGAGGACGAAGTATCATGAAGATCTTACACGATGAGGATGTGGATGACCGCATCTTGCTGAATAAGACGGTTGCGATCATCGGCTATGGCACGCAGGGAACCGCGCAGGCGAACTGCCTGAAGGATTCGGGCGTGCAGGTGATCATCGGTGAGACGGAGATCCTGGGCGGGAAGCGGAACCCGAGCTGGCAGAAGGCAAAGAGTGATGGCTTTGAAGTCATGCCGATCGCCGATGCGACCAGGAAGGCGGACATCGTTCATATTCTCTTGCCCGACGAGGTGCAGCCGATGGTGTACGAGCAGCAGATCAAGCCGCAGTTGAAAGCGGGCAAGGCGATCTGCTTCTCGCATGGGTTCAATATCTGCTTCAAGCGCATCGTGCCGCCTGCGGATGTTGACGTGATTATGGTCGCGCCCAAGGCACCGGGCACCGAGGAACGACGCGCGTACCTCGAGGGCTTTGGCGTCCCCGGGCTCGTCGCCGTGAAGCAGAACCCCTCGGGCAAGGCGCGTGAGCTGGCACTGGCGCTGACGAAGGCGATGCACTGGACGAAAGCAGGCATTTTGGAGTGCACGTTCGAGGATGAAACCTACGAGGACCTCTTCGGGGAGCAGTGCGTGCTCTGCGGCGGCCTGGTCGAGCTGATGAAGAACGGGTTCGAGGTGCTGGTGGAGGCGGGCTATCCGCCGGAGATGGCGTACTTCGAGTGCGTGCACGAGATGAAATTAATCGTTGATCTGGTCTGGCAGGGCGGGATCAAGCACATGGCCGAGGTGATCTCGAATACCGCGGAGTACGGCATGTGGGCCGTCGGGCATGAGATCATCGGGCCCGAGGTGAAGGCGAAGATGAAAGAGGCCCTTCGCCGGGTTGAGAACGGCGAGTTCGCGCAGCAGTGGGTCGCGGAGTACCAGAAGGGCATACCGTTCCTGAAGGCGAGTCGCGAGGCTATCGGGAAGCACCCGATCGAGACCACGGGCGAGGAGATCAGGCAGCTGTTCAAGAAGCAGTAGACGGCACCCGATGCCTCCCTCGTTCCTGCCGCACCAGCCGACGAAGATCGTCCTCGTAGGGCTCAATTACACGGATCACGCAGCGGAGCTGGGGATGCCGCTGCCCGACGAGCCGATCCTGTTCCTTAAGCCGCCGACCGCTCTGCTAGGGCCGGAGGAGTGGATCATCTATCCCGCGCAAGCAGAGCGGGTGGATTACGAGGCGGAGCTAGCCGTGGTGATACAGGACCAGTGTACGCACATCGAGCCTGAGGACGTGCTGGAGCACGTTGCGGGGTTCACGTGCCTGAACGACGTCACCGCCCGCGATCTCCAGAAGAAGGACGGGCAGTGGACGCGTGCGAAATCATTCGATACCTTCTGCCCCGTAGGGCCGCGGATCGTGCGCAACATCGAGCCGAACAACGTGCGGATACAGAGCTATCTCAATGGCGAGCTGCGGCAGGATTCGACCACCGCGAAGTTCATCTTCCGCGTCGAGGAGCTGGTCTCGTTCGTGTCCCACGTCATGACGTTACAGCCCGGCGACATCATAGCAACGGGCACGCCGAGCGGGATCGGGGCGATGCAGCGCGGGGATACGATAGAGATCACGATAGAGGGGATCGGCACGCTGCGGAATTATGTAACGTGAGTAGTGGAGGTATCGAATCACCAAACCCCGGGTTATCAGCACCGTGCGAGAAAAACTGACCGTTTTAACCCGTAGTCCGGTGCTTACGATAGTTTTCGATCGTTTGTATAACGATCTCTATTTCCTTTGCGATGTCGCCGCGCATCGGGGATTCTTCAAATACCCATTGCCCGTTTTTGCGAACCTGGAAATGGTGGGGGTAACTTTTGAGCTGCTTCAGTTCTCCGACACCCTCATGGGGATAATCATCCCAGCCGAAAATCCGCTTGTCGCCTTTATAGGGAAGTTCCAGATCGATTAACCCGTATGAGTAGCTTCTTGTTGCAGGATCGTAGTAAATATCGAGAAAGAGTGTTTCGGTAATCAAAGCACGAAGTTTCGCACCGATGAGCGTGCACCGTGTAAAGAGCCCAGAAGCATCGAGCTGGTTTTTTACTGCTTGGTACCAGATCATTGTAGTCGAGTCTGCAGAAGGTCTGAGAGACGGATGAAAGAGGAAGTGGGGCGTGAATCGCTCTAAATACTTTCCAGGAGGCGGGTGAGCTCTTCTAGCTCATAGCGTATCGCCCGCCATTCTAAGAGGTCGTTGTACGGGGTGTGATCGTCTGGCGTGACCCCCTTCTCTTTTATCACCCGATCCAGCGTTTCAAGCGATTCATACAGCTCAATCAGTCTTTTCTCGGCCTTTTTGAGCTCTGTCATTCGCGCTATGATCTTCGAGACGATGCCTGTAAGGAGGATATCCTCTTCTGTCGCAGGTAGTAGCTTCAGCGCTCTGCTTAACATACCCGTTGTACTCGACGTGGCATCCATGAGCTCAGACCCTCTATTCATTACTGAGCACCTGAGGGAAATAAAAACCACCCTGTCGTAGGAGAGGCCGCTTGACGAGACAATAGTGGCAATCTCGCCATACTAAACCTCTACTTCAACTTGCTGTAAGCCTACAGGCCGTTTCACACTGAGATATAACGCTATAGCCTCTTTGGTTCGTTTAATCCGTTCATCACAGGTCTTCGCCTGCGTATAACAGCCCGGGAGCTCAATCACGTCGGACATGAGGTAGCCGTCCTCTCCCTCGTCAACAAGCACTTACTCCTCGAGCTCGATCGCCACCTCGTTGCGCCGCAGGAAGCCGGGCACATAGGGCGCATTGTAGCGCATCAAAAACGGCTCGCCGGCTGCTTTCTTGCGGTGCTGCTGCAGCAGCTCGAGCAGCTGGTTCGTCTTTCGCACGACCTCGTGGTCTGCCGCAAGGCCTTTGAAACGCAGCACCGCGACGATCTTCTCCGTTAGCTCGCTGAGCTGCACGCGCGGATCGAGCGGCAGGGGCAGCGTCGCGAGCGTGAAGTGCGCGGGCATGACGAAGGACATCCGGTGAATCGAGGTGATCACCCGCACGGTCATCACGATCTTCTGTGCCGTGATGACCGGCGCGGTCATGGCGATCTTTTGCTTCGCCTGGTTGTGCCCGAAGATGTACCTGAAGAGGAGCCGGAAAGCTTCGGTATCGCTCAGATCCGTGACGGTTGCCAGGAGTAAGGGGGGATAGTGCCGGATCTCCAGCTCACCGATCCGTTCACGCAGGGTAAATGCTGCTTCTTCGACCATGGATCGCGCTCCACTCCACCAGCCGCACTGGCGGTAGGTACAGCATGAATTCAGGAGCAGTTAAAGGAAGGGAGACCGTATTTCTATACTGAGCCCGAGCGTGCGCGCCGATCCACGTCGCCGTATAAGGAGATGATGCAGAAAGACGGGATCGATCGCAGGGTCACGCCTCATCCACGAGGATAAGGAGGACTTCCATAAGTGCTCGCCGCGTGAAGAGCGGTACAGCAGGCGACGTGCACGCTTGCCGGGAACCGTGAACGATTACGGATTGGTGGCTCCAACCGCTCGTTGCTCCTGCCCAAAGTCCCTCGCGGTCGGTCAGATCGCCGTTCAGCATCGTGCACCGGCCGAAAAAAGCGAAGGTGGTATATATTATCCGCAATCTCTTTCTCTATTCAGTGAACAAAAGTTGGGGCTGAGGTGCGTAAGATGAGGAACGGTAGAATACCGGTGGTAGGGTTCGCCGCGTTGGTGATGAGTTTGTTACTTGCGGCTTCCGTGGTGGGCGTGCAGGGCAAAGCGGCGCCGTGGGGTACCGGCACGATCACCGTCGGCAACGGCATTTACGGCGTGAGCGTCGAAGACGCCGCTTCGAGTGCCGGCATTGGCACGTATACCGTGAGCACCGGCTCTGTCTTCCCGCAGCCCAACGAGAATGTGCTGTACGGCGGTGTAGATCACGATCCGTTGAGCTCTTATCTGACCGTGCGGTCTTACACCTCGGGCACGGATTACGTTACTACTACTGATGCTCCTGAGTCCACCTTCACGGTACGGAACCTTGATCCCGCGCTCGTGTCCCTTAACTGGACGAACACCGCAGTTACTGTGACCTGGAACACCACGGCGCTTAACAGCTCAGATGCGCTCCTGATAAGCCAGGTAACCGCGGTGGAAGGGATGAATCTCTTTAATTCACGCGTGCGCGTGACGACGAACGTGACGAATGCCGGCTCGGCACCGGTGAGCATTGGTATACGCTACGAATGGGACCTCATGATCGACGGCAATGATGGCTCATGGTTTGCCGAGCCCGAGGGGGAATGGCTCGATGCTGAGAATGAATGGCTCGCCCCGAGCTTCGAGAGCTTCGAGACCACCGATGACCCCGAAACTCCGTTCTTCTCCATCTTCGGGACCGTCACGGGCCCTGAAACGTTCGAGCCGCTGCCGACACCGCCGGATCTGCTCCAATTCGCCAATTGGAGTGGTGCGTTCTACACCACCTTCGACTATACCCCCACGGGCCAGATAGTCGCGGGTAATGATAGCGCGGTCACGTATCTCTGGGGGCATAATGAGACGACCGCAATTGAGTTGGGGGTTGGTGAGACCAAAAGTGTAACGCAGTACCTGTACGTGGTTGTGGTAGACGTGACACAGGATTGCGAAGATTGGTTCGAGAGCTTCGAAGATGAGTTCGGGCTCGATATATGCGTTTATACGTATGGTGATCAATCAATTGTGATCACCGATGGCACCAAAACGGTCGAGATCCTCCTGCGGGGCCATGATTTCGATTGCGATGAGATCTGGGAGCTGCTCAACGGGTTGGACCTCGCGAACTTCGCGACCCTGCCCGAGGTGATGCTCATCGAGTTCGAGGATGACACCGGGAGTGTCGATTTTCTGCTGTGGCTGAGCCGGGCCGATTACCTGGCCGAGCTCGATCCCACGCTCCACGTGGAGAACCTGCAGCTGATCACGGGCACCGGCAGTTTTGCACGATTTGAGATGAGCTGCACTGCGTCTGGATATGGAGATGTGTATGAGTTTATCACGGATCAACGCATCTTTGTCGGCGATTTTTCTGAAGAATGCGATGATGAACGCCTCATCTTCGGCATTACCGAACTCGCCAAGATGGTGCAGCGGTACGGTGCACAGCCCATGGACTACGAGTGGATACGGATCAATCCGGAGACCGATTCGGTCGAAGTCCGGTATACGACAGATGCAACTACCCTGTTACTGGTGAACCTGAGCGCGGAGATCGTGGATTCCACGGGCCTTTTCGGGCAGCAGATCGCGGCAGTGGATGCGGTCGTCGCCTTCGGCAGCCCCTCGGTCTGGGCCGGCGAGAATAATCCGCCCTTCTCCGTAATTCGCCTCGTGAACGACTCCGGTAACCTTGCGGTAGCGTTCGGGGAAGCGGATCAACTTCTGCTGACCTTTGACCAATCACTGATCTTCAGCACCCTGCCGGCCGGAAAGGCCGGGGCAATCTGGGAGGCCGCTGGCGGCCAGTACTGGTGGTCCGAGCCGGCGTTTAAGCGGGTCCGCTTCGCCAACGATTCCGGCAACCTCTCCGTTATCTTCGGCGATGCGAACCTGACCGTCACCTATGACGAGGATCTCATCTTCAACTCGCTCCCCGATCGCACGTTTGGCGAATTCCTGGAAGGCGAAGGCGGCCATTACTGGTGGTCCACGCCCGCCTTCAACGAGGTGGACGTCCACAATGATACCGCGAACGGCACGCTGGTGGTGACCTTCGGTACGGACGGCGCGATCAATTTAACGGTGACCTACGATGGCTCGCTCATCTTCAACTCTTTCACCGAGGGTGCTACCAGGTCCACGCATGAGGCCTCCGGCGGCCATTACTGGTGGTCCACGCCCGCCTTCAACGAGGTCCACTTCCACAACGATACCGCGAACGGCACGTTGGTGGTGACTTTCGGTACCGACGGCGCGATCAATTTAACCCTGATCTACGATGGCTCGCTCATCTTCAATACCCTCTCCGCCAGCAATCTCCGATCCACGCTGGAAGGTTCTGGCGGCCAGTACTGGTGGTCCACGCCCGCCTTCAACGAGGTCCACTTCCACAACGATACCGCGAATGGAACGCTGACGGTGTATGTGGGTAACCGCAGCTCGCCCTTCGTGCCGCAGCTCGTCATCCAGTACTGCGCTGAGCTCTTCGAGGGCGAGTATCCGGTAACGCTCCGGCGGACGCTCGAGTGGCTCTGTGATAATGAGCGGTTTGCCACGCTGCTCGCGCGCTTTGACCAGGTTATCATCGAGTGCCTCGGGGAGGAGGGCGCACGCGTGACGCTCTTGCTGGATAACCAGGAGCAGGCGAGCAGGACGTTTGACCTCCGGGGCGTGACGGATCCCGAGTTCGCCGAGCGGGTCATTGCGTTCTTCTCCGAGTCCCTCAACCCCCTAGCAAAGGTCCCGGCACTCAATCTGCTCGGCCTGCTCAGCCTCATGGGGCTGCTCAGCCTCGTCGCGGTCCGGCGGCTGCGCCGCTAAGCTTTAACGATACCCCCAGCCCCGATGGAAAGTGAAAGTTATTTAAGATATCAGCACGAATGGAACCGGCGCGGGGCTCCATGCCCGGTGGGCGGGGGTTCGAAAGTAAGATGAATAGACTTCATATCGTTACGGTCATGATGCTTGCGTGCTTCTTAGTGCTCGCTGCATCCTTCTCCTTCTTCTATGCGGGCGCCGCGGGTGGTGATATCTATGTCGGGCCGTCTGAGACCTATACTACCATCCAGGCCGCGGTCGATAATGCCTCGGCGGGCGATACGATCATCGTCCGCAGCGGCACGTACTCGGAGAACGTGAACGTGAACAAATCGCTCACGATACGGTCGGAGAACGGCTCCGCAGCCACGATCGTGCAGGCCTTGGATCTGGACGAGCACGTCTTCACCGTGAGCGCGGATAACGTCACTATCAGCGGGTTCACGGTCACCGGGGCAACCGGGTACCTCCGTGCAGGCATAGTCCTCTCTGGCTCGGATCAGTGCACGATCTCCGACAACGATGTCACGGACAACTACTTTGGGATCCGGCTGGTGGACACGAGCGATTATAACGGACTCCGGGATAATATCTGCACCGGGAACAATTACATCGGCATCGATCTGTGGTATGGGAACAACAACAACCTCCTTTCGGATAATACCTGCAACGAGAATACCAACGAGTATAGTCTCGGTATTCGGTTGGCTGGTTCACATAACAACACGCTGGTGAACAATACCTGCAACCTCAATAATTATCTCGGCATCGAGCTGTATGCGTCAGATAGCAACACCCTGCGCGACAACAACGCCAGCTCGAACCTCGACCGGGGGATTAGACTGGTATATTCGAACGATAACAACCTCACGAACAACACCGCCACCGCGAACGCCAACGCGGGCATCCAGCTCGATGAATATTCGAGCCGCAACGTGCTGGCACGCAACACCGTCGCGGAAAATGCCCACGGCATCCTACTCACCACCGCGAGCACCAATGAGATCAAAGGCAACCTGCTCGTTAATAACACGGGCGAGACCGGCGTGCACCTAGATGAGAATTCCACGGATAACGTGATCCATAGCAACTGCTTTATCAATAACGACCCGCAAGCGGTGGACAGCGGCACGGATAACCGGTGGAGCGGGAACTACTGGTCTGATCTTGCACCGCCCGGCAGGTACGCGATCAGCGGCACTGCGGAGAGCGAGGACTGCCAGCCCCTGCCCTGCTGTCTCGCAGAAAGCACGACCGAGTGCGAGTCCGGGGTAAAGGGCTTTGAGAATAAGTACAATCTCACCATCACCGTGCACCGGTGCGATACCAGCCAGATCATCCGCATCACCGACGGCACGCGAACGGTCGAGATCCAGGTGCTGGGCCACAATTTCAGCTGCGCTGAAGTGGTCGATCTGCTCATCGGCCTGGAGCTGGCGAACTTCGCATCGCTTCCTGAGGTGATACTCGTTGATTATACCTCGAGCGTCAACCTCTCCATATGGCGCTCACGGCTCGACTGTGAGCCTGATCTCGTCGTCCAGAACCTTGAGCTGATCACGGGCAATGGAACTTTCACCCGTTCGTTTTTCAACTGCTCTGGCGGAGATGACGATGACCGGTGCACCGACGAGCGCATCATTGTCGGCGTGACCGAGCTCGCGAAGCTGGTGCAGAGCTATGGCACGCTTCCGCTCTGGTACGAGCAACTTGTGGTGGATCAAAAGAACAGTACAAGCGTCTACTACCACGGCGGTGAGCCGCTGGCTACCCGCTTAACCGTGGAGTTCGGCGAACTCCTGGAGCCACCGACCGGTATCTTTGCGGAGAACGTCGCGGCCGTGGACGTCGTGACGGCCTTCGGCAGCCCCTGGGTCTGGGAAGAGCAGCTCCCGTATAACGTGATCCAGCTCGGGAACGAATCCGGTAACCTGAGCATCGAGTACGGCGCGGCAGGCAATCTCACCGTGACCTATGACACCTCACTCATCTTCGATTCCTTGCCCGTGCCGATGTTCAAAGCGACGCTCGAAGCGAGCGCCGGCAAGTACTGGTGGTCCGAGCCGGCATTCTCAAAAGTACACTTTGGGAATGACGCAGGCAACCTCTCCGTGGTGTTTGGCGACGCGAATTTGACGATGCAGTACGATGAGTCGCTCATCTTCAATTCCTTGCCCTCAAGCATGTTCCGCTCCACACTCGAAGCATCAGGCGGGCATTTCTGGTGGTCCGAGCCCTCCTTCTCCACCGTCCACTTCGCCAACGACTCCGGCAACCTCTCCGTCATCTTCGGCGACGCGAACCTCACGGTCACCTATGACGAGTCACTCATCT
>JADDYB010000766.1_pt1 | contig 10231 bp, 7 predicted proteins | sample 8641941 | NCBI WGS metagenome assembly JADDYB01 (sample SAMN16275377, study PRJNA637457) | freshwater sediment metagenome | isolation source: Lake Kineret sediment | place: Israel: Lake Kineret | collected 2013 | reverse complement strand
GTTTCTCCCAGGCATTTTGTGTCTGGGAGTTTTTATTTGGAAAAATGATTAAATTTGAGTACATATAACTCTGAAAATCAGGAATACAAGATGTCAACATTAAGAAAATTAGTATCTGATGTGCGGGCAACGCACAAGATCATATCAACAGATAGTCTCATCACAGACAGAGCAATTGCCTCTGAGGTGAGAAATAATGCATTATTGTTGATAAAACGAGAAACCAACCTGAGAAAACTCTGGGCAACAGATACACTTTTTACAACCATTCCATGTCTTGAGATGTGTGAGGTGCCCATCTCAGAATGCTGCAACTATGCAGATCCTTGTTCTGTTGCTAGATCAAAATATCAACTTCCTAGAATATCTGAAGGAAATTATCAATACGTTATTCAAGGTGTTTATTCAATAAACGCATTGTCTGGACAAGGCAAGAAGATGAAAGAGATAACTGTCAATCGATACATCAATCTTTTAAAACTTCCTGTTATTAAAAAAGAAGAGTATTTCTGGATATCAAATGGTTATCTTTATGTCAGCAATCCAGCACTACAGGCTGTTAGGTTTGTAGCTCTGTTTGAGGAAGATGTCCCTAATGACATCATGTACCCAGAGTGCGGATGTGGAACTCCAAGCTACACCACTGATCAACTTTGTCAGAATCCTTTGGACAAAGAGTTTTCTCTTCCAGGATATTTAGAGAAACAAGTGCTTGATCTAACATCACAAAAACTACTTCAAAGCTATTTCAATCTTAAGACTGACATGACTGATGATGGAATAGATGGACAATCGCCTAACTCACCACAGTTTAGATGAGAGTAGCAAAAGACTGGCGAAGTGCCTCAAAAGAAAACTACAAGAATTTCAAGAGTGAGAAACCTGAAATAGACATCTCCTTCGAAGACTGGAAGAAGATTGTCTATGGGTTTAATAAAATGTTCACTGAACACATGCTTGAGACAGGAGAGAAGCTGAAGCTTCCAAATGGACTAGGAGAGTTTGCAGTGAATAAAAAGAAGAGAGTGAGAGTTACAGTGGTCGATGGTAAGGAGTATATCAACTTACCAATCGACTGGCAAAAAACTAGAGAGAAAGGAAAATACATCTACAACTTTAACTATCATACAGAAGGGTATTTCTTTGGATGGAAGTGGTTTAGAAGATCATGCAGATTTAAGTTTTCTGCTTTCTGGAAGTTTAAACCTACAAGGGATAATTCCAGATTGATTAGTAAGTACATTAAGTCTGATGAAAAGTATCAACACATTTACGCAACATGGAATCTTAATTAAAGATGAGCTATTACTATAAATTTAACTTCGTAAGTCCAGATCCAATCTACTCCACTGTTAAGGAAGAGCTTAAAAGCTATTTTGATACAGGTGCTGTAGACGATTTGTTATTCCCCACCTATCTAGACAAGTGTCTTAGAAAGTTGGGAAGAGCTACATACGTGATAGCTGAGACAGCTCTTGTTGTTGATAACTTTGAAGCAAGACTCCCAGATAACTTCTATGCTGTTAGAGAAGCATGGATGTGCACAGTGATTAATGGTTTTCCATATCAGACAGCTAATTCATTCTATTCTCAAGCATCTACACAAACTACCATACAAGTAAGTCCCATCACCACAAACTGCTCTATTGAGAGTCCTTGCTGTGGAAATGTAGGATGTGATGGTTCTTGTATGCCTGAGTTTATGCAAACTGTCTATAAGACAAATAACGAGGCAGCAATGTCCTATCGAAGAATGTATCTACTCAAGCCAGGAAACATTTCTGCAAGGGGTCACTGTGATGTAAACTACTCAGAGAACTGGGAGATGTACGGACAAGGAGTTGCCCCATTAAACAACTTTACACCAGGCTCATCTACTTATGACTCATTCGATATTAGAGACAACAAGTTCGTTACGAATTTCAGAAATGGTGTTGTCCATCTCATTTTCTATGCTCAAGATTACGACAGTCTTGGAAACCAGCTTATTCCTGATAATTATCGCATTAGAGAATATCTAGAACACTTTATCAAATACAAAGTGTTTGAGATGCTTGTCAATCAAACCAATGATGAAACATTCAATCAGCTTCAGCAAAAACTTGTATATTACAAGTCACTTTCTGACGAAGCATTCATCATGGCAGATATTGAGATTAAAAAACAAGATGTCTGGACTAAGCAGCGTAGAATAAGACAACAATTGAATAAATTTGGTATGTATGAGCTTCCTAACAGAACAAATCGTTACGGAAGAAGAAGAAATAATTAATACCTATGGCTGAGCAAGGAGAAGGTAACGTTAAACAGGAGTATAATAATGCTACTACAGGACTGAACTTAGATCAGTCCCTGAATCAAATTCAGAAGGGTAGACTAACTTATGCTCTTAACGCTGCTGTTGAAAACTTTGATTCCAATTCTGTAAACTATCAGAACGAACCTGGTAACGAATTGTGTATTCGTTTCCCTGAAGGTTTTGTGCTTATAGGTGAACACTTCATTATAGAAAAGAGTAAGCATATATTCTTCATTACTAATCCTCTTACAGGAGATAGTCAGATAGGATATATGGACAATAATGATTGTGAATATCGTGTTCTTGTCAATGCTCCTTGCCTAAACTTTAACGTTGATTACCCAATTCATAAAGTTGTCCACAGAATTGCTAATTGCAATACAGAGATCTATTGGACAGATGGTTACAATCCTAGAAGATATCTAGACATTGATGACATTCCTAAAGTGCTGAAGTCTGGCACTGCGTTATGTAGCCCTGTATATACAGACGATCTTGATTGTAATCAACTCAAACTTCAGCCTAATTTCAACATTCCTGAACTAGCAGTTATTGATGTTATCAGTGGAGGTAATCTTCTTGCTGGTGCATATCAGTTCGCTATTCAGTATTCTGATCCATCTGGCAATCCATTCACTTCCTACTACTCAGTTACCAATCCTACACCGATTGCTGACGAGTTTATTACAACTCCCAACTTTAATTATCCTGTAGGAAAATCAATCGTTGTTAATGTTGATAACCTTGATGTATCTGGACAGTTTGAGTATTTCAATCTAGCTGTAATCAAAACCATCAATGGTGTAACATCTGTTGATTTGGTAGGTACATACTTTATTGATAATAGCAATCAACAAATCACCTACACAGGTCAGATGACCATCAATCTTGTAATACAAGACATATTTGAGAAGTTTCCATTCTATGAGATTGCTCAAGACTTAACAGCTGTACAGGATGTTCTTGTATGGGATCAGTTGACATCTATTGATAGAATCAATTATCAACAAGTTGCTAACAGCATCACTCTACAATGGGAAACTTGGAGAATCCCTCCAACAGAGAACTACGCAAACGAAATAAACGCAACGAATCTCAGAGGATACCTTCGTGACGAAGTATATGCTTTTGAGATTGTTTTTCTATTAAAGAACGGAAAACAAACAGATGGATTTCATATTCCAGGAAGAGCAATTACACCATTTGAACAATTGCTCCCAAGAATCCCTGATACAGATCCAGACTTTATAGGCAACCCTGATCCAGTCACACATGATTCACCGTATTGGAAGATTTATAACACAGCATCTGTCGGAGGATTCTCTCCAGAGTATTCTAACGATGATGCTTACAAAGGACCATATCAATTTGGTCAATTTGCCTATTGGGAATCTGTTGAAGAATACCCATGCAACACAGACGTGTGGGGAAACCTTGCAGGACAAAAAATCAGACACCACAAGTTCCCAGATGTAAACATCTCTCCAATATACGAGAGTAAAGCATTCTCAACATCACAAGCAATGGTGATGGGTAATGATGCTGTCTTTCCTATTGGTGTAAAAATTGATCCTTCTCAAATCTTAAACCTTATACAAGTATCAAATCTTACAGATGATCAGAAAGCTGACATCGTAGGATTTAAAATTGTTCGTGGTGATAGAAGTGTCAATAAATCAATTGTTGCTAAGGGAATGCTTAGAAACGTTGGTGAATATGAAAGAGAAGAACAATCATTCTACTTCCCTAACTATCCATACAACGATCTCAACGAAGATCCATTCCTCACAACAACCAACAATGCTTACCAAAGTGAGTGTGAACCATTTGATGTTTACATAAATAGTCTTGGAACAAATCCAGTTAATGGTGTTCCATTAGCTAGAATTCAATATTATTCTTGTGAGAATAACAAAATTGCATACAAAGATTACACCTCTACACAAAATGATGTGATTTGTGCTGTTGGTAAGCCAACAATTATTATTGGTGAAGGTAATGTAGGATATGCTAATTATGATGTCTACACACTTGATTCTCCCGCTGGACAAACATTTACAGCATCCTATGATGATAGATTTATAGGACCAACAACACTTAGTGTTGGTGATACAGAAGATACTGTTGAGGTGGTTGCTGGTACAGCAGTGGTGTGTATATCAAATTGCAATAATGCTTTCTGGAGTCCTCAAATACGTCTAATATCAGAAGTGAGATCTGATGCAAATTGTGGTGGTACAACATTGTTAAATGGCTTCACTGATGAGAATAGATACAGACAAATCTTCAACTCTCCAGAGACATCATTTGGTCAACCATTCCTAGCAGACATTCTCAAACTTGAGAGTGTAATGTTTGGTACTGGGAAAGCTCACTTTGTTCAGGTGAAAGACAATGCTAAATATAAGTTGCTCTCTGAGGCTGCTCAGAAGGCTGCTCTTGATAGTTCTGCAAAACTTGGTGCTATCACTAGTCCATTCAGTGCAACAGCCATGTTCACTGCGTATCAGTCTTATTTGACCATTTACATAAATGGAATCACTAGAAGAAACTACGCATACTCATTCAACTCTATTGGTGACTACAACTATGGTGTAGGTGTTCCTGACAATCAAGGAGTCAAACAAAGAGAGCTTGACATAGCAAGATATTTAATTCCTGGTGTTCAGTCTGTAGGAGATGATCTTCCTATCAATAACTGGAATAGAGAAAGCTCTGTGTTTATGAAAACAAACATAGACACTACAGCTCTTCCTTATCCTGACAAGAGTCCTAACATGCTTTCTGGTATTACAAGTATTGTTACAGATAGATCAAGATTCACTATTTCAGAAATAGGAAACTGCTCAACACCAGCTAAAGAAGAACCGATACAGGTTGTTTCATATTATGCATCATTGAAAAACTCCATTGTTAATCAGTGGGGACAAATCTATTCATACGAAACAATTGATACAGGTTATCAATACATAATTAACTCACCTAATCCATCCACCACTGTGTTTGGTGGTGATACGTTCATTAGCAGATTCGCATTCAAAACAAAGCTTCCATTCTTCATTGACAATAGAGTGAACGCTCCTGATGATAGCGACATCTTCTATGATGAGATAGGTAATGTTGCCTATCCTAGATACTGGCATTCTGCAAGATCTATTCTCGAGAACTACAGCATTCCTGGACAAGGAGTGATGGCAAACATCATTTCTTACAAGGCGCATAACTTTGATTGCCCTAATGAAGTGGGAACAGATGTGATTGTATCTACATCTACCACCACTACCACTAGTACAACATTCCCTCCAGGCGGTTCTGGTGGAGTGACACAAAGTTCAACTATTACATACTATGATGGCTATTTCTACTTGTTTGCCTATGGTATTCCAAACTTCTATTGCGAAAGCTCTTACAATCTTGATTTAAGACAAGCATTCAACAATAGAGAAGGAGACTTCTGGCCACATGTTAGTTCAGATATCCCAGATGACTGGGTGCAGGAAAGTTTTGTGCCTATTGCTCAGGACAACACCTACTATTACAATACAACATTCTCTAAACAAAACAGAGAGAATACATTCACTCACCTACCTCCTGATTGGGAAAGTAGATTGTGCTTTACAAACTATCCATTCAGAGCCATCTATTCTGATGCTCAAAATATTGATGCGGATAACAGAGTGAACAACTGGCTTATCTATAGAGCTATTTCTTATTTTGATTTCCCACAGAACTATGGAAATCTAGTGGCTCTTGATGGTATTCAGAACAGAGCTATTCTTGCAAGATTTGAAAACAAGAGTTTGTTGTATAACAACCTATTGACCATTGACACAAGCAACCCTCAAGCTGCTTATGTAGGTAATCCATTATTATTTAGAGGAGCACCTCCTGTTGATTTTGCAGAAACTGACATTGGATATGTAGGAAGTCAGCATAAGATGTTGTTAAAGATTCCTCAAGGTCAAATCACTGTTGATGCTAAGCGTGGACAAGTGTTTTTGATTCAGGGAACACAGGTGAATGACTTGTCTGCATTTGGATCAGGAATGAATAGATTCTTTGTTGAGCATCTACCATTCATGATTCTTAAGAATTTCCCAGAAGTGAACATTGATAATCACTTCAAAGGAATAGGACTTCATGGTGTTTACGATAGTGTGTATGACAGAGTGATTATCACTAAGCTGGACTATGCACCAAAGTCAAACAACATTCTTTATGATCCAGTGGAGCAAGAGTTCTACATTAATAATGTTGTCAATGGGCTAACTATCAGACAATACATCAATGTAAGTGATGAACAATACTTCTGTAATGTATCATGGACATTGTCTTTCAACATGAATACAAAGAGTTGGATAAGTTTCCACAGCTATATTCCAAACTGGTATATTGCTGAGAATAACTTCTTCTATTCAGGACAGAACAATTGCTGTGAAGACTTTGATTTTCTAGTGGGAACATTGGTTCCAAACCCATCCACCACCACTACAACATCAACAAGTACATCTTCTACTACTACAACAACCACAACAGTTGCTCCTCTAGATTGTAACTTTGAAGCAACGGTTCAGGAAATAGACTGCTCTTTGGAAGGAGTGGGACAAATTGTATCTTTAGATTGTGATTTGGCAGGAGATGGTTATGTAGGACCTTTTACAACATCTACAACAACTTCCACTTCTACATCAACCACCACTAGTACAACTTCAACTACCACTAGTACAACAAGTTCTACTACTACTACTACTACAACGACAGCAGAACCAACTACCACTACAACTACTACAACAGGAGAACCAACAACAACCACTACTAGTAGTAGTACAAGTTCTACAACCACTACAACTACAACTCCATCTCCAACAACTACAACTACCACTACACCTGCTCCTGTAGCTGAGTGTTACAAGTTAGATTCTGCACCGTTTGGTGGATGTACATTTGTGTATAAAGATGAGAATGGTACAACTATCACTCTTAACATTCCATCACAAGATGAAGGACTATGCTTCACCGCATGTGTAACTGAAGTGATAAGTGATGATTGTGGGTTCTTTGCTCAAGGTATTGGTTGTCTTAATCCAGAGTGTAATTGCAGCCCACCTCCATCTACAACTTCAACCACCACTACAACAACTACTACATTAACTCCAACTACTACTACTACTACCACTACTGAAAGTCCAACTACAACTACTACAACTACTCCATCTCCAACCACCACTACAACTACTACAGTTAGTCCGTATTGTTATGAAATAGTAAGTGTGCAAAGTGCTCCTGGTGAATGTTTTGATTGTCCTGGCTATTTCGCAAGTACAACCGATACGTCTATCACTTTCTATGATGGTTGTGGCGGAAATCAAATACCAGCTCCATTTGATATGAATGTAACTGCGTATTATAGCGATGCTTCAACACAAACTACATTTATACCTTCAGGAACTACTGGTAGTGTAATTATTGCAACTCAATCAATACAATGTGTGCCACTACCTTCTTGTGGTGAAGATGTAGGTCCAGCATTTGATTACGCTGATGTAGTACCTGTATCAGGAAGCATTAGTGAATGTTGTGTGGGACCATCTTAAAATAAAATAAATCCACATATTGTTAAAATTAAAAACATGGATATAACAATAACATTAACCACAGCTGGAACAGATACAGGTCCTTTTGATCTGTATTCTGATGTAGATGGCTACACTGTAGCATTTGTAACAGGTGTATCTAAATCGGCCCTTGTAGCTGGTTATACAACAAGTCTAGCTCCTATAGGAACTACAATTGTTCGTGTACAATCTACAGGATTGTGTGATAATTATATAGACATAACTCTTGTATTACCAACAACTACGACCACTACAAGTACAAGTACATGTCCTACATATTATGAACTTGAAGGATGTGATCCAGCAGACTATGCATTTACATTACTTGTACCAAGTCTTGGTGCAGGTCAACGATATGTTCTTCCTGGTCCACCAACCAAGTATTATACATACTCAGGAGCAAGTATAACTACTTGTACAGTTCCAGTTCCATATAACAGTTCTATTATACAAACACTAGATACAGGATGCCCGTCATAACATGTCAAAGACTATCACAATAAAGCTAACCAAGACAGGCCCTAACTCAGGGCCTTTCACCATCACAGATGCGTATGGGAATGTTATTGCTTCTGGTGTAACACTTGAACAAGTGTCTACAGGCATTAGTTTCATTGTAGACAATAGTGTTGACTTGATTACAATTACATCTGAAGGAAAATGTGCTTATGAAAAATCATTTGCTGTTACAACAATTACACAGGATCAATATCAAAACACTCCTGTAGAAACTATTCAAACAGCATGTCTATGGAGACACATTAACAATCATACTATTTACAACATCTTCTACGGAAACATAGAACCATACATCATTGAATACCCTTTTGCATATCAGTATCAAGATGAAATTCTTCAGAATGTAAAAGACTACACTAAGGTGTATAAGTATTTTGCTGATCCTTATGGTGTAAGTAATGATGTATCAAGAGTAGAACTTGACAATGCTTGGTTTAACAAAGCTGTCTTATACAACGGACAACAGTCAACTGGTGTGCTTGAGCTTGTACCAAAGCCAATCAACAATTTGAATTCCTACTTACAATATCCTATATTGAATACTAATAGCAAGACAATCACTTTTACAAAGAGTGACAACTTCTATCAGTATAATACATTCTGGTCTGTAGTGAAAGATAAGTCTGTTCCCCTATTTGTGAGAACGTGTCAATCACTTTCTCTTGATAAAGAAGTGAATCAAATCAATATGGACTACGGATCAAGATCATTTAAGAAAGAGCCTCTGAGAGCCAAGGAATTGAAAATAAGACACATTCTTGACTCACGAAGTGATGTGCATCTTGTCAGCCAATTCATCACCAGTCCTTCTCAGATTAGTTATAAATAAATTTAAAATATCAAAAAGTCTCCGTATATTCAGTTCTTTAAAAACTGGTAAAAATGAGACAGAAATTAAAATACGAAAAAGGAGATGCAATAGGAACTTGCATTTTTCTAGAAGAAGGACCTGTAATAGTAATAGGTAAAAGTAAAACTAAAAAAAGAAAAGCATTATTCAAATGTTCTTGCGGTAAAGAGTTTGAGGCTATTATTCTACAAGTAAAAAGTGGAAACACTAAATCTTGTGGATGTCTTAGAGATAGTAAAATAAAACAACAGGGTTTAAAAAACGCTGTTCATGGAAAGAGGAATCATCCCCTATACAAAATGTGGGCAGGAATGATTAGAAGATGTAGCGATCCTAAAGATTTTGGATATAGAAATTATGGAGGTAGAGGAATTAAAGTTTGTGAGCAATGGAAAAATATTAACCTATTTATAGAAGATACTTATTCTTCTTATGTTACTGGTTTAGAGTTAGATAGAATTGATGTGAATGGAAATTATGAGCCACATAACTGTAGATGGGTTACTAGAAAACAGAATATGAATAACATGAGAAGAAATAGAATAGTTGAATATAATGGAATTACTAGAACTGTTAGCGAATGGTCTGATGAACTAAACATACCCTATAAAAGACTACTAGCAAGATTAAATAACTGGGATGTTGAAAAATCCTTTACATACCAAAAAAATGAAAAATAAAAAGTGGTTAGACAACTTTGGTAAAGCAGACAATGCTAACAATTCAAAAGTTAGCCTTCCTGAAGGATTTGTTGGCTTAGGGTATAACTTAATAGGTAGAAACTATTACCCTGCATGGGGAGGACAGTTTGAGCAAGGTGGAATTATTCCAATTGCCCAGAATGGTGTTTCTGAATACATGAAGAAGAAAATAAAAGAAAAGCAAGACGAAAGTATTGCAGCTCAATATGATCTTCCTGAAGTTGTTGTATCAGCTCCAGTAATGACT
>JADDYB010000765.1_pt1 | contig 10244 bp, 7 predicted proteins | sample 8641941 | NCBI WGS metagenome assembly JADDYB01 (sample SAMN16275377, study PRJNA637457) | freshwater sediment metagenome | isolation source: Lake Kineret sediment | place: Israel: Lake Kineret | collected 2013 | reverse complement strand
CGACATAGGCAGGGGAAGCCCAGGCGATGAGAATCAGCGTCAAAATGGAGATCAAAAGGACTATTCTCTTCATTGTATAACCTCCTTAAGTTTAATTCAGATTGATAGATAGAAAATGTCAAATGATAATGCTGGAATAATGAGAAAAACCAAATGATTTGTTATCAACCCAATATTCCAGTGTTCCATCATTCCATTCTTCCTTTGAAATTTTAAAGGTACTTCTGGATCAAGATTTCGGCAATCTGGACCGCGTTGAGCGCAGCGCCCTTCCGGATATTGTCCGCGACAATCCACATATTGATGCCATTGGGAATGGATTCGTCCTCGCGAATCCTTCCGACAAAGGTTTCATCTTTGCCCGCTGCGTGGATGGCCAGAGGATATTCAAATTTTTTGGGGTTGTCTACGACCACGACCCCTGGTGCTTTCGAGAGGATCTTTCTCACTTCATCCGCATTTATTTTCTTTTCGGTCTCGATATTGACCGATTCCGAATGGCCGTAGAAGACAGGGACCCTTACGGTCGTCGCCGTCACACCGATCGAATTGTCCTCCATGATCTTCTTCGTCTCATTGACCATCTTCAGTTCTTCTTTTGTGTAACCGTTATCGAAGAAGACATCGATATGGGGGAGGCAGTTGAAGGCAATCTGATGGGGATAGACTTCCTTCTTGACCTCCTGTTGATTGTAGATGGCGAGAACCTGGGTCTCCAATTCTTTGATCGCTCTCTTTCCCGTTCCGGAGACTGCCTGGTAAGTGGAGACCACCACCCTTTTGATCCGGGCGGCATCGTGAATGGGCTTCAGAACGACCACCATCTGGATGGTTGAACAGTTTGGGTTTGCAATAATATTCTTTTTGGGATATTGGGCGATCGCATGGGCGTTCACCTCCGGAACCACAAGAGGGACTTCAGGGTCCATCCGGAAGGCGCTGGTATTGTCAATCACCACACAGCCTGCCTTTCCGGCGATAGGGGCAAACTTCTCGCTCACCGAACCTCCTGCAGAAAAGAGGCCGATATCGACTCCGGCAAAGGAGTTCTCGTTCAACACCTCCACCGCATAAAATTTTCCCTTAAATTCCAGCTTTGTGCCCGCGCCCCGTGTAGAGGCAAGCAGTTTCAATTGAGCCACTGGAAAGTTTCTATGCTCCAGAGTAGCAACCATCTCATTTCCCACCGCACCGGTGGCCCCTACCACGGCCACATTGTATCGCTCCTTTTTCATCGAAACCTCCCCGAACATCTACGAAATATTATAATAAAGTATAGCAGAAAAAGATCCAAAATCCTAATATCGAAATTCTGACTCGCAAGGAGTAAGGCGTTAGGTGTAAGGGGTAAACCCACTTACGACTTTCGCCTCCCGCTTTCACGGAATTTCGTATTTTATATAGAAAAGGGGTGCCTTTTGAACACCCCTGTTCCTTAGATACCACTTTGTACCTGCTTATAAATAGGGGAAAGAAGGGGATGTTGTCAAGTGGAAATTTTATTCTTCCCCCTGGTTCCCTTTTTTCGAAGGTGCCGGATCAATCCTCCATCCCTGATCAGATCCTGCATAAAGGCCGGGACAGGTTTTGCAAAAAGCTTCTTCTTTTGAGTGAGGTCGAAGATCTCGCCAGTGGTGAGGTTCACACGAACTCGATCTCCTTCCTGGATCGCCTCAGAAGCCTCTGGGGATTCTAAAAGGGGGAGCCCTAGGTTGAGTCCATTTCGGTAAAAGATCCTTGCAAAACTTTTTGCAATGATACAAGAAATTCCCGCTGCCTTTAAGGCAAGAGGTGCGTGTTCCCGGGATGACCCACAGCCGAAATTCTTTTCAGCTAAAAGGATGTCCCCCTTTCTGACTTTCCGAGAAAACTCAGGTCGCTCATCCTCCATCACATGTTTTGCCAGTTCCTTTGCATTGGACTGGTTCAGGTAACGGGCAGCGATGATGGCATCCGTATCAACATTGGATCCAAATTTCCAGATTCTTCCGTTTATCTTCATGGTTTCTAAAATAAGGGTTCAGGGGTTCGAGGATTCAAGGATTCAAGTTAATCTTTAAGATCTCACTGGACTCCTGGAACCCTTGACCCCTTGGTTCCTTTCCTCATTACTTCTTCGGGATGGCAGATCCTTCCTCGGATAGCGCTGGCAGCAGCCACTGCCGGGCTGGAGAGATAAACCTCGCTCTGGGCGTGGCCCATCCTTCCTCGAAAATTGCGATTGGTGGTGGCCAAGGCCCTTTCCCCTCCAGCCAAAACACCCATATGTCCACCCAGGCAGGGACCACAAGTGGGCGGGCTGATCACGGCGCCTGCTGAAAGAAATATTTCGAAGAACCCTTCCTTCATTGCCTGACGGTAAATCCCCTGGGTGGCGGGAATGATGATGAGACGTAGAGAGGGGGAGATCTTTTTTCCCTTTAATATCTTGGCCGCCACACGAAGATCGTCGAGATGACCATTGGTGCAAGAGCCGATGATGACCTGATCGATCTCGATCTTTCCAATCTCTCTCACATCCTTCACATTCGATGGGATGTGTGGAAGTGCAACTTGCGGGAAAATTTTTGAGGCATTATATTCTCGCACCTCTTCGTAGTGTGCTTCCCGGTCACTTCGATAAATTCGGTAGGGTCTTTTGGCTCTGGGCTTGACGAACTGGAGAGTGATTTTATCTGGTTCAATGATTCCATTCTTTGCCCCGGCCTCAATCGCCATATTGGCCATCGTGAATCGGCTTGCCATGGGAAGACTCTGGATAGCCTCTCCGCAAAACTCCATGGCCTGGTAGAGGGCCCCATCCACACCGATGTCTCCGATGGTAAAAAGGATCAAGTCCTTCCCCGAAACCCAGGGATTGATTTTTCCAAAATAGATGAGTTTGAAGCTCTCCGGAACTTTAAACCAAAGTTTCCCTGTCGCCATGGCTGCGGCGAGGTCTGTGCTGCCCACACCCGTTGAAAAGGCACTGAGGGCACCGTAGGTACATGTGTGACTGTCAGCACCGATCACTACCTCTCCAGGTAGGACCAAACCCTTTTCCGGGAGAAGGGCATGTTCAATCCCACATTCTCCAATTTCAAAGAAATGAGTGAGGTGTTGAGCTTTTGCGAACTCCCTGAGGACCTTACATTGTTCTGCAGAGAGAATGTCCTTTGCCGGTGTGAAATGGTCAGGAACTAAAACAACCCGATCCCGGTGAAAGACTTTTTTCGCTCCAATCTCTTTAAAGGCTTTGATGGCAAGGGGTGCTGTGATATCGTTGCCAAGGGCGAGATCAATTCGGAGATTGAGAAGCTCACCAGGAGAAACTCGTTTTTTCCCCGCATGGGCAGCGAGGATCTTTTCCGTGATCGTCATCGGATGTTTCGTTTTCATATCCCCGATCAATCTTGTAGTCACATAGTCGAATGGTTTTAATCTTTTGACTACCCCACTACGAGACTATACGACTAATTGACTATCTGACTATTTACATTCCCACCAACTTTTGTTTCTTGAATTCTATCTTATTGAGGGCATTGATATAGGCCTTGGCACTGGCTACGATCACATCTGTGTCCGCCCCCTGACCGATCACTGTTTGTCCCTTCTCCTCCAGTTTGACGGTGACCTCTCCTTGAGCCTCGGTTCCACTGGTGATAGCATTGATAGTAAATTGTAAGAGCTTTGACTTGGTGCGTGTGATCTTCTTGATCGTCTTGAAGGTGGCATCCACAGGCCCGTCGCCAAAGCCTGCCTCCTGCATGAGTTGACCATCCACCTCCATTTGAACGGTTGCGGTAGGTACGGTGACATTTCCAGCAACGACATTGATATAGACCAGTTTAAAACGGCGAGGCATTCGGAGGATCTCCTCTACCACGATCGACTCAATATCTTCATCGTAGATATCGCGTTTTTTATCGGCAAGCTGCTTGAATCGTCTGAAAGCGAGCTCCAGGTCTGCTTCAGAGAGCCGATATCCTATTTCTTTTACCCTCTCTCTGAAGGCATGGCGTCCGGAGAGTTTTCCTAAGACGATGGAAGTTTTTGGGATTCCCACCGAATCCGGCGTCATAATTTCATAGGTTAATTTCTCCTTCAGGATACCATCCTGATGGATCCCTGATTGGTGGGCAAAGGCATTCGCACCCACGACTGCTTTGTTGGGCTGAACGACCATACCGGTAATCTTTGAAATGAGACGGCTTGTTGCGAAAAGATGTTTTGGGATGATGCGCGTATGGAATTGGAGCAGATCGCTCCGCGTCCGAATGGCCATGACCACCTCTTCAAGGGATGTATTGCCTGCCCTTTCACCGATTCCATTAATCGTGCACTCCACCTGTCTGGCGCCGTTCTGAACAGCAACCAGTGAATTGGCCACTGCCAGACCAAGATCATTATGACAGTGAACGCTCAATGTCACTTTTTCTATTCCCCGGACCTTTCGTCGGAGTGCTTGAATGAGGGCTCCGAACTCCGAGGGGATAGCATAGCCGACGGTATCCGGGATGTTGATGGTAGTTGCTCCTGCTCGAATGGCTGCTTCACAGACTGCTGAGAGAAATTCGACATCGCTTCGTGTGGCATCCATAGCCGAGAATTCAACATTGCCGGTATATCGCTTTGCTCTCGCAACGGAACGCGCGGCAATCCGGATGACTTCTTCCTTTGATTTTTTCAACTGGTGTTTGAGATGGATGTCGGAGGTCGAGATAAAAGTATGGAGTCGAGGAAACCTCGCTCCCTTAACAGCTTTCCAAGCCTGGTCAATATCCTTCGGGTTTGCCCTGGCCAGAGCAGTCACTTCTGAACGCTTGATCGTTTTGGAAACGGCCCTGACTGCTTCAAAGTCTCCTTCCGAAGAGATGGGGAAACCTGCTTCGATGATGTCGACATTTAATTTTTCTAATTGCTCAGCAATTCTCACCTTTTCGGCGATGTTCATCGTCGCCCCAGGGGATTGCTCTCCATCACGCAACGTGGTATCCAATATTTTAACGAGTTCTCTCATCCCATTTCCTTTCCTCAAAATAACGTGATCGTGTCAGTGTCACGTGTCCATAAATTCCTGATTTATCATTCATAACTCTTAACTCATCATTCTCAACTCAAAAAATTTCCATGACCGTTTGATAAAATTCTTTTTCCTCCCATATCTTCACTTCGATGCGAAGGGCTCGAAGAAGAAGGTGATCCATATTCAATTTTTTTAATTTTACCATATCCTTCTCGGTCGTGACAATGACATCGGTTCCTTTACTTTTCTCTTCTATAAAAGGTAAATCTTTCGTTGTATAAAGATGGTGATCCGGGAAGATCGCTTCTCTAACAATCTCCATCCCGCATCTTCTCAGAAGGGAAGCGAAGTAGTTGGAATTAGCGATCCCGGAAAGAGCGAGTATTTTCTTTCCCTTCAGAGAATGAAGTTCTTCTTGTTCCTCCTGGGGACCCACGAGACCCACTGGTTCGTAATGGCTGTGAAACACCTGTGACGAAGGGTGGATTTTGCGGATTTTTTTCTCTAAAGGTTGGGAGATCTCAGGGTTTTCCAATTTGGTGAGAAGGAAGAGATCGGCCCTGCGAAGGGAAGATAAGGGTTCCCTCAGAATCCCCCTCGGCAGAAGGTGGTGATCCCCCAAACCGATGTGTGAGTCAATGAGCAGAATATTGATGTCTCGATGGAGCGGAAGATGCTGATAACCATCGTCAAGCAACAGCCCTTTAACCCCAAATCGTTGAAGAGCGATCCGACCATTTAAGAATCGATCTTTCCCAACCAGGACGGGGATGCCCTTGCAAAGCTTGCCCATCAGGAAGGGTTCATCCCCTGATTCTTCTGGCGAGAGAAAGATGGTTTTACCATCGCTTACCACTGGCTCAGAGGTCTTCGTTCCTTTATATCCTCTGCTTAGAATGGCCACGGGGATTCCTTTATCCATCAATCCCTTTGCTAAAGCCATCACCAAAGGAGTCTTACCTGTTCCACCCACCGTGATGTTTCCTATACTGATGACCGGACAAGGGAGGGTTTTTGTCTTCAATAAGTTAAGGGAATAGAAGAGAGATCGTGCACGGACAGCCCCTCCATAAGGTAAAGAGAGGAGGGTAAGAGGAAAGAGAAGTATTTTTTCCCCAATGGATTTCTCTTTTCGATAAAGGAATCGGTCGATTCGCCAGCTCATAACTATTTCGGATTTCGGAATAAATTCCGTAATCCAAATTCCACATTCTAAATTCTGGAGAGGAAGGGCCGAATCTCCTCAAACATTCTTTCTGTTGCCCCCTGATGTTCCTGAAGAAATTGATAACCTTTCTCTCCTATCTCTTTGCGTGCCCCTTCGTCAAACAGGAGACGTTTCATTTGAGAAAAGAGGTCTTCTTTTCCAGACACCTGGATCGCTCCTTCTGCCTCAATCAGACGGCTGGAGATCTCTAAGAAATTAAACATATAAGGACCAAAGAGGACACACTTTTTGAAGAATAAAGGTTCCAGGGGATTGTGGCCCCCTACCGGGACAAGACTTCCACCCACAAAAATTAATGTCCCGAGGCTGTAAATGCCCATCAATTCGCCCATCGTATCGAGGAGAATCACATCAGGTTGTTCTTGATCAGATCGGCCTGCACCCAGGGGGAGGGAAGTTTTCCTCAACCATGATAGGGACTCTTTTTTTAAAACCCTCTCTACTTCTTCCAACCGTTCGAGGTGTCGCGGGGCAAGAATGAGGATGAGATGGGGATCGATCTTTTTGATTTCTTTGTAAAGACTGACCAGGATCTCCTCCTCTCCGGAGTGGGTGGAACCTGCGATGAGGATGTTCTCTTTCCCTTGAAGACCGAGATTTTTAGCCATTTCAGCCATGACTTCTTGGGGGATGGAGGGAAAGGTCTGATCGAATTTTAGATTTCCTACAACCCTTGTCTTTTGAGATTCCCCTCCTATCTCAATGATCCGGGTTCGGTCTTCCTCGGTCTGCATTAAAAAGAGGGAGATGTGTTTGAGACATTCCTTGAAAAAGAATTTGAAGAGGTGATAACGTTGAAATGACTTTTGGGAAATCCTCCCATTGAAGAGAACAATCGGGATTCTTTTTTTTCCACAGGACTGGAGCAAGTTAGGCCAGAGTTCTGTCTCGGCAATGAGAAGGAGGTTGGGTTGGATTTTTTCGACGACTCTCGGGATGATGAAGGGATGGTCTATGGGTAAAAAAAGGACTTGGTCAGCTTCAGGGAGATAGGTTTTAGCTGTCTCATTCCCCGTAAAGGTCATCGTGGTTAATATGATTTTGAGATGAGGAAACTCCTTTTTGATCTTCTTCAAAAGGGAGATTGAACAGAATACCTCTCCGACCGATGCCGCATGAACCCAGATCGCCTTTTTGAAGGATAGGTCTTGGGAAAATCCCATTCGTTGGGGCAGGGCCTTTCTAAATCGCTTTTGAATGAGGCTCCGCAAAAGAAAGTAGGGGCTTATGATAATGAGTAGAAATGTAAGCAGGATGTTATAGGTAAGGAAGATCATAGAGTTGTAATGAAATCCTAAACTCAAAACCCTAAACTCTAAACAAACTCCAATGTCCCTGCCTACCAGCAGGCAGGCAAAACCCAAAACTCAAAAACATTTAACCTTTGAGTTTTAGATTTTGGGTTTGTTTAGGATTTAGAGTTTAGTATTTAGGGTTTGAGCCATTTCAATTTCGTGCTTCGGATTTTGATATTTTTTTTGATTCAAAGTATCGGTCTGCCCTTTCGGTCAACTCCTTGAGACGATTCTCCAAAAGAATCCTTTTTTCCTCGAGATGGGTTCGGTCCCCTTTTTGATCCACATAAATGGGTTCCCCCCAGATAAAGACTCCTTTTGACAAAGGATAGGGGAGAAGAAACTGATCCCAAGTGTTAAAGATCCTCCTTTTTGATGCACTGAAGGTTAATGGAACCACAGCCCTTCCAGTCAGTTTGGCCAACTCGATCACACCCATTTGAACCTGGTGACGAGGTCCCCTTGGTCCATCAGGAACAATGCCGATATCCGACCCATGAGCCTTGACCATTTGTTTAAAACCGGAAAAACCCTTTCGAGTCGTTGAACCCGAGATGGTATGAAAACCAAACCGTTTCAGAGCCTTTCCCATCACTTGGCCATCCCGATGAGCAGAGACAAGGAGACTTAAATTCTTTCCTTTATAGATGATGGGCATCATCAATAGCCTTCCATGCCAGAAGGCCCCTATCATAGGGATACCTTTCCCCCAAAACTGTCTTGGGATCTCTGGATTGATCTCTTCAAACTGCATCGTCCAAGATAAAATTTTAATAGCCCAGTAGGCGCACCACGCTCCCAACCACGAGACCAATTTCTTTTTTAAAGTTTTAAGAAACATCCTCTTTAAAAAGGGTTCGAGGGTTCATGGGTTCAAGGATTCAAGGGTTTATTGTTTAAAAATTTTATTAGGACCCCTGGCCAGTTGACTCCTTGAATCCTTAGCTTAATAGACCTTCTTCACCTTAGCTGTTTTGAAAACTCTCATTCCGTCATCTTTGAACTGAAGATCATAGAGCCGCCGATATTCACCCTTGAGGGCCAACAAGTCCTCATGTGTGCCTTGCTCCACAATCTGACCTTCAGAAAGAACGATAATCCGGTGTGCATTTCGAATTGTTGAAAGCCGATGGGCGATGACGAAGACGGTTCTACCTTTCATCAACCCCTCCAGAGCCTTTTGGACTTCTGTTTCAGAATCGGAATCCAGGGAGGAGGTGGCTTCGTCCAAAATCAGAATGGGAGCGTTCTTCAAGAGGGCTCTGGCGATGGAGATGCGTTGACGTTCCCCTCCGGAAAGTTTGACGCCCTGTTCACCGATGATCGTCTCGTACCCTTGAGGCAATCTCTGGATGAAGTCATGGGCATTGGCTGCCTTCGCTGCTTCCATAATCTCTTGGTCTGAGCATTTGAGGTTTCCATAGGCGATATTATTTCGAACGGTATCATTAAATAGGATCGTTTGCTGAGTGACCAAACCGATCTGATCTCTTAAAGATAGAAGCGTGACCTTTCGAAGGTCGGTGTCATCGATAAGCACCTGCCCTCTCTCCACATCGTAGAAACGGGGCAACAGATTGACCAAAGAAGTCTTGCCCGCCCCACTCATACCGACCAGAGCGATCACTTCTCCCGCCTTCACATAAAGGGATATATCCTTGAGTACGATCTCCTCATCATATTTAAAGGAAACATTTTGAAACGTCACTCCTTTGGAGATGGGGGGAAGGGGAATCGCCCCTTCCTCTTCTTTGATATCTGGGACGGTATCCAGGAGTTCAAAGACTCGCATTGCCCCCGCTAAACCTTCCTGAATCTCAAAATTAACCTTGCTCAAATCGCGAATGTTAGGATAGATCATTAAAAGGGCAGCGAGGAATGAGAAAAAAGTCCCCGGAGTCAATTCCCCTCGAAGGACACTAGTGCCTCCCACCCAGATGATGATAGCCACTGCGATTCCTCCAAATAATTCCATCAAAGGATGGGAAAGGGCTCGGATTTTTACACGATTAAGAAAGGTTTTGAATAACCGATCATTCTCCAAAGCGAAGCGTCGCTTCTCATACTCTTCCATGTTGAAGGCCTTGACAATCCGGTTCCCTGTTATGGTCTCATGGAGAAAGGTTGTGAGGAAACCGATTCGCATTTGCCCCTTTCGGGCAAATTTCCGCATCCTCTTTCCAAATTCCTTAATCGGAATGATGGCTAAAGGCAAGATGATGAAGGCAATGATAGCCAGTTTCCAACTTTGGTAGAAGGCGATACCGATCAAAAAGATGATGGTAAAAATATCTTTGAGAATGCCTGCAATGGCATTGGAGACGGATCCCTGAATCAGGTTCACATCACTCGTGATTCGGGAGATGAGGATGCCGGTAGGTGTTTTCGTAAAGAAAGAGAGGGAAAGGGTTTGTAAGTGGTTATAGAGCATTTCCCTGATATTTGCAATTGTTTTAAGACCCACATAGTTCATCAGATATGCTTGGCCATAATTAAAGATCCCTTTCAGTAAAAAAAGGAGGATGATAGCAATGGGGAGGATACGGAGCATCTCCATACCTTTTATGAGGAGTAGATTTTCAAGATGAAGTTGTATAATGATATTCTTAATGAATTGTGGAATCTCTTTGTTTTGGTTGAAGAAGACACCATCAAGGGCGGGTTTAACAAGGAGTGCCTGCGCACCGGTCAGGAGGGAAACAAAGATCATACAGAC
>JADDYB010000764.1_pt1 | contig 10251 bp, 10 predicted proteins | sample 8641941 | NCBI WGS metagenome assembly JADDYB01 (sample SAMN16275377, study PRJNA637457) | freshwater sediment metagenome | isolation source: Lake Kineret sediment | place: Israel: Lake Kineret | collected 2013 | reverse complement strand
TACGAGGGCGCTCTGCCCGCGGGCATGGTCGACGGCTCCAAGGTCGTCCTCACCGGCGCGGTCGAGGCCGATGGGATCTTCGTCGCAACCAACGTCGCCCTCGAAGAGGGCACGCAGTAGAAAAGGACTCGGGCACCCGGCCCCATCCGCCGGGCGTCCACTTGCACCGTCCCCCAACACAGAGGGAGATAGCACATGGTCGTGTTCGGTCAGTTGTTCCTCGGCCTCGGGCTCTTGTTCTCGCTTGTCGCCGTGGGCGCGTTGTTCTGGGGTCGCGGTCTCGGGCCCAAGGAGGGCGAGGCCGTGACCAATGCGGGCTACTATGCCACCTTCGCGTCGATGGCGGCGTTCACCATCTCGACGCTCACGCTCGTCGCCGCGTTCTACGGAAAGAACTTCAACTTCCTCTACGTCGTCGAGAACCACTCGACGGACGTGTCGAGCCTTTCCTGGCTCTACACCCTCTCGGCGCTCTGGGCCGGACGCGAGGGTTCGCTGATGTTCTGGGCGTGGTTGCTTTCGTGCTTCGCGGCGTGGGTCGCGTACCGCCGCATGGAGGTCACCGACGACCTTTCGAATGTGGGCCTCGCCATCACCAACATCATCCTCGCCATCTTCGGCGTTGCGATGATGTTCAGCGAGCCGAACAACCCGTTCAAGGTGACTCCCGCCGAGTACCTGCAGAACGGGCAGCTCGTCGGGCAGGCGACCGGTTTCGGCATGAACCCCCTGCTCCAGCACTGGGCGATGATCCTGCACCCGCCGACGCTGTTCATCGGCTACGCGGGGCTCACCATCCCGTTCGCGTTCGCGCTCGCCGCGATCATCGTGAACGACGGCTCGAAGAAGTGGGTTGAGATCGTCGACCGCATCACCATCTTCTCGTGGCTGTTCCTTGGCGCCGGCATCGGCCTCGGGTCCGTCTGGGCGTACGTGGTTCTGGGATGGGGCGGCTACTGGGCCTGGGACCCGGTCGAGAACGCCAGCCTGCTCCCGTGGCTCACGGGCGTCGGTCTGATCCACAGCTTCACCGTCTACAAGCGGCGCGACGGCTTCAAGCGCTGGACCATCGTGAACGCGGCGGTCACGTTCGCGCTCGTCATCCTCGGCACCTTCATCACCCGTTCAGGCATCGTGCAGTCCGTGCACGCGTTCGAGAAGGACCCGGTCTCGCTCGTGATCTTCCTCGGGATGATCGTCGGCTCGGTCACGCTGGCGGGGTTGGGCCTGTGGTGGCGGTGGAGCACCTTCGAAGGCGCTGACGAGTTCGAGTCGCTGACCAGCAAGGACGCCGCATACAACTTCAACAACGTCATCATGCTCGTCGCCGGCCTCCTGGTCGCGTACATGACGGTCACCTCGGCGCTGCCGAAGTGGCTGCCGTTCGGCGGCCAGTCGATCAGCGCGGTGTCGTTCGACCTGCTCGGCAGGCCGATCGGCGTGCTCTACTGCGCCATCATCGCGGTCTGCCCGCTCCTGTCGTGGAAGAAGACCGACCCGACGACGTTCTGGAAGCGCATCAAGTTCCCGCTCATCGGTACCGCGGTGCTGTTCTCGCTGCTGGTGTGGGAGTGGTGGGCCAACCTTCGCCCGATCTACATCTTCATGATGAAGCAGGGCGGCGAGAACGCCCGCAAGCTCGCGGCCTTCGGTCCGCAGGCGGTCTACGACACAATCGCGATCGCGGGCTTCTTCGTTGCGTCGCTGCTGATTTCCACGACCGTCTACCTCTTCATCGACGGCTCGCGTAAGCGTGCCGCGGCCAAGGGCGAGAGCTTCCTCGCCGCCTTCGGCAACATCTTGTTCAAGGCCCGCACGCAGTCCGGCGGCTACCTGGCCCACATCGGCATGGGCATCATCCTCATCGGCCTCGTGGGCTCGTCCATGTATGTGCGTGACGTTCGCCTGAACGTGCCCGAGGAGGTCGGCACGGACTTCGTCGTCGACGACTACCGCTTCACGTTCCAGGGCATCCGCGAGAACAAGCTCGCCAACGGCGACGTCGTGGCCGATGCTTCGTTCGCCGTCGAGAAGGACGGCAAGCCCGTCGGAACCGTCGCGCCGGGCCTCACGCAGTTCGCCATCCAGGGTCAGACCCGCCTGAACGCCCGTGTGCTCTCGGAGCCGCTGCGAGACATCTTCGTGGTCTGGGAGGGTTCCGAGGCTGGCAACATGTCCGTGAACGTCAAGGTGAACCCGCTCATCTGGTTCGCCTGGGGCGGGTTCGCCATCCTTCTGCTCGGCACCACCCTGGCCATGTGGCCGAAGAAGCGTGCCGCACTCGCCGTGGCAGCGCCGGTCCCGAGCAAGCGCAGGAAGGCGTAGTCCGCACCGCATGACTGACGCCGCTTCGACATCAGAGCTCGCACTGGAGGTCCGGGACCTGTCCCGGACCTTCGGCGCGCGCAAGGCCCTCGACAACGTGAGCCTGGAGCTGCCGAAGGGCGCGTTCCTGTCGATCTTCGGCCCCAACGGCGCCGGCAAGTCGACGCTGCTGAAGGTGCTCTCGACGCTGACGCCGCCGTCGAAGGGCAAGGCCACCGTGCTCGGCTTCGACGTCGTGGAGGGAGCGGTCGAGCTGCGCGAGCGGATCGGCTTCATCAGCCACAACCCGCTGCTCTACCCCGACCTCTCGGCCGAGGAGAACCTCGAGTTCTTTGCCGAGATCTACTGTATCGACAACCCGAAGGAGCGCATCCACGAGCTTCTGGAGGCGGTCGAACTCGATCACCGACGCCTGGACCTTGTGCGCACCTTCTCGCGAGGCATGCTGCAGCGCCTTTCGATCGCGCGCGCCCTGCTGCACGACCCCGCACTCATCTTCCTCGACGAGCCGTACTCCGGACTCGACCCGCACGCGATGGACATCCTCGACGGACTCATCGCCAAGGTCCGCGCCGGGCGCACGTTCGTCATGGTGAGTCACGACCTCTCGAAGGGCCTCGAGCTTTGCAGCCACGCGCTGATCCTCGCCAAGGGCGGCATCGTGCTGTTCCAGGACAAGGATCTCATCGACGAGGACGAGTTCGCGACGACGTACCGCAAGACAGTCGGGCTGGGGGTGAGCTAGGTGGCCGAGAAGGCAGTGGCGAGCCGCCCGGCGACCTCCGGGTGGCGCCAGTTCAAGGCGATCCTCAAGAAGGACATCGTCATGGAGCTGCGCACCAAAGAGATGCTCACCTCGATGGGCCTCTACGCGCTGCTCGTGCTCGTGGTGTACTACATCGCGCTGTCACAGGCCGGGCAGGACTTCGAGGTGCGCCGGATCGCCGGCGGGCTGCTCTGGCTCGTGTTCATCTTCACGTCGCTTCTGGGCCTGAACCGCTCGCTCGTCCACGAGAAGGACCAGGGGTGTCTGGAGGCGCTGCTCATCTCGCCCACGGACCGGCCGGTGATCTTCTTCGGCAAGGCGGTCGGGAACCTGATCTTCCTGAGCATCGTCGAGGTACTGATCGTCCCGCTCTTCTACTTCATCTTCCTGGCGTCATCCGCCGACCAGAAGATGGGGCCGGTCTGGATGATCGCGCTCGCCCTGGTCGTCGGCTCGATCGGTATCGCAGGCGTCGGCACGCTGCTCTCGACGATGTCGGTCAACACCAAGGGCAAGGACTTCATCCTCGCGGTGCTGTTCATCCCGATCATGTTCCCGCTGCTGCTCGCGGTGGTCGCCGGAACCTCGGTCGTCCTGCAGGCCGATCCCGAATACGTGAGGACCTACTGGCAGATGATGGGGCTCGCGGCGGGTTACGATACGATTATGCTGTTGGCCGCGTTCGCGCTCTACGAGTTCGTGCTCGGCGCCTGATGCGTCCGGCCATTCACGAGAAGGAGAGACGGTGAAACAGCTCAAGGCCGCGGTAGCGCTCGTGCTCGTCGGCGGGTTGCTGACGACCGCGGCGTTCTTCATGGCGTTCTACACCGCCGAGGTCCAGCAGTTCGGGACCGTCACGTTCGACTCCGAGATCGAGACGGTGTTCCCGATCGCACCGGCGCAACTGCAGCCGGTCGAGGGAGTCGCGTACGTACGGCCGTGGTTCAGCCAGAAGATCTTCTACTTCCACGTGCCGGTGGCCGAGGCATCCTTCCTCGTGCTGCTGATCTCGGCGTTCTTCTCAATCCGCTTCCTGATGACGAAGCGCGCCGAGTACGACACGAAGGCTCGCATCGCCATGGAGACGTCGCTCGTCTTCGTGATCCTCACGATGATCACCGGCGACCTGTGGACGAAGGCCTCGTGGGGCGTGTGGTGGGACTGGGAGCCCCGGCTCACCACCTACTTCATCATGATGCTGATGATGATCGCCTACTTCGTGCTCAGGAACTCGGTCGAGGAGGAGGAGCGCCGCGCGACGTACGCCGCGGTCTTCGGCATCCTCGCCGCGGTCAACGCGCCGATCTCCTTCATGATCACGCGCATCATCCCGTCGAGCCACCCGGTCGTGTTCCAATCGGGCATGGCGACGTCGAACCTGCTGCCCTTCATTGTTGCGCAGGTCGGGATGCTGATGCTCGGTTACGGAATCTACGTCGCGCGCATGAGCGAGGAGCGCCTGCGCGAGCGTGTCGAGATCGCGAAGGAAGCGCTGGAGGGCTAGCCGCCCCCGAGGAACCTCTGGAGGAACCCGATGCAGGTCGATCCCACCAACATGGAGCTCTACCGACTCGTTCTGAGTGACGCCCCCTACGTGATCGCCGCGTACGGCATCCTCTGGGCGGCGTTCGTCGTCTACCTCTCGATGGTGCTGGCGCGCATCATGCGCCTCGAGAAGGAGGTCGGCGTGCTCGAGTCGGCCGTCTCGAAGCGTTCGGGAGAGAGCGCCTAGACCGCTTCGGCCGACGCGGGCCGCAGGCGGGCTCAGGCGAGGCGGCGCGCGTGACGTTCTCGCCGCTATACTGTTGGGAGTCGCCCCTTGAGGGAGGGGCGCCGGCACTCACTGAAGGGAACCGCGGAACCGTGGAGCAGGCCTCGGTACTCATGTTCTGGTTCGCGTTCGCGTGCTACGTAGCGGCGACGGTTCTCTACGCGTACCAGTTCTTCCTCCGCAGGCAGAAGGTCGGATGGTGGGCGCGCTTCGCCACCGGCGCCGGCTTCATCCTGCAGACGCTCTCCGTCGGCGTGAACTCCGTCGCGAACGACGGCACGCCGCTCACGGGGGCGAACCAGCTCGTTCTCGCGAGTTGGGCGCTCGTGCTCCTCTACTTCGTGATGGAACACCTGCTGCGCATACGTGCCTATGGCGCGTTTCTCGTGCCTGTCGCGGTCGTGGCGATGGCGGTCGCCCAGTTCGTCGGCGGGGGAGGCGAAGGTTCGCTCGTGCCGCCCGACGCCACCATCGCCAACCAGCTCAACAGCTGGGGCGTGGGATTCCACGTGGCGCTGGTGGTCTTCGCCAACGCCGGTTTCGCCGTCGGATCCGTCTCGGCGATGCTCTACCTCTTCCAGGAGCAGCAGCTGAAGAGCCACCGCACGAGCGTCGTCGGCCGCAGGCTGCCCTCGCTGGCCATGCTCCAGACCGTCTCACGCCGTGCCGTCGCGCTCGCGTTCCCCGTCTACACCGCGGGGCTCTCGCTGGGCGTCATCCGTGCCGTACAGGTCGACGTCGGCGGCTGGTGGATGGACCCGCGCATCATGATGTCCGGCATCGTGCTCCTGACGTACGGCGTCTACCTCACGTTCGTCTACCGGCACGAGGTGTCCGGGCGCACGACCGCGTGGATGGCGGTCGTCGGCTTCGTCTTCGTGGTGGTGCTCGCCGTCATCGCGCGGACGCTGCCCGTGGGCTTCCACGTCTTCGGCCAACTCTAGGGCCGGCCGTGTCCGGGACGGGCAAGCGCTACTACCCCGCGTTCCTCGACATCGAGCGGCGCCTGGTCGTCGTGATCGGCTCGGGCAAGGCCGCCGAGCGCAAGGCCCGCCAGCTCTCTCGCTACGGCGCCGACGTGCTGATCGTGACGCCCACGCCCTCCGCCGACCTCCTGCGGGCCGAAGCCGACGGGTTGCTCGGCATCGAGTCGCGCGACTACGTCCGAGGCGACCTCGAGACCGCCGCGATGGCGTTCTGCTACGAGATGGACGAGGGTGTGCGCAAGGCGATCGCCGACGAGGCGCGCTCTCGCGGATGCCTGCTCTACGTCTCCGGCGATGCCGACCTCACCGGCTTCATCGCGCCCAGCGTGATCCATCGCGAGCCGCTGCTGATCGCGGTGTCGACGGGCGGGCTCGTGCCCGAGCTCGCCAGGCGTGTGCGCCGCGACCTCGCCGAACGCTACGGCGAGGAGTGGGGCGCCTACGTCGAGCTGGTCGCGGAGGTGCGGGCCCGTGCCGCGGCGCGCTTCGAGGACGTGGACGCACGCGCCCGCGTGATGGAGGCCGTGCTCGACTCCGACGTGCTCGATCGCCTCCGCGACGGCAAGCAGGTGAGCGCTGCCGACGTACTCGACGAGTTCGCTCACGCCGCCGAGCCCGCCGAGCCCGCCGAGCCCGCCGAGGCGGGCGAGTGAGCGCGCGCCCGAACGCCATCGTCACCGGCGGCAGCAGCGGTATCGGCCTCGCGTGCGCGAAGGCGCTCGCTGCCCACGGCTACGACGTCGCCATCGTCGCCCGCGACCCGGGGCGGCTCGAAGCGGCGGCTGAGGTGGTGCGCGACGAGGCGGCCGCCCCCGGGCAGCGCATCGAGTGGCGCAGCGCCGACCTCTCCTCGCAGGAGGCGACCACCGAGGCGATCGACTCGCTCGCAGCCGAGGGATTCGCCCCTGACGTGCTCGTGTGCTCCGCCGGTGTCATCATCCCGGGTGAGTTCACGACGATGGCTCCGGAGGACTTCGCCGCCAATTTCGACGCCGGCTTCTGGGGCGTCGTGCACGCATGCCGAGCCGTCGCCCCTGGCATGGTCGAGCGGGGCAGCGGCCACATCGTGAACGTCTCCTCGGTCGCCGGCTACCTGGGCATCTACGGCTACACGGGCTACTCGTCCGCGAAGTACGCGGTGATGGGCTTCACGGAGGCGCTGCGTTTCGAGATGAAGCCGCACGGAGTGCGCGTGTCCGTCGTCTGCCCGCCCGACACCGACACGCCGGGGCTCGCGTACGAGAAGACGCTGCGCCCGCACGAGACCGACGTCATCGCCGCGGGCATCAAGCCCATCCCTGCCGAGAAGGTCGCGCGCGCGGTCGTGCGAGCGATCGGACGGAAGCGCTTCCACGTGATCCCCGACGCGCTCTCGGCCTTCTACTTCCGGCTGAAGGGCGTGTGGCCGGAGCTCTTCCACGCCATCGTGGACGGCGATGTGAAGAAGGCGCGGGCGGGGCGGGGCTAGGGGAGGCTAGGGAGTTCGCTCAGAGCGAGCGAACGCGGTGCACCTCGTCGACTGCCAGCCGCATCGCGTCGCCCTCGGAGCGTCCGGCTTGTGTCTGGATCCGCAGGAGATCATCGACACCGAAGTCGGCCTCAGGCGTCGGCTCGCCGGTCACCCGATCGCGAGTGTCAGCGCGCGCGGGGATGTCCGGCTCGCGTTTCGAGGCCGGTTGATCCGGGCCGATGACTGGTTCGTTGTTTGCCATAGCGGGACAATGCCCGGTTTCTGTGCTTTCGTCACGATGATGGTGCGGCGGACAACCATTCGCCCTCTCAACCCGCTGGAAGTTCTTGCCGAGGCAGACGGAAGGGCAGTAGAGTGCGGGGCGGGTGATCCATGCGCTGCAGACAAACTGGGGGACGGATGCGACACGAAGGCATGGGCTTGCGATTCGCGGTACTCGTGACGATCCTTGCACTCATCGCCGCGGCGGCCCTGACGGTCTTTGCGCCTGTACGCGCCAGCGCGTCGGACCTCGCGGCCGTCTCCGGCACGGTGGTCGATCAGGTCACCAAGTTGCCCTTGGCGAACGTCAAGGTGATGACCCTTGAGTACGACGAGGGCGACACTCACGCCGTTCAGGCGTTGTGGACCAAGACCGATTCCGAAGGCAAGTTCCGTCTCTCCACGTGGAAGCAGTACGCGATCGTCTACTTTCACGGGCAGATCTATCCCGGGGTCGTGACACATGAGTCGCAGTACTACCCCAGCTCCCGTCTTGAGAATCCGCTCTGGTGCGGCGACTGGCCACGCTCGATCTCGCGACTTTTGGACTCCTGGGAAGTCGGCGCGGCGACGAAGATCAGGCGGGTCGAAGGGCAGTGCGCGGACTTGGGGACCATCGAACTGCGCCCGAAGCCGATGCCTCACGGGCTGATCACGGGAAGCGCAATGGAGCGTTTCAGTGGCGCGCCGATCAAGGGTAGCGTCAGCGTGTGGAAGCAAGATGATTCCGGGGCATGGGTCAACACGGGCCTCACTACGCAGATCGACGGGGACTACGCCCTCTTCGGCACCACTGAGACCCCGGTGACCGACGGCGTCCGCCTGCATTTCCAGGGGAGCTACGGCGGAGCGATCTACTATCCCGATTCAGCGACTGTCGACCAAGCCTTGTCACTCACGCTTGACGCCAACCAGAGCGTCCACGGCGTCAATGTCAGCATCCCGATCATGGGCAAGATCATGGGGCGGGTCGTCAATGTCGAGACGGGAGAGGGCGTCCCGAACGCCAGAATGAATCACGTCAACTGGAGCGAGCGGTGGCAGTCGTTCTACTACTACGCCAACTACGGTGATCATTGGACCGATTCCGAGGGCTACTACGTGATTGGTCAGTACTTCGGTGGGCAACCGCCGGGCCGATACAAGGTGTACGTTCAACTTCGACCCAGACCTTACACCTCCGGCGTCGACTACGTGTGGTACGGCGGGCTTCAGGGTGGAGGATCCGGCGAGGGCGCATGGGAAGTGATCCTCCCCCCCGGCGGCGTCGTGAAGGACATCGACATCTTCGTCGGCGACCGGACGGAGCTCGACGGGCAGCTTCTCGCCCCTGACGGCGAGGGCTCTCCGGACATCGCGGTCGCTGCGTACCGACGAACCTCGACGGGTTGGACTCGCGTCGCATCCGGTTTCACGGATGCTGAAGGGAAGTACCGCATCGGTGTCCCTTCCGGCGGCACGTACACGCTGCTCTACCGAGACACCGGCGGCACCTCGCAGACAGGAGACGACGCAGTCACCTATCTGGGGGGCGCCCGCAGTCTCTCGGTGGCGAAGACCATCTACGTGAAGCCTTCGGCCCCCCGCCGGGTCTCCCCGCAGCGGATTCGCACGACCTCGAAGCCCAGGGCGAAGCGCATCCGGGCCAGGGGCACGGTCGACACGGCAAACGCGTTGTCGGAGTCCGTCTTTTCGACAGGGACGGTGCAGGCCGTGGTGCTGGTCTCCAAGGATCGCCCTGCGGATGCGCTGTGCAGCGCCGGGCTCGCCGGTACGGTCAAGGGGACGGTGCTCTTCACCGAGTCGCGCTGCATTCCCCGGACGACGCTCCTGGAGATCCAGCGGCTTGGCGTGAAGAAGGTCTATGTGGTGGGGGACCGCACTGCGGTCTCGTACACGCAGGACGAGTTGCTGCGCGCCCTCGGCATGAGCGTGAAGCGTCTGTGGGGAGCCGATATGTACGGCGTGTCGGCACGAGTCGCGAGCGAGATCGCCACCTTGACCGGCATCCCCGGGAACAAGCCCGTGTTCGTCGTCAACCCGGCCTCGCTGTCCGACGCACTCGTCGTCGGCCCCGTGGCATACGACAGGGCCGCTCCAATCGTGTACACGAAGTCGGTCGGCATGCCGGCGGTGGTCAAGGGCACGTTGGCGAATCTGGGCGTCGCACGCGTCCAAGTGGTCGGGGGTGCTGTGGAGGTGCCCGATCGTGTACTCATTTCACTATCGGCCAACGGCATCACGCCTACGCGACTGGCCGGGGACAAGGACAGGAACATCAGGGCGGCGCAGTTCGCCAATGCGGCACAGCGTCGCGGGTGGACCCAGGCCGATACGGTGGGCATCGCTTCGGTTCGGGACTTTCGCACCGCAATAGGGTCGGCCTCGATGCTGGGCCGGAAGGACGGCGTGGTGCTGTTCGGGAGTGCAGATTCCCTGCCGGTGGGGACCGTCAACGCGCTCAAGTCGCGATCGGCGAGCATCGACAGCATCGACGTGCTCGCCTCGCCTGACGGCATTCGCGCCCGGACGTTGATCAGTGCCGGTTCTCAGTAGCCGCCTCACTGGCCAGGAGCATCCGTCTCAGCGTCTCTCTCAGGTGACAGCGCCCTTCTGCCGATGGTAGAATCCGAGCGTTCAGGCAGTAAGCAGTGGTGCGCAACAGAGTGAA
>JADDYB010000763.1_pt1 | contig 10256 bp, 12 predicted proteins | sample 8641941 | NCBI WGS metagenome assembly JADDYB01 (sample SAMN16275377, study PRJNA637457) | freshwater sediment metagenome | isolation source: Lake Kineret sediment | place: Israel: Lake Kineret | collected 2013 | reverse complement strand
GTCTTCACCCTCTCAGATTGCTCCTCAAAAAGCTTACTCTGATCCCTCTACTGTCTTCCGTAAAGATTTATTCTATCGTGTTTCTGCCCAGTACATATCAGCTTCTGAACTGGACTTAGTGAAAGTCACAGAGTTTTCCTACGAAGGAGAGGATTACCTACCCTCCTCTTCAGATGTTATCATCCGTGATGCCCAGACTGTCCATTCGTCGATGCATTTCGAATACGATTCAAAGGGGAGACCAACAGAGAGGGTGACTAAAGATGAACAGGGTATCCAGACTGAGAAGATCATTTACACCTACAACGATCAGAATAAAGTCATCCAGCAGGATGTCTACGCAGGTAATTCTCAACAAATATCTTACACGGTAACCTTTGGGTACGATAACTGGGGGAATACAGTGTACACGAGAGATCCAGAAGGTGCAGAACACTTCTACTCGTACAGTAACAGCAGCAGTGCCAATCAATTTATCGATTCCAAGGGATTACCAGTCACTCTATTTTCTTCAGCATTCTACACCAATACGATCCCCTCAAATTGCCACACCCTCCTGTTAGGAGAAGCTTTCAGCAACAGTGGGAAGGTCAAAGAAGTCTACAGCAAATATGATGCAAATGGCAACGTGACAGAAACCAAAACCTTATTCCCCACCCGTACCTATGCAGTCTTTTCTGGCGTCTTTGCTGAACCTGACCAAACTACTTTCCAGTTCGACCTCACCGGGTTGACTGTCACCAACGGCATCCTCGTCATTACGAGTGTCCCCGTACCCACCTCTGAAATAGTGTATGAAACCCATTCAGAACCAGGAAAGGGCTGGCACAACACGGGTACCTGGAATCAGAAGTCTTTTTACGCTGACTACACCAAGTGTACAGGATTAGATTGTTACGATGGTCAAACGGAAATCGGCCCCTTTGACCATTATCCGGGGTCACCGAATTACACGGGATACACGACCTGGATAGAAGACAATACGCAGTACGTCAAGACCAGTTACTCCACAATTGTTAATGAATACCCCAAAAAGGTGGAATACAACCTCAACAGTAGTATATGGACAGAAATTACCAGTAACTTGGGTTCTGGTACCACTTCTATCACCATATCGGCCGATCAATTCATTCAGGGCGTCAATACGTTACAATTCCGTGATTCCAACACGTACTCCACGAAACTGGAATGGACCTTGTACCTCAATCAGGGAGCCTCTCCACAGCAGTACGTGACCACTTACACTCACGATACCTATGGGAACCTGACCTCTCTCACCGATGCTGAAGGTCACACCGCAACCTATGAATATTCTGCTCAGTACCAGTACGCATACCTCACTTCCAAGACAAGTATCGTGAATGGCCAGCCAGTCACTACCTCTGCGACCTACGACTTTCAGACAGGGCAGATCACCTCAAGAATTTGTGCCTGCGGATCTGTCACGAATTACGAGTACGATTCAGTGGGAAGACTGACCAAGGTTATCTACCCCCTAGTTTCGGGCGAGCTCGAAAGAGCAGAGTACGAGATCATCTATGATGATGTCAATAATACCGTTACCCTCTTCAATGAGAATGACGAGAAAACCATGAGGTACTACGATGGTCTGGGGAGGATGATCAAGACAGAGACCTACAAGAATGCTGCAGTGTGGAGTGTGTGGACTTACGAGTACAACTACCTGGGGAAACCTGTCAAGGTGACTGACCCTCTTTCAAGAGTGTACCAGTATGAATATGATGCACTGGGGAGGATCACAAAACTCACTAATCCAGATTTAACGTTCAGAACGATGACGTATGACGATACAGCTTTCACTGTGACGGTCAAAGATGAAAATCATCACAAGAAAGTGTACACCTTCAACTGGAGGGGAAATCTCGTATCAGTAAAAGAGTACAATGGAGTTAATTACTACCTCACCGAGTACCAGTACGATGAAGAGGGGAATTTAACCCAGATGATAGATCCTGAGCAGAACAGTACAACCTACGTGTATGATTCACCCTTTGGACTGACAGATGTCCTTTATCCAGATTCTACTGAGCAGCACTTCACGTACGACAATACGGGAAATATTTCAGAACGCATTGACCAGAATGGTAACCACATCACCTACGAGTATGATGCTCTGTCGAGATTAACGTCCATCGACTATGGAGACACCTCTGTTGCTTTCACCTACGATTTGGCAGGGAACAGAACGTCAATGGTCACTCCTGATGTGACCACTTCATACGTCTACAATGAGAGGAACAGGTTAACCCGGGTGACAACCATCATTGATGGAACGTCTTACGCACTTCACTACGATTACGATCCTGCAGGTAATGTCACCCAGATGATCTACCCTGATGCAACTGTAGTCCAGTACACGTATTCTCTTTCCCAGTTAGAAACGATTCAAAATTATGCCTCTTTCACCTACTTCCCGGATGGTAACCTTGAGAAAATTCTTTCCTCAAATGGGGTAACGACCGATTTTGGATATGATCAAAGAGGAAGAATTCAGAATATCCATGCTTACGCCGCTAATGATCTTCTAGATTTAACGTATTCGTACGATTTTGCTGGGAATGTCACAGGAATTGAGAACAATTTCTTGACAGCAGGTCAAGAATGGATCACCTCTACTGAGGTATACTCGTACGATGATCTGGATAGACTGGTCTCAGCCTTAAATGGATCTGGAACACTTTCCTACACCTATGACTCGAAAAAACGATTGTCTGTCACAGAGAATGGCGAGATCACCTCGTATGGATACGATTACGATCTCCTGCTGTCTGCTGGAGAGAAGAGTTTCACCTATGACTTGAACGGGAACACGTTAACGAAATCGGCAGAATCACAATGGTCATATCATTACAACAAAGCCAATCAGTTAATCCAGGTGAACAAAGATGGTCAGACCTTCAGTTCATACGTGTACGATGGTGAAGGGAAAAGAGTGAAGAAAACGGAATGGTCAGAGGACCTGCAGGCATACACGACTACAACCTATCTCTACTCAGGGTTGAACGTCATCTATGAGGAAACTACAACAGGCACAGCCACCTACGTGTATGGTCCCTCAGGAAGGACTGCAAAGAGAACCACAGTGAATGGTGAAATCAACGTGTTCTACTACACCACAGATCACCTGGGCTCCACCAGACTGGTAACAGATGAGAACGGCACACCATTGACCTCAGTGACCTACTCTCCCTTTGGTAATCACGCCCCTACAGGTGCCCCAGAGTCCTACCTCTTCACGGGAAAGGAAAGAGATGCCACTGGCCTCTACTACTTCATGGCCCGCTACTACGACCCAGAGACAGGAAGATTCTTGACGCGAGACCCCTATACCTCGCTTCCTGATGACCCCCGCCTTGTGGGAACTTCACAACCTTGTGGAAAGTGGCTGACGAATCCTTCAAAATTCGACCGGTTCAGCTATGCCTCAAGTAACCCCCTCAGGTACATAGACCCCACAGGCCTGAATATGGTGCCACCATCACCACCATCACCCCCTCAATGTGTTGATCCTGAGTGTCAGGAATTACTTGACAAAGACGACCAGAATAACCCACCGACCGATCCTGATCCAAATAATGGTAATAATGGCAGTAATGGCAATGACATGTGTGAAAATTGTGACTGTATGAACAATAAAGAAGTCAAACCACTTATAGAGGAATTGAAAAAAACTATATTTAAATATGAGTCATGGATGACATTTGTTGGAATAACCATCCTCTGTACAGTTTTTGGTTTTGTGGTTGGCTTAGGTACTGCGGGATGGGGTGGTATTATTGCAGGACTAGCTTGTGCATTAGTTCTTGAGGCGGCCAGAAGGGCTGGAATGCATGCCACGATGGAAAGACTACACAAAGAATTCGGAGAAGCTGGTTGTGACTGTGCTTATCACTGCATCAGATCGAGTTCTTAGCAAAAGACTCTGTAGATGGGAGAAGAATAGAGTTCAATGAAATGCAATACAGAACTCGCCTTCACATTCATCAGTATTCCCCAGGTCAATCACATCAGAATGTCGCTTTGGACAACTGAGAAAGCTTGTAGTATCGAATTCCGACTTGAGAGTAGGAATGTGTGATCTGCAGGTATATCGCCTGATAGAACAGGGTGACCGGAAAAAGTGAATTACTTCAGTGGAGAGAGCACTAGGCTTTCACGAGTCTATGTCTGAAGAGAAATGTGTAAATAGGTACATAAAAAAGTGTAAACGCATATATGAACTTGAGCTCTCCAAACCCATAGATGAATCCTAGACCTGCTTCAGCGAGAGAAACTCCTACAATTACTCTAATATAAGTAGACCACCTGTTCTTCATGTTGAACTCTCGAATTCCAGATTCAGCTACCAATAAACAGCCAATTCCCACAAGTATCCAGGCCCACCACAATTTGTTACCACGAGGAAACAGATCTCTGAGAAAGTATATGCAAATAGATACGGTCAGACATATTCCCAGAAGCACCCTTCCTGAAGGGTCTTTTCTCCGCTTTTTCTCCGTTTCCGCACTTTCTGGCATGATGGGGTTAGCTCATCCACTTATATATATCTTGCGGTATTTTAGGCTTTGGGTATTTTACATAGGTATATATAGGAGTGCTGTAACAGTAGTTTAAATCTTCAGCTCTAGAAGATTACACTTACATACAAACAAGGAGGAATCGTATGGATGAGAGTAAAAGTGAAGAAGCAAGACAGCTGTTAAGAATTTTAGGGTTAACAGGGACGTGGGATATCCTGCACTTTCTCTTTGAAAATGGCACAGGGAGTTACCTGGACTTCCGTCAATCGATAAATACCCACACCCTCAACATGAGACTCAATGCCCTCATTGAATACAACCTGATCGTACACCACCAGGTGAGAAATCCCAGGCGTGAGTGGTATGAAATAACTGAAAAGGGGAGGGAGATCTTCAGGCTCTTGTTGAAAATGGTGGAAGTGAAGGACTAAAAGGTATGGGCAGACAATGTTTTTCTTGTCTCTTGCGGTAACCCCATTCTGCAATTGTTTATAGAAGTTTTCAACAGTAAATACAGTATGTGCAATCGTCTGGAAATTGTATAATTCGCAATCCATTGTGTAAGCGAAAGCTTTATATAGCAGTAGATTACCACCGTACCAATGAGTGCTTACAAGCTCAGAAAGGTGATTGGAAATGAGAAAAGATATTGTAGTTTTTGAAATGGAGACTAACGAGGAAGCAAACAAAGCAGTAAAGGAGATTGATGCTGTCGTTTATAAGGTTACCTCAGCAGCGAACAATGGGAAGGTGAGACCTTCTGCTTCCGGGTTAGTCAGGAATGCATCAGGACTGGTGAGAGATGCCTCCGGGTTAGTTCGGGATGCATCCGGGCTCGTGAGAGATGCTTCTGGACTGGTTCGAAATGATGAGACGGTGGAAACTTACAAGACTGTCGCTGAGACGACTACGAACCTCTCCAAGCAGGCATTACTCTTCTCACACGCCGTCGAGGGCCTCACAAGCCTCACGGAAACCCAGGACCCCTGCTGCCTCGTGAAAGACATCTCAGCTCTGGTGACAGATGCTTCTGGATTGGTCAGGAATGCTTCTGGACTGGTACGGAATGCCAGTGGACTCGTCAGAGGAACGGGCCTTGAGAAAGAATGCGACAAACTTCTCGCAAGAGTAGAAGACCTCAATAACGCTGTTGAGGACCTCGAGAGACGTGCTGTGTACTGTGAAGACCACGAAGATGCTACAAACCTGGTGACTGATGCTTCTGGGTTGGTCAGGAATGCTTCTGGACTGGTGAGAGACGCTTCAGGGCTGGTGAGGAAAGGAAGTGTTCTCTGAAAGTCAATTTTTTTTCTTTTTTTTTAAAGAGGTCGATATCCATGCCGTACGAAAGATATATCTGCTCAGGGAAGTACTGCCCGCATCCCATTCAACTCTTGAAACAGGTTGGCAGTTCAAACCCCTTACCTGAAATAGGATGCAGTAACAGTAGTGCGAAATGGGTTAAGCTGGAGGAATCAGCATGAATTGGTATGAATTCTCTTTGAATGAGGTGATACTGTGCTAAACTATTTCAACCTAAACAAACGAGCTGGGAAAAAGAGTGGCACGACCAGTACAGTGGTAATAGAAAGAGAGAGTGCTGCAGACTGTGACGTTCACCGCAAAGAAGCGTACACTCTGGCGAAGCAGATCTTCATGTACCTGGGAACTCTTATTGGTGTCGTATTCAGTAACGCCGTAGACAATTTCAGGACAGGAAAAGAGACGACACTCAGAATAACGAGTACTGAAATACTGGTCAGTGCAGTCATTGCGTTGATCATCATTCCAGCTGTTTACGAAAAAATCAACCGCGTCAAATTTTACGGGCGGCGGACCGCCGGTTAAAACCGGCGGTTTGAAACCGCCGCCCAACCTAATATTAACTCCGTCACACTGTCTCGATTTTTCCAAGACCCCTCTTTAAAAAGAGGGGATTCCCCTTCGGGGTTGAAACTCGATCCAAAAGCTCCACTCTTGGTGCAGTTTGGGTTCTTCGTGCAGAATGGGGTCTTCTGGCAGGTGCTTATCTCGTATGTAGGGAGGGTTTTACCATGAACCCTTCTTTTCTTTCTGAACCCACAGAGATCTGGAGGAGCTGTGAGTATCTGCTCACCGTTGAAGTTGAAGGGAACGATTACGACTACAGCTTTTCCCAGTGCACGATACGGACGTGTATTCACCCTGACTGGAAATGCCCCTGTGATGATGTTTCAAACCTTGGAGGAATCTATGAAAACGATCAGATTTTCACACCGTGACTACGACAAATTTCTGAGGATAGAAAAGAGACCTCCTTTCACTGCCCGGTTACTGCAGGTCTTCCTACTGCAGAGAGAAGACATGACAGACGCTTTCAGAGAATATGACACGAAGTACTACACAGAAAAGGGGGATGCAGAGTATTACCCATTGGAGGGTCGGTTGTGGATTGTCTTACTGTTTGAGACAGATGGTCTTTTGTTTACGACGATGAGAAGAGCTACGACACCAAAACTTCAGTACTACCAGAGTGCCCAGGGTGAGGAGTTCAGAATCGTGGCGGGAGGATTGTATGCGTAGGCAGTACTCGAACTACACGATTGCAGTACCACCTGAGGAGCAGGAGCACTTTGAGAGGAAGCTGCAGAGAATAAAGGACTACTTCAGAATTGAGAGCACGAGCACTGTGATCCAGAAACTGGTAGATGAGTGGGCAGAAATCCAGTGGAAGGCTCAAAAGTATGACCAGTTGAAGGATACCATTTTGGGGTTTGAAATGTACTACAGGTACCGGAAAGGGGAGTTTGTCTGTGGTGAGAGGGATGATAGAACAATCTTCTGAGATTTCGTTGGAGTTTACAGAGACTGTAGATTTTAAGACAGCAAAGGACATTAATAATGATTTAATTGATATACTGAGAGCTCTCCAAGAACTTGAAATGCGTACTGAAGTGGGGAAAGTGGTGAAAGAAAGGTTTGTGGAAATAGCGACATGCAAGCTGCAGAAATTGGAAGACTCAAGGGTAATGTTGTGAAGGAACCTTATATGAGGTCTGTTCTTTCTCATAAGCCCCGTTATGCGGAATAGGTCCCTCTGTGAATTGTAGAAATTGATGAAAAATCAGAAAATGGGGGAAGAGCTGATTAACGAAATAGATGGACTCACCCGTATACCTGAATGAGTTCTATTGCTTCATCCTTATTGACAAAATATGGAACAGAAAGGAAATGTACGAGAGAGGTGGATACTACCGAGATTGACACTGGTGGTCCTGGTTGTAGGTAGGTTCACGCAGAAAGAGTTCCACATTTTTTAGAGCACAAGAGAAACACGAATGGAGAAATAAAGGACAAGAATAATATGAAACGAAAGTTCCATAATCCTTCATAATTTGGAGGAAAAAGGGACAAGTATTTAAGTGAATGCCATGTACAGCTTTGTTCGAACCATACGCTATAGAAAATCTTAAAAAGGCATGGAATCACTATGTAATATCAAGACCGAGAACATGATGTTGTCTTCAGGGAATACCGAAGGAAGGCTACCATCACCAAAAAGCAGAGGAAGTAAGAATGGTACAGAGGAAAAAGCTTCAGATATTCGTATCATCGACGTATAAAGATTTGATTCCTGAAAGGCAAGCAGCTGTAATGGCCATTCTACAGTGTGGACACATACCTGCGGGAATGGAATTGTTTTCTGCTAGCAGTGAAAGCCAGGCTGAGGTTATAAGACGTTGGATTGATGAATCAGACGTATTCATGCTAATTCTTGGCAGCAGATATGGCACTGTTGAGTCAAAAAGCGCAGAATCTTTCGTTGAAATGGAGTATCGGTACGCTCTAAAGACTGGAAAGCCTTCTTTTGCAGTTGTCCTGAGTGATGAAGCGTTGATAGAGAGAGAAAAACTTCTTGGGAACAACGCTACAGAATCTGAAAATCGCGATAAATACAAGAATTTTCGCAAACTTGTATTATCAAGTACCTGTTGTATGTTTAATGATGAAAAAGATATCCAAGTAGCTGTATTGAAATCCTTGAATGACATTGCAAATAGATTCGAGTTGCCAGGATGGATATCTGGTAGTGGAAATTCCAATATGATAGATCTTCTCAATCGTAAGGGAAGAGATATGAAGCTTGGCGATCCAGTTGGGAGAATACTGAATGCAAGAAACGAAGTTTGGATAACTGGAACGACACTGAATACTGCTACGAGTGGATCATGGCGTGGTCTCGAAAGAACCCATGCGAGAATAAAAGTAATATTGCCAGATTTTACAAAAGATTCAATTGTGGAGGCAACAGCAATTACAGACAAAAGAATAGGTGGAGACATTTCACGTATATCGGGCCTTGAGAATCAAAGGGGTTACATCCAAAGAAGCTGGGAATTTCTTAATTCATCAAGAACAAGAGCAGGCGGAATTGAGGTCAAAATTTTACCTTATTGTCCATCTTATTCTGTTTTTGCAGTAGATGCCGAAAGATCATACAAAACAAATGGATATATATCGATTGAAATGACAGGGTACCACTATGAACCACAAAGGACTCCAGGATTTGTTCTTTTTAAGAACAATGACAAGCATAGAGAGTTCTATGACTTGTTCATATCTATGTGGAATGAAATGTGGAATGATGCTTACTATTATCGCAAGAGTGAGTAATCATACTCTTATTTCCTATTGATAACCTTCTTCCCTATTCTCTTTCTCTTCCTTCCTTTCAACTTTGGATGCAGAGGGGAAGTCTTTATTCCTCGATCTCAACAACTACCCCAAAACAGATATCTGCATCGTGTACTTGGGACAGAACAATGGACGGAACGCACTCTTAGTGTGGGGCTACCAGTGGCAGGGAACGTATGCGAGCTCACTCTTTGCTGCAAATCCTGAGACCGTCATCCAGAGAACTATCTACGAGTGGGAGGAACTCTACTGGAAGGCCCAGAAGTATGAGCAGTTGAAGGATATCATCCTTGGGTTTGATGCCTACGCTAAGAGCGGGAAGGGGGAGCTCACCTATGTTGAAGGAGATGAAAGATCAGTGTTCTGAGGTTAGGTTAGGGACATCTGTAGACTTCAGGACAGCGAAGAGTGTTAACAACGATTTGGTGGATATACTGAGGGCTCTCACGGAGATTGTGATGCGTACGGATGTGGGGAGGGAGATCAAGGAGAGGTTCATGGATGCAATAACCTATGAGTTGGAGAGGTCGGAAAGCTTTAAGATAGTGCTGTGATTTCTTCTTTTCTGTGTCCTGTTGTTTCTCATAACCCCTATTGTGCCAAATAATCCATCGTTTCTGAGATAGCCGACACCTCTCATCTTGTATGGAAAGGAAATGAAAGAAAACTTCCTTACGTAGTTGCTAACAGCTATAGGAGGGGTATCTTGTTCCAGCATTAGGGAAGTCAGGAATATGTCAAGCGTGGTTATTTCGCGGTATTCTGTAGCGGAAGCTCTGCACGGTTCTAAGTTTTGAGTGCCCGGCTCGAGCAACTTCAAAAGATTTTTACATTGAGGAAAACTGAGCAAGGTCAGCTATAAATTGTAAATTGAGCTTCTTATATTCACGTAAGATATTCGCGGGAGAAACGTTTAAATATCTTTGATACTTATGAACATTATAAGGGTGCCCAGGTTGGGTTTGTCCAAAATGATCAGTGCAAGATTTTTCAGCCATCATAGAACAAAAGTAAGGAATCCGTAATGAGGAGTTTTAAATT
>JADDYB010000762.1_pt1 | contig 10258 bp, 8 predicted proteins | sample 8641941 | NCBI WGS metagenome assembly JADDYB01 (sample SAMN16275377, study PRJNA637457) | freshwater sediment metagenome | isolation source: Lake Kineret sediment | place: Israel: Lake Kineret | collected 2013 | reverse complement strand
GGAGTTCGTGCAGGAGACCACCCGCGTCTCGACGCGCTGATCGAGGCGATGCTCGACAGCCGGGACAAGCAGGGCCGCTTCACCATCCCCGACTCGCTCGCCGGACGCCCGAAGCCGGACCGCGGTGCCGTCACGTGCGACTCCAACGCCATCGTGGACGTGATGGTGCGGCTCGGCCTCGCCCGCGAGCCGCGAGTCGCCCGCGCGCTCAAGCGGCTTGTCGCGGACGCCACCTCATTCGGGCAGGGGCGCGGTTGGAGGTGCGTGCCAGAGCGGCGCCCGCTGATCGACTTCGCCGGCCGTAACGCGGATGCCTGCCCGCAGGTGACGCTCGAGGCCGCTCGCGCCCTCGCCCGCGCGCCCGAGAGCCTGCGTCCGCCTTGGGCCGCGAACGCCGCCCGCACCCTTCTCGCGTTCTGGAACGCGCGCGCAGACCAGCGGCCGTACGACTTCGGTCACGGCTACCAGTTCAAGACGGTCAAGTGGCCGCCCGTCTGGTACAACGCGCTCTCGGTCCTGGACGTGGTCGGGTCGTTCCCGGAGGTATGGGAGGAACCCGGCGCCACCGAGACGGACAGGGACGCGATCGCCCAGCTCACGGCCGCTCTTGTCGCGCATAACCTGAACGCCGCAGGCCGTGTCGAGATACTGCGTGCGCATCCGGGCTTCGGGCGCTTCTCCTTCGGGCGGCGTGGGGAGGAGTCCCCCTTCGCGACCGCTCGTGTGCTGGCTGCGCTGGCGCCGTTCGCCGGACTCGCGGAGCGGATCGCGGCTGTTGACGTGTCGCGTCTGCCCGCGTCCCGCCCGCTCGACCGCCACGCCGAGGGCACCCGCTCGGTGTCCGCGTGCCCGGTGCCGCAGCGGCGCGCGTACGAGTTCGAGCGCGTGCTCCCCCGCGTGCTGACCCGTCACCACCTCGCCAACCGCTGGGAACAGGCGAGCGTCGAGTCCCTCGTCGGCGACATCGTGGGGCTCGTCGTGGCCGACCCCTCAACGCCGTATCTCTCGACCGCCGCGCGGCTGCCCGATTTCAAACCCGGCATGCTCGACCGCGCGCTCGACGAGCGCCGCTCGCTGGTGCGGATGCGCTGTATGCGAGGTGTCGTGTACGCCGTGCGCCGGGACCTCGTGGGCATCGTCCACGCGGCGAGCACACGACAGGTCGTCCGCTGGGCGCGGGATTTCGTTTCGGCGCGAGGCATCAAGGCCGCCGAGTACGAGTCACTCTCTGCGCGCATCCTCGAGGCCACCGCCGAGGAGCCTCTCTCGACCGGGCAGCTCCGCGAACGGCTCCGGCCGCGCATCGACCTCGCCGCAGTGGTGACGCTGATGGCCGCGGAGGCGCTCGTCGCCCGCTGCGCTCCTCGTGGCGACCGGTTCAGCCACGCCACCACTTACGCGCCGTTCGAGTCCATCTACCCCGACATCGTGCTGGGCCGCATCAGCGAGGACGACGCCCGCGCCGTGCTCCTGCGCGCGTACGTGCGCGGGTTCGGACCGGTGAGCGCACGCGACGCCGCGTGGTGGACCGGCATGGACCTGAAACGCGTCCGGCGCGCGTTCGACGCCCTCGAGGAGGAACTCGTCGAGATCTCGCTCGCCGGCCAAGAGGGCACTTGGCTCATGCACGCCGCCGACGCCGAGGAGCTGGAGTGGTCGACGATCGCCGATCCCTCGGCGGTGTCGCTGCTGCCCGCGCTCGACCCGCTGCTGCTCAGCTACACCGACCGCTCCCGCTTCGTGAGCGACACCGTCCGCCCCTTCGTGTTCGACACCGCGCGCAACACCGCGCCGGTGGTGCTCGTGAACGGCCGCGTCATCGGTGTCTGGGATCTCGCCGGCCGGGCCACCGAGGCATGCGCGCTCGTGCACCTGTTTGACGAGGTCCCGCCCCCGATCGTCGACAGGGTGACAGCGGAGGCCACCCGCATGACGGCGGTGAGGTGCGCCGGTGAGGCCGATGTCCGATTCGTGCCCTCGATGACCCCGCTCGCGGACCGCGCGGTCGGGGCGTTCATGCACCCGCTGCGCTGACGCGACAACCGCCCCGGGAGCAGACACACGCAGGTCCCCGGCCAGGGTGGGTGGCCGGGGACCTGCTGTCGGTCACGTCCCCGTTCGGGGGTCGTGAGTGCCGGGAGGGGGTGGGCTCCCGACTCAAACCGCTAGTGCTTCGCACCTCCGAAGAGCGTGCCGACCTTGTCCGTTCCCATGTCGCGCTCGTGGCGCTCGTGGGCGGTACCGTGGATACGCATCCAGATCTCGTCGATGTTGACCGGCGGCTTGCCGTCGATCTTGCTCACCGCGAAGATCGTGAGCACCGCAATCGGGAATGTGAAGAGCACAGGGAACGTGAGTGACGCCACGAACCCGATCATTCCGTTGTCCGCAGCGAACATCGGCACCTTCAGCTGCTGGAAGATGTTCATGAAGATGATCCCGATCGAGCCGATCAGGCCGACGAGCATACCTGCGATCGCGCCCTTCTCGGTCGTCTCCTTCCACCAGATCCCGGTGAGCAGCATCGGCACGAACGCCGAGGCGCCGACCGAGAACGCCCACGTCACCATCATCGCGATGAGCGCCGGGTACGCCTTGTCCAGACCGAAGAACGGGATGGCCCAGCCCAGCGAGAACGCGAGGAGCGAGAAGAAGATGACGGCCGCCTTGCCCACGAAGACACGCTGGGCCTCTGGGGCGTTCGGATTGATGTACTTCTCGTACACGTCGTGGCCGATGGCCGACGCCGCAGCGATGAGCAGGCCACCGATGGTGGAGAACATCGCGGCGAACGCGCCTGCGGCCACGATACCCATGAGCCACTGTCCGCCCATGATCTGACCGATGACCGGCATGATCTGGTCGGACTTGACCAGGATGCCGTCAACCGTGGCGGCACCGGCAGGCAACGTCCCCGCGTTGAACGCCTCGAGCACCTTCACCCGGCCGGCGAGGCCGGCGATCGGCGCGAAGATGTAGAACGTGCCGATGCAGACGAGAACCCAGAACGTGGAGCGGCGTGCCGCCGAACCGGACGGGTTGGTGTAGTAGCGGTTCAGGATGTGCGGCAGGCCCGCGGTGCCGAGCACCAGCGCGAGCACCATGGAGAACTGGTCGAACGCGTTGTAGCGGTGGCCCGGCTCGCCGAAGAGCATGTCGCGTGTCTCATGCAACTTGTTCTTCTGACCGAGCAACACGTCGACCTTCGCGGTTTCGTCCCCCGCGGCGACGACTTCCTCGATCTTCGCGAACGACTCCGCCGACATGGTGGCCTTCGCGTTGTCGATCGGGGCCTTGCCCGAGACCGGGTCGACCTTCGTGAGATCGGCAACCGTCAGCGTCTTGGTTGCTGTCAGTTTGCCGTTGCTCATCTCCGCCAGATCGTTCGGGTAGCTGAACCCGCTGCCGAAGGCGAACACGACGACGAGGAACATCGCGAACCACAGCCACCAGAACTGGAAGATCTGGTTCAGCGTGGTCCCCTTCATTCCGCCCACTGCGACGTAGAACATCATGATGAGCGTCACGACGGTGACTCCCGTCAGGTAGACGGGGTCGACACCGAGGAAGAGCCCGTCAGCGCCGGCCGGGAAGAATCCCTTGCCCACGAGGATCTTCCACGTCGTGCCGGCGCCGAACATCTGCGGAGCCATGTAGAACAGCGAGACGAGCAGCACCGCACTCACCGTGACCAAACGGATGCGGCTCGTGCCGAAACGCCCGAACGCGAAGTCGGCGACGGTGTACTCGCCGAAGCGCCGGAGCGCCGAGGCGATGAACAGCACGACCACCATGAACCCCCCGGCGAAACCCGCGGCGTACCACACGCCGTCGAGTCCGGACGCGTAGACCGCGCCTGCCACGCCCAGGAACGACGCGGCGGACAGATAGTCACCGGAAATCGCTGAAGCGTTGGAGAACGATCCGACCTTGCGGCCGGCGAGATAGAAGTCGGCAGTCGTGCGCGTGAAGCGCCTCGAGAAGATCGACAGGCCGATGGTGAACAGGACGAGACCGACGACCAGAACGATGGCTATGGTGTTCACTGTCCCTCACCCGCCTTCAGCTTGGATTCGGCAGCATCCGCCAACTCCATCAGCCGGTCATCGAGCTTGTCGGCCTGCTTCGAATAGGTCCAGGCCATTGCCCACAGGAACACGAAGTAAAGCAGCGACACGAACAGGTAGTTCGCGGTGAAGCCGCCCCAGATCGGCGTCGCGTACCAGCCTTCGACCCAGTTGGTCATGGCGGGAACGGCCAGCGTGACCGCGAAGAACACCGCACCGTACGTGAACGACAGCTTACGCTGCTGGTGGAACACGATGTCGATGGTCTCCATCGTGTCGGTGTGGTTTCCCCAGCGCAGGTACTTGACGCCGTCCGCGTTGACCCCGGACTCCCTTTCCATCTTCACAACTTCGCCCATGGTTGGCACCTCCTTTGGCAGAACGGGGTCAGTCGGCCTTGACGACCATGACCGGGATGGACGATGCGCGCATGACGGTCTCGGCGATGCTTCCCATGCCCAGACGCTTGAGGCCCGTTCGGCCCGTGTCGCCGAGGATGATGATGTCAGCACCGTAGTCGTCAGCGGTCTTGACGATGCGCTTGGCGACCCCGCCGTTGATGATGTCGATCTCGACCGGGATTCCGTTGCGCTCGCACATGACCTTGGCGATGCCGAGGCCCTTCACCGACGGGTGAGCGCCTTCCCAGACGTCGTCGGCCTCCCGCTCCTCGGGGAGCTCGAGGCTTTCGGCCCCGTCGTCCACGAAGATCGCCTTGACGGTCGAGTTGAACGTCTTGGCGAGTGTCACGGCGTACTGCGTCGCCATGATCGCGGGCTCCGAGCCGTCGGTCGCGAGGAGAATACGATCGATGTCCAAGCAGACCTCATCGATCTCGCCCATCTTCACCTGCTCGGCAGCTCCCTTGATGCAGACCTTCATCTCGTTCACCTCCTTGTGCACATGCACGTCGTACGGACGCCGGAACGTGGCGTCCGGCACCTGCAACGTACGACCGCACAACAGGGAAGGGGAGCAAGTGCCCGCCAGCGGTGAACGAGCGTCGGTGAAGCGACCGATGTGGTCGCCCAACGGAGAGAGACTCGCCCGGCGTGGCGGCGAAAGGCGGATTCGCGGTGGTGAACGGAGGAATCGGGCACGTCAGGCCGTTTGCGGGTGCTCCTCGGGCGGGGCCGCGCAGCCCTCATCACCGGCGAGCGGCGTGATTCGGAGGGTGACCGTCGTTCCCTGGCCCTCGACGCTGTCGATCTCGAACGTGCTCTCCGGCCCGAAATGGCCGCGCAGGCGGTCGCGCACATTGCGCAGCGCGATGCCGAGCCCCGTGCTCGTCGCAGGCTCGTAGATCCTCGCCAGCCGTTTCGCGGGGATGCCGACGCCATCGTCGGAGACCGTCAGCACGAGCGCATCACTCTCGCAGCGACCGGCTATCGTGACCGTCAGTGTCGAGCCGTCGTGCCGCATGCCGTGGCCGATGGCGTTCTCGACGAGGGGCTGCAACATGAACGCCGGCAGTGGCTGGGACAGCGCCCTCTCGGAGACCTCGTTCACAAGGACGAGCCGCTCGCCGAAGCGGGCCATCTCGAGCTCCGCGTAGGTCATGACGAAGTCGAGTTCCTGCTCCACGGTGACGAGATCCTCGGCCTGCTCCAACGTGCGTCGGTAGAAGGTCCCGAACCGGCGCAGGAGCCGCCGGGCCTCCGCCGGGTCCGTGCGGATGAAGGCCGCGATGGTGTTGATGGTGTTGAACAGGAAGTGCGGGTTGATCTGTGCCTGCAGCGCCTTGAGTTCCATGTCGCGCGCGAGGTCGGTCTGCCGCTCCAGCTCGGCGAGCTCCAACTGCGTCGAGAGCAGACGCGCGAGGCCCTCCGCCATCGCGAGTTGCGTCTCGTTCAGGTACTTGTCCGAGGTGTAGTAGAACTTCAGCGTGCCCACCGGCTGGTCGCGCTGCTCAAGCGGCACGACGATGGCTGCCCGTAGGCGACACGCGGGCTCGGGGCAGCCGATCTCCTCCTTGGAGTGCAGGATCCGCGGCTCGTCGTGGTCGAGCGCCTCGTGTGTGGCGCGCGTGATGATGGGCCCGCCGACGTGGTGGTGCTCCTCGCCCACTCCCGCAAACGCGAGGACCGTGTCCGTGTCGGTGATCGCCACCGCAGCGGCCTCCATGTCGCGCAACACGATGCGGCACACGGCGCCGGCGGTCTTCTGGTCGAGGCCTTTCGTCAGATAGGCGAGCGACTCGTTCGCGATCTTGAGCATGCGGTCGGACTGCAGGGCCCGCACGTGGTCGGGGCGCACCATCATCCGCCGGTACGCGCCCCAGAACGAGATCGCCACGAGCCCGACCACGGAGACCTCGACGAGCCAATGGTAGACGCCGGCGAGAGAACCGCCGATCGCCGCCGTGCCCAACACCACGATGGTGCCGAGCGTCAGGACGTCGATCCAGTTACGGCGACGTACCGAGGGCAGCTCGCCTCCGACGGCGAGCATCCGCTCCTCTATGTCGACGGGCAGCGTCACGGGCTCCTCCCCGGCCGATTATCGAGTGTCAGTATGCTACATCGCACGGCGTGCGGCTGCGCGGGTACACTCCTACGTGGTTCCGCATGAGACGCACCGCACCGAGACGGAGGACCGCATGAAGTTCCTGATGCGCTGGCTCGTGACCTCGATAGCCGTGGCCGTGGCCGTGCTGGTCATCCCCGGCATCTCCGTGAGCGGCCCGAACTCCTGGCTTGCCATCGCCGTGGGCGCGCTCGTGCTCGGACTGCTGAACGCGACGCTCGGTTTCGTGCTGCGCATCGGGACCATCGGCTGCATCATCATGACGCTCGGCGTGTTCAACCTCGTCATCAACGCAGGCATGCTGATGCTCGCTTCCGAAGTCTCACAGAACTGGTTCGACCTCGGCTTCCACGTCGAAGGCTTCTGGCCGGCGTTCTGGGGCGGCATCGTCATCAGCATCGTATCGGGCATGCTGAACTGGTTCGCCGGAAGCGACGACGACAAGTGAGCGCGAACTCCCGAACCTGCCAGCGACCCTAGCGGACCCGGAAGCCTCGCAGCCCGCTCGAGAGCTTGTCGGCCTCGCGCTTGACCTCGTCCGCCGAACCCGCGACCTCGCGTGCGGAGCGGGCCGTGCTCGAGACGCCGTTGCTCACCTGCTGCATGACCTCGACGATCTGTCGCGCGGCCGACTGCTGCTGGACCGCCGCCGTTGCGATCTCGCGCGCGGCGACCGCCGTGGTCTCCATGCGCGCGAATATCTCGTCGAACGACTCGCGAGTCCTTCCGGTCTCCGAGACGGTCTCGGCACCTAGCGAGGCCTGCGCCTCCGCGCTGCCGGCGAGCTCGCGGCTGGCGTCTTGGATGCTGGCCACGAGCGCGGCGATGCGCCCGATCGAAGTCGACACCGAATCGGCCAGCGTGCGGATCTCGGCCGCAACGACGCCGAAGCCCTTGCCCGCCTCGCCGGCACGTGCCGCCTCGATGGCGGCGTTCAGCGCGAGGATCTTCGTCTGCTCGGCGATCGAGCCGATCACGAACGTGACCTGGCCGATGTCCTCGGCGACCTCGTTCAGGCTCGCCGCTGCCGAGACGACGACCTGCGCACCACCCGCGAGGCGCTCCACGTGACCGAGCCCGCTCTCGACGGCGTCGCGCCCGCGGTCTGCGACCTCGAGCGAGTCCTCGGCGATGTCGAGCACGCGTTTGGCACCGTCCGCCACGGCCTGGAACGAGCGGTCCAGCTCCTCGACGGTGGCGGAGGCCTCGGCCACGGCGGACGCCTGCGACGCGGCGCTGTCGGCCTCGACACCGGCCGAGCTCGCGATGCCGCTCGCGAGCGTGTCGAGATGCGCGACCGAGGAGTCCACGTTGCCGATGAGGCTACGCAGCCCGCCGGTCATGGTGTTGAAGGCCTCGCTCAGCACCCTCGCCTCCTGGAAGCCCGTCTCGGGGACCGTGACGGTCAGGTCTCCGGTGGCAACCTTCCCGGCGGCGTCACCGACGACGACGATCGGGCGCGACAGATTGTGCGCTGCGACGTACGCGATGACGAGGGACGAGACCAGCCCGAGTACCACGAGCCCGAGCATCGCGAACGTGAAGTTGTTCGACGCCTGCGTGTAGGGGGTCTTGTCCACGCCCACGAACAGCATGCCGATGACTTGACCTGCAGGGTTCTTGATCGGCTCGTAGTAGGTGAAGTAATCGCGGTTGACCACGAAGGCCTCGCCCCGGAAGGGTTTGCCCGTGTCGAGACATGCCGCCCGCACCTTGTCCGAGATCGCCGTGCCGATGGCGCGCTCGCCCGCATCGTTCTTGACGGTGGTCGCAACGCGCACGCCGTTCTGGAACAGCGTGGCCACGCCGCCGACCTTCTTGACCACCGAGTCCACCCAGACGTTGTCCTTCTTCAGCAGGTCGATCCCGACAATTGCGCGGGATCCGTCGCCCGGCATCGGCACCACGCTGACGATCGCGAGTGACCCGGCGACCTCCTCATCGGTGGCGCTGCCGCCTTCGGTCTCCTTGAGCTCGACTGCGGTGCGCTTCGCCGAGCCGAGTGCGGTGAGGGTCTTCTCGGGAACGATCACGGTGAACGACGCGGGCTGCTTGGACTCAAGCGACGCCGCGACGCCGGGACATTCCAGCTTCAGGCCGATCGCCGATCCCGAGGACGCCTTGACGACGCCCTTCATGTCGACCATCTCGATGTGGTCGATCGCCAGCGTTGTCGCGTAGCGCGAAAGCTCGCTCGAGAGCGTCTGGGCGCCGGTCTTGCCCTCGGCTCTCAGCGTGCCCGCGAGCGACTGCATGCGGAGCTCGCGGTCGGACACCGTGTCGGCGAAGAGCTCGGTCGCGACGCCTGCGTGTAGGTCGAGACGGGTCTGCGCCTCGCCTCCGATGGCGCTGCGGAACCACGGCGTGGCGAGCACGGTCGCGAGTATGAGGGGGATGACAGACGCGGCCACGAAACTGATCATCAGTCGTGTCCGAAGCGTGATCGCCTTCTTCATGGCCGAGCCCCTTTCGCGAGTCATCAACCCGATACTATCCCTGTGTGCGCTCAAGGGGAACACACACATAGGACCCGACCCGGAGGTGTACCATGCCGACCACCAAGCTCCTCGTGTTGTATGGGATTACCACCATCGCCTTCTTCGCGATCGATTTCGTGTGGCTCTCGACCGCCACGAGCCGCCTCTACGCGCCCCGTCTAGGCCACCTCTTCGCCGAGAAGCCGAACCTCCCCGTCGCCGCGGCGTTCTACCTCGTCTACGTCGTGGGCATTCTCGCTCTCGCGGTGATCCCGGGACTGCGCGAGGGCGCGCTTTCGGGTGCCTTGTGGCGCGGAGCGCTCTTCGGGGCTCTCGCGTACGCGACCTACGACCTCACGAACCTGGCGACCCTCGAGGGGTGGCCTTGGGAGATCGCGGTCATCGACATCGTGTGGGGCACCACGCTGAACACCGTGGTCGCAGCAGTGGGATGGTTCGCGGGCAGGTGGCTCGGCCTGGGCGGCTGATCCTAGTCCGCGCCGCCACCTCCGCCGCCACCACCGCCACCGCCTCCGCCGGAGAAGCCGCCGCCGGACGATGACGACATCTCGCTCGACGCAGCTTGCGAGGCGCTCACGAACGAGCTCGACAGCGAGCTCACGGGCGAGTGCCCGAACCCGCCGCTCGAGTACGTCCACCAGTACGTCGTCTGGAAGGACGGGTCACTCACGACCTGGGGCATCTTGACTCGCAGCTGCTCGATGACCTGCTCGGCGATGCCGAAGATCACGGCGAGGACCAGGAATCGGTTCCAGAGCACCACCGAGGCCGGCGGCGCCTCATTCAGTCGCGAGAAGTCGCGCAGGAAGTTGCGGACTCCGCGGTAGTGCCGGAAGAGGTCGTTGCCCGCGGCGGTCCGGCGGTTCATCTGTGACGCGAACGCCAGCATGATGAGCCCTGCAGGGATCGACGACGCGAGCGGCCACAGCGACTCGATCACGGCGGCCAGCGCGATGCCCGCGGAGAGCACGAGCCCCACTCCCACGTTGACGCCCACCTGCCAGTTCTTCGCGGTGGGATCGAAGAATCCCAAGCGCAGCGCCTCGCCTTCGGCCGCCGACTTCCACGCGCTGATCTGGCCCGAGAAGAACTCGGCGTTGGCCTTCGCGTAGCCCTTCAGCTCGGAGAGCACGAGGTGGCCGGTGTTGCCGCCCGCGGCTGTTCACG
>JADDYB010000760.1_pt1 | contig 10262 bp, 6 predicted proteins | sample 8641941 | NCBI WGS metagenome assembly JADDYB01 (sample SAMN16275377, study PRJNA637457) | freshwater sediment metagenome | isolation source: Lake Kineret sediment | place: Israel: Lake Kineret | collected 2013 | reverse complement strand
CGCCCTCTAAAAGCTCGATTATGTACAGCAAAGCGTTGGCCATGACCGCGTTCTCCCAGTTCTCCGTGTCCGACACCATGCCAAGGCCGAGCTTGATGGCCTCCATCCCCCTCTCAGGGGGCTCCACCGGGTCTACGATGATGTAGTTCTGGGCTATGAAGCTGACCTTAGCCCTGACAGTCATACCGGGTTCAAGCTCATTGAACAGCACATTTTCGCGGTTAAATAAAATGACGCGACCATCCTTCATTCTGCTGATAATGCTGTCCCCTTTACCCTTAAGCACTAATACCGTTAATTCGTCTCCCAGACTAATATCTGGACCTGAATCCATTTGATACAATTCAAATCGCCTATATTCTATCTTTCACTTATATATTTGAATTTTTATTTATTCGATATTTTACTGTCCTTTTATTGAATATCTTTGATGTGATAAAAAAAATTTCACGAACACAAGTTGTATCACTAGCGATATATTTAAATTCGGTGTGCATGATATTATCGCTTGCGATACGAATGGTGGTCTGATGTCTAAAGTAACCAGTATTGTCCCCCGAGGGTTCACGCGTTTCTACGTGCTGTATCTCTTAACTGAACGATCCATGACAGGTAAGGAAATAATAGATGAGTCAGTGAAGCGTAGCGAAGGCGAATGGACACCCTCGCCGGGTTTGATCTATCCGCTTCTGGGGAGGCTGGTCAGAGACGACCTCATTTCTGAGACTGACGGTGGGGGATTCCAGATCACGAAAGAGGGGCAGAGGGCTCTTAAACAGTACTCGAAGCTTCAGGACCAGATCGATAAACAGTTTCATCTTGTTAATCGTTTAGGTATATCTATGTACGCCGCCGGAAAATTCATCGCCGAGGAAGCCATAGACCGCATCAGTGTTGTGGCATCAAGCTTCAAGGACCGCATCGGAAAGAAATCCAGTAAAACGCAACAGCAGTTCGACGAGATGTACGAAGAGTTTCTGCTTAAAGAACTTGAAAGGCTGAAAACCCAGAAAACCTCGAAATCAGTAGAAAGCGAGTGAGTGTTCGACACCGACAACCATCTCCTACTCGCTGTTGCGCAGCCGTGGTTGATTATCATCGATTAATAATATCTCAGCTAGAAGCAATAAAAAACGGTTTAAACCGAGTTGTGAGCCGCTTCCCAAACCATTTTAATCTTTCGCTTCGAAAAACATAACGTTTTTATTTACACGCTGAGCAAAGGGAGGTGCGAGCAATCGCACCCGCCATACGACGGCGGCTACGGTCGGACTGAGGCTAGCTGGCCTCTGAATGATTGATCGACCTCCTGAGGCGGGGACACGAATGAAGACTCGAGTAAAGGCGGAAACGTCTTCGGGTCTGATAAGGGTCGAGCAAGATTCTTCCTCGCTTTAATTCTAATTAGTTTGACTTGCGGTCAACTGCATTCCGATTGATCCCGTCGGACCTCACTGCTATCGAGGTGGGACTAAGCCATGCTAGTCGTACGACCAGAACCATGTCTGGTAGTGGCGTACTGCTCAGTAACACGTTGCTAACCTACCCTTAGGACGGAGACAACCCCGAGAAATTGGGGCTAATCTCCGATAGGTGTGATGTCCTGGAATGGTATCACGCCTAAAGGTCCCAACAGCATGTTGTTGTTACGCCTAAGGATGGGGCTGCGGCCGATCAGGCAGTTGGTGAGGTAATGGCTCACCAAACCTTTGACCGGTACGGGCCATGAGAGTGGTAGCCCGGAGATGGATACTGAGACAAGGATCCAGGCCCTACGGGGCGCAGCAGGCGCGAAACCTCCTCAATGCACTGAAGTGTGAAGGGGTTACCTCGAGTGCCATCTGAAGAAGGTGGCTTTTCCTTGGTCTAAATAGCCTTGGGAATAAGAGGGGGGCAAGACTGGTGTCAGCCGCCGCGGTAACACCAGCCCCTCGAGTGGTGGGGATGATTATTTGGCCTAAAGCGTCCGTAGCCGGCCGAGTAAGTTTCCCGTTAAATCCAACGTCTCAAGCGTTGGACTGCGGGAAATACTGCCCGGCTAGAGAGTGGGAGAGGTAAGCGGTATTCTGGGGGTAGGGGCGAAATCCTTTGATCCCCGGAGGACCACCAGTGGCGAAGGCTGCTTACTAGAACACGTCTGACGGTCAGGGACGAAAGCTGGGGTAGCGACCCGCATTAGATACCCGGGTAGTCCCAGCTGTAAACGATGCACGCTAGGTGTTGGGTCGGCCACGCGCCGCCCCAGTGCCGCAGGGAAGCCGTTAAGCGTGCCGCCTGGGGAGTACGGCCGCAAGGCTGAAACTTAAAGGAATTGGCGGGGGAGCACCACCAGGCGTGAAGCCTGCGGTTTAATTGGAGTCAACGCCGGGAATCTTACCGGGATCGACAGCAGAGTGAAGGCCAGGTTGAAGACTTTGCCAGACAAGCTGAGAGGAGGTGCATGGCCGTCGCCAGTTCGTGCCGTGAGGTGTTCTCTTAAGTGAGATAACGAACGAGACCCGTGCCCCATGTTGCCATCAGATCCTAAAGGGATGCTGGGCACTCTTGGGGGACCGAAGCCGATAAGGCTTAGGAAGGTGCGGGCAACGGCAGGTCAGCATGCCCCGAATATCCCGGGCCACACGCGGGCTGCAATGGTATGGACAGAGGGCTGCCACCCCGAGAGGGGGAGCCAACCCCTAAACCATACCTCAGTTGGGATTGAGGGCTGTAACCCGCCCTCATGAACATGGAATGCCTAGTAACCGCCGGTCATCATCCGGCGGTGAATACGTCCCTGCTCCTTGCACACACTGCCCGTCGAACCACCCGAGTGAGGTTTGGATGAGGCATGGTCGAATGTTGGCCGTGTCGAATCTGGGCCTCGCAAGGAGGGTTAAGTCGTAACAAGGTGGCCGTAGGGGAACCTGCGGCCGGATCACCTCCTTAGAAAACAGAATAAGCAAGGAAGCTTCTGCTCGACCCAAAATGCTCAATTGATGCAACTCCCGAAAGAAATGTCGGGGGTGAAGGGCATAGCCGCTACGGGACGGACTCCGGAGGCGGCGATGACGCCGTGTATAGGCTCCGACTCCAGCTGTGGGACCGGTAATATTTTGCTGGTTACTACGCTGTGTGATGGATGACTAGGCTTGAGTGCCGATGAAGGGCGTGGCAAGCTGCGATAAGCTCCGGGTAGACGCACGCAGTCTCTGATCCGGAGATCCCTGAATAGGACTTCCTCATTGTGCTCCTTATGGAGCGGGAACCCCCCGAACTGAAACATCCTAGTAGGGGGAGGAAGAGAAAACAATCGTGATTTCCTTAGTAGCGGCGAGCGAACAGGAAACAGCCTAAACTGAATACGCGGGGAAACCCGCCGTAGATGTGGTGTTAGGGCCAGGATTGATCCTCCTCAACGAAGTCAAAGTGCTCTGGAAAGCTCTGCCGTAGAGGGTGATAGCCCCGTAGACGTATGTTGAGTGGAATGTTCCTGGTACCAAAGTAGCACTGCTTGGGAATGCAGTGTGAATACGGGAGGCATTAACTTCCAAGGCTAAACACAACTCAAGACCGATAGCGTATTAGTACGGTGACGGAAAGTTGAAAAGTCCCCCGAGAGGGGCGTCAAAAGAGCCTGAAGTCACACAGTTACAGACGATTGGGGCCTGGAAGGATCGAAGCACCAGAACGATGACGCGGTGACGCGTCGGTAGGATGGTGTGGACCAGGGTCCCATGCTCCGTTTAGAATCACGGACCGGGGAGTTCTCTCATGTGGCGAGCCTAAGACTTGATCGTAAGCGAAGGGAAACCGAAGAGCGGGCAGCCGCAAGGCCAGCCGCTGGGTCTGAATAGGGCCCGGAGTCACGTGAGATAGACTAGAAACCAGATGATCTATCCCTGGGCAGGGTGAAGTCAGGCGAAAGCCTGATGGAGGCCCGCAATGGTTATGATATGCAATTCTATCATCTGATCTGGGGATAGGGGCAATAGACCAATCTAATTTGGTGATAGCTAGTTCCCTCCAAAGTATGTCGCAGCATAGTCTTCGGTGAGGTTGCACGCGGGGTAGAGCACTAATCGGGTGTCACGGAAGGGAAACCTTTCAGCAGCCTTTTAAACTCCGAATACGCGTGCGCCGTGGAACCGGGGAGACGGGACGATCGGGTTAAGCCCGATCTCCGTGAGGGGGACAACCCAGACTAAGGTTAAGGCCCCCAAGTCCTGGCTAAGTGACAAACAAAAGGGCGTCGTAATCCTAAAACAGCGGGGAGGTAAGCTTAGAAGCAGCTACCCTTTAAAGAAATCGTAACAGATCACCCGCCGAGGATTGGGGCCCCGAAGATGGACGGGTCTTAAGCCAGGCGCCGATACCTTAGGCTTAATAATGTGATAGGAGGGCGTCCCGCATGGGTGGAAGTAAGGCCGTGAGGTCTTGTGGACCGTGCAGGGATTGCAAATCCCGGTGGTAGTAACAGCTTAGTCGGGTGAGAATCCCGATCGCCGAAAGAGCAAGGGTTTCCCGGCAATGCGTCGTCAGCCGGGAGTTAGCCGATCCTAAGTGCAGCGTTAACATGACTGCTCGAAAGGGAAACTGGTTAACATTCCAGTGCCACGGAGGTACTCGAGGTGACTCAAAGCCCAACGGTTGACGATTCGGGGTAGGCTGAACAGAGTTGTCGCTCTGTTTAACTGCATAACTCTGGGGAGTACCGTAATGGTGAGAACCAGAGGAAAACAGGAATAGCGTCTCGTTAGAGGCGTTCAGCTGTGCCCTGGATCCCATGAAAAGATCGTTGGGAGGAATCCTCCGTGTTCGTACCCAGAACCAACACTGGTGCTCAGGGTGAGAAGCCCAAGGCGTGTCGGGGACAATCTTGGCGAGGGAATTCGGCAAATTAGCCCCGTATCTTTGGTATAAGGGGTGCCTACGGCGCTAAGGAAACTTGGCGCGGTAGGTCGCAGTGACTAGGGGGTTCCGGCTGTTTAATAAAAACATAGGTAGCCGCCAGGCCGTAAGGCTGTGTACGGCTATTGAATCCTGTCCAGTGGTGATACCTGAAACCTGATTTCAACCGGGCTAAGGGTCGCTAAACGACGGGAGTAACTCTGACTCTCTCAAGGTAGCCAAATGCCTTGTCGTGTAAGTTACGACGTGCATGAATGGATCCACGAGGACCCCGCTGTCCCCGCCAGGACCCCGGTGAACCTACCTGCTGGACGAACAGTCCAGCGACTTCCAGTGGAACAAGAAGACCCCGTGGAGCTTTACTGCAGTCAGTCGCTGGGGAGCGGTTGCTTTTGCAGAGCGTATGTGGGAGCCAGTGAGTACGTATCTCCGGGTGCGTAGGAGGCGACAATGGAACACCACACATTTGTGACTTCTTCCCTGACCAAGACCTTCGATGTCTGGAACAACGGCTGATGGGCAGTTCGGCTGGGGCGGCACCCCCTTGAAAAGGAATCGAGGGGGCCCAAAGACTAGCTCAGGAGGGACAGAAACCCTCCGTAGAGTGTAAAGGCAAAAGCTAGTTTGATCGGACCTCTAACAATAGGAGGTCCGAAGGTGAAAGCCAGGCTTAACGAGCTATCATGTCCTTATTGATGAGGGCTGGTAGTGTCAGAAAAGTTACCCCGGGGATAACAGGCTTGTCGCGGGCGAGAGTTCGCATCGACCTCGCGGTTCGGTACCTCGATGTCGGCTCTTCCTATCCTGGCCTTGCATAAGGGGCCAAGGGTGAGGCTGCTCGCCTATTAAAAGGGATCGTGAGCTGGGTTTAGACCGTCGCGAGACAGGTCGGATTTTATTTACTGGGAGTGTTGGATGTCTGAGGGGAAAGGGCGATTAGTACGAGAGGAACATCGCGCTGTGGCCTCTGGTGTACCGGTTGTCTGATAAGGCACCGCCGGGCAGCTACGCCGCGCCGGATAAGGGCTGAAAGCATCTAAGCCCGAAGCCGCTCCTAAAAATAGACATCCGTGCCTTCGGGCTGGAGGGCTCCCGTAGAAGACGGGTTCGATGGAGACGGGGTGTAAGTATCGAGGCTTCGGCCGAGGTACTCAGCCCGCGTCCCCCAAACGCCCAAAATTCCAGCTTTGTTGCCTGGTCCCGCAGGAGAAATCGGAGCCGTACACGGCGTTCATAAATTTTACTTGTTAGCGTGAGCTTTGCTTGTACCCAGTGGTTGGGTTTTCCGCGAAATTAGGGTGGTGTTGATTACAGTAGCTGTACAGAACGTGATTTATTTTTGGGTTGGATTTAACGTGTTTTTGGTTAATGCCGTCATCAAATCCGTTTGAAATCTGAGCCCTTGTGAAGGGTTTACACTTCGCACCAACGTTTATATCCCCTCCCCCCGGATAGCATCACTATGATTCATGCACATAGACGGAGAAAGGACATCAGAAACAGGCTAGTGCGCGCAGAAGGCCACCATGAAGATCATCAAACTAAACATCGCCTTCGCCATGTTTGTCAACGCGGCGGGCATAGTGCTTTCGGCGTTAGGGATCGTATCTCCTCTCACAGCCAGTATACTTCATGAGGGAAACGCCCTGATGATGATGTTTAACTCTCTAAGACTTCTCAGGGTGGATTAGCTCTTTTTTCGGGCCCTTATTCAATCAAGTGCACTTCAGATTTGCAGAGTTAATGATGTTACTTCCTGGCTCTGCTCACATTAAAAGAAATGTAAATATGATGACGTCCTGCAGGAAATGGATGAGCCACGCCCACGCGAAGCCCCCCGTCTCCTGCATGCTCTTACCCAGGAACCAGCCTAGGAACCCCGCCAGCACCACCCCCACAAGCCCGTAGGGCACGCCGTAGTAGTGGCCCACGCCGAAGTAGAATGTGGTCAGCCAGAGGGCCTGCTCCTGTCCCACAGCCGGCTCCAGGACGCTGAGGGACACGGCCTTGAGGGGGAACTCCTCGTTGAAGGCGTTCAGCGCAGCTATTATCAAAGCGGTGGGCAGTGCGGCCCAAGCGGCGGGAAGGCTGCTCAGGGTGGGCCTGGTGGCCAACACGAGGAAGCCGAAGGTACCGACGCAGAAGATGGCCGCGAAGGTGGCTCCCACCCTGGTCCACGGCTCAGGCTTCTTCATGCCTATGATCCTTGACGGCGCGGCCTGGGCTCTAATGTCGCCCAACGTCAGGTACATGTCCCTCGGCCTCCGACCGATCAGCAGCAGGGCCCCTAGCACGATCAACGCGGGGACAAGCCTCAGCAGATGTAAGGCCACGTCGGATAGCCCCGGGGGGAGCCCGCTCACCCAGCCGCCCCACATGGCGCTCTCCCTCACCCATGTCACGAGGCCCAACCGCCATCCTCCACCGTAGCCTAGCACGTGAACCATGAGCAGATAAGAGAAGTAGAGCCTCAGGGGCCTCAAGCCTGTTCGCATGTACGTTGCCGAGAGAAGGGCGAGAGGGCCAGCGAGTGCGGCGATCGGCCACCAGTCTGGCTCGCCCCCCGCGAGTTCACGCCACGGGATCAGGGTTACGCAGCTGGCCAGCAGAGCAGCAGCCCACGCAGTTGAAACGATCTCTCTTCGCCCATCATTCATGTTTTCACCTGTGATTACCATATCCCAAATATCTTGGCGAGCGCCTCTCCCACGGCGTCGGGCAGCCCGTGCGCGATGCCGGGAGCCACCACGCTCCCCGTCTTCTCCCTTATGAGGCCGAAGAATAGGCCACCGAAGAAGGTGAACAGGGTCCAGCCCCACGCCAGCTCGAATCTTCCCCTGAAGGGGTTGAACGTGTTGAGGGCGTGGCAAAGTGCGAAGAGAGCGCTGGACACCAGGAGCCCAGGGCCGAAGGCCACGCCCATGATGGTCCAGGGGCGGCCGAACTCCTCGTTGACCCTGGACTGGTAGTAGCCCCTGTACATTATCTCCTCGCCGAACCCGGAGAACAGGAACTGCCACGCCACCGTGGACACTACCTTGAGGGACAGCTTGTCCAGCAGGTAACCGGCAGCAACCGGTAGGAGCAGTAGGCCCACCATGACGGCCAGGTCCACACGGGGGCTACCCTCCTCGAGGGGCTTCCCCCCGATCCACCTGAGGAAAATATAGATGGCAGCCGCCTCCCCCACGGCGATGACAGCGGAGGCCACCGGCTCTGTGTAGCTGTACCCGAGCCTGTACATGATCAGCATCGTTCCCAGGGGCACGAAACTGATCAGGTAGCACTTCATGCCAACGCCGAGCCCCTGCCTCCAGCCCTCTATAGTCAACCCGTACTTCTTGAAGTCTCGGCCTGTGAGGAGCAGGATCGCGACGGGCACCAGGATCAGCAGGGCGCCGGACACGTAGCTCCACCCGAGGAGGGCTACCTCTGCCTGGACCAGATCGTCCAGGAGGAGCCACCCCACCAAGTATGAGCCCAGGAACACCGCCGCCACCTCAAAAATAGAGCCGCCCTTCATACGCGCCGCCTTCAACCTGAATCACATCGAGCCCTATGGCCTTCAACGCTGCTGCGGGCCCCGAGGAGCGCCCTCAGCTCCTCCTCCCGGATGTCGACGCTGAGCACCCCGTAGGTTCCTTTGATCTCCAGCATCAGCCCCTCGACCAGCCCCACGGCCTCCAGCTCGCCCAGGTACCCCTGGATGAGCATCCGGTCACCTGGGCCGCTGGGCATGGACACCTGCCTGATGTGCTCCCTGGAGTTCAGCTCAAGGCTGAAGGCGTGGAGACACGCCTTGGAGCCTGTGCCGCTCATCTAGCCGCCTCCCCGGTGTCTGCGGGGCCATCAGCCTTTATTATTGATCCCTCGCTATTTGTCAACGCAATCATTCTGCTCTCAAGGCCCTTACGGGTTAGATTAACCGATTTGAGGAGCCTTGTGTCCTGCTATGTACCGATCCTAAAATTTTAGTATCCACTAGTACGCAGCGTGTCCATATAAGGATGAGGATCATGGTGACAGAGAAGATGGCCCTGGTCTGCTTCCCCTACTTCAACGGCAGCATCGACTGTGCGCCCTTCCACGGCAGCGACCCCAGGTTCCACAGGTGGGTCACGGACCTCTACGAGCATCAGTGGGCTACAGCCAAGCACTCATCGTCCACGCTGCTGGCCCCTGACACATGACGAAGCATCCTTAAACCATGTGGTGGCTCCGCCCACGCCCCGAGCGTTAAAAGTCTTTTACCTGAAACACGCCACCAATATGGAGGGCTCAGTTTGTCAACTTTCTTCATTAACCAGCCGCCGCCGGACGAGATACGGCGACGCGTCGAAGGCTACCCGGTGTGGGCCGAGGTGGACCTGGACGCCATAGGCAGGAACTTGGACACCGTTAGGCGGCTCACGGGAGTCGAGGTGGTGCCCTGCGTGAAGAGTAACGCTTACGGCCACGGCTTGGCAGCCACCGTCGCATACCTCATGACCAGAGGCGTCAAGAGGTTCCTGGTCGCCAAGCTCTGGGAGGCCAGGCAGATCAGGGGGGCCGGCCTAGGCTGCGGCGTGGTGAACATGGACCCCCTTTTCACGGGGGACCAGTTCAGGGAGGCCGTTGAGCTGGGCTTAACGCAGGTCGTCTACCACAGGGCGTCTGCTGGGATGCTGAGCGAGGCCGCCATCAGAGCCGGGACAGTGGCCCCCGCATGGGTCAAGGTGGATACGGGCCTCGGCAGGGTCGGCGTCGTCCACACAGAGGCGGCTGACCTCATAGAGCACATTTCCAAGCTGAGAGGTTTAAGGATCGACGGCGTCTTCTCAACGCTGCTGGAGGACGACGGCGACGAGCAGCAGATCGCCAGGTTCCTTCAGCTGAGGGGAGAGCTCGAGTCCAGGGGCGTCCACGTGGACACGTGGAGCTTAGCCAGCAGCCACGGCGTCTTCTTCAGGCCCGGCGCCCACCTTGACGCGGTGCGGCCCGGCGTCATGCTTTTCGGCTTCTACCCGGTCCCCGAGGCCCGAAGCACCGGAGTCGCACTCCACCAGGCATTGAGCCTGAAGGGGCGGCTGGAGCACGTGAAGACCGTGGAGGAGGGGACCCCGCTGACCTACGGGGGCGCCTACGTGGCCCCCCGCAGGATGAGGGTGGGCACCATGCACATGGGGTACAGCGACGGCTACCTCCGGCAGCTCTCCAAGAAGGGCCTCGTGAGGATCGACGGCAAGATATGCCCCATAATCGGTGGCGTCAGCATAAATCACCTGCTGGTGGACCTGACAGGTGTCGACGCCGGCGTTGGCGACGTGGTTGAGGCCATTAGCAGGGACGGTCCCAACAGTGCCCACGCCCTCTGCGACCTGGCCGGCGTGGAG
>JADDYB010000759.1_pt1 | contig 10263 bp, 10 predicted proteins | sample 8641941 | NCBI WGS metagenome assembly JADDYB01 (sample SAMN16275377, study PRJNA637457) | freshwater sediment metagenome | isolation source: Lake Kineret sediment | place: Israel: Lake Kineret | collected 2013 | reverse complement strand
TGTGGCAGGATACCCCCTGGGTGCAGTACCTTTAGCTGCAGATGAAGAACGGGAGAAATTGTCCCGCTTTCTGAAAGCACTCAGGGGCGGGAAAAGCCGAATCATCATAACCACGCGAAAGCCTGACGAGGATTGGCTCAAAATTGCCTACACTCTCGTGGAGGTGACTGGTCTAACAGGGAGGGATGCGGGGGAACTGGCAAAAGCTATCTTGAAAACGGTGGGGCGTAAACCAGAAGATTTCAGAAATGATCCAGAGTATGGAAGGCTCCTTACACTGTTGAGAGGACATCCACGTTCTCTTGAGGTGATATTGCCCCATTTACGGAGGAAACCTCCTTCACAGATCATTAATGCGCTTCAGCATCGTATAGGGGCACTGGGAAATGTACTGGACGCTTCTCTTGAGTACGTGGTCACTCAGCTGTCTGGAAGAACACAGAAGCATCTTCCATTCATTGGGTTGTTCACATCATACGTGCATGAGGGTACGATAGGTTTCATATCTGATGGGGAATCAAATCAGGTTTATCAAGAGGTCATGGGAGAATTCATGGATGCTGCAGGGTGGAAAGCAGTTCTTGAGGAGGCAGCATCAGTGGGACTGGTTCGTTCACTTGGCAGTGGGATATATGAATTGCACCCAACCTTTCCGTCGTTCTTGCAGCAGAATCTGGTGTCTGCGGTGGGTGAGGAAGGGTTAAAACGGCTGGATCTTGAATTCATGAGGTTCTATGGGGAATTTGCAGCTTCTTTTTATGAGGGTGTGGAAAGAAGTGACCCGAATGCTCTTGTTCCTGTACGTGTTGAGGAAGCCAATTTGCTCCGTGCGTTACGTCTTTGTGAGATGAATGAGGAATGGGCCGCAGCACAGGCCATTGTTCAGACTATTGATGGATTTTATGAAGCGCGTGGTCGTGAGGATGAATGGAACGCCCTTCGTACACGAATGCTTGATCATGTTGGAAGAGAGACGTCCGCTCATGCTGAGAGAGACCGAGCTAGTCTATGGATGTATCTGCTTGGTAGTGAGGCAAACTATGCCTTGCAGAGCAACGACTTGGAAACTGCAGAAACTGCCCACCAGAAGATTCTCGACTATCTTCTGTCTCTTCATGACTCTGGAGTTGAGCCAAACATTGCAGTTGCATACCACCAGTTGGGCATAATCGCCCAGGAGAGGCAGCAGTTTGATGTGGCAGAACAGTGGTATAAGAAGGCCCTAGAGATTAAAGAGCGTCTCGGGTTGGAACGATATGCAGCCACTGACTACCACCAGTTGGGCATAATCGCCCAGGAGAGGCAGCAGTTTGATGTGGCAGAACAGTGGTATAAGAAGGCTCTGGAGATTTATGAGCGTCTCGGGCATCCACCCTTGCTAGTAGATACCCTGGCCCAACTTGGCGTTCTGTACCGCCAACAGAACCAGCTCCACAAAGCAGTACCGTTGTTTGGCAGAGCGCTGGCAATAGCTGCAGAATATAAGATGCGTGTTAGTGGACAGATTCTAGTAGACCTTGCCCGCACTATGAAAATAATGGGAGAAAAAGAATTCACCGCCGCATGGCGGCAAGCATTCAATGAAGAACCTCCTCTCGAAATACTCCGCAAAATTGTAGAAGAACTCGAAAAAAGTATCTGAAATCACAATAATCAGGAACCCAAATGCCAATTCTCATTTTCCAGCTGAGGAAGTAATCATAATTGCAGTCAACCTGAAAACAAAACGACATGTTCAAATCTAATGAAACCAAAAATGTTTCAAGAATTAGAACGTAGACTTTCCATTCATTTCCTTCGTAATTTCTTCCCCCACATACACATGTGCACTACCCTTATGAGTTGTCACCAACAGGTAGACTGCCTCAGCCAGAACCCTCTCTTTTGTGCGGAATACACTCAACGTGGAATAACCATTCTCAACCCCACAGCTCTTGATCAATTCCATATCCCTGTAAAATTGAACCCTCTCTTTTGCCGGTGACTCAGGAATGTCATAATCCACAATATACCATCTATTCCCCATGTTACAGCTGTAACATTTTTATTTATAACCTTTTCCCGAGAGCAGTGGAAAAATAAAGAATAAGAAAAAAATTACGTTCTGAAATAACAGTTCATTACTGCACTGAAAATCTATTTCCACAGGAGTGCCTGAGGACAGTGTGAGAATACTCTTTGAAAGTTCTGTTTAACCCTTTCCCCCCTCAACTTCACTCCTCCACGGAACCCTCCTGAGCAGCTTTAATTCCTCTTCCCCATGACATCAACACCCACGAAATCCCTCAACACCCTGGGAACCACCACCGTTCCGTCTGCCTGCTGATTGTTCTCGAAAATTGCCACAATAGCCCTCGATGTCGCCAAAGCCGTGCTATTTAACGTGTGGACGAACTTGTTCCCTTCAGGCGTCCTGTACCGCACGTTCAACTCTCTCGCCTGATAATCGGTACAGTTGGAACAGGACACGACCTCACGGAACACGCCCTGTTTCGGCATCCAGGCCTCAATATCATATTTCTTGGCTGCCACTCCCCCCAGATCACCAGAGCACACGTTCACAACCCGGTAGGGAATCTCCAATTTCTGGAAGATCTCTTCAGCATTTCGTATCATACCCTCGTGCTCATCCCAGGACGTTTCCGGCGTAGAGAACACGAATTGCTCCACTTTGTTAAATTGGTGAGTCCTAAAAACACCTTTCGTATCCTTCCCATGAGCTCCCGCCTCCCTCCTGAAGCAGGCAGAAAACCCCGCGTACCGGAGAGGAAGCGCATCTTCCTCAAAGATCTCGTCCATGTGATAGGACGCCAACGTGTGTTCTGAGGTTGCCGTCAAGTACAGGTCTTCACCCTCAATCTTGTACAAAACCTCCTCAAAAGCACTCATGTCGACACACCCTTCCACAGCCCGTCGATTGAGCATGTAGGGTGTCTCCATCAACTGAAACTTCTTCTCCCACAGGTGGTTCAAAGCCAGATGAATCAAAGCAATGTCTAGGAGGACGACCTCATTTTTCAGGTAATAGAATCGCGAACCCGCCACCTTACCCGCTCGTTCCGTGTCCAGCAGATTTAATGCTTCCATAATATCGACGTGGCTCTTCAATTCAAAATCATACTCTTTAAAGGTGCCCCACCTGCGAATTTCCGGGCTGTCATTCTCGTCCAACCCATCGGGCACAGACTCATGGATGAGATTCGGTATCTGGAGCATGACCTGGTAGATTCGTGCTCTCAACTCTTTCTCTTTCTCTTCTGAAGCCCGAATTTTCTCTGGCAGCTCCTTGGACTCTCTAATTTTGTCTGAAATATCTTCCCCCTTCCTCTTGGCTTCCTTGATCTCTTCGGCCAGGACGTTCTTCCGGTGCCTCAGTTGATTCCCTTCCGTTAGGGTGTCTCTCCACTGCGCGTCCAGGGTCAAAACCTCATCCACCATGCCCGTATCCATGTGGCGCCTTCTCATGGACTCTCTGACGAGCTCTGGGGTTTCTCGTATCACGTTGATGTCCAGCATTACTCTCCCTCCATCATCTGCACAGCAGATAGTAAACAGGCAATCAAATCATCAGTCAAATTCTTAACTGTCCCCGGCTGGCCCTCTACCTTCGCGAGGATGTGTCCCTTTTCTGCAGTAACCTCTACTGTATCGTAACCCTCATTGTCAATGGCTAAAGCTTTCATGACTTTTTCTGCATCCTTCACCAGGATGTCCAGCCGTACCGTAACAGGGGCGACCATGATGTGAAGCCTTTCGTCAGCCACCTGTATAAAGGTTTCTACCATGTCTGCACTCTCCAGAAAGGCACCTGCTGCAATGTCGTGCCCCCCACCGAACCCTTTGAATGCTTTCCCCAGGTCAATCCCCCTTTGAACTGTCTTTGCTGTGGCTCTTCCCGATATCTTTACACCTTCATCGTCATCCACCAGGATGATGACCGGTTTTCCATAAGTTTGGGCCAGAACAGTGGCCAGTTCTCCCGCATATCTCCTGGTAACGTTTGTGTCATGGATAAAATAGGCAGATCTTCCTTTGTTCTCCCTTTCTATACGCTCCCAGATAGTATTGACATAAGAAAGATCTTCTTGAAACCTTCTCTTGTACAAATCTAGCTCTTTTCTCCCTTCCTCGTAGTTGTGGAGGGCACACACCTCTGAAGCGAGCTCTTTTTTACCGTTCCTGCAGCACGCATTGACCACATCGACGAATTCACGAAGGTCATACTCCCCAAAGAGGACGTTGTCTGCGAGAATGCCGCAGTCTTTTGCATCTTTCAGGATGGGGCTATTCTCCCCCTCCAGAGATTGCCGGTCACCTAGAATGCCCACCACACCCAGGTAACTCAGCTTGTTGTACTCAGCTCCTAACTTTTTTATGACCAGGTACGTTACTGCAGCAGCACACAGAACCCTGGTCCCATCAATACTGTACATCCACGGATTCAAAACGTTTTCGTCACCTTCTCCTCCCGGATGGTGATCAATCACCAGGAAATTAGCAAATTTTTTCTCAATCTCTTCCAATTGAGAATTCCCCAAATCCAGAAACAGAGTAAATCGAGAATGGTCCAGTCCTTCCAGTCTCAGCCGTTTCTGGATGATGACGTCGCACTCAAAAGCAGACGCAACCAGAGCACCTGCTGCTACCCCATCGACGTCTCCATGGGTTATGACCTGAAAAGGTTGGGCTTCCTTCAAAATGTGAGAAGCACGATTCAAAGCTTCATCAAAGGCAGAGGGAAAGGGAAAGGTGGAGCCAGAGCTACAAGCTGAGAGCGGGGGAGAGGGAGAATCAGATTTAGACAACCCAATCCCCTATCTCACCAGGAGTTCTGCTCTCTCGGGTTCATATCTCCAGTCTTCAGGCAGCTTTTTTCCCCGGTAGTATTTCACTAACCGTCTGATCTTGGACTCAATCAACTGCAGCCCACGCTTTGAGTGCAGGTCCTTGGGGTGCTCTTCCATGTGCTTGCGCAAATTCACTGCCTGCTTCATCAAGTTCGTCAAGTCCTCGGGAAGCTTTGGAGCTTCTCCATGCTCCTGCAGGATCTTGGTGACCTTCCTTCCCGCAGCCAGCCTGACTGAGGGGATTCCGTGCTGGTCCCGCAGCACTGTTCCGATCCTGCTCGGTGAGTATTCCTCTCTCTTGTATTTTAAAACTAGGTCCACCACTTCATCCTTCGAATACTCTGACCATGAAGGAGCAGAGGTCCGCAACGGACGTTTTGACCGAGATTTCCCTTTCTTCCTTGAGTGCATTCGTGCCATTATCTCACCTGTTCTACGTACTTAATAAAGGTTGCGAAGGCTTTCCCCCGGTGGGAATATAAGTTTTTCTCTTCCGTGTCCATCTCAGCAAAGGTTCTATTTTCACTCTCTGGGATGAATATGGGGTCGAAGCCGAAGCCTTTTGAACCCTTTTTCCTTTCTGCTATTCTCCCTTTCACCTCACCGGTAAAAAGCTGTGTATTTCTCCCGTCAGCATAGGCGATCACCGACTTAAAGGAGGCTTTTCTGTTCTCGTCTACGAGCCTCAGAATGCCCTCGCATCCGACTGTCATCAAAACGTACTTGGAATACACACCAGGGAATCCTTTGAGAGCTTCAATGAACAATCCTGAGTCCTCCACAAAGCAGGGCTCCTTCACCAGGGAGTAGCAGTACTCGACACCGAATTGAGCGACCTCCTCCAGGGTGTCTGCCTGGATTTCAGGATAGTCTACCTTCTTCTGAACAATGGGAAGGTGGGTCATCTTCTGGATTTCTGCGTGTTTGTGCTGGTTTGAGGTGATGAAGTTGAGCATTGGAAGGTGTTTCTTTCTCTGTTTAAAAATGTTACCTTGTTCATTACCGGTTTACCTCTCAAAGTGGAGGATCAAAGCACTCTCAATTTAAGAACACTCGTTAGACGACTTTTGTCTTAACAATTTCAACTCTCCTCACAGGGTACACGATCTTTGCATTTCGGAACGCATCTGAGGCGACTTTACTGAGGAACAACTCCTGTATGAACTGCTCCAGTGTCAAATTAGTGCCAGACTGCACGATGCTATCACTCATGGCCTTCCTCAAGGCAGCTTCCTGCTCAGAGGTCGTGTTGCGATAGCACAGGCCAGCAGCAGTCACCCGCAGCTTCTTCCCGTCCTTGGTCACGATGTCTGTGATCGCCTCCACCTTGGTGTTGCGTCTTCGAATCTGGGCTCTGATGTACGATCTGGACACTTCGTGGCGCACAAACTCAGTCTGGGCCTCGTTCCCGTTGATCTCATTGATCTTGAACAAAAGCTTTATGTGACTCTTTTTGAAATCACCGGTGAGGTCCTTTCCACTGATGTCTATGGTCCTCCCGAGCAGCTTCTGCGGGTCATCTGAGGGAGTCTCTCCGATGTGCTGTTTTCCGAACATGGAGGGTGCATAGATGTCATACCATTGTTTGGTTTTCCACGGCTCTTTTTTTCGAGGTTTCACCATAAAATCACCTTGTTAGCGCACAAAAAAATTGTGCCTTTATAAGGTTAATCCCTCTTGCGATCTCTGAACTCAAACCTTTTCAGAAGATGCAGCTTTGAGACTCCAGAGTTTGTACCTTTATAAAGGTTAATCTCCAAAAAAGAGCATGCAGGCGACAGAGAGTTCGCTCACCACAAGATACAGGTGTCTCCTCCGTAGTGACCATGGAGGTACTGCTCCTCTTACTGAGAAAATTTCTCGCACAGTGAAAAAAGCTCTACCTCACGGAAACTTTTTCACCTCTTTCATGAACCCTTTGCCTCTCTTCTTTTTTTAGGGAAATTTCTCACATTTACGAAAGGGTTCAATCTCCTCGAAATTTCTTTATTTATCCACCGAATTCCGTAGAGAATGATCGATTTTATAACATTCAGTAACTTTGAAACCGAAAGATTTATATACCATCCCATGTAATGGAAACTAATCATGAGCACAAGTGCATGAACCGGTCTCGTTGGGTGGTGAGAGATTGTCCCTCTTTACAGAGGGACTTTTCCATTTTTTGTTTTTTCTGTCACAGAATGGAGAAGGAGAGGGTAACAAAGAAATTGGCACAAGTGCACCGAAACAGCAGCAGAGCGTTGGCTCAATACAAAAAGGAGGCAGGAGGACTAATGCCCATCTACAATGAAACGATAATTAAACGGTGGTTCAACGATGAGAAGAATTTGAAGATTCTCAATGGAATACTCTTTCACTGGAGCGATAGGCAGATAGCCAAAGAGAACAACTTGAGGATTGACCGGGTGTCTAACTTCCGCAGCAAGTTGAAGAAAAAAGGGCTGCTTACTGCAGGATTCTTCAGTATAAACCATGAAAAACTGGCGTTGATAAAGTTGATGGATTTCCCGAGAGAGTGTCCTTCTTTGGATGATATCTTCCTCACGCGTCTCGTTCGTACATCGAGACCATTTGGCTATTTGAGAATACGCCTGCTCCCCCCTGACATGATTGAAGAGGGATACCAGCTGGGCCCAGACATTGATGTGATGAACACTTTTTCCACTCCCTTTGTGCACGAAAATTTCAAGGCTCAATTTGAGAGCATTTTTGGTCAGGATGAACTGCATTTGTATGAAAGGAAGAATGAAAAAAAGAATGGAAAACTAGACTTGCTTTCTATTTACATCTGTAAGGAAGTCGAAAAAGAAAATTACGGAGCAAGAACACTGTCTAGAGCAATTTCACAGCAGATAGGTGAGAGTGAGCTGGGAGTCCAACCCAGTATCAGTAATGTGAACAGGAGGTTAAAAGAGCTCAAAAAGGAAGGAGTTGTGTGCATGGCACATCCCTTGAACTTTGTTCCGTTAAGACCTTACTACAACGTGGATTCAGCAGTGGTGAAGAAAAATAGAAACTTCAGCAAAACAATTGCTGCACTTGCGAGACTCAATGTGGTGGTTGGCTTTAACGATATCTTGAACGAGCCTGGTAAAGCTTTTGTGACTCTACAGTACCATTTCAGTCAAAAATGGGACATTTTGAACATTTTGGAGGAATACCTGGAAGAAATCACTTTCTTTGACTATGCACCATCAGGAATGAGGAGGACCATTCCTTTCGAGTATTTCAGAAAAATTCTTCGAAAAAAGGAATAGGTATAAAAAAAATAAAAAAAATAAAAAAGAAAGAAATTATGTTGGTCCATCAGGCAACGGGTCACCATCTGGCTGGACCGGAGGTATACCGCCATGTGGATTTTCTGGATCAAAATTTGAAACTTTCCAAAAACTAACGGTAACACCTTCGAAAACAGCAGCTGCACCTCCCAAAAGTAGGACAGCCGCCACTAGCAGGAGTACGATTCCTTTCCTCATTCATCTCCACCTCCCAAACGATATCTGGTAATCAGGCTCATGCCTGATACTCAGATTACATCCCCTATGGGGGATGGTGTATATAAACTTTTGGATTGAGATTCATGGATGGATCTACTCTAGACCAAATCTTCTACGTGTTCTTTGATGAGAAGAGTATTCTTGTCTTACCTTCTGTGGACATTCTCCTCACGGGGGGTGAACCCACTCTCAATGCAGACCCTATTCGCTATACAATGCAGAAAGTGAGTAAAGAGGAGGTTACCTTTTGCATCACTACAGTGGGAGACTATTTACAATTCCTTTCTTTCCTGTAACCACGAAATCATCCCTTCTATGAAATATCTAGCTTTTTCGAGCATTTCTTTGGCTTCATCTTCAGATATCACGAAAGCGTACTCACAGTCACTCAATTGCCTTTTCTCGAAGGCTCGATTCAGTTCTCTCCCCATTTCACTTGGAAGAACCCCTGTTTTGATATATTTTTCTCTAAAAGCTGAGATACAGCCATTGCCCTTCTATTGACATCTGCAGCGATTTCTTCAGATGTATGTGGTTACCCTCTACAGAATACAGAATCTGGTGAGACGAGGTTCTACAAGCTCAACACTCTGCCAACATGGGGGGCAACAGATAACTTTTTATAGGAAGGGATTGATACGACGTGGGGCCCATAGTCTAGTGGTTATGACGTTGCCTTCACGAGGCAAAGGTCCCGAGTTCGAATCTCGGTGGGCCCACTTTTCTTTTTTTTAGGGAGAATCAGTGGGCTGTCCATTTTCTGCTAACACAATGGGTTACTCTCTCATCAAGGAGTATTTTTTTCCTTCAAATAATGGTGTATCATGAGATATACAACAATGATAGTATGTTAAAGGCAGATGGTTTAGCCCCCCCTCGTGAGCGCATGAGCGTAAACCTTATAAACAATTAGTTCACAGGGGGATGTGTGCCGAGGTGTCAGAGTGGCTATGTAACCGGCTGCAGACCGGTCTATGGGGGTTCGAATCCCTCCCTCGGCTTTTGACATTCTGTCCAAATCCTAACTCAAACGTTTATAAAGGGAGACAGTATTGGGGGATTATGAAGTCTGAAGAGATAGTAAGAAGGGTTAATAGCAGTTATGAGAAATATGGATGGACAGAAGCCCAAAGAAAGGTTTTTGATAAGTTCATAGAAGAGAGGTATGCAAACTACGCGAACCCTGAGAACACACTCCGTTCCTACCTTGACTTGTTGAACCAACTTGTTTTGAAGATCAAGAAACCGTTCTCAGATATCACCTACGAAGACCTGGTCCCCGTACTTAGAGAGTGGCAGGAAGAGTACGGGAATACCACCATGCATGGGAAGAAGTGTAAGCTGAAGGCCTTTTTAAGATGGGAATCAGGGAACAAGCATGACCCCCGTGTGGAGAAGATACGCTCGGGAGCGTATGTGTCACCTGTTACGATCCACGATTTACTCACTGACGAGGAAATCATCAAAGTGCGGAATACGGCTAAGGACAACCCACGAGACCTGGCCATGCTTGACTTTCACTTGCTGTGGGGACCTCGCCCTTCAGAGAGTGCCAAGCTCACGTTGCGGGACGTGGAACTCCATGAATCATACATTGTGGTGAACATCCCCCAGACGAAGACCATCTACAGACCTGTCCCCATTCCTTTAGCAGGTGAGAGTGTCATACAGGATTCCACCTTCTTAGATTCTGCCTTGAACGCTTACACGTCTTTGATGCAGTACCTCAATGCGCACCCCGGGTACCCTGGTGATCCCGGGTATCCTCTGTGGTACGATGAGAAAAAAGGGAGAAAGCACCTGGACGAGTACTCGCTGAGCCGAATCTTTAAACGGCTTGGGAGGCAGGCGGGTCTCACGAAAAAGGTGAGTACCTACATGCTGAGGCGGACGGCCTTTAACAGGTTCAAGGGTGT
>JADDYB010000758.1_pt1 | contig 10269 bp, 21 predicted proteins | sample 8641941 | NCBI WGS metagenome assembly JADDYB01 (sample SAMN16275377, study PRJNA637457) | freshwater sediment metagenome | isolation source: Lake Kineret sediment | place: Israel: Lake Kineret | collected 2013 | reverse complement strand
GAGAAGCTTCTCGATCAGACGGTTGATGCTTGGCTGGACATCCTGCCCTGCATGCAGTGCATAGCAGGCACCAGACAGCTCCTCCATGATCGAAGCCAGCTTCCCAGAGATGACCTTGATCTTGTCGATGATGGAATGCTCGTTCATCTCTTCTCCGCTCGACGTTGTAATAAGCAAGCAATCTGCAAATGCTGCTTGGCCTGCTCCAACAGTGACACAGCAATGATGAAATGCGCCGTGGACTCTGCGTCGGCACCAGACTCTTCGATGTCAAACAGCAGATCCAACCTCAACTGGTCGCACCTTTTAGCAGCCGCCTCTAGTGTTTCTGGAGTCCACTGCACCCGTGGCTCGTTGGGATCCTTCATTCCCATTTCATCGGCGATACTCATCAGTTCTTCTCCACGTCGATGATACGCCAGAAGGCATCCTGACGCTGCGGCGGCTCAGACTTCTCCTCTGGCTCCTGCTCCTCCTCGGGGAGGAACTGCTCGAGCTTCCAGATCAGGTTCTCCGCAGCAAAGATGTCCTGGGGCTCAGCCGTCTTTGCCTTGACCACCCCCCGAAGATTGGCGATTGCCGTCCCCAGCATATCCTCGTGAATGAGACCCGTACACTGGAGCCCGTAGAGAGGATCACCCTGACCGCTGTACCAACCCTGGCAAAGCTCCACCTCAGAGTGGTCCAGATCGATCTTGATGTACCCCTCCTCATTCCGCACCACAAACTGAGGCTTGGGCTTGGAGGCACGAGGCTTCTTCACCTTGGGCTTGGGCGGCTCGTCTCGGTTCACCTCGAGCTGAAGCTCCTTGGTTCTGGAACCATCCACTAGCTCCACGCTGAGGATGTTCTTTCCATTGACGCACTGGCCCCCAATGCGGAGCTTCTTGTCACTAATGGAACCCTCCTCCCGCACATAGATCGTGCAGGAGAAACCTCCTCCACTGCTACGAGGACCCGTGCTGATGTCGGACTTGCGACCATCAACGCTGGCCTCGATCCAGAAGTTACGGACGTTGCGAGGCACTGTCCCTCCTCTTGGCTTGGATGTCGTCGATCATCTTGTTGAGTTGGTTGAGAACACTCTGGCGGGAGCCCTTCAGCCCATAGACCTCCTTGCAGATGGCATAGGCTGAACGACCACTTCTGCGGAGACCAAAGATCTCCAACCGCAAAGCACCGCGCCGCGCCAGAAGATGCGCAAACTCGATGCCCTCGGGGGTATCGATCACGATGGTCTCAGGCATTGATCTTCTCCAGGATGGAATCTCGCTCCTGCTCGAGGAGACGAACCCTTCCCTCCGGACCCCAATCACCGTCACACTGGCAGAGATTCTGCCCGCAACGATCACAGAGACCATAGAGAGATTGGATCGTCTTGTCGATCTCGACAAGGCGAGTCGTCTGCTGGTAGGCAGCCGAGTAGACTGACTCCTCGGCCAAAGCAGACGTTCTGGTGAGATGACCAATCTGGGTGGAGAAGAGCACGCAGATGGGATGGTGGTTCTTCCACTCCGTGCCCTTTCCAAGGCGATGAGCCTCTTCGCCAATGGCTTTGATCGCCTCGGCGAAGGAAATCACCACCCCAGACAGATTGCAAGCGCTCTGCACATCGAGCGCAGCCTGCCAATGCTTCATGTCGATCACTTGGCCTCCTGTGCTTTCTTGAAGAGGATTTGGGACCCCTCGATCCCGAACCTCGAGAGAAGCTGAGCCTTGCCCAGCCACACGGTTTGTTCTTTGCGGATACCCAGAGCTGGCTCGATGATTCCGATCAGCAGCTCTCCTGCGGCAGTGCGGCGAACCTGTACTACTACTTGCTTGTCGAGCGTCATCCCTCCTGTTGTGCTTGGACTCAACGGGGCCTTCCGATCTTTCGTCCAAGCGTGCCCCCGGCTGCCCACGAAGAGTATCAAGGCAGCCACAGACCCATTGCCCGTTCTGTTCCCAGGTGGACAAACCCGGTCACCCCGAAGGTGACAGGTTCCCGGTCCCTCACTCCGAAGAGAGAGCATGCTGAGACCAGAACTGCTCGGCCTCAGCTCGCTTCTCCCCCGGCAGCTCAGGGTCCCCAGGCTCGCGAGGAGTCTGGGGGCCTCCGAAAGCTGTGTAGAGAACGCAGGACTGACCGTCATGCGGACCAGCAATGACAGTCACCTTGCGCGTTGACCGCACAGGCTTCCGGATGAGCCGGGATGTGTACTTGCGCTCCCCACGAGCAGCGTAGAACACATCCTGCTCCAGAACGGGATCGTCGCCCGCCTCGGGTCCGTAGAGACCGTTGGGGACCTCGCCCAGCTCTGGAGGGAGGGTCACCGTCTCGATGAAGAACGCAGAGCGATCTGCGAACTTCTCGAGAAGGTGATCGACCACAGCCTTCGGCAGACTGTGATCGAGGTGGGAGTCAGCGTGCAGCTTCACTGACTGAACCTCCTCTCGCTCGTGCAGGTGCTGCCTGCACACAGCGATCCTTTTCCCGTAGACCGCAACGTACTGCCCTGTGGAAGGATGGCAGGGAATCGAACCCTGCTTCGCTTGGCTGACCAGCTAGCCTCTTGGCCTAGAGCCATCGCTGATCAGGGCCACCCAAGCGAACCCAAGCATCCTTGAGTCTAGAACCAGATCGTCTACTTCCAGATCGCCAGATGGAGCTGGGATTGCCCCACCTCCTCGATTGCCGCGTAGATCACCCCGTGCTCCTGGATCAGCTCCTTGAGCTTGTTCTTGAGCTGGTCCACCGACAGGGCTGGCCCGTGGAAGTCGAGCCCCGTCGCATCGCAGAACAGGGTGGTGACACGCTCCCGCTTCTTGTCCACCTTCTCGCAGTCGTAGCCCAGGTGGGGAAAGGGGAACGGAGGGAACTTGTCGATCTCCTCGATGCTCTCGAGCACGACCGGCTTCTTGTACTGAGCCCGTGCCCGCCTCGCTGCTGCCTCGTTGACGCTCCTGATCGTATCAAGCGACCACATCGTTGGTGTCTCCTTTCGCTTCGCACTTGATGCACAAACCGCTGTGCTCGTTCACGCACTTCTCGCAGCCCTTCTCCCCACAGCCAGTGCAGATGACGATGGCATCCCACGGAGCACAAGCCTCTCCGCAGAGATCGCACACACAGTCCTCACTGGATGCGTAGGGAGCGAGGGCTCCCGTTGAAAAACCAGGATAGATCTTCTTGGGAGTGGGCATCAGATCCTCTCCGGGTATCCGATGCTGAGTTGAAGTCTCGTCCGCACACCAAGTGCGGCCTTCTTGGAGCTGTACCTCTTGGCCGACTTCAGGTCCGAGTTCCAGTCGTACCCGTCCCAATAGAAGTTGGTCAGCGTGTCACAAGCGTACCAGCGGATCACCCATCGCTTCGGCATAACTCGCCTCCTGTTGTACCTGGGCTCTATGGGGCCTTCCAGTCTTTCGCCCAGGTGTGCCCCCGGCCCCTCCTGGGGCCACAGACTCCTAGTTGAGGTTCCGCTTGTCGGCGTTGAACTTCGTGACGAACCCACCCTCCACGATCTCCCTCTCCTCCTCGTCACTCAGCTCTCCCTGCCCCTCGGCCTCGGCGAGCTGCGCGAAGATGTCCTGAATCGCGGGCACCTCGCACAGCGTGGCGTCGAGAAGGTTCAGAGCCGCGACTGCCCGCAGCTTCAGACCACGGAGATCTCACTCGCACCCAGAGAGCAGCTCCCTGGCCTGAAGACTCAGAGCCATCGAGTCCAGAACCAGCAGGGGGGAAGGATTGCTACGCACCTCATCCGCCCGCTCCTCGAGCGTCCGAATGACCTCGGTGAGACACTTGCGGCAATCGCCGCCATTCTCTCTATGGTCCATTGGCTCCACCAGGTTGCTCAGGCTCAATGGGGCCTTCCGATCTTTCGCCTGAGCGTTTGCCCCCGGCCCCCCACAAAGAGTATCAGGGGGCCACAGATCCGTTTGTTTCCAGAACCTAGAGGGAGAACTTCCTCAGCCAGGGAGCGGGGCGGAAGAACACCTCCTTGCTTTCCACCCACTGCTTCTTCTTGGCGTCCCACCTCTGAAGCGGCTCGGTCACGAAGTAGCCGTTCTTGACCAGTGCTCGTGCGATGCGAAGATCGTTCCCCTTGGGCCTGTAGGGGAACGCCTCATGCTCGCTGTACAGCGCACGAGCAACAATCTGAAGAAACTTCCCGGAAGCTCGCTGACCCCGCTCCATCTACTTGCTCCCCTTCCTGATCACCTTCACCTGCTCCCGGAGAGCCGCGATCTGCTTCGCGAGGAACGCTGCCGTCCTCAGCAGGTCCCGCTTCTCGTGACCGTCGAAGATCGCATTGTGCAGCGCGGACTTGATGATCTCGTCTCGCTGCCTGCTCGTGGTCTTGATCTCCCGCTCGAGGTCCCGCACCTCGAGCTGCTGCTGCTTCTTGGCCTCCTGCTCCCGCCTCGCCTCCCGCAGCGAACGCTCGAGCTGCCGCTGCTCCTCCCGCTTCGCCTCCCGCTCCTCCTCCTCCCGCTGCTCCTGCTCGGCCTTGGCCCGCGCCGCAGCATCGCGCTCCTCACGGATCGCGACGGCAACCTTGCTCTTGCTGGTCTCGAGGTTGCCGCAGCACTCGCCCCTCGCGTTGATGAAGAAGTTGGAGAGGTCCAGCTTCTTCGTTACGGGCTGCGCCCAATCGGGCTTCCTGTTCTCATTCGTCTTCGTCATCGCTGTTCTCCTGTTGTGCCTGGACTCAATGGGGCTCTCAGGTCTTTCGCCCAGGCATGCCCCCGACCCTCCGAACAAAGAGTATCAGAGGGTCACAGACCCATCTGAGCCGAAGCTCGGTTTGACCTTGGCTATAGGGGCCAGGTCATCTTGCACCTCCCTTGGTTCTAGACCTTGCGACGAGCCGCGCTGCGCCGCTCTCTCGTGATGGGGCTCACCCTCCCCCTCGTCGCCCGCCTCTCGAATCCACGGGCACACGCCTTGACCTTGCTGATGTTGGGCTCGCTGATGCTGAGGAGCGCAACCTCCCACTCCTCGTCATCCTCGCTGTCCTCGACCCCAACCGGAGTCCCGTTCTCCAACAGATGAGCATGCTGGCTGAGGACGATGCCCGTCAGCGCTGCGATCACTGCCTGCACGTGCTGCTCAACGCTCCCTCTCTCGAAGGCCATGTCCGTTCTCCTTGTGGTTGATAGACGAAAGCCACGCCAAGTTTCTGACGCGGCTTTGCACCGTCACTGATAGTTTAGCTAGGACAGGACTGCCACCAGCTCCCTACAGCACCGCGAGCCAAGGTGGGACCTTCTTGCGGCTGCGCTCCACCGACTTGAGCCGCTGCTCGTTGTCCTTGTCCTCGGGCTTTGCGATGATCAGCTTCAGGAGTTGGGGCGGCACCAAGAACGTCTGCTTCTTCATTGGCCACCTCCAAAAGCTTGAGCCGCCTTTCGGCGGCTCGGAATCTGGTCAAACCTCTGCGCTGTCCCCGGTATTGTACGATGAACAAAAATGACACGCCCCACAAAGAGTATCAAAGCTCTAGGGGGCTTCGAGGGCTTCAGAGATTGAGGAGAGCCTATGGAAGATGGTGTGCTCAACATCACCTTCCATCATTGTACCACAACCGCTACAACGGACCTTCGCTGTCGGCGACAGCTCGATGCCCACTGGTTCTAGAACCCCGTCATCGCCTTGCACGAAGTGGCAAAGCTCCTCCACGATGAAACTCGTGGTCCGGCAGGAGGGGCACTCAACCACTCCTTCCAGAAGCTTTGGGGGTCCAGAGATCATCTTCTTCGCTTTCCTCAGACAGCCAACGCAGATGCCTGTACCAGTCTCAGAGACTAGCAACAGAGTGACCTTCCCACAGGAGGGGCACTTACTTTCGCTGCGGTTGATCTTGTCTTTGGTCATCTTACGCCACACCTGACGGTTCGTAGAAACACATCCTCTCCAGAGCCGTCTTGATCTTGATCGTTCTGTATCGTGGACCATTCCGGTTCTTCGCCAGGAACAGTCTCATGATCTCGTCGTCCACCTCTTCCTTGGTTTGGTTCAACGTGATGAGCACATCGCTGATGTTGGCCTTTCCGATGTCCTCGCTCATCTGCTCTTCGGTGTGCGTCTCCATGGAGATGGCTGCGCGGTTTGCTTGGGTTGCAGACCAGATCGGAAGCGACATCTCGGTTGCCAGCCCCTTCGCCTCCTCTGCTATGGCCGACAGCTCATCCCGCTTCTCCTTGTAATAGCGCGGGGGACGCAAGAGATCAAGATAGTCAATGATTACCAGATCGGGAAGAAAGTCAATAGATGCAAGCTGAAGTAGGTGAGCACGGATGGTTCCAATGCCTGCCTTCTTGGTCGGATACTCCTTGAGTATCAGTAGGTTCCCCCAAGCCATCCCCAGCTTGTCTAGCCGAGAGGCAAGCACGGGTTCATTGTCCAGAAGGTCATGCACGGGAATCTTCGAGAACGAAGAGTCGTACCTGGTAGACACCTCGTCCTGAGACAGCTCCAACGTGTAGTGCGCCACACGCCTCCCAACCACCACAGCACGCTTCCCACAGTGAACCAAGGCTAGGGACTTGCCTCGTGACGTGGGGGCCATCCACAACCCAAGCTGCTTCGCCTTGAGCCCACCATTCAGATAGGAGTCCAGCTCAGTGATGCCTGTGGGGATCACTGTTAGAGCTTCCACCTGGGCTCGCCTCCTCAATCGCTCTGGCCAGCCTACGAAGTATTGTTCTCCCACGTCCATGACCCCCAGCCCCACAGAGACTGCCTCTCTGATCTTCGCTTCGATGTCCTCGAATTTCTCCTCCTGGAGAAGCTTTGGTCCTTCTAGAATCGCCGCCGCGATTGCCTGATGCTTGCAGAAAGTCACTACCTCCTTGGCGATGTAGTCCCTGTCAGAGATGGGTTGAGCCAGCTTGGAGAAGACCTTGATATACTCCCCAACATCCTTGTCCTTGATCTTCTTCCGCTGGGATGCCTTGAGCATTTCATTCTGGAGAGCTTCCACACTCATCCGCATCTGGAAGTCGCGGTAGTAGTCCCGCAGAGCACAGAAGAACCAAGCAAGGATCTCATCAGAGAAGTAGTCTGGCACTACGACTGACTGAGCGAGGATCAGGAAGTTGTAGTCCTGGAGCATGAGGGCCAGGACCTTGATCTGGAAGTCTCGATTGAATTTGAACTGTGCCACCAGGCCGCTCCCCACAAAGAGTATCAAAGGTTCCTAGAACTACCTCCGTGCTACCCTCTTGGGCTCGAATCGATCTTTCAGCCTCTCAAAGAGGCTCGTGACCTTTCCCGAATGGCCCATGACCTTCCTGCCCCACTTCTGATGTGCCCAGTACGGGTGGTCCTGATCTTTGCACCATCGCTCGTGGTATCCTTTCCACATCGCGAGGATTCGCACTCCTTCCCGGATGTTGACTCGCGGCTTGTATAGCTCCTTCTCCCTCCCCAGGAACCTGGCACTACCCCGACGGGCCACATGCACTTGCATGAGCCCAAAGTCATTCGTCACGCTCTTCTTCTTGGGATTCCACCGGGACTCGTGGTGGATGAAGGCAACAACCAGCAGAGGATGGACATCGTACCACTTCGCTTCAAAGACAATCAGGTCGCTGTACTCCTTGATCTTGTGATGCCCCAAGTTTGGGGCAAGCATCATCAAAGCTGAGATCACAATGTGCATCATGGCGCACTCTCCTTCCTTCTAGAACCAAGGGGCTCGAGCTGCACCATCAAGCCTTGCTGCTGCAAACGACGTGATCTTGAACGAGCTACACCTACAATGTAGCCAATGACAAAGCCCGCAAAGATCCAAAATAGACTAATCATGCCTATCCTGCCTGCCCCAAGGGACAGAGCCGCTACAGCTTCTTCTCTTGACGGAGCCGCTGATACGTTGGGTGCTTGCGCAACCAGGCAGCGTCGAAGTATCCGATCCCAGGTCGTGCGAAGCGAATGAATGCCTCTTCCTCATCAATGCCCCAATTGCGTTGCAATTCAGTCAATCTCATCGCGTTGATCTTGTCAAGCTTTTCAGGGCTGATCTGTGCCCTCCGTGAGATGGACTGGACTTTCTCTGGGACATGCTGTGAGGATCTGATCTTGAGGTATTCGAGGTAGCGGTTGGGAGCTGGGAACTTGGTTGCCTTCCCCGCAAGCTCCCAGGTCTTTGGGGCTCGCTTGAACCACTTGTCGAACCAGTAGAACTGAGCCTGGACGTAGCTCACATAATCAGCCTTGCACTGATCTGCGATCTCAGCCGCTCGTTTGAAGTTCTGATAGGCCCCCTTGACGCTCGTGATGGACGATCCCTTGAGGTACTTCAAGCCAGGAGCGTGGCAGTAGGCAGCCAAAGCTTCTTCGTAGGCGTAAGCCATCTCCCTGACCTTCTGCTGCTCCTCTGTTTCTGGAACCGGAGCGCTCTCGCCTCGAGCGCGAGACTGGACTAGCTCTTTGGCAGCTTCCAGAAGCTCTGCTCGCGTCCGATGACTCGCTTTACCTCCTTTGGCTCCTCCTCCTCGGGTTCCTCGAGCTTGAGAACTGCCTGCACGCCCGCTGGGAGATTTTCGTCCAGCTCCTTGGCCAGGATGTTCATCAACGTGGGGTCGTTCTTCCACTGCACGGTCACGTTGATCTTTCCGGGCTCGAGCGGGTCTGTCGTCACTTCGACGAGATGGTCTGGGAGAACAGTTGTCGTCTTGAGTCTTGAGATCACTCGCTCGGCCAGAGCCTTCACATCTCTGATTGTGACCGCTGATGTAGGGGCTCCGAGATACTGATTCATGTGCTCGCGGAAGGCTCGCTCCACCAGCTCCTTGGCCTTCTCCACCTTGAAGGCTGGGCTCAGGTGCAACGGCTTGTACCGCCCGCTCCTGTGAACCCACTCCACCCTCAGGTGATTCACATCGAACCCTGACGGAGGAGGACGCAAGATCAGGTGCAGGATGTCCTCTCCGTTGGGACCTGGCGTGCTCACGATGTTGGCGATCTGGGCTCGCATCTTGTGACCCGTCTGGCTGTCCTCCACATCCAGGTATTCCCCGACCAATGGCTTGTCCAGATCGAACGGGTCCATCTCCACTTCGATCTCGTCGAGTATTGGCTGACCCGTCGTAAGCTGAACTGGTTGCGCCTGCCACTGGTACGTCCCTGGCAGACCGTAGATCATCCTCTCTCGAAGATGATCCTCGGCTACCTGATGGGGCAACGGGCAGTTTTCCGAGAACAGGGGTTCCTCCTGCTCGGGAAGCTCCCACAGGGTGCCTTCTCGCTTTGGAGCTTCCTTGGCCGACTTGACGGTTACTTGAACCGGCTGGTTGCCGTTGCTTGTCCTGGGCTTGACCTCGACGATCAGAGCCTGGCTTGGTCCCTTCTGCACAATCCTGTTGCTGCTGATTGATCCTGGAAGTAGGATTTCTCCTGTGTGCTTCCCTGGGGGAATCAGAAACACCTTGGTTCCGTCTGATTTGGTCTCGATTGGCTCTCGCCCCTGGATGACTTCCTCCCAGCGTGTCACCCGGCTTGGATGCTTCACCGGAAGCTGCTGGATGGCTGGCTGCGATGTGAATCGCCCCGTCTGAGTCTGCTGAGCTGCTGGGGTGGTCTTCCCTGCGGACGGGTTCCCCATGAACACTGGCATCGACGCCAGCATCTTCACGGGGTCTGAGGCGAGCGCTTGGACCAGAGCGTTCATGGTGCTTCGCTGACCCTCTTGCGCCGCCACTTTGGCCTTCAGAGCTTCCCCTATCGTCCCTGGGAAGGTCCGTAGCTTTGTGGCTGTCCCCGTCCCCTTGCAGATGAGGCACGGTCTTCTGTTTCGGAGTCCTGACCCTGCGCACTCGGGACAGATCCCGCCCGTCTCTTTGGGCACCTGCTGGAGCGCTGCTCGCTGCTTCGCCTGCTCCTCCCTGTAGCGCTTGTGAGCCTCGGGGGGCAGTCCCAGCTTGTTGGCTGTCAGGGGCCTGTTGTGGGGCCTTCTGCGTCGTCTGGGGGGCATGCTTCACCTTCCCCCTGACTGGAGTTCGCTTGGGTTTCTCCTGAATGCCAGGATCAGTTTTCTCATTGTCGCTCTCCGTACTCGGTACTGCCATGGATCGCGCCCGCGCACGCGGTATTGTATTTATATTATTATATATTCTCTCTTGAGAGTGATCTTTCTCTTTGTGATCTTTTTGAATACTTACAACTTGCGAAGCAAGTTGTATTGTGCGCGAGCTGAGCTGCGTTTTATCAGAGATAGTGGTTCTAGAATCACTAGCTTCATCCAGTTGAGCCTCGGTCCTCTTTGAGAGAGTGGTGAC
>JADDYB010000757.1_pt1 | contig 10273 bp, 6 predicted proteins | sample 8641941 | NCBI WGS metagenome assembly JADDYB01 (sample SAMN16275377, study PRJNA637457) | freshwater sediment metagenome | isolation source: Lake Kineret sediment | place: Israel: Lake Kineret | collected 2013 | reverse complement strand
GTTCGAGCGAGAGGATCAAGCTCCTCTGGGTTCTCGCCTACTGCAAGACCGAACGTCATCAGGAGTGCGCCCGCTATGTGATCCGGCAGACCGGCGAGATGCCCGAGTTCACCCTCCTGCCTGATGGCACTCACATGACTCCTGAGATCGAGGCTCAGGTCAGGGCCCACGTCGAGGAGTGCAAGAAGGCGGAAGGTCGCTGACGCCTCCGGACGGCCCGAGGGCTATCATGTGCACAGGCGCATGATCGACTTGGGAGGAACCGGTGGAAGAGCACACTCGTACCGGCATGCCGAGGGCCGCGCTGCCGAGCGGGGACAGGTCCGGCTCCGTGGTCCTGTGGATCGCCTTCGCGGTCTCGGCCCTCTTCGTCGTGGCGCAGATCGGCTTCGCAGTCACCTACGTCCCGGTGATGCTCTACGCCTACGAGACCGCCGGTCTCGAACTCAACGGTGTGCTCGCATTCGCTGACCTGCTCGGCCCGTTCGGCATCGTCGCATTTCTCTCGGTGGTCGACATCGCGGTCTTCGCGGCGTTCACGGTCAACGCCCGCCGACACTGGGTCGGCCTGCTGTTCGTGCCCCCGCTCATCTACATCCTCATCGCGTTCGTCCTGCTCGCCTCGGGATTCGGGGGCGTGTCCGCGCTGCTGAGTTAGCTCGCGGGCTTTCCTCGACCGCTCCATCGCAGTAGAGTGCTGGTGTGCGCGGCGAGTCAGGTCGCGTTCGCAACCGACCGCATCACGCCGAGGAGTAGCCATGCTGTCACTCGCCCTGCCCAAAGGATCCCTCGAGGAGCAGACGCTGCTGCTCTTCTCGCAGGCCGACATCGCCATCAAGAAGTCGAGCCGCGAGTACAACCCGACGTGCGACGACCCCCGCATCGAGCGAGTCAAGATTCTGCGCCCGCAGGAGATCCCGCTCTACGTCGAGCAGGGCTACTTCGACCTCGGAATCTCCGGTCACGACTGGGTGAGCGAGAGCGGTGCCGACGTCGTCGAGGTCGCCGAGCTCCCGTACGCGAAGACCGGCACGGGCGTCGTGAACATGATCCTCGCCGTCCCCCAGGAGTCGCCGATCACATGCGCCCGCGACATCCCCGCCGGCAGCCGAATCACGACCGAGTTCCCCAAGACCACCAGGGCGTTCTTCGAGGACCTGGGCATCGACGTGGAGGTCCACTTCAGCTACGGCGCGACCGAAGCCAAGGTACCCGAGATGATGGACGCTCTCGTGGATCTCACGGAAACCGGCTCCACGCTGCGCCGTAATGGGCTCAAGATCGTCGACACCATCCTGACCTCGACGACTCGGCTGGTCGCGAGCCACGCCGCGTGGGCCGATCCCGAGAAGCGCCGGGCGATCGAGGAGATACGCACGCTTCTCCTGGGTGTCATAGAGGCGCGTGGCCGGGTGCTTCTGTCGCTGAACGTGCCGCACGACAAGCTGGACGCCGTCATCGGTGAGCTCCCGGCGATGAAGCGCCCGACCGTGAACAAGCTGTACGGCTCCGAGGACTACGAGATCACCACCGTGGCCGACAAGTGCACGGTGAACCTGCTGATCCCCGCGCTGAAGGCCGCCGGAGCCGAGGACATCCTCGAGATGCCCATCAGCAAGATCGTCCGCTAGCCTGCGGAGAGTCCGTGGAAACGCCCGTCGTACCATCCTCCCGATGCCCGCGCGTGTAGACTGAAGGCTGAGAGGAGCGTGGTCATGGCGCGGACCGGCTGGTGTCGCGAGTGCGGCGAGTGGGTGTGGCTTGACGAAAGCGGCGCGTGCCCGAACGGGCACGGGTCCGAGTGCGTCGAGGCCATCCACGAGGGCGCGTCGGCCGATAGCCAGGACTCCGCAGCGGATGCGTTCGGTGTGGGCGACATGCCCGCGTCGCTCGACCGCTTCAACTGGGGCGCGTTCTTCCTGATGCCGCTATGGGGCATCGTCTACGGCTCGAGCGCGGTTCTCGGCTGGTGGCTCATCGGAATGACCGCGACGCTCCTCATTGCTTCGCTCATCGGCGAGACGAGCAGCGCCTCCGCGATCGCCGGGGCGTCCTCCGCTTCCTCCGCGGTAGAGGTGGGTATTCGGCTCTGGGCGGGGATGAACGCCAACCGCTGGCTGTGGAAGCGCGATCACATGCGCATGGAGGCGCTGCCCGGCCTGCGCCCGCGCTTCTCGGTCGCCCGGTTTCGTGCTCGGCAACTGAACTGGCTCATCGCAGGCGCGTTGGTGACCGCGTTCTCGGTCGTCGGGCTGGGCATGCTCGGCCTGTCCGGAGACGCTGTGGCGGTCGACATGCGCGAACAACTGGCACTCACACCGGACAAGGTCGGCGTCGCGGCGATCTGGGTCTTCGCGGAGGTCGCCCTTGCGGTCTGGCTCGCGGCGAGGATGCGCAAGGACAGCGCGGCTCCTCTCGATCGCCCCGACCTCGAGTCCTAGGGTTCCCGGTGCCGCTCTCGCTCGCGTCGACGGTCCGCATCGCTCCGGGGGTCGAGATGCCCCGACTCGGGCTGGGGACCTACAAGTCCGCGCCCGGCGAGGTGGCCGAGGCCGTCGAGACCGCCCTGCGTCACGGGTACCGCAGCGTCGACACCGCGTCGCTGTACGGCAACGAGGCGGGCGTGGGCGAGGGGCTGCGGGCCACAGGCCTCGCGCGCGAAGATACATATGTGACGACGAAGGTCTGGAACGACGAGCAGGGCTTCGACGGGACGCGTGCGGCGCTGCGGCGCTCGCTCGACCGGCTCGGGCTCGCGAGGGTCGACCTGTACCTCGTCCACTGGCCGGTGGAGCGGCATCTCGAGGCGACGTGGCGGGCGATGGAGTCGCTGCTCGCCGAAGGGCTGACGAGGGCCATAGGTGTCTGCAACTTCCTGCCGCACCACCTCGATGCGCTTCTCGACATCGCCGAGGTGGTGCCCGCGGTCGACCAGGTCGAGTTCCATCCATGGCTCCAGCAGCCGGACCTGCAGTCGTATCTGACCGCCCACGATATCGTGCTGGAGGCATGGGCGCCCATCATGCGCGGGCGCGCGGGCGAGGAGCCGGCGCTCGCAGAGATCGCGCAGCGACACGATGTCACACCGGCGCAGGTCGCGCTGCGGTGGATCCTCCAGCTCGGGCACGTAGCGATTCCGAAGTCGGTGCATGAGGAGCGGATTCGGGAGAACTCCGACGTGTTCGGATTCAGCCTGAGCGAGAGCGAGGTCGCGGCGATCAGCGCCGTGGACCGAGGGATGAGGTTCGGGCCCGACCCGGACGTCTACGCGTGGCGCTGACAGGCGCGAACGGTCCGGTCTAGAACGACTCGCCCATGTGGCCGTGGCACTGCGAGCCCATGCAGTTCATCGGGAAGGTCTCGATCGACGTCGCTCCCGCAGATGAGTCCGCCGAGGCCTCCAGATGGCGCTCGGGGCTGATGTCGTGGCACGCGCCGCAGAAGAAGCGAAGGTCGTAGCCGTCGAGCGGATCGGCAGAGACCGGCGCCACGAGCAGGCCGTTCACCACGGTGCCGCCGTCGGCCGAGCGGATGTTCTGCCGGAGGTTCTTGGGGTTCACTGTGCCGTGCCCGTCATGGCAGTGGTCGCAGGAGAGCACGTCGCCGGTCGAGTAGCCCATCTCCGGTCTCAGGTAGAGCGCGGTCACGGTGCTTTCCCCGTAGCCGTGCGTGTTGCCGTCGTAGGCGGACTCGATGTCTGCGGTCTGCGTGCTCCCGTTCGCGGCGAGCGGCGCCTGAACCCACGGCTCGGTCTGCTCGGCTGTGGGGAGCTCGCCGTCGTGACAGCGGAAGCAGAAGGTGGTGAGGTCTCCGGTCCATGATCCGGTCGTCGAGGGGTCGTCCGGATCGACGAGCGGGCTGGCATCCGTAACCGCATGCGTGTTGTGGCAGTTCTGGCAGCTGATGCGCGAACCGCCGTTCGCGAGCTGGTCGGCGGCGGTGAGGTCGTGGCGCGTCTGATGGTCGTCGCTCGCTGAGATCAGACTGAGGATGTCAGGAGTCGTGGGGCTGGTACGTCCGCCATGGCACTGCATGCAGAGCATCCATCCGCTGTACCGCAGCAGCAGGTCGTTGTTCGAGGTGTGAGGCTCGTGACAGGTGTGGCACGTGATCTCGACCCGGGTGTCCGGAGTAACGACCGCGTGAACGGACTGCTCGAAGACGCTCAGGTCGCCCTGCGGGAGCATTGATTCCGGCCCGTGGCACTCGTAGCAGACCGCTGTGCCCGAGCGGACGCCGCCGACATCGAGCAGCACCGGGTCGGTCTCCTCGTTCGAGCGGTGCCCCTCGTGGCACGAGGGGCAGTACATCGCCCCGCCGGTGGGCTCCAGCGAGATCGCGTGGCGCGAGACCGTGAGCACCGACTCCAGACCGGTCTTCACGTCCGACGCCATCGCACCGTTGTGGCAGCCGAGGCAGATCTCCTGGCTGGCGGCTTCAGGCTCCGCGTCAGGTGACGTCACGAATACGCTGAGATTCATCCCGAAGGCGCTGTGCCCGCGATGGCACGCGGGACAGGCGTCGTTGTCGGAGTCCGTCTCCTCCTCGTCGCCGTGCGGGCTCGGGTTGTCCGGGACGCGCGCGACTCTCGCCGAGTACTCGACCGAGTAGGGCCCGACCTCGCCGTTCGCGTCGATGGCCGCCACGCGGTACCAGTAGGTGCCGTCGGGCAGTGCCGGGTCGACGTACGTCGACCCGGTCTGCGGCGTCACGGTGAGCGTGGTGCCGTTCGAGAAGCTCGAGGGATACCGCTTCACGTAGTAGCCGAGAACGGCCGGGTTCGTCGGCGGCGTCCACGAGAGCACGACTCCGCCGCTCGACTCGACCGCGGAAAGCCCCTCGGGGCGCGGTGGCCGGGTCGTCGCCGCGACGGTCGTGGTCGTGAAGGCGCTCGGGTACTCGCGGTCGTCCTCGGCCTGAATCCTGTACCAGTACTGCGTCGAGGACCGCAGCGAGGTGTCCACATACGAGAGCTCGAACTGCCCCGTGACGGTCGCGATCTGCGAGTAGGTCGTGTCAGACGAGGTCATGCGGTAGATGTGGTAACTCATGGTGCCGATGGCGTCGGGCACGGGCTCCCAGTTCACGTAGATGGAGTCGCCGTCGGTACCGCGCGCGTAGACGATCCGCGGCGGGTCAGGAGCCGCGAGCGACGCGCTGGTCGCCGCTATGGTCGACTCCGCCGACTTCGTCCCGGCGGCGTTCACCGAGCGCACGCCGAAGGTGTACGTGGTGCTGGGGTCCAGTCCGAGGGCTTCGTACGTGACGGTCGGCGTCGTGAGGTCGGACACCGTGTCGATGAGTGTTCCGTCGCGGTATATCTCGTAGCTCTCGAGCCCGCTGGGTGTGATGGTGTCGGGGACCGAATCCCAGGTGAGCACCATCGTGTACTCGGGTGTGGGGGTTGCCGTGAGACTCGTCACCGCAGGCATCGGGTCGGGGTCCACGGTGAGGCTCTCGTCGTAGCGCCGGATCGGGAGGCGAAGCGTGTCGACGGTCGGCGATGAGGCGTAGGAAATCGTGTACGCCCCGGCGGCCGCGTAGAAGGTGTTCGCGTAGGTGTAGGGGAGCGAGGCGTCCTCGCTCACGTCGTAGCCCCAGAGGATCACCGACGGCACGGTCAGCGAGTCCGGCACGGACTCGAGTGTCACGGTGGGCGTGGTCACGTACCAACCGTTCTGCCCGTCGGGTGTCGCGGGGTTGAGCGTCATGACCGTGCCGAGTGGCGCGTCCGCGGCGTCGAGCGTGGTGAAGTAGACCGGCGAGCTCGCTGCCGAACGCAGCCCCGCCTCGTCGATCGCATAGACCTGCAGCGTGTAGGCGGTGTTCGGCACGAGCTGGGAGATGTCGACGGCGAGGCCCTCGGTGGTCACGGCGGAGGAGCCGGTCGCCGAGGTGAGGACCGCTTCGTAGGCGACGACTCCCGAGATGGCGTCGGTGCTGTTGATCCACGTAGCCGTGACCGACGACGAGGACACGTCGCTGACGGCTACCGCGGTCGGCGTCGTCGGCGCTGTGATGTCGACCTTGAAATACTCGCTTCGCACCGGTTCGACCTGTCCCGATGTGTCGGTCGAGAAGTAGTGGAGCGTCGAGGTGCCCTCGGAAGCGACGAGCGGCGTGAGGTAGGGCGAGAAGGGCCCGGCATCCGAGAACCGGCTGTAGTAGGCCGTCGCCCCGGCACTCGGGACGAGCTGGATGAGCGGGCTGGAGACGTACCAGTCATTCTCGCCGTCGGGTGCGGCCGGCGCGACCAGCAGCGTCGTGTAGGGGTCGGTCAGGTCGTAGGCGCGCAGCACGGTGCCTTCGCTCCCGACGGCCCAGCCCTCGGCATCTCCGAACAGCGCCAGCGCGCGCAGGCTCTTCGAGGTCGTGCCCACGCCCTGAGGCGTCCACGTCACCCCGCCGTCAGTCGTGATGAGCGAGACTCCGTTGTCCCCGACCGCGCGTCCCTGTGTCGCGGACGCGAAGCGGATCGAGCGCAACGTCTCAGTGGTGCCCGAGTCCTGAGCGATCCACGTGTCGCCGCCGTTGGTGGTCTTGTAGATCGCGCCACCGGCGCCTGCGACCCATCCGGTGTTGTCGTCGAGGAAGTGGACGCCGTAGAGCGAGGTGGTGATGTCGCCGACCGCGATCCAGTTCAGCCCGCCGCTGAGGGTTCTCAGGACCGTGACCCCGTTCGTCCCGGTGGCGTCCGTGACGGCCCACGCCCGGCTGGTGGTGGGCATCGACACGCGGTTCACCTGGCGGGTGGACAGCGTCAGGCCGCTGATGCCCGAGCCACCGCTCCACGTGGTGCCGGTGGTGGTGTACCGGATCGTTCCGCTGCCCACGGCGATGGCGTTCGTCACGGAGGCGGCGTCGACGTCGGTGAGCCGCGCGGTGGTGCCGGACGTCTGGGTGGTCCACGTCCAGCCGCTGTTCGTCGTGTAGCGAATTGTGCCGTTGTCTCCCACGGCCCAGCCGGTGCCTGACGAGAGAAGCGTCACGCCGTTGAGGTTGGCCGCGGTGTTCGGAACCTGCCGGAACCAGCTCGCGCCGCCGTCGAAGGTGTGGATGACGGAGCCGTTGGCCCCCACTGCGGTCGCGCTGGTGACGCCGGAGCGGCTCACGTCCTCGAGGTCCTGGAGCGTCCCATAGTACGACGGGGTCCAGGAGAGGCCGCCGTTCGAGGTGGTGCGCACCGCGCCACGTCCGCCGACGATGACCGCGTTGTTCGTGTCGAGCACCCGTATGCCGTTGGCGGCGACGGGAACGTCCGAGGAGAGCTGCGGCAGACCCGCCGCCTGCGTCGCCCACGTCGCGCCGCCGTCGGTCGTCAGCCTCACGGTGCCGTTGTCGCCGGCGATCCAGACCTTCGAGGCGCTGCTGCCGCCGACGGCCCGGAGGTTCTCGGAGGTTCCGACCGTAGCTGTCGCGATTGTCGCCCACGTGGTGCCGCCGTTGGTGGTCTTCAGCACGGTGCCGGAATCGCCGACCGCGTAGACATTCTGAGTGTCGGCCGCCCACACCGCGCGTAGCACGCGCGTCGTACCCGACACCTGCGCGTTCCAGTTCGCACCGCCGGTGGTGGTGGCTCGGATGACGCCGCCGCCTCCGACGACCCAGCCGCGCGAGTTGCTCGCGTACCAGACGCCGTTGAGCGGCTGCGTGGTGGCCGCGTCCCGCTTCGACCACAGGTTGCCGGAATTGGCCGTGGTGAGGATCGTCCCGGAGTTGCCGACGATCGTGCCCTTGTTCGGGCTGTCGAAGAAGACGCCGTTCAGTTGCGGTTGGGTGGCGAGGCCCGTGGACTGCGCCGTCCACGTCGCGCCGCTGTCAGTGGTGTAGCGGATCGTGCCGTTGTCGCCGACGGCCCAGCCGCTCGTGAGGTTCAGTGAGGCGATGCCGCGAAGCGTGAAGGCACCGAGCGACTTCGCCGTCCAGGTGTTGCCGCCGTCCGCGGTTCTCATGAACAGGCCGTTGTTACCCACCGCCCAGCCGGTGTTCGCGGTCGTGAAGACGGTCGACCGGAGGTCGTACGGGACGGTCTGCATCGGCGAGAGCCATGTGTTCGCGGAGTCACGCGACACGAGCAGGGTGCCGAAATCGCCGCCCAGATGGACGTTGATCGTGGAGGTGCTTGCCGAGGAAGACATCGCCGCGCCCGTGAAACGCACGTTGGCGAGGCGGGCGGGGCTGTGCAGCGTCCACGTGGCGCCTCCGTTGAGCGAGCGGAGCACGGTGCCGTTCGCTCCCGCGACCACGACGTATTCGCCCGATGCGCCAGCACAGGCGACGCTGTCGAGTGCCACCGCGGTGCTCGGGAGCGTGAGGCGTGTCCAGGAGATGCCGTCCGTGGTCTTGAAGACGTTCCAGGTGGTGCCGGAGTTGTTGCCGACGACGTAGCCGACGGTCGTTCCCGGGGCGAAGGCCACAGCGTTGAGGCTCGCCGCGGTCAATGCGGGTGTCGCTGTCCACGAGGCCCCGTTGTCGGTCGAGCGGATCATCGTACCGTTCGCGCCCACCGCCCAGGCGAGGTCGGAGGACGGCGCGGCCACCGCGTTCAGGCGGGAAGTCTCGCTGGTCGTTCCGGCCAGCCACGTGGACCCGCCGTTGACGGTGTAGCGGATCATCGAGATGCCGCCAGCGGCGTCGCCGACCGCTATCGCGGCAACTTCGCCGGGTGAGGCGATGCCACGTAGATCCGCGACAGTGCCCGTCGTGCGCGTCGTCCAGGAGGAGCCACCGTCGCTCGTCTGCAGGATGACGCCGTCAGGCCCCGCCACCCACCCGGTCGACGTGGAGGGGAAGGAGATCGCGGTGAAGTGGTGGTAGGTGCCGGTGTCCAGGTGCTCCCACGAGCCCCCGCGGTTCGTCGACTTCAGCACGATGCCGCTGTCGCCGGTCGCGTATCCGTAGGAGGCGGACGGGAAGGAGATCGACTGGACGGTGTTGCCCTGCGCGAGGGGGTTCTGCCACTGCCAGCTCAGGTCCTCGTGCCTGGCGGTGGACAGGCCGTGCGAGACAGCTGGCGCAAGTACGACGAAGAGCAGGGCCGCCGTGATGGCGATCCCCCTCCTGGTGCGTCGTGACGCGCTTGACGGGGACCGGTCCCCTCGAGCGCGCGCTGTTGCGTCTCCTGTCAGCGTTCCACCTCGCCGGCGACGTTCCCCACCCGCCATCGATTCCAGGGCAAGCATCAATAACCCGCGTTGACGCGTTAGAATCGCGGACGCGGCCGGGCTGCATGCATACTGTTTCGCATTATACGGTACGCACACGCGTGAGGCACGCCCGTTTCCGCAGGTAGCGGGCGCAAACGAAAAGGGCACCCGCCAGGGTGCCCTTTGGTGGGACTCCTAGTGCAACAGAATCAGTAGTTCTCGCACAGCAGCTCGTAGTGTGCCTGCGGGTGTGCGCACGCCGGGCACAGGTCCGGTGCCTCGGGTCCCTCGTGCACGTATCCGCAGTTGCGGCACTTCCAGCGTACGAGGGTCTCACGTGCGAATACGCGCCTGCTCTCGACGTTCTCAAGCAGTTTGCGGTACCGCTTCTCGTGCCAGCTCTCGACTTCGGCGATCTCGCGGAACGAGGTCGCTACCTTGGGGAATCCCTCTTCGTCGGCGACCGCGGCGAAGTCCGGGTAGAGCTCGCTCCACTCCTCTTTCTCGCCATCCGCCGCCGCCAGCAGGTTCTCGGCGGTGGTGCCGATCGCGCCTGCCGGGTACATCGCCGTGATCTCGACGGGTCCGCCTTCGAGGTACTTGAAGAAGACCTTGGCGTGCTCCTTCTCGTTGTCCGCGGTCTCCGTGAACAAGGCCGAGATCTGCTCGTAGCCCTCCTTCTTCGCCACACTGGCGAAGTAGTTGTAGCGCATGCGCGCCTGGCTCTCGCCCGCGAAGGCCTTCAGCAGGTTCTGTTCGGTGCGCGTTCCCTTGATGCTCGGCATCTGCGCTCCTTTCGGTGTCGGGGTCGGTGATGGATAGGGTACCCGTCCGGTCGCGAAATCCAACGCGGCAGCGCGTGATACTGCGGCCGCTTGTGAGAGCGATGGCCGCGGATGGGGTATCGGGTCATAGGTGGCGGCCTGCGGACGCGGCGGGTCGTGGCCGACGAGATGTTCATGACCGGTTCCCGCGTGGTGGTGGACTATCTCAGCGAGACGGGATTTCTCAGTTCGCTGGAGGAGCTCGGATTTCACGTCGTCGGGTTCGGATGCACCACCTGCATCGGCAACAGCGGCCCCCTGCCCGAGGAAGTGAGGCGCACGGTTCTGGAACAGGATCTCGTG
>JADDYB010000756.1_pt1 | contig 10276 bp, 14 predicted proteins | sample 8641941 | NCBI WGS metagenome assembly JADDYB01 (sample SAMN16275377, study PRJNA637457) | freshwater sediment metagenome | isolation source: Lake Kineret sediment | place: Israel: Lake Kineret | collected 2013 | reverse complement strand
AAAGAATAAAACTTTTGAGAGATGCACCCGAAGCTTATGGTAATTTTGGAGAAACAGTGACGGTTAGCAATGACCATGCAAATTGGTTGTTAAAAACCAAAAAAGCAGAGCTAATTGAAGATATTGGGAGTAGGGTGAGGAAGTATAAAACAGTCGGTACAATTGGTGTTGGACAGATAATTGACAAACTGTTGATGGATAGATTAATAAAAATAAAAAATCACAAGCTTTTTGTAACAAAAAAATTCGAGGGCATTGTTGAAGAAAAAATGACATACTCGCCAACCCTGAAGTGTTGGGTATCTCAAAGGTGTAAAGCATGATAGAAAACTTTCCGACTAAAAAATACAACACGATTGTAATAGACCCACCTTGGGATATACCTATGGCTCCATCAAAATTAAAAAGAAGACCAAATACAGCTTCAAAATTGCCCTATAAAACCATGACATTAGAAGAAATCAAGAAGATGCCAATATGTCAGATAGCTAATGTAGGTTGTCATGTTTATTGTTGGACTACCAACAAAATGTTACGACAGACATTTGGAATCCTTGATAGCTGGGGTGTCAATTTTCATTTAGTGCTTGTTATGGTAAAACCAAGTGGTATAGCACCTTCTTTCGGATATGTTTTCGGAACAGAGTTTTGTCTATTAGGATTTTATGGAAACCCAAAGCAAAAATTCATAGGAATAGGAAAACTTAATTGGTTTAAGCATTTAAATCGTGCAGGAAAGCATAGCACAAAACCAGATGAATTTTACAAATTAATAGAAAAGATGTCTCCTGCTCCAAGAATAGACATTTTTGCACGGAAACAAAGAGAAGGATGGGATGTATGGGGAAACGACCCACAACTCTCAATTCCTCCACAGGCTAAAGCCAGTGGTATCCTTGAGGCGACTTTATGAAAAGAAGAGAGCAAAGGCTTGAGGCAATCAGATGCATAAAGTGCGGAAGGAAGGCAACCGAAGGCTCTATGAAATATCCAGTCTGCAAGAAATGTTATAAGAAGTATTGGAACAACAACTACCAGAAATATTTCATGTGGGTGGAACAATTGGAAACAGGGCACCCCATTAAAGAGGTTAAGTGATGAAAGAAAAAATTTTATTGGGCTATGAACTGAAAACAGGAAAAGAAGTAGATATATTTCTTTCGCATTTAGTGGTAACAGGGGTCACCCAGTTATCAGGAAAGACAACAACTCTCGAAGCCCTAATCAGCAGGTCAGACTTCAAGGCAGTTGCATTCAAGACAAAGCCAGGCGAGACTGGATTTGCAGAGGGTTATATCATAAGACCATATTTTGTTGAAAAGTCTGACTGGCAGTATGTAAAAAGCCTGATGGAAGCGACAATGAAAGAGAAGATGAGATTTGAAACCTCTTGGATAATTAGGGCATCAAAGGGAACAAAAAGCTTGAAGGAAGTCAGGAACAATCTGGAAAACTTCCTTGACAACAAAAAGATAAGGTCTTTGGACCAGTCAGTATTCACGAACCTTTTGGCTTATCTTGATTTGGTGATTCCATCGTTAGAAAAGACACAGTTTTCCAAGTCAATAAAGCTAAGAAAAGGCGTGAACATAATGGATCTCGAAAAGCTGAACGAAGAGGTCCAGCATCTTGTTATAAGGTCTGTTCTTGATTATATCTTAAAAAACGAGAAGGATACAATCATCATTATACCAGAAGCTTGGAAATTCCTACCAGAACAAAGGGGGTCTCCTGTAAAGCAAGTGGCAGAAGCGTTCATCAGGCAGGGGGCAACAAATCGCAATTATTTGTGGATTGACTCGCAAGATATGGCAGGTGTGGATAAAGTCATCCTAAAGCAGGTTGCTAACTGGGTTCTCGGTCTACAGACTGAAAGGAACGAGGTTCAGCACACCTTAGACCAGATTCCGTTGCCAAACTCTTTGAAACCGAAGACAGAGGAAATAATGACTTTGAATATTGGTCATTTCATTGCTTGTAATCCAAAATTTGTAAAAAAGGTTTATGTCATGCCATCATGGTTGGATGCTGAAACTGCAAAAAGCATTGCATTGAAGGAACTGCCTGTTGAGGCAGTAATGGGCAAGAAAAGACTGAAACTCAAGGATGTCACCAAGTTTGATGAACTCACTTTGGAGACATTGAGGTCAGAAAGCAAGAAACTAAGCGGTATAATAAGCAAGTTAGAAAAGGAGAATTCGCAATTAAAATCAAAGATAGAAAATCTTGAAGTCAGAATAAAGCAGACAAAAACGGATAACAAGCTGATAAAAAACTATAAGATATTGGCGAATAAAATCAACAAAATAAAGTCAATCATCGAATCGGAGCAAAAAATAGAAACATTGAAGATAGCGGAAGAAATAGAAGAACCGCCAAAAAACATCATTTCAGAGAAACCCTTTGTTCAAGCAGTTGTTCAACCGTCTATCCAAAGTGTTATAGGGGATCCGTTGCAGAGCCCGTTGGTTCAGAAACTTCCAAGAATGTCAAAGGCAATATATAGCGTTTTATTGCAGAATTCGTCTGGGTTGACAAAGGCTCAGATAGGTCTGATGACGGGATATTCATATAAGTCTGGATCGTTCTCCAATGCAATGTCCAAACTCAGGGTCACTGGATTATTGAAACAGGAAGGAGACAAAAACTTCGCAGTAGTTGGCTGATATTATGATAATCAAGAAAGAGATAAGCAACAGAAAAACGATTAAGACACAATTTACAAGAAAGGAATTAAAATATTTTAGAATGGGTTTAGGAGCTTATTTAATATTTACAAAAAGAACAGAAACAGAACAAAATTTCATCAAAAGAGTATTAGAAAAACTTTCAAAGGTATTGGAAGAATGAGAAATAACAAAACAGCCCAAGTGTTGGCGATATTAGCATTTTTTATATTTATAAATCTACCTGCATACGCCTACAACATAGAGGTAATCCCTCAAAAATTCGATGAAACCCTGTTGCCCAACGAAGTAGCCAACATATCGTTCAAGATAACGAACCGTGAGAACCAGACATTCAACATAACTTTCAGAACAGCCAACAAACTGTTGGCAAATTTCAGCAAACAGTTCTTCGCACTAAGCCAGAACCAGTTCGAGCAGATAACTGCGACGATAAAGCCCATAGAAGAAGAGGGGGAATACAACGACACGATATCCATAGTGAACAACATCAACATGACTACGGAAGGTCTGATGGAGATACCGTTGAACATATATGTGGGGACAAGGATAAAGGCGGAGTTCTACATGAAAAAATGCTTCATAGACAACAACACGGAATACTGCAACAGGATAAACATAACCGAGATACAGAACATAACGATAATAAACCAGACAAACGTGACGGAGCAGTTGAATATCATGATACCGTTCAACGTCTACCAAGAGTGGGTGGATAAGACGGAGAAAAGGCAGGAGGAGATTAAGGAAGCAATCGTCAATGCCTCGAAAGTTTTGGCAGGTGAGCATATCAAAGAAGAGATAGACTACAAGAACGCACTTATAGTAAAGAACATTCTCAGAAACAGCATGGATGTATGGATGGAATTGAAGCCAAACAACATCCTGCAAAACCTGACAACGATGACGGACAAGGAGCTTTTCTATGCCATTCAATACCTTGAAAACAACGGAGAGGCGACAAGAAGGACCGTCAGGGAGAACTTAGCATATACATATGTGGGACCGCCAGACTATTTGCCGAAGAATTATATCATGATAACGCAGATAGGTCTGACGGACAGAATCAATACCGAGAGCACGTGGTTTCTCGCACAGATAACAATAGGCGTGACAATCATAATGATTGTTTTAATTTTTATTGGTGTAAAGATAAGCAATATGAGGATTAAGACAACAGGCTGGTAGGTGAATAAAAAATGACAGAAAACGAGCCAATGATTATGGAAGGAAGCTGGGACCAAGTTTTGTTCATGGGCACTAAGAATTTTGAATTGAAGGAATTCAGGGTAAAGATACCATGCGGAACGGGGGGGCATTCAAAGATATACTTCAAGCATCCTACTGAATGGAGGCTTGGATTTATTCCGCTTCCAGGAAAGGAGGACAGCACAAACGAAATAGAAAACAGCAGGATAAGGGACAACCTCACGGTCTTCATCAATGGAAAGAAAACGCTGATTGTCCTCGCTGACATAAAGGCAAGTAACATGAACAAGTCCTTCTTGGACAGCGTAACATGGTCATACAAGAACACCATAGAAGATTTGGAAAGGAAGAACGAGACGTGGCAGGAAAATATAAGGCAGTTTGGAAACTTCCTAAAAAGGATGCACCTTGAAAGGACCTACATGGGTTATCTGATGAGTGCAATGGATAAGGGGAAGAAAATGTCATTGAGGGTTTCAACAACGCCGACAGAACAGACCTCACCAGTAACAGTGGAGGTCGGGAAGGAGAAAAAGAAATGAACTACTCTCACGCCCTAAAGGGCATGGTATCTCAGAGGTGTAAAACATGGTAAAGAAACTATTAGAACTAAACAAGATTTATAATATAGATTGTCTTGAGGGACTAAAACAGTTAGAAGACAATAGCATAGATTTGGTTATAACAAGCCCTCCATACGAAGACATCACAGGAGCAGGATACTCAGCAAAAAGCAAAGATGTTCTATTCTTGAAATTATACTCCGAATTTATAGACAAGGTGTTTAACGAACTATTAAGAGTTCTAAAGCCGACAGGGCAGATATTCTTCAACATAAAGACACAGACATATAACAAGACTATAAGAACTCCTCATTGGTTAGAGTTCTTGGAATCCTTCCAGAAATTCAAGCTAAAATCATACATCATTTGGAAATATGCTGGAAGCTTCGACTCTACAGACAAACGATTTCATTTAGATTACGAAATTATTTATCATCTCTCAAAGACAGACGACATTTACTTGAACGAAAACTGTGGAATAAAAGATGCTCTTACGTCAGTTTGGTATGTTCCTCATAACATTTCTAATAGACTACATCCTACACAGATGCCAGAAGTTTTAGTTGAGAGAATTCTAAAGATAACTGGAAAGGAAGGGATAACTGTTTTAGACATCTTTTCTGGAGTAGGAACTACCCAAACTGTAGCTAAGAAATTCGGTTATAATTATTTAGGGTTTGAAATTAATCCGCAATATGTAGAGATAGCGAACAAACGATTAGACCAGACTACTTTAGCCTCAATTCCTCCGCAGGCTAAAGCCAGTGGTATCCTTGAGGCGATTTTATGAACACAATAATCGTGATATTGACAACGATATTGTTGACAACAGGAATAGTGTTGGCGGTGCAAGACTATATTGCTATAGGCATCAGCGTTAACGGATATCGTTCCTATACCAAAGGGTTTCCGTGTGTAGCGGATTATCTAATAGAATGTGATGGGGACCAGTTGGTTAATGCGACTCCAATCGGTCTGCCGAAAATGTATCCTTTGGATAAGGATTTTAGATGGTGCGACAAATGAGAAAAAAAGAGATTATAAGAAAATGCAAATCAGAGGGAGCACACGGAGACCTTATACGGCTTAATGATAATTTCTGGAAATGCACGAGATGCGGGGAAATCATAGGTTCAGAATTAGTGAAGAGGGAGAGATACACAGGAAGCATCAAAACGGGGCGTGGTAAAAAGGCATGATGGGAGCAATCAGAACATGCAGGAAATGCGGAAAGAAGAAAAACGCATCAAGGTTTAGGATAATAGGAATGATACAAAATTTCCAGACGAAGTATAAGGAATTCAAATATAATGATATATGCAAATGTTGTGAGCAAGATGAAGCAGAAAAGAATAGAGATGAAGGTAACGAGAACGATAAAGACGGAGACCGACAGGATTGACAAGGAAGAGGAAGTGGAGAGCACCGAGACCTTTGTAACGCACATGATACCAAGCTCCGACAAGGAGAAGGAGATAAAGTCGGTTACAATAAGGACAGACGGGCACATTTTTTATCCGAAGGATGTGGTGAACATAACCATAGGACCAAGCGAACAGAAGACATTAAAGTGATATTATGGAAGAAACGTATGAAGTCTGCAAAACATGCAACAATTGTTGCACAGACAACGAAATTAAAAACATTGCGAAAGGAACGACTGTTAAAGAGCATGTAAGAAATAAAAGCGTTGTTTGTAAAAAATGTGGTTGCAACCCGTACTTATAGCCACTCCGTTTTATTCCAGCTTTCGTTAATGTGTTTGCGAGAGAGTATTATATACTTCATGATGGTTTCAAGCTTTTCGTGTCTTAAAAATTCCTTGATGGCGATGGGATTCCAATTGCATTCAACAAGATATGTCCCCAAAGAACTTCTAAGCGAATGTATGAATATATGCTTCCCTACTATCTCGTTGCATTCCTGTTTGACATGGTTCAACAGTGTCTGTCTCGTAGTGTCAAAGAACCTGTCATTGTCTTTCAGCTTATACTTCTTGATATAGAGCTTCAAGAAGCTTCCAGTCGCTTCGTTGATTGGTTGCATGTAATCCTTGTTGCCCTTGCCAGTTCCAAAAACAGTGAGCCTTTGAAAATCAATTGAACTTGGTGTGAGGGGGCTTATGTAATGGTCGTTGCTTTTATGCGTGTCCCCAACCATCTCTGTGACCCTGAGACCAGGAATGAAGCCCATCCTGATGCAGAGCTTTACATCAAGGTCTTCTGTCTCGTCAAGAACTTTCTTGACTTCCTCGAAATATAATATCTCCTTTGGGCTTGGAAGTTTCTTGTGTATGCTGACGAACTTTGGTATCTCAATGCCCTTCTCGTCAAGCCTAAGATAATCGAAGAGATAAAGCCTAAGAAAGGATCTTATGAATGGGGTGTTGTGTGACATGATGAAATCATTTATGGTCTTCTGGTTCAGTGTCTGTGGGAGAAGCGATTCAGACAGCATGTATTTCTCTTGAGAGTTCGGTGCATAGTGGTTCAGCTTGAGATATTCCTTGAAGCTTTGTTGCCGTTTTGCCTTACCTGTTTGCATACAACTCACACGGAAAATACAGTTTTTTAGGAAGATGAGGGCGTTTTGTTACGGAAACACCATTCCGTCAAAAACCCCTATAGAACTTATAGTTTTTGAAGATGATAAACCTTTCTCTTAGAAAACACCCCCCTTAACCGAATGATATATATATTATGTGAAACTATAATCGTCTGATGAAGATGAAGATGATGCCTGAAGGAGAATATTGAGAAAGTGGACATGAAGTTCACGGAATGTTCACATGACAACATACTTCACGTTCTTCGAGGTAGACTTGCCAACCATCCTTATGAAACCCTTCTTCTTCCATTCCCTAATCCATCTACCTGCGGTCACATCATTGGTCTCCAAGACCCTTTCTATGTCGACCCTTGTGAACTCGCCGAGAACCCTGACCTTTTCGGGCAGGGAGAGTTCGACCTTGACTTCCTTTTCACCAGCTTCCTCGATTTCCTCTATCTCTTTCTGCTCCTTCTTGACCTTCCTTTCAGCCAGAGACATCTCAAGCTTGGAATCGGCAATCATCTTTGTCCATTCCTTGAATTTTCCTGAATAGAACTCTTCCCACAATTTCATGAAATTCTCACCAGCCTCCTTGTGCCTGTGCTTCGGAAAGAGGGGCGTGATGAACTCTCCAGAATTCAGGTCATAGAACTGCTTCAACGGGCTTGACTTTATAGCATTTATGGCTTGGATTATGTTCCTGTCTATCGATGCACCAGACTCAAGCAGATACTGAACCTCGTTGGGTGTTGATATCGGACCTACAAGAACCTCCGTGAACTGACCCATCAGCCTCGTATTCAAGGTTGTTGGATCCTGGTTGTCTGCGACAACCTCTATGTCCTTCGACCTGTATGTGGAGAGAATATCATATATCATGCCTATCATGGCGGTCTTGAATTTCTCGTCAATATTGTAGAATCTCGGTGCCAATGTGTGCAAATCCCTGATGACAAACACGACTTTCGGTTCTATAAGACCGTCTGTCTTCATCTGTGCTATCTGGTGCATTATCCAAAGCGTGATGAAATACTTGCTCTTTGTGTCTCCGACCCACTTGGTTGAAAAAACGCTGAATGTTTTATTGTCGTTCAAATCCTTCATCAGCTTCTCCTTTGTCAGTGCAAGGCAGTTGGATTCGGAGGATATCGTGTATTCGTCATGGAAATCGATAAAAATCTTCAATGCAAAGTTCTTCATGGTGCCTTCCCTCTGCTTTATCCTGTGACCGAAATACATGGATGCCTCTGTTTTTCTTGAAAGTTCGCTTATCTTCGAGAACAAGTCAACGAGAGTTGTTCTGTTGTTAAGGTCCTTGAGTATGTTGTGAAGTATCCTTGAGGATGTTGTCGGCTTGGTGTTCTCAGCCAAGAAGTTTATGTCCTCAAGAGTCAGAGAATTCAACGGTATCGAAAAAAGCTCGAAGCACGATGGAAGCTTTCTGTATTTGTTGGAGATGGTTTTGCACAACGGATGAAATATTTTTGTTGGGTATGTCTCGCCTTTGTACAGCCTTGAATCGGTAAGAAGCGATTTCATTATCTTATTCTGCTTTTCGCTTGGTGGGAACACCCTGAATCCGCCCTCAAAATCATTCTTGCTGTCCCACACATCAACTATCTTCGAGCCGTTCTCATATTCCTTTTCAAGATATTTGGATATAAGCGTAGATTTTGCAGACCCTGTTATTCCGAGAGCTATGAGGTTTCTCGGATTCCTGTCCAACGGTCTTGTCATCACACCCAAACGTGATGATGGGAAGTATTCCATATACATTTTATTACCTGAAAGATGTCGGCTTCTCTTTGTATAGTCCAATGGCTTTTTCAAGAGCCCTTTTTAGCCTCTCTTCGATTATTTCAGTTCCAGTAAAGGCGGAATACATGAGTATGGAAACTTTGGTTGAGAGCTTTTCCCTTTCCTTCTTCCCTGCCATTATTTTGTTGCTCAGAAAGTTTTTGTATTCAATCGGATTTTCCCCACCATACACCTCATCGGGGAAATAGCCATACTCGCCAAAACGAGTCAGCTTGAGGCGTTCCTCGTCAGAAATGACCTGAATGTGTGTCGACTTGAGCTTGTCGAGTGCCTCCCACTCCTTCTTTAGCTCTGTGATTTCGTTCTTGTTAGCCTTGTCAAAGGAAATTTTCATCGCTATCTCACATGCCCTGATAAAACTCGTATACCTTTCGTCAATCGGTAGCTTTTCGTTAATCCAGTCAATCAACAGTTTCTGGGAGAACGCAATCATCCCAGACGTAATCACCAATTGTTTTGGCATGTCAATAATCACCTGTCCTGTCAAATGGCATGTCGTAAGGGCTTTCGCTTTTCTTGAACATCCTTGCCATCTTGTTGTATATGAACTTGCCGTTGCCACCATTGTCGATGATGACGAGTGCGAGTTTGAATAACGGGAATACCTTGCCTTTTGATACTATCCTTTTTGTGTATGCATCCCTCTCCCTAAGAGGATATTTCTTCCACGCAAGAAGCTGGAATGACCCAGAACCAAACATATTGTAGATTTTCCTCATCATGTCCCTCTCCCCGTCAACGCCTTCCTCAAGAACGAACACGCCCTCGAAATGATAGGTGGTTTTCCTCATCAGGGGATACAGCTTCTTGTATTTCATGGACAGGGGTTGCAACCTTTGTACCAAGACCTTACGCATGATAATAGTTTGTCTTCACAGCATAAAAAGTTATGGAGTAGAACTCCATGCCATTAAAGATAGTTTTAATTAACGAATTTAACATTTATTAATATGGAGTTCATCCTGCCTCCTGTGTTTTTGCCTGTCTTCCTATTCGTTGGCATAGCAGTGCTCTGGATACTGATGTCGATAATACAGAGGCTGATGCCGATTGTCCTTGTGGCGAGTTCAACGGTTGGCATGGCAATAATAATGGAGACATATTATCTGCCACAGCTTGGTGCGGAATCTTTGGGAATGTGGGTGCTGTATCCTCCTGTGTATTGGGACAAGGTGATAGGTTTCCTTGCGACAACATCCGCAGAGCCAAGCCTGTTGTATACGGCGATAATGTGTCTCGGCATACTCTACTGCTATTTCGCATGGTCGCTTAGAAAGGCAACGGGAATGGCTTCCCCGTTCTTTGCAGGTGCGATACTGCTGATTTTCGGGATGTCTCTTCCTGGATTCAGGTCGCTTCTCAATGTATGGAACATAGAACTGCTGTTCTACGGCATGATAGTCTTACTCGCATTGGGGATGATAGGCTGGAAGATGCTGTCGAAAAAGA
>JADDYB010000755.1_pt1 | contig 10281 bp, 9 predicted proteins | sample 8641941 | NCBI WGS metagenome assembly JADDYB01 (sample SAMN16275377, study PRJNA637457) | freshwater sediment metagenome | isolation source: Lake Kineret sediment | place: Israel: Lake Kineret | collected 2013 | reverse complement strand
TTGGAACTCACGCATGCAGCTTTATCTCTGGTCAACTACAAAAAAGTTTTTCCGTATTTCAATCGAAGCAGGCTCAGACTGGCTCATTTAACAACGAGAACTGGGCAGGACGCATGTCTTATCACCCCGTCGGTTACGCTTCCTGAAATCAGCTCTCTTATCTTGCTCATGCCTCTTGCTCCAATTACGATTAAGCCAAACTTGCCCTCTTTACTTGCCTTAACAATCTCCTGAACCACTTGCCCCTCCCTGAGCATCGTTACAACTGGAACCTCTTCTGCAGTGGCTTTATGTTCACCGTCCGTCAGTATGCGCTCACCTGCAGCGCGATTAGCCTCAGCTACTTTGGAAATTTCCTCAGCCGTCACAATAGGCATGCCAGAAGGCGTCAACGTCGCTGGTTCGGGCAAAATGACTGGTCTCACAGAAACTGAATACACATGGATCAGTGCCAGTTTTCCCTTAAACTCTTTTGCCATCTGTATTGCCAAGTCCAAGGCTCGCGCAGAATGTTCAGAGCCGTCCAGCGGAACCAGAACACTCTCAAACAATGTCAACCACACCTCATCTGAAGTGTTATTCACGCTTTTCAGATATAATTTTCGAAAATTGAAATAGAAAAATGGGGTAAGGTAAGGCTAGGTTCTTGACTGAAATCTGCTCACAAACGTATGGAGAGCACTTTGATATTTTATCCTCAACGCATTGAGTCTTCTTCTTTGTTTGATGCCAATTACCGCGGTTGCAAAAATCAACACTATCAACACGAACGGGAGCAGGTCTGGCTGAAACTCTGAAACGATCCACGTGCCGCTTATCTCAATCAGATGGCTGGAGTGCGAATAGTTCAAGTATATGAAAACATACGCGTCATTGTTGGTTATGGAATAGTCTCCCAAGGTCAACTCGGCACCGTCAATTCTAACGATCCAATCAGCAAGCGGAGCATCCAGCAGCGTCCTCGGAATGGTGACGTTTAAGAATCCTACACCTGTGGTTCCTGTAACGTTGAAACTTATTCTTTTTGCGTCTGGGTTGAAGCCGAAGTTGCTGAGCGTCGAGTTAGTGAACACTGGCACGTAATAGTCTGTTCCAGCATAATTGATTGTTTCTTGGTACGCAATCTGGAACAGGAAATCTTTCAGACTGCTGATTGTGGTGTTTTGCCAACCCATGGTCTTGTAATCCAGTCCCGAAATGTCTGGGGCTGGAGTTGTTCCCACTGGCGAAAGCAGAACAACGTGGGTTCCATTGAAACCGCCAGCAAAAGTTATTTTCAGCTTCTCAAACTCCCGCGGCGACTCCATTGGGTTTTCTGTAGAGTTCAGCCATTGATGGAGTTTAAACCGTATTGGGCACAGCTCGTCCTCTTGCGGATACATTTTCAGTCCTTCAAACGTCAGAGCCGTCCAGTCACTGCCTTGTTTTAGGTTCAGAGAGAAGTTGTTTATGTCTATCTCGGTATTGTTGAAGAACTGGGTTCCTGAACCAATATCTTCTGGGTTGTACATGTCAAGCATTGCTAGGTAGAAGCTTTTTTCATGGTTGACCTGTTTCTCGAAGTCGCCTTCGAAAACGCAGTTGACGTCAAAATCTGCTGTTCCTCCGGAGTAGTTGGCAGAGGCTGTCATCGAGTTGAGTTCGCAGTAGGTTTCGTTCAGGAGTGATTCAAACATTTCATGCATTTCAGGCGGGGCAGCATCAGGTATGATTGTGACAGTGGAGTTTTTCAGCATTGTAATGTTTGCTGTCAAAGCGAATGTTAAGTCGAGTTTCTGCTGTTCTCCAGAATACACTGCTTCCAACTGTGCGTTGTTAATGGCGTATGCTGTGGCATTTGCAATTTTCAGTAAAGCTTCTGCTTGAGGCTGCTGTTCTACTGGAAGAGTGGATGGGACAAGCTGCAATGCGTCAGCCCACAGTTCCGTTACGTTGCTGTACAATGACAAATCAATCTGCCCTATTCTTGACGCGCTGTAATAGTTCATTATCAGCGTTGCGTTCTGAACTGAAGAGAAGGCTGAATCCAGCGCGGCATAGATCGTTTGTTCATTTGCGCCTGATCCAGACATCATCTGTGCCATAAGCTGTGCAAGGGCATATGTGAAGTTGCCGTCGAAGGTGGCGTCGAAATCCACTCGCTCTCCACCAACGTCAGGGGTTCGCACCGTGTTGAAACTAACGAATTCAACTGCGCCTCTCGTCAAGTTGTAGATTGACGATTCGCCTTGTCCAGTGAAGTTGCTGATCATGTCTATGTATTGCCCCACGGTTGTCTCGTTTATTTCCATGCCGAAGAAGTTGCCGTACGTCACGTTGACGTTGCCACTGAGCGAAATCTCAGTTTCATTTGCGGTAATGTCTGCAAACGCGTCGCTCATTGGCAAACCGCTGACGGCGTGGAACGTAACGTTTCCACGTATCTCCTCATTCACGTATTCCACGATCAACGTTAGGTCTGAAACGTTAAACGGCAACTGAGCCATGAGTTCAGGGTTCAGTTGGCCTGCACAGTCAAGGTCTACGCATATTATGCCGTTAGCGTATGTGGCAGTGAGCGTTAAGTCTCCTGCGGTGGAATTGATCGGGAACGCTGTGCTTGCTTGAGGCGGCATAGTGACTGAAGCGTTGAGTTGAGCGTTAAGAATGTCGTTGCTGTATTGTGCTAGGAAGTTTGCGATGGTTGAGTTGAAGGGCCACGTGTTGGCGATGTTTCTCGGAGTTGTCATTGTGCCGTTTGCGTGTGCGGTCGTCACGCTTCCAGATGTGAGGATGTTCAGAGTGGTGTTGAACAGAGGCTGGTTTAATGCTGGATACATTCTTGTGTAGTTGATTTTGCCTTCAGCGCGGACTGTGGCGTTCGGGTAGACCGTGAAGGTCAAGTCCACGTCGTTGAGGGGCGAATTGAATTCTGTGTAGTTGTACCTTCTTGAAAGGTCAATCATAGGAGTAGAGTTCAGAAAGATGCTGTATTCTGGTTCTCTGAGGTTCAGTCCTGTTATGTTGGTTGGGTCAAAATGCTCATATGCAATCATCTCGCCTGGAACGGTGAAGTTGATTATGTAGACTTGCTTGTTGAAATGCTCATCCAAGTGCATATCGTAATAGATGTCCTGTAGACTGCCGTTTCTCACTCCTCTCAGTCCCTGAATCAGAAGCAGATATCTCCCAGCCTCGGTGACATTGACTTCGACGCCTAGCTTCAAATAATCAAATAGACCGTCGCTGTCTTCATCTTCGCCATTGTCGAATATTCTGCCTGTGAGAAAAGCGTGGGACTCAAACTCGCTGTAAACGTATGTTCTGGAGAGAGGAACGTTTTCTCTGCGGTCAACTTCGTAGAATTGACCACTGTCGTCTTCAGCGCAGAGATTTATGTATCCTATCATTGAAAAGTTGCCTTCGGAGTTGTGGAGGTTTGAGAAAATCGCTGGTCCGTACACGGTGAGGGTGAGTGTGTAATTTCCAGCTGTGAAGAAGCTGGTTGACTCGTTGTAGAAGGGCATGAATGAGCTTACTCCGCTGAGATGGTTGATGCTTACTGTGAAAGTTGTGTCTTCAAACACTTCTATTCCAACATCGACTTTCAGATAATCGAAGAGTCCATCTGAATCAGAGTCCACTCCCATGTCGTAGATCGTTTCTTTCAGAGTTGCCGCACAATCAAAATCTGTATAGTTGTAGCTGTTCAGAAGCATTACGTCCCATATCGTGTCCAGATAGTTGTCATAGTAGCCTTCCTTCACGTAAAGATCGATTTCTGGGATGCTTTTGGGAACAAAGTGAACGCCGTAAATTGCTGGTCCGTAGAATGAGATGATAAGCGAACTAATTCCTGGTTCAAGATACTTCTCACAATCTGCATAGAGGAAAAGATCCATGCTGCTTTCGTCTCGTAGCCGATAAGCGGCGATTCTGTAGGCTCCTGCCACGGAAACGTTGATCTCAACAGAGACGTCCAGATAGTCATATTTACCGTTACCATCTTTGTCGCTGCCGCCGTCAGCAGTGTTTCCTGTAAACTCTGCCTCTGGTCCTTGAGCTTTTGACACCTGATTTCGAGTTATAACGGCGAAAGTTGACAGTAGCAGTAAGCTTACTACTAATAAAGCCATAATCTTGTTTTTTAGACTCATTTTTTCACCCTAGTTTAGGTTTCAGACAATCTTTGCTCTGTGAATGCTTATATAATTTTCATATGAAAAATACTCAGTGAGGGGTTTGGAACGCAGTTTTTGACGTTCTGTTTCCGAAATCTGTTTCGCAGGAAAGTCAGAACAGCATTATGCATAACAGGTGTGGCTTTAGCCGCGACGTTCATTATTGCGGTGGGAGCCACGACGATGAGGTACACGACTGTGGTCAAGGAAATGAACGTGTTGTTCAATGGGCAACTCATGGTTGTAAGCAGTGGAGCCATCGTGATCCAGGCAATCCCGATCGGCGGCAGCATGCTCCCGCAAAACTTCACGGAAGAAAGGATACAGGACGTCGCAGGCGTGGCAAACACAGTTCCCATACTGTTCGTTACGCCGATGCAGATTGACGGAACGCTTCAGGCCGTGCCTGTGAACTTCAGTCTAGGAATTCCAGTTGAGGACTGGCGGCTTGTACTTGGGTCGACACCGCTGAAAGACGGCATTGGGCAGTTTCCTACTGACGACTTAAGCAATGAAATAGTTGTTGGCAGTTCTCTCGCAGGACAATACAATTGGACTGTGGGTAAGATGGTGGATGTGAATGGTTTCGAGTTGAACATCACTGGAGTTTTGGACACGAAAATGGCGTTGCTGAGTCGCAGCATTATTATGCCGTTGAGGTTGGCGCAGAAAGTTTACAATTACTGGGAAAGCGTCAACATGTTCACAGTGAGCCCAGCGCAGGGATATTCGCAGCAGGAAGTTTCAGAAGCGGTGGAGCAGCATCTGGGATATGTTAAGGTTTTGACAGAAGATGAGAGGAACGACATCATTCAGCCTGTTCTTGCACAGGTTGAGATTTGGAATTTGGGTATACAGACAGTGGTTTTCTTATTGAGTCTGATACTTGTAATGACCATCACCGTCATGAGTGTTTCTGAAAGGCGAAGGGACTTCGCAACGTTAGACGCCATCGGCGCACCTTTAGCCTACGTGTTCCGCGTTGTCATATTTGAAACTGCCCTGATCGGAGTCATAGGCGGCGTCTTGGGCGTGTTTTTCGGCTCTTTAGGAGCACTCTTTTTAGGGAGTCTTTACACGAACATTCCGATTTCTCAGTTTTTCTCAACAATATTCGAAATTGTTCCGCCTCTGTACATGCTTGAAATATTCACCGTCATCATCGTGGTCTGCTGTGCCGGAGGAATTGTTCCAGCGCTGAACGCTACAAGAATGAGGTTGGCTGAAGTTTTGAAGGCGGAGTATTGATGAGAATCAGAACTGTGGATTTGACAAAAACGTACCGTGTGGGTTTGGCAGACATCTGCGCCATAGACAAGGTCAACTTGGAAGTGGATAGGGCGAAATTCATAGCGGTAATTGGACCTTCAGGCTCAGGAAAATCGACATTGCTTAATCTCGTCGGGTTAAATGACGTGCCGACTAGTGGGAAAATATTCATCGACGACGCAGACACTTCTGGATTTCCTGGTGGCAAACGCAGGAAGCTTCGGCTGCTTCGCATGGGTTTTGTTTTTCAGACTTTCAACTTGTTTCCGACGCTCAATGCTGTGGAGAACGTTGAGTTGCCTATGGCTTTGGCGGGCAAGCCGCGTAGAGAGCAGAGAGAAAAAGCGGTGAAGCTTCTTGAGACTGTCAGTTTGGAGAATAGGATTTTTCACAGACCCAGAGAGTTGAGCATGGGCGAGATGCAACGTGTAGCAATAGCGAGAGCGCTTGCTAATAATCCTGAAATCGTAATTGCTGATGAACCTACTGGCGAGCTTGACTCGAAGACTGCAGGCGAAATAGTTGCCTTGCTTTTTGACATAAGCAAGAAGGAAGAGAGAACAGTTCTTGTGGCGACGCATGATGAGAAAATCGTTGACGTGGCGGATACGGTTTACAGGATTCAAGACGGGAAATTGACAATCCAAAACTAATGGGAGTTTCCGCTATAACAGCGCGAAATACGTGGATTTTACTTTTCCTTTCTGATCTATAACGACTTCGAATCTTTCAGCCCATGGGTGCCCTTCCAAATCTATTGGGCAGGTGCCTCTGATTATCCATTCAAGTTTATCCTGTTCGATTGTGGAAACGTCTATTTTTGGCGTGTTTTTCTTTTTCTTGAGGAAATCGACGGCTATTTCTTGAGCGAATTCTTTTGAGACTTGTTTCATTGTGAATTCTCCTAGTTGGTGTTTCTAATTTGCATGGGAAAGCATTAAGGGTTATGAATGGAAAATCGTTAGCCAAACTAAACATAGTCTGTTTTGTGCACATGTCCTCGACTGCGACAGGTTCATATCAGCAAACACTCCAAATTTATATGCAGATGCTTTAATTGGAAATGAAAGGTCATGAGTGGAAAGAAGAGAATAATATTTCATCTAGACATGGATCACTTCTTCACCGCCGTTGAAGAGAGAGCGAACCCCGCATTGAAGGGCAGACCCGTGGTTGTTGGGGCTGATCCTAAGAAAGGGATGGGCAGAGGTGTGGTGAGCACGTGCAATTATGAGGCGAGAAAATTCGGTGTCAGGTCAGGCATGCCGATTTCAAAAGCTTGGAAACTCTGTCCAGAGGCTGTTTATCTGCCTCTCAACTATGAGCTTTATGTGGAGACTTCAAACGAGATCATGAGCATTCTTCGAGGGTTTGCAGACAAGTTTGAACAGTGGGGGATCGATGAGGCTTTTTTGGATGTTACTTCTAAAGCGAATGATTATGGAGAGGCTGAGAATTTAGCGAGGCGGATAAAAGATGTGCTGTATGAGCGGGAGAAACTGGCGTGTTCAGTTGGCGTTGGACCGAACAAGCTTGTTGCAAAAATAGCCAGTGATTTTCAGAAACCAGACGGCTTGACGGTTGTTAAGGAGGAAGAAGTGGAGAGGTTTCTTGCTCCGTTGCCTGTGCGCAAGCTTCTGTGGGTTGGAAAGAAGACTGAGCAGAGGCTTGCAGCTTTGAACATTAAGACAATTGGTGATCTGGCAGGCTATGATCCGTCAGTGCTCGCGGAAGTTTTCGGCGGCATGGGTGTTCAGCTTTGTTTGATGGCTCGCGGGGTTGACAAGAGTGAAGTTGAGGAAAGGAGCGAGGTTAAGTCAATCAGTCGTGAGATCACTTTTGAGGAAGACGTGTCAAACTTCGATTTGGTTTTAGATGCTTTGAGTCGCATGTCAAAAGAAGTGCATGGTGATGTTTTGAGGCAGAAGGTCTACTTTAGAACGGTCACTGTTAAGGTGCGCTACGAGAATTTTGAAACGCACACTCACGGCAAAACGTTGCCTTTCATATCAAACCGTCTGCAGGACGTGGACGCAACTGCTAAAAACTTGCTGCAAGCCTATCTTAAGCCTCTTCGGAAAATAAGGCTGGTTGGGGTTAGAGTTTCGGGTTTTGTTTCAGGAGAAAAACAAAAAACGTTAGCCGACGTTTAGAAAATCGATTCTGAAAGGGATAACTGATTCTTTTCTGAGTAGGCGGGGTCATTTCCGTTTCATGTCGGGGTATTTTTCCCGTATTTTTTCGTCTGCTATTTTGGCAATCATTGCGCTGGAGATGAGGACGTGTTTGACTCCTGTGAGTTCAGCAAGTTCAGCGGGTTTCTGGTCTTGGGTTATGAGCAGCATGTTGTTGTTTTTTGCGTATTCCACGACTTCTCTGTCTTTTGCTCCTTTCAATCCTGCTTCTTGCGCGGTTTGCGCGGTCCATCCTAAGGTTTCAAAGTATTCTTTCAAACCCGCGTACATTTCGTCGAGAAGCAGCTTCAACGTTACGAACTCTCCTCTAACAGTTCATGCGGAGACCGACTATTTAGCAGCTTCTTCACATACGAGAGAAGTGCAGATAGAAATCGTTGACTTCTGCATGGCGGTTTGTTTTGGTTCAGAGAACGATCTCTTGCTCTTCGGAGACTGTAGACCCCCCTTATATATAGGCTGGAGTTTGTTTTGAGACTGTTTATAGTTATTGACACTTTTCAGTTTTCATTCTTGGAGTTGATTGTTAAACGTGTGTTTTGGTGGCTGAAGATTGTTGAAAAGCGATCGGCTAAGTAGGTGAGATTTGGTGAATTACAAAAGAGGTTTGGCTTCCGCTGAGCCTAGCGTGTACGATCGCACCAAGTATGCGTCTGCTGCGGGCATTTCATGATTTGCATTGCGTTCTGCTATTTCTTGTTTTTCTGGTATCTTTTTGGAAGTTCGGTTTTCGAGTCTTGGTTGATTCTTCGCTTGTTCTTCATTTCTTCACTTTCCTTTAATTCTTCAAGCTCTCCTCATAGACTAGGAATCAGTCCCTAAATATCTTTGCGTTGAGAAACGCCTCTGAAGTCAGCAAAAATGCTCAAAACTGCGTCTTTACCTGCCTATTCTTCCTAGCTTTTCGTTGAATTCCACTAAACTGCGAACCACAAACTCTCCTTCATGTTCACCAGTTCTGTCAAGATGAAAAGCCAATATTCCTAACCGTTTTGGCACCTCGAAGTCAAAACTCAGATCATCACCAACGTGAACCATTTCCTCTGGAGACACATCGAGGATACTGCAGACCTTTCGGTATGGATTGACTGTTTTCTTGACAAGTCCAAAATCAGAGGTTGAAGAGAATACGCGTTCAAAGAAATGCTCAATCTTTGCTTGGCTGAGTTCAAAATTCAGAAATTCCCTATGACCATTCGTCACAACAACCAGCCTAAAGCCTCTATGTCTGAGTTCAGCCAAGACACGAGGCACGTCAGGAAACACTTTCATTCTATGGGAGAAAGATTTCAAAAGTTCTCTAGGTGAAACGTCCAGACCGAACTTTTCTATCCAATACTGCAGGTCATACCATTCAAGCCTCTGCTTGCCCACTTTTTCATATTCTTCCTCCACAGTTCTTCTTGCATCTTCCAAAGAAACCCCACTCTTGACGGAGTACAAACGAGGTATCCCCTCCAACCACACAGAATCTGCGAAACAAGCCTCGGTGAGAGTGCCATCCAAATCAAAAGACACCACTCTTGTTGCTGCCATCTCTCTCCCTTCAAATCTCCATGAAACACGCGCTCTTCTATTGAACAGACGAAAAACCAACTAATAAACCGTGAAAATTCTCTAATGCTTTTCAGGCAGAAACAAGCAAACTCGACTTCTGAGTGAACACATTTGCGAACAGTTTTTGTCTACGCCGTTGCATAAGGTTAAGGTAGTGAGCACTGTGAGCTTGATTTCAAGGTTTGATCCTTGGCACTCAGGATTATGCACATGCCCGTCCAAGTTGACTCTTAACCCCTACACTGGATGCGACCATGAATGTGTTTACTGCTATGCCTCCGATTATATTCCAAGATTTTTCGACTGCAGGACAAAAAAGGACTTAGTGTCTAGGCTGCAGCGAGAAGCAAAGCGGCTGAGGGGCGAAATTGTGTCAATATCCAATTCTTCAGACCCCTATCCACGTTTAGAAAACAAAGCAGGTTTGACGCGAGACTGTCTGGAGATTCTCTGTCAAAGTGACTGCAAGATTCAGGTAATAACAAAGTCTGATCTTGTGATCAGAGATGTTGATCTTCTGAAGAAATCTCCTTCAATGGTTTCTCTGACAATCACCACAGATGACGATGATATTGCGAAGCTCATTGAGCCATATGCTCCTCCGCCGTCGAAGCGTCTGAAAGCTGTTGAAACCCTAATCAAGAAAGATGTTCCGACCTCTGTGAGAATAGACCCGATAATCCCGTTCTTGAATGACAACCCAGAAAGCTTGATTGAAGCTCTTGCCGCCGTCGGCGTTAAACACGTTACCAGCTCAACGTATAAGGTCAAGTCAGGAAACTGGCGCAGATTCAGTCTGGCACTGCCTAGGGTTGCGGACAAGCTGAAGCAGCTTTACTTCACTGAAGGAGAAAGAAGAGGCAACTATTTCTACTTGCCAAGGGATTTGCGGTTTAAGCTGATGAGCGAAGTTGGCAAAATAGCTGGGAAACATGAGATGAAATTCGGAACATGCAGAGAAGGTTTCAGCAGTCTGAACACTGCAACGTGTGATGGTTCATGGCTGATACGTCAGACAGCCCCATGTTCGAAAGACTAAATCCAACATCTTTTCTCAGATACTATGCAGAATTGCGGTGCACCTGCCAACAAATTCAGCT
>JADDYB010000754.1_pt1 | contig 10301 bp, 9 predicted proteins | sample 8641941 | NCBI WGS metagenome assembly JADDYB01 (sample SAMN16275377, study PRJNA637457) | freshwater sediment metagenome | isolation source: Lake Kineret sediment | place: Israel: Lake Kineret | collected 2013 | reverse complement strand
TATTTCCTTCTTGGTAATCAAGAAGGTATTGCAGAGACCCGCAATCTGTGCATTGTAGACGACGCGGGGATCTTCACGGTACTCGTTATAGGCAATATCTGGATCTTCCGCATTGAAAAGGTACACATATTCAGGAATGTTCTTAAAAGAGAATATTCTACCTTCCGGGCCGACGATGATCTGCTGGCGTTTTGCTTCTTCCAACAACTTGGCAACAGACCACACAGCCAACTTTTCAGAGATACGATGTACTGGAATCCTATATTCAGCAAAAAGTTGCTCGTATAACCCTCTAAATTTCTTCCTTTTCTTCTCAAGGGCAGACTGCAATCTTTACACCTCCTTGGTCACTGTTACTGTGTATTTTGAATGTTCGCTTAAAAAGTTATCCCCGCCAAAGTGGAATATGCGAATAAGGTTGTCTCTATACTGTACATTCTCGCAGAGTTAGAACATGCTACCGGGAATCTCATCCCCGTGGGAGGGCCAGCCATTAATCCTTTGGCATGCGAGTTTGATCCCTATTTTGGCATAATCTACAACCTGACTGGTACTTCTTTCGACATTTCAGCCGATGGTTTAAAGACAGTCTTGTACCTTACGTATTATCCACGACAGGACATCTGTATCATCCACCTGGGAAAAGACAGAGAAAGGGAACGCATCGTTTTCCTCGTCTGGGGGTACGGATGGCGTGGAACCTACGCAGGCTCTTTGTTCATTGGAGATCCTGCCAACTGGCAGTCATATGCAAATGCACACATGCTCATGCTGCGCTGGGTAGATTCGAATGGTGACGGATTGGTTCAATCGAGAGAGATCACGGTAGAAGCCTGGGCGTAGGTATATGAACATTCTCATCAATGAGAGATTTCAGTAATTGACTTTCTCGTAGAAGATTATGTCCTCATTTTTTGCCATTTTAGCTGCATATTCTAAACTTGCTCTTATGTCTTCTCTTTCTATAGGGGATTCAGACTTTCTAGAGAGGGATACATTACTGCTTGGATAGAAATCTTTAAGACTGCGGCACTCAATTGACAAGAGACGTCTATCTAGAGGTGACAGTATGTGCAATGAAAATCCAGGAAACACCAAAAAGAGAAGTACTATACCCTAATATTCTTGGTCTGAATGAACAAGGTGCCCTCTACAAAGCAATCAAGAAATATCATGAGCTGATCTTAGTACTTGATGAAGAAGGAGAAAGACACGATCTGCGTGACGCTGACCAAGGAACAACACCCCACCAGTACATATTGACTGAAAATGGGGAAGAAGTTTTCTACGCATGGCAACGCGGGGAATTCTATGGTAGCCCCAATCCAATGGAGGAATGAAGATATGAAACGATTGAAAAAACTGTCAGAAAACTTTAGGAAAGAAGACCTACTCCAACAGACATCTTCTTTCATCCTGATTTGGAAATTTACTTTTCAAGCTTGCCAACGTTGATTCCTTTCATAAAAAATCGGACATTGAGAATTGAGGTATTGAAAGTCATGATGAAAAATCTTGAAGTATATCACGATGAAAGTTACAGAGAAAACAACAAATGGTTCATAATTGGATTATTGTGGATTAGTTCTCAACATGAACAAAAAATCATTGGCAATCTTCAACAAGCAAGAGAAAGAAATAATTACTTCGGGGAGATCCATTACAGGACTCTTACTGACCACAGTCCAAAACGAAATACTGCTGTCGAATGGTTCCAAATTGTAGCAGACAACTTGAAAAGATACTTGTGGTTCTATCTCTTAGCAATAAACAGATCTCATCCTAAGTATGAATTAGAAAGATTTGGATGTCATTTTCATGAATATAACAGATTCACATCAATTGCATTATTCTCAAGCTTCAGATGGTTTTTCCCAAGGAATTTACCTGCTGATATTATGTTCTATTCAGATTCCAAAACAAGGAGACCAGGCGGAGACGAAATTGGAGATGGGATTGCATCTGATAATTTTGAAGAATACCTCTGTAAAAGATTTGCTTTGGATATATCAAAAATTCAGGAACGAACGGATACATCTTTCTTTAGAAATTCTTGGCAGGAAAATGGTAAGTGCTCTAAAGGATATCCTCTTAAAGGAGTAAGAATTGTTGAAACAAAAAATGAGCCTACAAAGGAACGATCTGCAGAAGAGGAGCTTGTACAAGTTTGTGATCTTTTATTAGGATCATTCGGTTCTGTGATGATAGGATCCCCTCCTTCAAGAAGCAAGAAAGCCAAACAGTACATGTACATGAAAGCCAAAAGACTGGTAGAGGATATCGAAAAGAAACCTTGGAAGCAACGATATCATCTCTATAAAAGACTTTGGGTTGGGTGCTTTCCAGACCAGCAAGGCGAAATTTGTCCGGGGCGGATTCTTTCTCCATCAAAGGACAGAGATGCTAAACTGGAAAAGTGGATGTGAAATACCTCAGTTCCATGTCAATATTCTTCATTTCTTCAAGAAAGAAGAAAAAAAGAGAATTATCTATGGTACCACGGCTTCCACCGCAGACCTGGATTCTCCTTCAGAACTTGATATTTCCACAAATTCAAGCTTATGAAGTCGATTTTTCTCATGTGGCGCTAGATATTCCCCTGAGAAGAATGTTTGGATTGTGTTTTTCTCGCAGATTGAGCAACTGCAAATATTAGAAAGTGGAAAGTCTTCACTTCCATAGTAATTCACCATAGTTTCATGGGTCTTATGTCTTCCATTCACAGCACTTGAGACATCATAGTAAGTAAACTCCTTTGGAATATAATAGTCAACGAAAGGTAATGAATATCCACAAACCCCTGTATGAGAAAGTCGAGGAGCAAAGAGTATATCCCTTGTAAATAATACTGCATCGGTGATAAACACAGGTTTCTCCAACATTATTAATCTCTCAAGCCGTCTATAGAAGTTCTCTAGATATCTATGGTCAATGCCCTGTGTGCTGAAGAAAAGAAAATCCAATTCTGATTGTCTCATAGCAGTGAGACAGTTGCTGTCTCCGAGAAAACTTGAGGGAAGAAAAGCACCTTTTAGTTTTCCAGTGGAAGACACGATTCTATCGAACATTTGTTCAATGCTGTGAAAGCGTCTCATTGATGGTGGTGATCCGAACAAAGGGATGACTGCTACCTTTGAGTTGATTTCTTCTTGTAATAATAAGCATCTCTGGAGAAAATCCTCTGTTACCGCAGTATAAGGTATCTTGTTAAATCTATGGCACGGAAAGATCAGGGGGTTCTTTGTTACTCTCCTGACAGTGCTCCTTGTCTTGTCTGCAGCATTGCGAAAATCTGTTACCAGTGTCCTGAGAAAATCCCTTTGGAGCAACATATTGTTTAGTCTTAGTTCTTTAGGTATGTATCTATGTAATATTATTCTGGTGTCGCCGGGTTTCAGATAATTCAGATCACAATGGGTAAGCATTAGACCTCCCATGGGGAATCTAAATTCCCGACCATTGTCCTCAACCGCGAAGTTTCCTTCATTGATTCTTATGTTCATTCTTATCAACTCCTCCATTCAAATTCATTACTGGATTTCGGACCAAGACCTATTTTAAAGGCTGCTCTTTTCCATTTGATTAGTGGAAATATTTTTATTTCAGCCTTTATCAGGATCTTGACCGCTTCATTATAAACTTTAATAGCATTTCTTAGGTCGTTATTCTCGAAGTGAGTATCAGCGACTTCTGGCAGAGTTCCTACTTTGCCCCTTATTTCAGGATACTCATTGGCGCCTAAGATCAACTCTTGTAGACATTTCTTCGTTTCCTCTGCTATTTGAGATCCAAAAAACAATTTTTCATCGACAGAGATGAAGGATTTCTTTGATCTCTTCCTGTCTACTGTTAAATATCTCAATGATTCTAGGGCATAGACTGTGGACCTAATGATTCCTATGCTAGGTCCAATTTCTCTCTGGATCTCTGAGAAGGTCACTGTGCTTTTTTTCCCTGTTGAAAGTAGGAACTGGATTGTTTTCATCACTTCAACAGCGTATTCTGGATCAACATCTGGGTGTCCTTCTGGGATATCAAACCTTACACAGTCATAGCCATCGTCTTTTGGCTCGACTGGGGATTTTGTACTTTTACTTTTATACATTACCATCCCCTTTCTTTTACTAGTATTTAAATCTTTCTCTATAGTTTCCAAGAAAATGGCCAAAACTTAACAGTAAAGTATTTAAATATCCTTGGCAAAGATAATACATGCAACAAGAGCTCACTGAACTAAGCCATTATGAAAGACTCAGACAGCAATATAAATCTATCTCAATGAAGTATCAACAAGAGAGCATTCCCCGGTATTTCAACCTGAAAATGAAACCCACCGACGATCCCGTCACTGGTTGCTATACCTTAACCTCATTCTTTTCAGCATTAGACTTCCTCACAGTAAATCCTACAGTTATCTATATTCGAGAAGAAGGAGGTTACAAAGCAGATGATAAAGCTAACATGTTCACTGTCTACTCACGATTCTTGATGAATGCTCTAGAAGAACACTTTTCTGGACATAAAAAAGATACGAAAAGGATAATGCTTCTGGTTGCCCCTTATGGAATGGGCAAAACCCACTTTACAAGGTTATTCTTGGCTTATTCAATGAAATTGAAAAAAGATGAGGATATAAATGGCCTTGAAATGCAGAGTCCTAAAGGAATTCCTGCACGATTTGAGATTGATTATCTGGTTAAAAGCAAGGATTTTGGGATATTGGAATCCTTTTTGGCAAATACTGATAGGAACAAAATCACCCTTCTGGGATTCATGCTTAGAAACCCTCTTGGATGGTGTATTTTTGACTCTGGAGAATCAATAGCAAAGAAACTGAAAAAAATAACAGAATGTCATACTAAAAATTTCTTGATGATTATCCCTGCTTCTCCAGTCGATATAGTTTATTTAGAAAAATTCGAAAAAGAGTTTTTGGACAAATATGCTCAAGTGATTGTAATAGCGCACTACAAGAATAGCATGCGTAATTTGTTTGGGAGAAAACTTCAATATATTTCTTCAACTTACGAAGATGATTATTCTTTTTCAGTTTTGGAAAAAATAGAGACTATTAGGGAAAATACTATCTATGATTTCATAGAAAGTTCAGCAATATCAAAATTGTTGGAATCCTGCAAAGGAAATCCTGCTGTTGCACTCAAATTACTAGAAAAATCTCTTGAGATCACTCTACAAAAAAGCGAGAGATTAGTCAGTGAAGAAACAATGGTTAGAGCTTTAAAAGAAATGAACCTTCATCTTAATGAATATCAACTAGGATTACGTGTCACAAAGGAAAGAGAAGGGATCGGTAGATTGAATTACCTGATCTCATTGCTAGGATCTTCCAAAAAAAGGGCAGCTATTGTATCGAGAATCACAAAAACCTCTGTTGCACGAGTTAGCACGCTTTTCAAAGGTATTGAAGGTCTTCAAAAGAATGGCAGAGAGTATAGCTTCACTAAATCCTTGTTAATACTCCTCGAGGAGGAAATCATCAAAAGAATAGTGAATGATGAGCTTGATGAATTCACAGTTTTTGAAAATTTACGAAAAAGATTAAATACTGAGAGCATAGAGGAGGCATATAGGAGTTGATGATAAATGCATTATGTTGCTGCACGGGCTGCGAGAATACTGATCATCATAAATGAGTGTGGGGAAAAGTCTGACCTCCGTCAATATGTTAGAGTGTTTAGGGGTACCAAGCTGTTAGAGAAATATGATTTCCTCCTGAGGTATCCAGATTACCTGAAGGAAATAATTGAAGAAGTAAATCCTAAAGTAGATACTGATTCCATGTTATTTTCCGGTATTGACCAACCAAATCTGAAAGAAAACTTTCGAGCATGGACTGTGGGTATGGAAAAATGGAAACATGGTCCTTTTGATAGAAAATGCTATGACGCTTTTGGCTATCTTGAGATGAAAGATCTCGTCAAAGTTATCTCTTCAGGCTCAAGAAGGGATTTCTACCTCACACCTGAAGGAGAGGAAGCCTATCTGAAAGGGCTCTTAGGCAGTTCCATCCATGCTCAATACATTGAGAGAGCTAGGCTGATAAGGATGCATCTTAGTCACCTGACAGCGTCAGAGCTTACAGACCTTCTCTACCAAAAATATCCTGACAAAATTGGCAGAGCTCAATTAGGAGAGGTAATAGAATGAGGTGAAAAAATGAGTTTAGAAACACTTTTGCAGGAGACGATAGAATCTTTTCGAGAGTCTCCGATCTCTGAGCAGCAAATTGAGGCAGTGTTGAATCCTTTAATTGAAGGAACCGAAATATGTGAGAGAAAAGTAAGAAAATTCAAAATTCGTAGGCTCAAAGTCAACGGTGAGATTGAATGTGATCTCCTGTTCAAAAGCGGAGTAAATGTCATTAAGGCTGATAACTTGAAAGGGAAAACATCAGTACTAAACGTTATTAAACTGGCAATTACAGGAAAGGATAAGCTTGATCAGAAACTAAAAGATAAGGTAAAGGAAATCCTTCTGGAATTTCAAATGGATCACAAAATCTATACTTCCTATATGTGGCGAGATGAGAAAAAGGGATCAAGACATGCTTGGGCAATCTACGATATGTCTGTAGATGAAATTGTTCTTGGAGAATCAAAACCAATAATATCCAGTAAAGCAGAAATCATAAAATTCTTTATGTCCCAATTCGGATTACCGGAAATAACCCAGAGGAGAAGAGCTAGAAGGGATAGATTAGGCCATGGAGAAAAGTCGATCGGTTTTGGAGACTACTTCAGAGCATTTTATCAAGACCAGGAGAGAGGATATACTGAAATTATGAGTGACTATCCCACTACGAGAGTTTCTGTGATGGGTGTTATGATGGGGTTACATGGGGTTAGACTTTTGTCTGAAGTGGATAGAGTGATTGCTGGCAAGGAATTCGAAATCAAGATTCTGGAAAAGAAACTTCAGACACTTACGGCCTACATGGAGAACAGATATGAGAATACAGAGGATTTCTATGCCAGATTAGATGAAAAAGTGAAGATTCTTTCTAAGAAACAAGAGGACTTGAAGGACTTGGACAGGCAAACAGAAGCATTTCTTAAGAGCAATATTTCACCCATATTGGAGGAAATTGATTCTATAGAAAGCACGATCAAGACATTAGAAAATCAACAACGCGATCTTCAGATGATAATCTTGGATCTTAAAGACGATGAATCTCAATTGCTCATGGACACTGTTTGGATGGAAGAAGAAAAAACTTCTAATAGGATTTTTAGACCATATTTTGTAAGAACATGCCCAAGATGTGAAAGTGAAATAGCAGTGGAGAAACTCAGGCTCGAAGAAGAAACACAAAACTGTGCACTATGTGGTAATAAGATAAAACCTGATGAAGAAAGGATTGTGTCCATGGAGACAGAAATATCTGAAAGAAAAAAGAAATTACATGAAATGAGAGAGAGAATAAATGAGTATGAAAAAACATTGGAAACCCTTATAGGAAGCCTAAGGGAGAAAAGAGAAGCACGATTTCAATTGTACAAGAATAAAGAAAAACTTAGAAAAGAAGGATACGAGAGATTCCTACCCAGAATTGCTGATACTTACAAGGAAGTAGGTAGAATAGAGGCAGAGCTTTCTGAATTTCGAAGTCTTGGGCACACTATTTCGAAAATTCAAGAAGAAAAATCTACATATGAATTAGGAATTGAGATTTTAAAGCATTTTGAAAAAATTCTGAAAAAACATCTACTTGAGAAGGATTTATCCAAAGAAGATATAAAAAGATATATGGAAAGTTATATGAGAGAATTTCTTGAAATAGTCACTGAATTTGATTTTGAAAGCATTGAATTGTATTTCATGGAACCAGAAATAGACGGCATGAAATTCAAGGAACTACCTGCAGGTGCTAAAGTGAGGGCATCTATGGCGCTTTATTATGGACTTCTGATGATGGGGTTGAAGCACAATGGGAGACTTCCTTGCTTTCTGATCATTGATTCTCCAAGACAACATGAAATGCAAGGGGATTTCCTTGGAATTGTGCAAGCATACAGTAAGTTGGACGAAAACAATGGAAAAGAAGTACAAGTGATAATAGCAAGTGCTGATCCTTCCATTAAAGCTGCAACTAGTGATTCCAGCAAAATAATGGAATTCGAAGGATGGATTCTGGGAGACAAAGTTTTTGAGGGCTCTGAAAATGGTTTCATAGAAATCTCGAATAATTCAGGTATGGTCAGGTCAGAAAACGTCTCTATAATTCAGACTAGATTGGAAGATTTCAATGAAAGAGAGAGATAGTTCTGTTTGAAGCGTCAATGAACATAGCGAAGATTTATTAAGTCTCTATAACAACCCCTGCGTACCGAAAAATTTTTAAATTGAGAATCTACATCAACATATTGAATCTAAAATGAGATTCACAGGGTCACAACATCCCTATAGGTGGAATTGATCATTACTGGGTGAAATAATGAACGAAATATCTGAAAGGCAGAAAAACCTACTGGAATGGATAGAAAAAGGGATCTGTCCACTGTCTGAACTCGTGGAGAGACTTACTGATTTTTTTAGAACAAAACTAGAAGACGAGCCCCTTTCTCCTGATTGGGTAGATTTCTGGAACATGAATAGGGATCGTATGGTTAGATTTCTCCCGTCATCACTATCTAGAAGAATTGATGAAGAACTAAAGTCTATTGAAATGGTTAATGGAGAAATTTGGGACATAAGAGTCAATAATGGTACAAGAATTACATTTCTTTTGGGTGCAGGATCTTCTGCTCCTTCAGGTATTCCTACAGTAGATAAACTGCTACTAGAGATGTGGAAAAGGGCAAGAAAAATAGGTCGAGATGATTTAGATAGGTTAGCTGAATGGTGTAACAAACACCGAATCATGAATATTGAAGACTTATTAACAGCTGCGTACATCTCCAATTTTGCTGCAAAAAATCGCAATATTACTTCTCTTCTTGACTATTTTCTTTCTCCTATGGGACAACAACCATCTGAGGAAGAAAAATATCTTCTACAGCGCCGTCGGCCAGTTAAGACTTTAGAAATGGATGTTTCAGCAATCGGTTTTCTTCAGGACACTTTACAAACGCTTTTTGGTCTCCTAACAAGCACAATGATTTCTGCAAATCCTAACCCTACGCATAACGCAATTGTTAATTTCATAAGAGATCATAAGAATACTTCGATAATCACTACAAATTATGATGGCTGTATGGACCAAGCAATACTGGAAGCTGGACTTCGTCTCAAAAGGACTATAGCTGGCGAGAATGAGGAGGGAGACATTGATGCCGTGGAGTTAGTCAAGATGCATGGTTCAATAAATTGGTCATATTGTGAATCTTGTCAAGATGTTCGCGAATTTGATTTGTTAAAGTTAAAGGATACATATGAAAAAGATGAACTGAGTTATCCGGTAATGGGAATATGTAAAAATTGTGGGGGGATGCGTCGTCCTTTACTTGTTCCACCATTATCATTCAAGTTCCTAATGTTTCCAAACCTTGTTGATATATGGAACTCAGCACGACAAAGTATTGAGGAATCAGATTATCTTATAATAGTAGGATATTCTTTTTCAGAAGCAGATACTTATATAACGAAGATAATATCGCGGTCAATGACTAAGAATAAAAATCAGAAAATGATAATAGTCAATACTGATTCGAAATTGGTGAGATATTTGAGAGAACGCTTTCAATCTCGTGTGGATGGATTTGACAGGAAGAGGATTCTTCAAGCATGCAAAAATTGTGAGGAAATATTGCCAGAAATTCTTGACTCTATGCTTGGTAAACGTAGCGGAGAAAAGGAGAACAAATCCACTCGCAAAAGCACCAAAAAGAAAGTCAGAGAATTAAATACTGATAATCTTCCTGTTTGATTCAAGAAATTCTGTTTTGAGCAGGGAAGTTCAATAGAGAATAGAAACCGAACTACTCTTAATGAGTCTCACCGGGGTGAGTTTCTTTTCTGCCGTACTCTTCCTCTACGAGGTTGGTAATATCAAACGATTTCCCTCAGCCTCTAAACTGGTCAGCTGGGTAGGACTGGCTCCCTCTACCCGCCAATCAGGGGAGAGCTGCTATCACGGTCCTATCACCAAGAGGGGGACTCCCTTAGTGAGGTGGGCACTAGTGTCATATCAACTTAATTTCTAGACAGCTTTATAAATTAGCAAAGTATATACTCTCTATGGAAAGAGTCAAACTTAGTGATGAAGAGGTAGAGCATCTCAAAGTTTTTGTGAAAAAGGGACGTAAAAGCGCAAGAGAAGTGACCAGAGCTCGTATTTTGCT